>Ga0207705_10000381_pt1 | contig 39740 bp, 45 predicted proteins | sample KBSC13metaG_FD_184314 | JGI IMG/M metagenome (GOLD analysis project Ga0207705, IMG submission 184314) | Corn rhizosphere microbial communities from Kellogg Biological Station, Michigan, USA - KBS C1-3 metaG (SPAdes) (version 2) | ecosystem: Host-associated > Plants > Roots > Rhizosphere > Soil ... | reverse complement strand
CCAGCGCAAGAGCGCCGAAGGCGCCCCCTATGCCGACCGCGAGCCCGAGGGCGAGACCGGCGTCGGCGGCTGAAAGCGCATGGGCCCGGATGAAGAAGACGGGCAGCCATGCGCCCGTCGCGAACAGGCCGAAGGTCTCGCAGGCGAAGGCAAGCGTCAGCCACCTGAGGCTGCGTGTCCCGGAGAGCGCTGCAAGCGCGGCAGCGAACGTGCCCTCGTCGCCCGGATTTTTCATGCGCGCCATCGGATCTCGGACGGTAAGAACCATGAGCGTCGCGACGACGAACCCGGGGACAGAGGCGATAAAGAGCGCTGTCCTCCACCCGAAATTGGTGGCGAGCGCACCGCCAAGGAGCAGTCCAAGGCAAGCCCCGACGGGAGCGCCGACCAGCAGGACCGCAGTTGCAGATGTCCTGCGCGATTCCGGGAACAGGTCGGCCACGAGCGATACGCTTGCCGGCTGGCACCCGGCCTCGCCGACGCCAACGCCCATCCGGGCCAGGAAAAGCTGGACGAAGGTCCTGGTGACGCCGCAAAGCGCGGTGAACAGGCTCCAGACCGCAAGCGCCGCGGCGATCAGTTTGACGCGATTGGTGCGATCCGCGACCCGGGCAAGCGGCACGATCGCAAGCGAGTAGAGGAGGCCGAACGCGGTCCCGGTCAGCAGCCCGAGGGCTGCATCGGAGATCTGGAATTCGCGCTTTATGTCCTCGGCAAGGACGTTGATGATCTGCCGGTCGAACAGGTTCAGGGCACCGGCCGCGAAGAGCAGCGCAAGCGACCAGTTTCTCGTCGACGGCTTCATTCCGGCGCCTGCCGAAAGACCGGCGCGTCGATCGAAGCTTTGCCGCCGCAACCCGACGATCGGATTGCGCGGGCAGCCGCGGTCACGCGGTACGTGGCCGCGAGAACCGTCTCGTCGGGCCGCTCGGCCGCGCAGGCAAATCGCTCCGAAAGGCCGCGGTAAAGGGCGTCATAAATGGGGAACGAGCGCTCGAGGCAGCGAGCGTCGTCCCGGCTGTCCAGCATGATGCCCTCGGCGATCCCGAGCAGCGCGTTCTGGACCGTGCCGGAAAGGGCGATCCTATCGTCGAGGGCGAATTGCACCGTTTGATCGACGATTAGCCGCAGCTGCGCCAGCGCGGGGTCGGCAAGCTTGTAATGATCGAGAATCTTGGAGAAGCCGGTGCCTGCCGTGTCATGACCGCCGAAGCTGGCTCCGGCCATTCCAAACGTCATCCGGTCATCGCCATCCTTTGGCAAGCCGTCGACGAATTCAAACTCCGCGTCACTGTCGATGAATCGCGCAATCAGCCAGGCGCTGATGACGCGATCGAAGTGGACAACCTTGCTTGTCGCCCACTTCACGCGCCGACCCGCACTTGGCTCGGCAGGTTCGCGTCACCCCAGCAGGGCCGAACCCGGCAAAGGCTCGCCCCAGGGAGATGCGCCAGAAAAATGCCGGACTTCACTCCTGCCTCTCCCCTCGCGAGGGCGGGGTCCCTCACCCCTCAAGGCATAGAGTGGAAAATTGAACTGAATTTGACTAATTAGGCCACCAACTATACGAATCCGGACATTCAAAGCTGCAATTTGCGCCACGAACGGGGACTGGTCCCATACTCTTCACGGAACCATCGCGAGAAGGAGCTGAGGCTTCCGAAGCCGAGCTGGGCAGCAACCTCGGTGAGCGTCTGATTGCGGTTATTGAGCAGCTGGGTGGCGCGATCGCGCCTCAGGTCGCACAAGAGCTGTGAATAGTTCGTGCCGACGCGGGCGAGGTGGCGATTGAGACTCCTCGAGCTCGTCCCGGTAAGGCGTGCAACATTGGACGCCGTGGCATTTCCGTGCGGCAGCAACATTGCCGCGATCTGCGTGACGCGGTGCAGGTAAGACTGCCCGCTTCCAACCGAGAGTCCCTGCAGCAGGCGCTCGACCTGTCGTCGAAACACTGGAGACGTGGCTGGAAGAGGACGCTCGAGATCTTCCGGCCGCAGGACAATCCCGTTTGAATCGGCATTGAATTCGAGAGGGCAGCGGAAGAAGTGCTGATGGCGGATCACGGAGACCGGCCGGTCGTGCCGGAAGTATACGAGCGCCGGCACCCATTCGCGGCCCATGAGCCACCGCAATATCTCCGCGGCACCGGCGACGCTCGTTTCGATTGCCTGGCGCGAGTGTCCTATGCCGGGGCCGATGATGTCGACCGCGAATATCGGCTCGCTCTCGCGCTCGTCGAGGTAGAGGTACAAGGCATCGGAATGCATGTGCAGCATCGCTGCGAGGCTCTTGAGCGCCGTTCGGACCGTCGTTTCTTCGCGGAGCAAGAGCATGATCGGGCCCAGGTCCGGGAGCCCGCGCATCTCGGCAAGCTGCATTCCGAAATCGTCAACACCCGAGACCCTCGCCGAAATTTCCAGCAGCTGGACGACCTCCCCCATCGGCAGGATCAGTTCCGGGTCATCGAGATACCGGCGGCTTATGCTTGCCCGGGACATGAGCGCCAAAGGGTCGAGGCCGAGGCTCAAGGCGAGCCGGCGGAAATCGAGCAGCACGCTGCTGCGGACGAACGAGCGCAGCGGCTCCTTTCGTGAAGGGCCCAGCTCAGCAACGGGCGCGGGCGGATTTTCCCTCGGTCCCGCGGAAACAGTCATCTGCCGGCGGCCAAGGTCTTGCTCGGGAAATGGGATATCATGAAGCTTGCCCGATTGCTCGTCAGCTCGCGGTGCTGCTCGGCGAACAGTCGTTTGCGGCAAGCGTCGGCGCCACCCTCGGGTCGCTCCAACGGGACCTGCCTCCCGCATTGGCGTTCGCGCGACTTGGCGGCCGGAAGATGATCCAGGTCGGTGCGCATGGGAGGCTCGTCCCCGTTTCTTGAGTGCGATGCAAGTCGCCTCCCGAAAGCAACTGACTGCAGGATAGGGTTCCGAGCGCCTTTCAGGCGCGTAATGCCATTTGAACGACCCCGCGGGCGCGGACCGTTTCGCCGGCTCTCAGCAGGCGGAGCGGCGGCTCAGGAGCTGTGGCGTCCAGCGCGGCGAACGGCCGCTTTCGCATTCCCGGTTCAATCCGCTTCCCGGCGACCCATCGCCTGGGAGGCCCACGAAACGACGTGCCTATGGAAAGCAGCGACGGCCTTTCCGGCGACACCGACCTTTGCCGTTATTGCGGAGGGAGGCGAGCACGGCATGAAAGCTCCTGGACCGACCGGGAGGGATCATGCCAGAGACCGCCTCACGCATTTTACGGCTGAACAAGGTGCTCGATCGCACGGGACTAAGCCGCTCGACCTTGTATCGAAAACTTCAGCTCGGCACCTTTCCTTCCCAAGTGCGGATCTCGGAGCGATGCGTGGGCTGGCGCGAGAGCGACCTCGAGCATTGGCTCAGAAATCCAATGTCCTACCCACAATCGGATGCGAAGCGAGGGTCGTTGGAGGCCGACTGAGGACACAATGGTCTCGCTTGGGACAAGGAGGCATGTCACAAGGAGGAGCTGGCGACCCCTTCGGGCTGGTGCTGGTGGCCGCAATGATTGCGCTGCTTGAAGCGCTTCAGGGAGGCAATCCGCAGCCTGCGACCAGGCGCAAATCCGGCATCGAACCGCCGGATGGCGCGCGGGGAAATTCCCGTCGCTCGCCCTAGGCCTTCCACCATTGCGGATAGATCGCCCTGAGCTTGGCAAGCTTGGGAAGGTCGTTGACGACGATGTAGGGATAATCCGCGTGCTTGCGCATGAAGCCCTGGTGATAGGCTTCCGCCGGATAGAATCCGCCGCTCTCGATATGCGTCGCAACGCGAACGCCTTTGCCCTTCAGCTGCGCGATCATCGCAGCGGCGATCGCGCGCTGCCGAGCATCCTGCGGGAACACGGCCGAGCGATAGCTCGGGCCGACGTCGGGCCCCTGGCGATTCACTTCGGTCGGATCGTGCGCCACCCTGAAATAGATCTGGAGCAGCTGTGCGTAGCTGATCTGCCGCGGATCGTAGCGGATCCGGACCGCCTCGGCATGGCGCGTCCGCTCGCTGCTGACCTTGTCGTAGCTCGCGTCCGAAGCGCTTCCGCCGGCGAAGCCCGAGACGACGTCGCTGACACCCCTCACATGCTCGAAAACGCCTTCCATTCCCCAGAAGCAGCCGCCGGCGAGCACTGCAGTCTGCAGCTGCGGGCGCGGCAGCGGCGCCGCCGAAGCGGTGGTGGCCAGACCAAGAGCAATGGCCGCTTTCGCCAAGGAAAGCATCGCAGTCTCCTTCAGGCCGCGCGGAACTGGAGCGCCAGCCCGTTCATGCAATAACGAAGGCCCGTCGGCGGCGGTCCGTCCTTGAACACGTGCCCTAGATGGCCGCCGCATCGCCTGCACAGAACTTCGGTCCGCTCCATCATCAGGCTGCGGTCCGGCCGGGTGACAACGGCGTTCTTCAGCGGCGCCCAGAAGCTCGGCCAGCCGGTGCCGCTGTCGAACTTGGTCGTCGAGGGGAACAGGGGCAGCCCGCAGCCGGCGCAGGCGTAGAGCCCCTTGCGATGCTCCGCGTCGAGCGGGCTGGAGAAGGGCCGTTCGGTCGCCGCCTCGCGAAGCACCGCGTAGCGCTCGGGCCCGAGAAGCTTGCGCCATTCCGCCGGGCTATGGCTGACCTGGAACTGCGCCGGCTTGGCGGTCGCGGGGACCCGGGTGAGGAGCAGCACGACGGCGCCGGCGCCCGCGGCGCCCAGCACTTCCCTTCGGCTCAGTCCGTATCCCATCTGCCTCAGTGCTTCGGCGACTCCATGATCTCGACTAGGACTCCGCCCATGTCCTTCGGGTGAACGAAGAATACCGGCGTTCCGTGGGCGCCGATACGCGGCTCGCCGAGAACGCGCGCGCCGCTAGCTTCGAGCTCCGCTTTGGCGGCCTGGATTTCAGGCACTTCGAAGCAGACGTGATGCTGCCCGCCCTGCGGGTTCTTCTCGATGAATTTCGCGATCGGCGAATCGGGACCGAGCGGCTCGATCAGCTCGATCTGCGAGTTGGGCGTGTCGACGAAGCAGACGCGCACGCCCTGCGCGGGCAGGTCGAACGGTTCGCCATGCGGCTCCGCTCCGAACAGCGTCCGGTACATTTCGAGGCTCGTCTCGATCGACGGGGTCGCGACCCCGACATGGTTCAGCCGCCCGAGTTTCATGATTCGACCACCACTTCCGTCGTCACCGAATTGGCGATGAAGCATTGATCGTGCGCGTGGTGGTGAAGCTCGGCCACGGCCGCCTCGTTGGGCCCGCCGCTGCTCCAGGTGATCCGCGGACGAAGGGTGACTGTCGCCATCCACATCTTGCCGTCGTGGCGCCGCTCGAGCGTGCCTTCCGCCTCGTCGACATAGGCGTCGATGACAAACCCGCCGCGCCGCGCGAGATCGATGAAGAACAGCATGTGGCACGACGACAGCGAGGCGACGAACGCCTCTTCGGGATCGACCCCCCTGAGGTCGGACCAGGGCTCCGGAACCACGTGCGGGCTGGGCGAAGCGGGCACGGTCACGCCGCCGTCGAAGCTCCATTCGTGCACCCGGCTGTACCGGCCCTTGGCGAAATTTTCCGGCTCGGCCTTGCGGCTCCAGCGGATCGTGGCGGTGTAAGTGCTCATCGGCGCCTCACAATGGAATGTTGTCGTGCTTCTTCCACGGATTCTCGAGCTGCTTGTCGCGCAGCTTCCTCAGCCCCATCGCCACCCGGCGCCGCGTCGAATGCGGCATGATCACCTCGTCGATGAAGCCCATGCTCGCCGCCACGAACGGGTTGGCGAAGCGCTCTTCATATTCGGCGGTTCGCTCGGCGATCTCTTCTTTCGTTCGCCCACGGAAAATGATCTCGACCGCGCCCTTGGCGCCCATCACCGCGATCTCGGCGGTCGGCCAGGCATAGTTCAAATCGCCGCGAAGGTGCTTTGAGCTCATCACGTCATAGGCCCCGCCATAGGCCTTGCGGGTGATGACCGTGATCTTGGGCACCGTCGCCTCGGCATAAGCGAAGAGCAATTTCGCGCCGTGCTTGATGATCCCGTGATGCTCCTGCCCGACTCCGGGAAGGAAGCCGGGCACGTCGACGAAGGTCAGGATCGGGATGTCGAAGGCGTCGCAGAAGCGAACGAACCGCGCGGCCTTCTTCGACGAATTGATGTCGAGCACTCCGGCCAGCACCATCGGCTGGTTGGCGACGACTCCGAGCGTGCGGCCCTCGATTCGGATGAAGCCGGTCAGGATGTTCGGCGCGTGAGTCGGCTGGATCTCGAAGAAGTCGCCCTCGTCGGCGACCTTCCCGATCAGCTCGTGCATGTCATAGGGCTGGTTGGCGTTCGGCGGGATCAGCGTGTCGAGGCTTTCCTCGATTCGCTCGGCCGGGTCGTCGGTCGGCCGGACCGGCAGGTCGTGGCGGTTCGACAGCGGCAGGAAATCGAAGAAGTCGCGAGTCGCGAGAAGCGCGTCGATATCGTTCTCGAACGCGACGTCGGCGACGCCCGACTTCGTGGTGTGGGTGACCGCCCCGCCAAGCTCTTCCTGAGTCACCAGCTCGTTCGTGACGGTCTTCACCACGTCGGGGCCGGTGACGAACATGTAGGAGCTGTCCTTCACCATGAAGATGAAGTCCGTCATCGCCGGCGAATAAACCGCGCCGCCCGCGCACGGGCCCATGATCAGGCTGATCTGCGGGATGACTCCGCTTGCGAGCACGTTGCGCTGGAACACCTCGGCATAGCCGGCGAGGCTGGCGACACCTTCCTGGATTCGCGCGCCGCCGCTATCGTTGAGGCCGATTACCGGCGCGCCGACCTTCATCGCCATGTCCATCACCTTGCAGATCTTCTCCGCATGGCGCTCGGACAGCGAGCCGCCGAACACGGTAAAGTCCTGCGCGAAGGCATAGACGAGGCGGCCGTTGATGGTTCCCGATCCGGTGACGACTCCGTCGCCCGGGATCTTCTGCTCCGGCATCCCGAAGTCCGTCGCATTGTGCTCGACGAACATGTCATATTCTTCGAAGCTGCCGGGATCGAGGAGGACGGACAGCCGCTCGCGCGCCGTGAGGCGGCCTTTGGCATGCTGCGCTGCAATACGCTTTTCGCCACCGCCGAGCCTCGCCAGATCCCGCCGTCTTTCGAGTTCTTCGATCGTCGTTGCCATGTCGTTCCTCTGGCGGCGCTGAGTCCTGCCCGTCCCTCCCACGCCGACGGGCAAGCGGTCAATTGTCGACAATCGCGATGTTGCAGTGCACAATAGGGAAAATTAATTGATGGAGATTGGTCGTGCGGAACTGGGCTCGCCCCCGGCCCGTTTGACAGGGGAGAGTTTCCGCACTGTAACAACCAAGGAGTGACCTGCGAGATGACGACCCGCGTCGGGGTGCCAGTAGAGTCCCAAGCCGAACCCTTGGCGCCGGATTCAGACAAGCCCACCCTTCTTTGCTTTTCGCACCTGCGATGGGATTTCGTGTTCCAGCGCCCGCAGCAGCTTATGAGCCGTTTCGCCGAGGAGATGACCGTGATCTTCTGGGAAGAGCCGGTCGAAACCGACGAGCATGAAATTGCAATGCTGCGCGTACGCGCCGCGGAGGATCATCCGAACGTGCGGATCGTCGTCCCCCACATTCCCAGCGGCCTCAGCGACGATCACAAGACCGCTGCCCTCAAGCGGCTCCTCGATGCCTATTCCGCCGGCCTCAGTCGCCCGATCGTCGCCTGGTATTACACGCCGATGATGTTGCCGTTCTCGCGCGACGTCGACGCAAGCGTGGTGGTGTTCGATGCGATGGACGAACTCAGCAAGTTCAAGTTCGCTCCGCAGAACCTCCTCGACCTGGAGCAGGAGCTGATCGACCGTTCCGACCTCGTCTTCACCGGCGGGTCCAGCCTGTACGAGGCGAAGAAAGACCGGCACGACAGCGTCCATCTGTTTCCGTCCTCGGTCGACCGAGTCCATTTCGCCAAGGCGCGTGCTGCCCAGTTCGACCCCGCCGACCAGGAAGACCTCAACCGGCCGCGGCTCGGCTTCTACGGCGTGCTCGACGAGCGATTCGACACCGAGCTTCTCGACCGGGTCGCGGAAATGCGGCCCGACTGGTCGTTCGTCATGGTCGGTCCGGTCGTGAAAATCGCGCCGGAGGACCTGCCGAAGCGGCCCAACATCTATTATCTCGGGGCCAAGAAATACGAGCAGCTGCCGGCCTATCTGTCCGGCTGGGACGTCGCCCTGATGCCGTTCGCGATGAACGAATCGACGCAGTTCATCTCCCCCACCAAGACCCCCGAATATCTCGCCGGCGGCAAGCCGGTGGTCTCGACCCCCGTCCGCGACGTGGTGCGCCACTATGGGCAGCTGGAAGGCGTCGGGATTGCCGCCACTGCGGAAGAGTTCGTCGACGAATGCGAGCGGATGCTCAAGCTTCCCCGCCACGGCGATTGGCTCGCCGAGGCCGACCTGCTCCTCTCCGCGACCAGCTGGAGCACCACGCAAGCGCGGATGTCCGCCCTCATCGCCGAGATGCTCGGCGAGCGGGCCGCGTCCGACGTCTCCGCGCTCCTGGTGGCCGCGGAATGAACGCGTTTTTCGGAGCGCCGAAGCGGCGCAAGCCTTACGACTACCTCATCGTCGGCGCCGGCTTCGCCGGTTCCGTCATCGCCGAGCGGCTTGCGAGCCAGCACGGAGCGCGGGTGTTGCTGATCGACCGGCGGCCGCACGTCGGCGGCAATGCCTATGACGAGAGGGACGAGGCCGGGATCCTCTATCACAAATATGGCCCGCACATCTTCCACACCAACAGCGACATGGTGGTGGATTACCTGTCGAAGTTCACGCAATGGCGGCCCTACGAGCATCGCGTCCGCGCCCATGTGCGCGGGCAGAACGTGCCGATCCCGATCAACCGGACGACGCTCAACGAACTGTTCGGGCTGGACCTCGAGACCGACGAGGAGGCGGCGCAATATCTCGCTTCCCGGGCGGAGCCGGTCGAGGACATCCAGACCTCCGAGGACGTCGTCATCAATGCCGTCGGGCGCGAGCTCTACGAGCTCTTCTTCCAGGGCTACACGCGCAAGCAATGGGGCCTGGACCCGTCCGAGCTCGACAAGCAGGTGACGAGCCGGATCCCGACCCGGACCAACACCGACGACCGCTATTTCACCGACAAGTTCCAGGCCATGCCGCTCCATGGCTACACGGCAATGTTCGAGGCGATGCTCGACCATCCGCTGATCGACCGGCAGCTCGGCACCGACTTCCGCGACCTCAAGGCCAAGGCGTTCGAGCTTGCCGACCACATCGTCTACACCGGCCCGATCGACGAATATTTCGACTTCCGGTTCGGCAAGCTTCCGTACCGGAGCCTCAAATTCGACCACCGCACGCTGGACGAGGAGCAGCACCAGGAAGTCGCGGTCGTCAACTATCCCGACCCGAGCGTGCCCTACACGCGTGTCAGCGAGTACAAGCACCTGACCGGGCAGAAGCACCCGCGCACCTCGATCACCTACGAATATCCGGCGGCGGAGGGCGATCCTTATTATCCCATCCCGCGGCCCGAGAACCAGGAGCTGTTCAAGCGCTACGAGGCGCTCGCGGACCAAACCGACGACGTCACCTTTGTCGGCCGGCTCGCCACCTACCGTTACTATAACATGGACCAGATCGTCGGCCAGGCGCTGGCGTCGTTCCGACGGATGGACGAGAAGCGCCGGCAGGTCGGCGAGCCAACGGCGGTCGCGGCCGAATAGTGGCCGCCGAGCGCGGGAAAGATTCCGCGTTTCGCGCTTTGATCGCTCCATGACACCACGCCAGCATTGGCCGGCCAGGCTCTGGCTGGTCCGTCATGGGCAGAGCCAGGGCAATGTCGCGCGCGCGATCGCCGACGAGGCCGGCCATCACGAAATCGGAATCGACGTTCGCGACGTCGACGTGCCCTTGTCGCAGCTCGGCCATCGCCAGGCGAAAGCGGCGGGTGACTGGTTCGCCTCGCTTGCGGGCGACGAGCGGCCGGAGGTGATCCTGTCCTCCCCTTACATCCGCACCCGGCAGACGGCTAAAATCATCTGCGAAGCCGGTGCGCTCGCCGGCGGCCCCGCCCGGCCGATCATCGACGAGCGGCTCCGCGAACGCGAGTTCGGGATTTTCGACCGGCTCACCGACGTCGGCATCCGCGAGCGCTTTCCCGACGAAGCCGCGCACAAGGCGATGCTCGGGAAATTCTACCATCGGCCGCCCGGCGGCGAGAGCTGGGCCGACGTGATCCTGCGCCTTCGCTCGGCGCTGAACACGATCAACATTCAGTATTCCGACAAGCGCGTGCTGGTGGTGTGCCACCAGGTCGTCGTGCTGTGCTTCCGCTATGTCCTCGAAAAGCTCGAGGAGCGCGAGATCCTGAGGATCGACCGCGAGGCCGAGATTCTCAATTGCGGAATCTGCGCTTACGATTTCGAGCCGGACGAGCACGGGCTGTGCACGCCCAGCCTGGCGATGTGGAACTATGGCGCACCGCTGGAAGCGGAGGATACGCCCAAGACCTCTGCGCCCGACGAGATGGCCGGAACGCGCTAGCCCTTCGCCTTGAGATAGCGTTCCAGCTCGTCGCCGACCAGGCGCACGATATGGATGACGTTGGTCGAGCCGGAGATGCCGAATGGCACGCCCGCCATCAGCACCAGCCGGTCGCCGCCCTCGGCGATGTGGTGGCGAAGCGCCATCCGCTTCGCCTTGGCGACCATTTCCTCGAAGCTCTCGACATCGCGGGTGGTGACCGCGTGCACGCCCCACAGGAGGCCAAGGCGACGGGCGGTGTGGTGCGAGGCAGTCATCGCCAGGACCGGCACCGCCGGCCGCTCCCGGGCGATGCGCCGGGCAGTCGAACCGGAGCTCGTGTAGCAAACCATCGCGCGAGCCGAGACGGTGTTGACGATCTGCCGGGCGGAGCCGGCGAGCGCGTCGGCGGTGGTCGGCTCCAGCTTCGTCTCGGTGAAGTGGACCCGCGCCGGATAGACCGGGTCGCTCTCCACGCTCCTGGCGATCCTGTCCATCATCTGCACCGCTTCGCACGGGAATTGACCGGTCGCGCTCTCCGCCGACAGCATGACTGCGTCGGCCCCGTCGTAGATTGCCGTCGCGACGTCGCTGACTTCGGCCCGGGTCGGCGACGGCGAGGAAATCATCGATTCCAGCATCTGGGTGGCGACCACCACCGGCTTTCCGAACTGGCGGGCGCGGGCAACGATCTGGTTCTGGACCGGCGGCACGTCCCACGGCGGCAGCTCGACTCCCAGATCGCCGCGAGCGACCATGACTCCATCCGAAAGCGCGATGATGTCGCTCAGCCGGTCGACCGCGGCCGGCTTTTCGATCTTGGCCATCAGCGCCGCTTTGTCGCCAATCATCTCGCGCGCCTCGGCCACGTCTTCCGGCCGCTGGACAAAGGACAGCGCGATCCAGTCCGCCTTCTGCTCCAGCGCGAACTTCAGGTCTTTCCGGTCCTTGTCGGTCAGCGCCGGGATGGGAACGACCACGTCGGGCACGTTGACGCCCTTGTGGTCGGAAATCGTCCCGCCGACCACGACCTCCGTCTCGATTCGGCTGTCGCCCGCCTCGAGCACTTTCAGCCGGATTTTGCCGTCGTCGATCAGAACGCGATCGCCCGGATTGATCGCTTCGAACAGCTCGGGATGCGGAAGCTCGACCCGGTTGGAGTCCCCGGCCTTTCGATCGCGGTCGAGGACGAAGCGATCGCCCTTCCTGAGCTCGGCCGATCCGCCCTCGAAATTGCCGACCCTCAGCTTCGGCCCCTGCAGGTCGAACAGGATCGTCATCGGCCGGTGAAGGTCTTTCTCGAGCGCTCGGATCGCCTCGACCAGCTTCGCTTTCTGCGCGTGCGTGCCGTGACTCATGTTGATCCGGAACGCGTCCGCGCCGGCGAACAGCAGCTTGCGGATGGTCGCGGCGCTGCTCGACGCCGGCCCGAGCGTCGCCAGGATTTTCACCTTACGCGAACGTGGGGCGAGGGTTTGCGTCATTGGCCGCTGCCTTAGCCGCTTGATATGACGGTTCAACCCGCTAGAGCCGCGGGCTCAACGTCAAATTGGAGATTGAAGGCATGGCGGAAGGTGCCGTCGCGGCCGACCAGCTGCGGCTGTTCATCGAGCGAATCGAGCGGCTCGAGGAAGAAAAAAAGGCGATCGCGGACGACGTCCGCGACGTCTATGCGGAGGCGAAGGCCACCGGCTACGACCCCAAGATCATGCGGATGATCGTCCGCCTGAGGAAAATGGAAACCCATACCCGCCGCGAGCAGGACGCGATCCTGGATACCTATCGCTCCGCGCTCGGGCTGGAGTAACAACGGCTGATCATGCGGGGATTTGCGGGGACAGATGGCAGGCCATAGCAAGTTCAAGAACATCATGTATCGCAAGGGCGCGCAGGACAAGAAGCGCTCGGCGATCTTCTCAAAGCTGTCGCGCGAAATCACCGTCGCGGCGAAAATGGGCCTGCCCGATCCCGAAGCGAACGCGCGGCTTCGCGCCGCGGTCATCGCCGCCCGGGCGCAGTCAATGCCCAAGGACAATATCCAGCGGTCGATCGACAAGGCGTCTGTCGGAGAAGCCGAGAATTACGAGGAAATCCGCTACGAGGGCTTCGGCCCGGGCGGGGTCGCCCTGATCGTCGAGGCATTGACCGACAACCGCAACCGGACCGCGACCAATGTCCGCACGATTTTTTCCAAGAACGGCGGCAATCTCGGTGCATCGGGCTCCGTCAGCCACGGATTCGAGCGGCTGGGGCTGATCGAATATCCGGCGAGCGCGGGCGATTCCGACAAGGTGCTGGAAGCGGCGATCGAGGCGGGCGCGGAGGATGTCGAATCCGACGAGACGGGCCACCGGATCTGGACCGGTGTCGATTCGCTTCACGAAGTCGCCAAGGCGCTCGAACCGATGCTCGGCGAGGCCGACAGCACCAAGCTCGCCTGGAAGCCGCACACGGAGGTCGAGGTCCGGGGCGAGGACGCGCGGCACCTTCTCAAGCTGATGGACGGGCTAGAGGAAGACGACGACGTCCAGTCCGTCTGGGGGAACGAGAACATCCCCGACGAGGAGCTGGAGAAACTGGGCTGATCATGCGCTTATGGTGATCTTGGGCCTGGACCCGGGGCTGGGCACCACCGGCTGGGGCGTGATCCGAGTGGACGGCAATCGATTGTCGCACGTGGCCAACGGCCAGCTGAAGACCAATGCGGGGGCGCCATTGACCGAGCGGCTGGCCGATCTCGCGGCGCAAGTCGAAGCGGTGATCGTGGAGCACCGGCCCGAAGCTGCCGCCGTCGAGGAAGTGTTCGTCAACAAGAACCCGCAATCGACACTCAAGCTCGGCCAGGCGCGCGGGGTCGTGCTGATGATCGCCGGCCGATCCGGAATCGCCGTCGGCGAATATGCCGCGCGGCTGGTCAAGAAAGCGGTCGTTGGCACCGGCGGAGCGGAGAAACCGCAGGTCCATGCGATGATCGCCCGCCTTCTGCCGGGCGCGAAAATCGCCGGACCGGATGCAGCCGACGCCCTCGCCGTGGCCATTACGCACGCGCACCATCTGGCGAGTGCGAGAGCGCTGAAATAGCCGTCATTGCGAGGAGCGGAGCGACGCGGCAATCCAGCGGCGCTGACCTGGATTGCTTCGCTACGCTCGCAATGACGAAAAACTGCGTTAGGTTACCAGCATGATCGCTCGCCTCTCCGGCATTTTCGCTGAAGCCAGCGCCGACACGGCGGTGATCGACGTCGCAGGGGTCGGCTACCAGGTCCATTGCAGCGCGCGCACCCTGGACGCTTTCGGCGCGATCGGCGGCGAGGTGTTGGTGCTCACCGAGCTCCAGGTCCGCGAGGATGCCTGGACGCTGTTCGGTTTCGGATCGCCGGCGGAGCGCGATGCTTTTCGTGCGCTAACTTCGATCCAGGGCGTCGGGGGCCGCCTCGCGCTCGCGATCCTGTCGGTGCTTTCGCCCGACGAACTCGCCCGCGCGGTCAGCCAGGACGACAAGGCGATGATCGGCCGCGCCAATGGCGTCGGGCCGAAACTCGCCGCCCGCATCGCTAACGAACTCCAGGGCAAGCTCGGCGCCGCGGGCCTCGGTGGCGGAGCGCCCGCGCCGCGCGCCGGAGCCGCCGCGGATGCTCTCTCCGCCCTAGCCAACCTCGGATTCAAGCCCGCCGACGCTGGCGCTGCGGTGAATGCGGCACGGGATGAGCTCGGCCCCGACGCCTCGCTCGATGCGCTGGTGCGGCTTGCGCTGAGAAAAGCCGCGAAATGACCGGCAGGAGGATGGCTTGGGCTGCCATAGTCGTAGCACTCGTAGCTGAGGGCCTTCTCCTGCTACCCCGCGCATGGACCTGGCTCGTAATTGACGAATGTCTCGATTCCGGCGGAGCTTGGAGCTACGGGACGAAAGTCTGTGAGCATTGATTAGCCGAACCGCCTCCTGCCGCTGCGGTCAGCTTCGTGCTACCGTCACCGGAGAGCCCGTGCGCGTCTCCGTTTGCCATTGCCTCGACTGCAAAAAGCGCTCGGGAAGCGCGTTCGCGGTGCAGGCGCGCTGGCCGAAGGCGCAGGCGACGATCAAGGGCCGGTCGAACACCTTCGTCAAGGTTGCCGACAGCGGCAACCGGGCCACGTTCCATTTCTGCCCGGAATGCGGATCCGACGTTTATTACGCAATCGACGGCAAGTTCGATGACAAGTTCAACGATCTCGTCGCAATTCCCCTGGGCGCGTTCGACGATCCCTATTTCCTGAAGCCGGCCTTCTCCGTCTGGGAAGAGCGCAAGCACGACTGGGTCGAGATTTCAGGCGACGGAGTCGAACACTCTCATTAATGACCGGACGGCATTGTTCCCCGGACAGTGCCGCATGCCGGTTCATCCCCACGCGTCGCGATAGACGCGCAGGAAATTGCCGCCGAACAATTTCTCGAGCCGCGCCTCGCTCCAGCCACGCTTCTGGAGGTCGCTTGCGAGGCGGCGATAGCGGTCGATGCTGTTATAGTCCGAGACCATCGGCCACACGTTCAGCCCCTCGCCGGGCGCCGCGATCCCCGCGTCGATGCGCTTCAGCGCCCATTCGTTGAGCTTGCGCGTCGCCTCGGCATCCGTCGCCTGCGGAAGCACGCCATTGTCGGTGCCGAGGCCGACATGGTCCTCGCCGGCGACATTGGCGACATGCTCGATGTGCGCGATGAGGTCGGAGCCCTTCGGATGACTGTCGAGCGTCAGGAACGGCATGAAATAGACGCCGACGACGCCGCCCTTGTCGGCGACGGCCTTGATGGTCGCATCGGCGGTGTTGCGCGGATGATCGGCAAGTGCGCGGGCGCCGGTGTGGCTGATCACCAGCGGGCGTTTCGCATAGGCCGCGGCTTCCGCCATCGTCCTTGCACCGCCGTGGCTGAGGTCGAGCAGCAGCTTTTCCTTTTCGATCCGGTCGATCGTCGCCTTGCCCAGCTTGGTGATGCCCGCATTGCGCGGTTCGAGCGATCCGTCGCCGGAGAGGTTCGCATTGTTGTAGGTCAGCTGGACGGTCATCACGCCGTCCTTCTTCATCTGCGCGAGGCGGTCGAGATCGCCCCTGACCATGGCGCTGTCCTGCGTCCCGATGATCACTCCGAACTTCTTTTCGCGCTTGGCCTTGAGGATGTCCGCCGCGGTCCGGATGAGGATGAGTCGGTCGGGGTTGGCGGCCAGCAATTCATGCCTGGACGCGATATCCTTCTGATAATCGGCCCAAGGATCGGCGACATTGCCGACTGGCATGACGGTGTCGCGCACCACTGTCACTCCAGTGGCGAGGGTCTCCGCCCAACCGCGATCGCTCATCCTGCTGACGTCGTCGCCCATGTAAGGATCGCCGGTGCCCCCGAGCGCATCGATTACGATCGCCCGATCGTACCAGCCGCCTGAGCCAGCCGCCGCCTTCGCGCGGGCCATTGCCGGCGCCGCGACAATCGCCGCCGCCGTCCCAGCCATCATCGTGCGTCGACTGACGTCCATCCCGCTCCTCCTTCTTGTAGAGTGCCGATGCATCTGCGAATCAGGCGGTGATGGCAACCGACCCCGCCCGGATCACGACGCCTGAGCGCACGAGCGAGGATAGCGACCAGGCGCTCCGCCCGAAGAGCCTCGACGAGTTCATCGGGCAGAAGGCCGCTCGCGAGAATCTGCGCGTGTTCGTCCACGCCGCAAAAAGCCGCGGCGAGGCCCTCGACCACGTCCTGCTCCACGGACCGCCCGGTCTCGGGAAGACCACGCTGGCTGCGATCCTGGCGCGAGAGATGGGCGTCGGCTTTCGCGCGACGTCCGGCCCGGTCATCGCCAAGTCCGGCGACCTCGCGGCGCTTCTCACCAATCTCGAGGACGGCGATGTCCTCTTCATCGACGAGATCCACCGGCTCAATCCCGTCGTCGAGGAGGTGCTCTATCCGGCGATGGAGGACCGCGCGCTCGACCTGATGATCGGCGAAGGCCCGTCCGCGCGATCGGTGCGGATTGACCTTCCGCGCTTCACTCTGATCGGGGCGACGACCCGCCAGGGGCTGCTGACGACTCCGCTCCGCGATCGCTTCGGAATTCCCGTCCGGCTCAATTTCTATTCGGTCGAGGAACTGGAGCAGGTCGTGCGGCGGGCGGCCCGTCTCCTCGGCGCCGACGTTACCGACGACGGCGCTCACGAAATCGCCAAGCGCTCGCGCGGCACCCCGCGAATCGCCGGGCGGCTTCTCCGCCGGGTTCGCGACTTCGCCCATGCCGCCGGAGTCGACCGGATCGATGCAAAGACCGCCGATGCCGCGCTCGACCGGCTGGAGATCGACGCGCTCGGCCTCGACGCCATGGACCGACGCTATTTGACGATGATTGCCGACCTGTACGGCGGCGGCCCGGTCGGAATCGAGACCCTCGCCGCCGGCCTGTCGGAACCGCGCGACTCGATCGAGGACGTGATCGAGCCGTATCTCATTCAGCTCGGCCTCATCGCCCGCACGGCAAGGGGGCGCTGCCTCAACGGCCGCGGCTATGGCCATCTTGGGCTGACGCCGCCGCAGGGGAGCCAGACAGGCCTGTTTGACGTGGAGAGCGACGACAAATGATCGGCAAGTTCCTGGGCTCGCTGATTGCCGCCCTCGCTCCCGGCCAGCCGGCACAGGCGCAGGTCGCCCCGGCGCCGGACTATTCGCTTCAGAAGAACTGGATCTGCTTGCCCGGACGAAGCGACACCTGTTCGACTCTGCTGGCGACCACGGCGCTCAACGCCAACGGCTACGGGTCGATGAGCAAAAGCGTTGTCGCCAAGGATCCTGCGGTCGACTGTTTCTATGTCTATCCGACCGTGTCGCAGGATGCGGGCCTCAACAGCGATCTTTCGGCGAACGAGGAATTAGGCGCGGCCCAGGTGCAATTTGCCCGTTTCGCCTCGGTGTGCCGGCCGTTCGTCCCGGTCTACCGCCAGATGACCCTTGGCGCGATTGCTACAATGAGCGCCGGCGGCGACATCAGCTCGGCTGCGCGGCTTGCCTACAGCGACGTTGCGGCTGCGTGGCGCGAGTATGTCGCCAATCGCAACCATGGACGTCCCTTCGTCCTGATCGGCCACAGCCAGGGGTCAGCCCTTCTTCAGCAACTCATTGCCCGGGAGATCGAGGGCAAGCCGATTGCGAAGCAGATGAAGCTCGCAATCATGCCGGGCTACAATTTGCTGGTGCCGGAAGGGAAGCTCGTCGGCGGCACCTTCAAGTTGACCCCGCTGTGCAGTCGCAAGGGAGAAACCGGCTGCGTCATTGCATGGTCCAGCTATCGCGAAGGCAGCCAGCCCCCCGAAGGCGCGATGTTCGGGTACGCTGCCCAGCCGGGAATGACCGTTGCGTGCGTCAATCCGGCAAATCCGGGCTCGCGGGGATGGGAAAAGCTCGACAGCTACTGGTATGCACGCTCCGCGAATTCCGCGCCGGGCGGCCCGATCCAATGGTCGAGCGAAGGTGACCCGCCGACTCCATATGTCAGGCCGGAGGGCCTGGTCGCCGCCCGCTGCTTCAACGACGGCCCGCGCGGCTATCTCGCCGTCCGGACGATCGCGACTGCGGGAGGAAAGCGAACCAACCGGATTCCAGGCGAAGTCGGGATCGGCGGGATTTTCCTTCCCGGCTGGGGAATGCACCTCGCCGACATGTCGATCGCGCAGGGTGATCTCATCAGGCAAGTCGGCGAGTTGTCGAAGTCAAAGTGAGCACCAGCTTCGACCAGCCCTATCGCGGCGGCTTCGTCGGCCCCCAGCATCATTTCGCCCTGACCGTCTATTTCGAGGACACGGACACGGCGGGAATCGTCTATTACGCCAATTATCTCAAGTTCATGGAGCGGGCGCGCTCGGACATGCTCCGCGCCGCGCAAATCGACCAGAAGGCGGAGCTGGATTCGACCGGGAGCGCCTACGCCGTCGCCGAAGTGGCAATCAAGTATCGCAAGCCCGCTCGTCTGGGCGATGACCTGCTGGTCGTCAGCACGATCGAGGCGGTGCGCTCCGCTTCGGTCACGATTCATCAGAGAGTCATGCGCGGCACGGATAGAATAGCCGATGCGATGGTCACCGCGGCTTTCCTGACCTCGGACCAGCGGCCGCAGCGCCAACCGCGCTCGTGGATCGAGCGCTTCAACTCAATCGCCAGCGGAGACTGATTCTGTTTCGAATTGCCAAGTTGTCGAGCTTTCTTCCGGTCCTGCTCGTCTTCGGTAGCGCTGCGCCAGCGCAGGAGCCGGAGCCGACGGCTCAGGTGATCGCGATCCCGCCGCTGGCGACGGTGAAGGTCACCGACACCGACGCGGGCACCACCTGGGGCCTTGCCAACCAGATCGCCAACCTCATTTCCGCGGATCTCAAGCTCAGCAGCAAATTCATCCTGGCCGATGTCCTGAAGGCGCGGATCCCTTCCTATCCGGAAGTCACCGCGCCCTCCTTCCCGCAATGGCGGTCGGTGGGGGCGAAGCTGCTGATCTCCGGCTTCGTCAATGCGCGGTCCGGCGGGCGGCTCACCATCGGCTGCTATCTCTACGACGTTCAGTCGGGCCGCGAACTGGCGCGCCAGGGCTTCGCCGTCGCCACCGGCGAATGGCGGCGCGCCGCTCACCGCTGCGCCGACATGAGCTATGTGAAAGCCACCGGCAACGCGCCGATGTTCGACAGCCGGATCGCCTATGTCGCCGAAAGCGGCAGTGGCGACTCGGTGGTGAAGCGGCTCGCGGTAATGGATTTCGACGGCGCCAACCACACCTGGCTCACCGACGGCGGCTCGACCGTCCTCACTCCCAAATGGTCGCCTGGCGCAGACAGGATCGCCTACACCAGCTTCGGCGGAGGCCGGCTTCATGTCGAGGTCGTCGACCTCGGTTCCAATGCCCACCGGCCGCTCCTCCCGGCGAGCGACGAGAGCTTCGCGCCCGCCTTCTCGCCGGACGGCAGCACGATCGCTTTGTCGATGTCCAACGGCGGCAACGTCGATGTCTACGCGGTCAATTCGGCGGGCGGATTTCCGCGCCGCCTGACCACGTCGCCGGCCATCGACACCAGCCCAAGCTACTCGCCCGACGGCAAGAGCATCGCCTTCGTAAGCGACCGGTCGGGAAGCCCGCAGGTCTATGTGATGAATGCGGACGGCACCAGCCAGCGGCGGATCAGCTTCGGCCCCGGATATTATGGCTCCCCCGCCTGGAGCCCGGCGGGCGACCGGATCGCCTACATGCGCACGCAGGGCACGATCTCGCGCCTCGGAATCATGTCCGTCGACGGCAGCGGCGAGCGGATCGTCACCAATGGTCCCAATGACGAGGAGCCGGCCTGGAGCCCCGACGGCAGCCGTCTGCTGTTCCAGCGAGTCGATCCCGGCAGCCGCCGGACCATGCTGGCGAGCGTCCCCGCGGCGGGCGGCGAAGTGAAGCCGGTGCCCACCCCGCAGGGTGGCTCCGACCCCAGCTGGGCCGAGCGGCAGGAGTAAATGCAATGAACGGCAAATCCCTCATGCTCGGGGCACTCATCTTCACAAGCGCCACGAGCGCCGCCCACGCGCAGTTCCGCCTGCCCGTGATCTTCCCGCTCGGCCGGTCAAGTGCGCAGCCCCCGGCCCCGCCTCCCGTGGCGAATGCGCCTGGGACTGTCGCGCAGGGCAGCCTGGTCGCCGCTGCAGGAACGGACACCATCTATTTCTCGGCCAATGGGGCGACTCTCGATCCGACGGCGACCGCGACTCTCGCGGCAGAGGCGCGATGGTTGCTCGCCAATCCCTTCGTGACGGTCCGGCTCGAAGGGCACGGCGGGCCCAATGACAGCCGCGATTACGCGCTTGCGATCGGCGACAGGCGCGCCAACGCCGTTCGCGATTTCCTTGTGTTGCAAGGAGTCGCGCCGCAGCGGATCGCGGTGATGAGCTGGGGCAAGGAGCGCCCCGGCAAGGTGCTGATCCGCCAGACCCTGGTTGCCGCCGGCCCGCGCGTGGTCACGGTCGTGCTGCCGCCCGCGGCGCCGCCCGCCCTTCCGGCGCCTGCCAGGTAAGTTTCAGGCTGCGTAGCGGTGCTGGGTCGTCCCGAGCCATGCGCGCGCCTGGCGCTGCGCCTCGGCGATCTCGCGAGCGGTCATTTCGACCGCGATCTCGGCCCGGCATTCCTGGCCGCGGGTCGAGCCGGACAGTGCCGCCAGATTGAACCATTTGTGCGCTTCGACGAGGTCGACGCAGGCCCCACCGCGTCCGGTCGAATAGGTAATCCCGAGCTCGAACAACGCATCGACGTCGCCTCGCTCCGCGTCCGCGATGCGGCTGCGGATCAGGAACTCCTGCGCTTTGTGACTGATCGCCATGACGGCCAAACTCCCCTGTTTCCCGTTGCAGGAGCTTTTCGGCGCTAGTTCCCGAAGAAATGGTTAACGGGCATTCACCCTGTTTCAGGCATGGCGACGGAAACATTGTCGATCAGCCGGGTTCCGGCGATCGTCGCCGCTGCGATCAGGCGCATCCGCCCGGCCGGCTGCGTCAGCGGCTCGAGAGTCGCCTCGTCGACGAGCGCAACATAATCCACCACCGAGAAGCCCGCGTCATGGAGCGCATGCGTCGCATGCTCGATGGCATGCTGGACCCGGACTCCGTCGTGGATTTCCTCGGCCGCGCGTTCCAGCGCCCGCGGAAGCGCCGTCGCCCGCACGCGGTCGGCGTCGGAAAGGTAGGCGTTGCGCGACGACAGAGCGAGGCCGCTCTCGTCGCGAACGGTGGGAACGCCGACGACCTGGACTCCAAGATTGAGGTCGATCGTCATCCGCCGGACGATCGCGAGCTGCTGGAAATCCTTTTCGCCGAACACCGCGACTTCCGGCCGAACGGTGGTGAAGAGCTTGGTCACGACCGTCGCGACACCGTCGAAATGGCCGGGCCTCGCGTCGCCTTCCCAGCGTTTGCCCAGCCCCGAGATCACCACCTTGGTGGAAAATCCGGCCGGGTACATCTGCTCGGGCGTCGGCATCCACAAAAGGTCGCAGCCGGCCCGATCCAGCGCCCGCGAGTCCTCTTTTTCCGGGCGCGGATAACGATCGAGGTCCTCGCCTTCGCCGAACTGCATCGGATTGACGAAGATGCTCGCGACCACCCGGTCCGCCTGCTCTCGCGCTGCCTCGACCAGCGCGAGATGGCCGGCGTGGAGAGCGCCCATCGTCGGAACGAGAGCCACTCGATGGCCTCCGGCGCGAAGCGCGATCAGCGCACTCCCGAGCTGGCCGATGTCACGGATTGTTTGCACCGCGGATTCGCCTCCGGTAAGCTGCAGGTCGGGCCGCGCTTGTCCGCGCGGTGGGGATCATTTTCAAGGGGCCGGGCAATGGGCCAGCCGCACTTCATCGTCTTCGCCAACGAAAAGGGCGGGACCGGCAAATCGACCACGGCCGTGCACACCGCGATCGCGCTCGCCGCGATGGGGAGCCGGGTCGCCGCGCTCGACCTCGACAGTCGCCAGCGGACCATGACCCGCTATTTCGAGAACCGCGACGCAACGATGCGGCGGCTCGACAAGGCGCTTCCGCAAGCGCGCTATGCGGTTCTTGGGGACGCCGAGCCGCTCGAAAAAGCCATTGCAGCGCTCGGCGAGGCGGACGTGATCGTGGTCGACACGCCCGGCCGCGACGATCCCGTCGCCCGCGAAGCGATCCTCAAGGCCGAGACGCTCGTCACGCCGATGAACGACAGCTTCGTCGATCTCGATCTCATCGGCCAGGTCCATCCCGAAAATTTCAAGGTGACCAAGCCCAGCTTCTATGCCGAGCTGATCTGGAACAGCCGCACCCAGCGCGCCAAGGCGACCGGCAAGAGCGTCGATTGGGTCGTTCTCCGCAACCGTCTCCAACACATCGATTCGCACAACCTTCGCCGCGTCGGCGCCGCCCTCGACGAGCTCGCCCGCCGCGTCGGCTTCCGCGTCATCCCCGGCCTGGGCGAGCGGGTCATCTACCGCGAGCTCTTCCCCAAGGGCCTGACTTTGCTCGATTTCGAGCATCTCTCCGAAGTCGGAATCGGCCACATCACCGCGCGCCAGGAGCTTCGGGAGATGGTTTCCGGCCTCGGCATTCCCGGAGTCGAGCCCGAGCAGAAGGTGGCGTAGAGTCCCACCCGCGTCATGCTGAACTCGTTTCAGCATCCATTTCCTTGAGGGGCGCAGCGGCCTCCGGAATGGACCCTGAAACGAGTTCAGGGTGACGTTTCTCCTTGAACCAACTTCGACTTTCGTGTGTTCGCCCTCGCAATGGCCCACACATTCAATCGCACCGTCCTGCGCGAATATGACATCCGCGGAATCGTCGGGAAAACGCTCACGAAAGAAGACGCCTGGGCGCTCGGCCGCACCTTCGGCTCGCTCGCCGGCGACGAGGGTGCTCGCCGGATCGCTGTCGGCCGCGACGGCCGCCTCCACTCGCCCGAGCTCGAATCGGCGCTGGTCGACGGGCTGATGGAATGCGGTCTCGACGTCGTCCGAATCGGCGTCGGTCCGAGCCCGATGCTCTATTACGCGACCGAGGTGCTCGACGTTGAGGGCGGCATCCAGGTCACCGGAAGCCACAACCCGCCCGAATATAACGGCTTCAAGCTGCTTCTGAACGGCCGCTCCGTGTTCGGCGAGGAAATCCAGGAGCTGGGCCGCCGGTCGGCCGCCGGCGCCTGGAGCGACGGCAACGGGATGGCCGAGCATGCCGACATTCTCGACTCCTACGTCGACCGGCTGGTGCAGGACTTCCGCGGCAGAGGGTATCGAATCGGCTGGGACCCGGGCAACGGCGCCGCCGGCCTCGCCGTCGAGAAGCTGGTCGCCAAGCTCCCCGGCGAGCATTTCGTCATCCATTCGCAAATCGACGGCACCTTCCCCGCGCACCATCCCGATCCGACCGTCGAGGCCAACCTCGCCGATCTGAAGGTGCTGGTCCGCGACAAGAATTGCGACATGGGCTTCGCCTTCGATGGCGACGCCGACCGCATCGGAGCGGTGGATTCCACCGGCCGAGTCGTCTGGGGCGACCAGATCATGATGATCCTTGCCAAACCCGTGCTCGGCGAGCTTCCCGGATCGACGATCATCTCCGACGTCAAGGCCAGCCAGACTCTCTTCGACCGAATCTCCGAGCTCGGCGGGCAGCCATTGATGTGGAAGACCGGCCACAGCCTCATCAAATCCAAGATGAAGGAGACCGGCGCGCCGCTCGCCGGCGAGATGAGCGGCCACATCTTCTTCAAGCACCGCTGGTACGGTTTCGACGACGCGCTTTATGCCGCGGTCCGGCTGATCGAGGCGGTTGGCGAATCGGGCAAGAGCCTAGCCGAGTTGATGGACGAAATGCCGACGTCCGTCGCGACACCGGAGATGCGTTTCGCGGTCGACGAGAGCCGCAAGTTCACGGTTGTCCAGGAAGTCCTCGACCGTCTAACCAGCGCCGCTGCCGAGGTCGACAATGTCGACGGCGCCCGGGTCAACACCCCCGACGGCTGGTGGCTGCTTCGCGCATCGAACACGCAGGACGTCCTGGTCGCGAGAGCCGAGGCGAAGGACCACGCAGCACTCGATCGCCTCGTTCAGCAGCTCGACGAGCAGCTCGCCAGGTCCGGCGTCAAGCGGGTCGAGGATGCAGCGCACTAATGCACGGTCAGGGGACCAAGGGAGTGACAACGATGCGGTTTGGAATGTTGGAAGCGAGTGTTCCGGTGTTCGTGAATTCGCTCACGAACATGCGCGACTGGCTCGACAAGGCCGCGAGCGAGAAGAACGACGCCGAACTTATTTCCGCCCGGCTCGCGCCGGACATGCGGCCTCTGCCAGCGCAATATCAGATGGCGTCCGACTCCGCGAAGAACGCGCTTGCCCGGCTTACGGGAACGCAGGCGCCGTCGATGCCCGACACAGAGCAAAGCTTCGCCGAGCTCAAGGACCGCTGTGACCGGACGATTGCCTACCTAAAGACATTCGATGCGGCGTCGCTTCAGGGCAGTGAGAATCGTGAAGTCGAGATCAAGTTTCCCAACGGAAGCGGCTATCGATTCACCGGTTCGGACTATCTCGCCGGCTTCGCGCTTCCGAACTTCTTCTTCCACGTGACGACGGCCTACGCGATCCTTCGCAACGCCGGAGTCTCGCTGGGGAAACCGGACTTCCTTCAGCACCTCGGCCCGCCGAACATCACAGCCTGAGCAACTTAATCCTCGCCCTCGTCTTCGTAGCCGACCAGGTTCAATTCGCAGGCCTTGATCTGGTGCGTCGTGCACCAGTGCTTGAGCGCTTCCTCGCGGCCGTGGGTGATCCACACTTCGCTCGGCTCCAGCTCGCGGATGGTGCGGGTGAGCTCGTCCCAGTCGGCATGATCCGAGATCACCAGCGGAAGCTCGACATTGGCTTGGCGCGCCCGCTGGCGGATGCGCATCCAGCCCGACGCCATCGCCGTCACCGGGTCCGGCAAGCGCCGCGACCAGCGGTCGTTGAGCGCTCCAGGCGGGGCGAGGACGATCTTGCCGCGAAGCTCGTCCTTCGATGCGCCGGTCGCCGGGCGAAGCTCGCCGAGCGCGACCCCGTGCTCCTCATAGAGCGCGCACATCTTCTCCAGAGCGCCGTGGATATAAATCGGCTCCTCGTGCCCGCGCCGCCTCAACTCCGCGATCACGCGCTGCGCCTTGCCGAGTGCATAGGCCCCCACCAGAATGCACCGGCTCTCGTCCGAGTGGAGGCGGTGGAGCAGCCGGTCGATCTCGCCGCCGATGTCGGGATGGCGGAACACCGGGAGCCCGAACGTCGCCTCGGTGATGAAGACATCGCACGGCACCGGCACGAACGGATGGCACGTCGGGTCCTCGCGCCTTTTGTAGTCGCCCGACACCACGATCTTCTCGCCGGCATGTTCAAGCACGATCTGCGCGCTTCCGAGCACATGGCCGGCGGGGATGAAGCTGACGTCGACATCGCCGACTCGAGCGCTCTCGCCGTACGGCACCGCCTGCCCGTTCTGCTCGCCGTAGCGAAGCGCCATGATCGAAAGCGTCTCCGGAGTCGCAAGCACCACCCCATGCCCGCCGCGCGCATGGTCGCCGTGGCCGTGGGTGATCAGCGCTTCGGGCTTGGGCTGCGAAGGATCGACCCACGCATCGGCCGGGCGCACGTAGATGCCCTCCGGGAAAGTCTCGATCCAGGAACCCAAACGCGCCATTGCGAGCTATAGTGTCGAGCATCAACGCCGGTTCCGGCAAGGGAGGACGAACATATGGCAAACGCAATGTGGTGGCTGATGGATATCGTCCTTCCGGTCATCCTGCTGATCGCGTTGGTTTGGCTGGTGTTCCTGCGCAAATCGAGGGGCACCGACCGGACGACCTACGAGGCGACGAAGGAAGAATATGCGGAGGAGGAGAGGCGCCGCCGCGAGGGGACTGACGATCTCTGAGCGCGCCTGAACTCCCGCAAGTCGTCGCCGACTGGTTCGCAGCGCGCGGCTGGGCTCCGCGGCGCCACCAGCTGGAGATGCTCGAGGTCGCCAAGCGGGAACGCGATGCGCTGCTGGTCGCGGCGACAGGATCGGGCAAGACGCTCGCCGGCTTCCTCCCCGCGATCTGCGACCTGATCGGGAACCCGACCGACGCTCTCCACACGCTCTACGTCTCGCCGCTCAAGGCGCTCGGGGTCGACGTCCAGCGCAACCTGCTGGGCCCGGTCGGCGAAATGGGCCTCGATATCCGGGTCGAGACACGAAGCGGCGACACGCCGTCGGGCCGCAAGGCGCGCCAGCGGGTGCGGCCGCCGCAGATCCTTCTGACGACACCCGAATCGCTGAGCCTGCTGCTCAGCTACCCCGACAGCGGCACCTTGTTCGCGAGCCTCAAGACCGTCGTCGTCGATGAGCTCCACGCCTTCGCCCGCGAGAAGCGCGGCGACCTGCTGGCGCTGGCCCTGGCGCGGTTGCAGGCGCTCAGCCCCGGTCTTCGCCGAGTCGGCCTGTCCGCGACCATTGCCGACCCGGCCGCCTATCGGACGTGGCTGGCACCGAATGCCGACGCGTCGCTCGTCGACCTGGTCAGCGGCGACCCCGGCGCCGAGCCGCACCTCGAAATCCTGATCCCCGAAAGCAGGATCCCGTGGGCCGGGCATTCCGGCCGCCACGCCGCGCGCGAGGTGATGGAGTTGATCGAGCAGCACAAGATGACGCTGGTCTTCTGCAACACCCGAAGCCTGGCCGAGCTCATCTTCCAGGACCTGTGGGCGGTGAACCACAAGGTGCTCCCGATAGGGATCCACCACGGCAGCCTCGCCCAGGAAGCGCGGCGCAAGGTCGAGGCAGCGATGGCGGCGGGGCGGCTGCGGGGCCTGGTCGCGACCGCCAGCCTCGACCTCGGGATCGACTGGGGCGACATCGACCTGGTCGTGCAGATGGGGGCGCCCAAGGGCAGCTCGCGGCTTCTGCAGCGCATCGGCCGCGCCAACCACCGCCTCGACGAACCGAGCGAAGGCGTGCTCGTCCCCGGCAACCGCTTCGAATATCTCGAAGGCCGCGCCGCGCTCGATGCGATCGAGGTCGGCGAGCTGGACCCCGAGATTTTCCGCCCCGGGACTCTCGACGTCCTTGCCCAGCACATCCTTGGAATCGCCTGCGCCGCGCCCTTCCGCCCCGACGAATTGCTCGCCGAAATCCGCTCCGCCGCGCCTTATGCCGACCTCAAGGCGGAGACGTTCGAAGAGATCCTCAACTTCATCGCCACCGGCGGCTATTCGCTCAAGGCCTACGACCGCTTCCGCCGCCTCGTCCGCGATCCCGACGGGCGCTGGCGGATCGCCCGCCCCGCAATCGCCCTGCAGCACCGCCTCAATGCCGGAGTCATCGTCGAGCAGCCTTTGCTCACCGTGCGCTTCCGCAACGGCCGCAGGCTGGGCACGATCGAGGAAGGCTATGCTTCCACCCTCGCCCCCGGCGACCATTTCTATTTCTCCGGCCTCAGCCTCGAGGTGGAGCAGTTCAAGGACACCGACGTCATCGTCCATGCCAGCTCGAAGCGGGCGCGGATCGTCACCTACGGCGGCACCCGAATGTCGATGTCGACCCACCTCGCGGATCGGGTCAGGCACATGCTTGCCGACCGCAACGACTGGCGCCGGTTCCCCGACGACGTTCGCGAATGGCTGGAGGTGCAGGACCGACGGTCGCGGATCCCGGAGCCGAATGAGCTGCTGGTCGAAACCTTCGCACACGAGGGGCTTCACTACATGGTCGCCTACAGCTTCGAAGGCTGGAACGCGCACCAGTCGCTGGGGATGCTGATCACTCGTCGAATGGAAAGCGCCGGCCTCAAGCCTACCGGCTTCGTCGCCAACGACTACGGCCTAGCCTGCTACGGGCTGGAGCCGATCCGCGATCCCAAAGCGCTGTTCTCGCCCGACATCCTCGAGCGCGAGTTCATCGACTGGGTCGAGAATTCGTACCTGCTCAAGACGGCGTTCCGCGAGGTGGCGGTGATCGGCGGCCTCGTCGAGCGCCAGCACCCCGGCCGCCGCAAGACCGGGCGGCAGGTCAGCTTCTCGACCGATCTCATCTACGACGTGCTCCGCAAGTACGAGCCGCAGCACCTCCTCCTTCGCGCCGCCTGGCACGATGCCCGCGCGCGAATGACCGAGCTCGGGCGCCTCGTCCGCCTCGTCGACCGCGCCGCCGCGACGATGGTCCATGTCGAGGCCGACAGGATCACACCGATGGCGGTGCCGTTGATGGTAATCGTCGGCCGCGAGGCGCTCCCGCCAGGGGCAGAAGCCGACGAGACCCTGCTGATGCAGGCCGAGGCACTCGCCGAGGCGGCGATGCACCCTGGTTAAGGGACCGCAACGAATATGAGCGCGGTCCGCGCCAACGATCTGATGTGGAACTTCTTTTCGTCGCTTTGACGGTTGCCACGGCGGCCTGGGCCAGCGACAAAGGCGCAATGCGAAACATCTATGTCGCTGCTACCGCCCTGCCGCTCCTTTCCGGCTGTGTCGTCGGCACGGTCGCCAAGACTGCCGTCAGCGTCGCGACTCTTCCGGTGAAGGTCGTCTCCGCCGGAGTCGACGCGGCAACGACCAGCCAGGCCGAAGCCGACGAAAAGCGCGGGCGCGAAATGCGCAAGCAGGACGAGCAGCGCGGCCGCGAAGCGCGCGCGATGGCGGAGCGTTGCCAGCGCGGCCGGCCGCTCCAGACCGACGTGTGCCCGCAGGCCGCCCCCCGCTGAGGTACTTCCTGGACACCGAATATAACGGAATCGGCGGCGCTCTCCTGAGCCTCGCGCTCGTTCCCGACGACGGCGAGGAGCTCTACCTTACGCTCAAGACCGACGAGCCGATCCTCGAGTGGGTCGCCAGGCACGTCATTCCCCATCTCGACCATGTGCCGGAGCAGCTCGTCTGGCCGAGGCTCGGCCGGCCCGAGGCCGCCGACGCCGTGGAGCGTTATCTTCGCCACGACGACCAGCCGGTGATCGTCGCCGACTGGCCCGAGGACGTCGCGCAATTCTGCAACCTCATGGTAACCGCCCCGGGCGACATGATCGACGTCCGCGACGTCACTTTCCGCCTGCTCCCGCTGAGCAATTTCAGCACCGCCGCGAACAGCCAGGTGCCGCACAACGCGCTTCACGACGCGCGGGCGCTTCGAGAGCACTATCGGATGATCGAATAGCCTTTTAAGGAAAGGCGATGGTTCCCCTTTCGTTCGCCGGCGAAACGTTTCTCGCCTCCGCCTCCGGCGCGCTGTTCTGGCGCGCCGAGCAGGCGTTGCTGGTCGCCGACCTGCATCTCGAGAAAGCGAGCTGGTTCGCTCGGCTCGGCCAGCTTCTTCCACCCTACGATTCGCACGCGACTCTGACCGCGATTGCCGACGAAGTGGAGCGCTCGGGGGCGACTCGTCTCTACTGCCTCGGCGACAGCTTTCATGACCGGTTCGGCTGCGAGCGTCTTCCCGCCGCCTCGCGCGCGCTTCTCGAGGAGATGACAGCCCGGCTCGACTGGACCTGGATCGTCGGGAACCATGATCCAGGCTTCGCCGATCATTGCGGCGGCCGGATCGTCGACGAGGCCGAGGTCGGCGCAATCGTGCTTCGCCACCAGGCGATTCCGGGCGATCCCCGGCCCGAAATCTCCGGCCATTTCCACCCGAAGCTTCGGCTCAGCCTCAACGGCCGGCGGATCTCGCGGCGCTGCTTCGTCGCCTCGGAGTGCAAGCTCATTCTCCCGGCATTCGGTTCGCTTACCGGCGGCCTCGATGCGCGCCACCCGGAGATCGTCCGGGCGGTCAGCGGCGATGCAGTCGCGCTGGTTCCGGTCGCCGACCGCCTGCTCCGATTCCCGATCGCCGCCTAACCGCAGCGCGTCAGTTCGATTGCGATTGCGCCGCTCGGCGCCAGCAGCAGCCGCGCCTTGCCGCTTCGCTGCTTTCCGAACGTCGCCGCCTGGAGCTCGTTTCGGACCGCGTGCCGGTCGAACTTGTATCCGCGCGAATCGGCCTCCCGCTTCAAGCGGTCGAGGTGCTCTTCGAGGTTGGCGATCCCTTCCTCGGGATCGAATTCCATCACTTCTTCGAGGTCGCGCTTCGGCACTTGCTCCATCGGCTTTCCATCGCGCCCGCGGCCAGTCGAGACAAGCTTATTTGCGCGTTATCGCCGCTCCTCTAAACACGTGTCATGAAAGCCATCCACTTGCTCGCAGGATTCACGGTCTTGCTCATGACGAACCAGGCGCCTGCACAATCGATCGACTCGAAGACGTTGGCGCGAATCGACCGAGTCCTCAAAAGAACTCCGCTCATCGACGGGCACAACGACCTGCCCGAGCAGCTTCGCGAAAACTACAAGCTCAGCATCGAAGGGCTGGCGAGCGGAGCCGACCAGCGGCAGCCGCACCCGCTGATGACGGACATGGCGCGCCTCCACGAGGGCCGCGTCGGCGGCCAGTTCTGGTCCGTCTACATTCCGTCCGAAGTTACCGGCGACTCCGCCATCCGCGAGACTCTGGAGCAGATCGACATCGTCAAGCGGCTGGTCAAAGCCTATCCCGACGACCTCGCGCTCGCCCGGACGGCCGACGATATCGTCCGCATCCACAAAAGTGGCCGCGTGGCCTCTCTGATCGGGGTCGAAGGCGGGCACCAGATCGGCGGAAGCATGGCCGCGCTCCGCTTATATTACGACCTCGGCGCGCGCTACATGACGCTCACGCATTTCAAGGACAATGAGTTCGCCGACAGCGCGACCGACGACCCCAAATATGGCGGGCTCAACGATTTCGGCCGGTCGGTGGTGCACGAGATGAACCGGCTCGGGATGCTGGTCGACCTGTCGCACGTCTCTCCCGACACGATGCGCGACGCGATCGAGGTGACCAAGGCGCCGGTCATCTTCTCCCACAGCGATGCCCGGGCACTTTCGGACCATCCGCGCAACGTCCCCGACGACGTGCTTGCGATGCTTCCCGCGAACGGCGGGATCGTGATGGTGAACTTCTACACGGGCCATCTGTCGGAGCCGTACCGCCTGTGGTCGGCGGAGCATTCGGCCGAGCAGGCACGGCTCGACTCGCTCTATGTCGGCCAGCCTGAAGTCCGCGAATCGAAGATGAAGGACTGGGAGGCCGCTCATCCCGCGCCGAAAGCCGGGATCGGCCTCATTGCCGACCATATCGGGCATATCGTCAAGATCGCCGGCCACGATCATGTCGGGCTTGGCGGCGACCTCGACGGCATCGGCTATGACGAGGCGCCTTCGGGAATGAACAGCGTCAGCGGCTATCCCTTGCTGTTCGCCGAGCTGATTCGCCGCGGCTGGAGCGACTCCGACCTCGGCAAGCTCGCCGGCGGAAACCTGCTCCGGGTGCTTCGCCGGGCCGAAGCGGTGGCGTCCGCGATGAAGGACGAGCCGCCGTCGATGGCGACGCTTCCGGAGCAGAAATGAGCGAGCCGCCTCTCAAGGCCGCGATCACGCCCGTCACTCCGCTGCAGCAGAATTGCACGTTGCTGTGGTGCACGAAGACGATGCGCGGCGCGTTCGTCGATCCCGGCGGCGACCTGCCCCGGCTCAAGGCGGCGGCCGCCGAGGCGGGCGTGACCATCGAGAAGATCCTGCTGACCCACGGCCATATCGACCATGCCGGCGAGGCGGGCGTTTTGGCCAGGGAGCTCGGCGTTCCCATTGAAGGCCCGCAGGAGGAAGACCGCTTCTGGATTTCGCGGCTCGACGACGACGGCCGTCACTGGGGGCTTCGCGGAGTGCCGTTCGAGCCGGACCGCTGGCTCGAGGACAAGGACACCGTCACGGTCGGCGAATTGACTCTGAACGTCCGCCACTGCCCCGGCCACACCCCCGGTCATATCGTCTTCCACCATCCGGAATCGAACCTGGCGATCGTCGGCGACGTGCTGTTCAAAGGATCGATCGGGCGGTGGGATTTCCCTATGGGCAATCACCGCCAGCTCATCGATTCGATCACTCAGCGGCTGTGGCCGATGGGCGATTCCACCGCTTTCATCCCCGGCCACGGGCCGATGTCGACCTTCGGCTACGAGCGGCAGACCAATCCGCTCGTTGGCGACGCGGCGCTGGCAGCGTGACGTGAGCAAGTTGCCGTATTAGCGGCACAAGCCTAGCTTCCCTCGCGCGGGGGTAAGCAAATGCCAGTTTTTGCCGAAGCTCTCTCATCGACGCCGCAGGTGCCGGGTCGCCGGTTCGTCGCTTTCCATAAGAGCGATCGAAACTTCTTCCTGACCTTTCTTGCACTGTGCCTGCTTGGCGTGGCGCTGGGATTCATCCCGCCGGTTGCCGATCGCTTCGAGGGCCATCCCCGGATTCCGGCAAGGCTCATCCTCGACGTTCACATGGCCGCATTCTCGGCATGGATCGCGCTGTTATCGGTCCAGATATCTCTCGCCCGCTCCCGAAATACCGTCGTGCACATGGGCCTGGGCCTGAGCGCATTCGCGCTTGTGCCGATCATGGCGGTGAGTGCGCTCGCATCCGAAGCCTATAGCCAGCGATTTCACCACAGCGCCGCCAACGAGAGCTTTTTCATCGTCCCGATCTTCGAGATCGTTGCTTTCGCATCGCTCGCGACCGCTGCCCTGCTGTTCCGCAAGGACCCCCCGACGCACAAGCGGCTGATCCTGCTGGCGACGGCGGTCATCGTCGGCGCGGCCTACGGTCGCTGGTGGGACAAGGCATTGGTCCGAGCGTTTGGCGACGGCTATTTGGGGATGCTCGTCAACACCTACACCGGGTGCAACATGCTGCTGCTGCTTGCAGTCGGCTACGACCTCGTCACTCGAGGTCGCCCGCACCGAATCTATCGGGTTGCAGTACCGATGATCCTGCTCGGCGAAGTCGTCACGTCGGCGGTTTACCATTGGCCGGCATGGCTGCCGGTCTCGCGGATGCTCATCGGCGCCTGACGGCGTGCGGCCTCGGCCCCTCACCGCTTGCACTCGGCGCTCCATCCGCTATAGGAGCCGCGGTTCGCGACGATCCGGCCGCCGCCTCGGGTAAGCCCGTTGAAATCGGCGCAGATCGTCGCCAATTTTTTTGTGAAATCAGACAGGTGCCGGAATGGCTGTCCCCAAGAGAAAAACTTCGCCTTCGAAGCGCAACATGCGCCGCAGCCATCACGCGCTGACCGCAAAGCAGTTTCAGGAATGCCCGAACTGCGGCGAATTGAAACTGCCCCACAACCTGTGCCCTGCCTGCGGCCACTATAACGGCCGCGAGATCGTTTCGGACGAGGCGTAGGAGACGGAAACGGCAGGGGCTGCGCAAATGGATGCAGCGCCGCGCATAGCCGTTGACGCGATGGGCGGTGACAATGGCCCCGCGGCCATAATCGCGGGGATCGCCCGTGCACATCGTCGCGACCCCTCGGTTCGTTTCATCGTCTATGGCGACGAGCGGCTGATCCGGCCGGAGATCGAGCACAGCGGCCATGCCGCAAGCGCGATCGAGGTCGTTCACACGCTCGAGGCGATCGCAGCCAGCGAAAAGCCGAGCCAGGCGATCCGGCGCGCAAAAACAACATCGATGGGAATGACGATCGCCGCCGTGAAGGACGGCCACGCCGACGCGGCGGTCTCGGGCGGCAACACCGGCGCCCTGATGGCGATGGCGAAGCTCGCGCTTCGCACCATGCCGGGCATCGACCGGCCGGCGCTTGCCGCCGCTCTGCCGACGCTTGGCGACACCGACGTCGTCATGCTCGACCTTGGCGCCAATACCGAGTGCGATGCCCAGAATCTCGTCCAGTTCGCGGTCATGGGCGCGGCCTACGCGCGCTGCGGCATCAAGATCGACCGGCCGCGAGTGCGCCTCCTCAATATCGGCACCGAGGAGCTGAAGGGGACCGACGAATTGAAGGAAGCGGCAGCGCTGCTTCGTGACGCCGACTATCTCCCGTTCAGCTTCGACGGCTTCACCGAGGGAGACCAGCTTTCGCGCGGCAACGTCGACGTCGTCGTCACCGACGGCTTTTCCGGCAATATCGCGCTCAAGACCGCCGAAGGCACAGCTCGCTTCGTCACCGACCTGCTCCGCCGCGCATTCAAGAGCTCGCTCCGGTCGAAGGCAGGGTTCGCGCTGTCGCGGCCGGCGCTCAACCTCCTCAAGGTCCATCTCGACCCGAACAACCACAATGGCGCGGTCTTCCTGGGACTGAACGGCCTTGTCGTGAAAAGCCACGGAAGCGCCAACACCAAGGGCGTCGCCAACGCCATCAAGGTCGCTGCGCGGATGGTCCGCAACGATATCACCCGCAAGATCGGAGAGGACCTCGACAACTTCCGCGCCCATGCCTTCAGCAACGAGCCCGCGGAGTGACCGTACGCTCGGTTATTGCCGGGGTCGGCTCCGCTCTGCCCAGGCGGCGGATCGACAATGAGGAGCTGGCCCGGACCGTCGACACCTCGGACCAATGGATCGTCGAGCGGACCGGCATCCGTAGCCGCTATGTCGCCGGCGAGGGAGAGACCACGGCCACCCTCGCTCGCGACGCCGCGCTCAAGGCGCTCGAGCAGGCCGGCGTTGCGGCGTCGGAGATCGGCCTCATCGTCCTCGCCACCGCGACTCCCGACCAGACCTTTCCCTCGTCGGCGACAAAGGTGCAGGCGATGCTCGGCATCGACGACTGCATCGCCTTTGACGTCCATGCCGTGTGCACGGGGTTTCTCTACGCGCTCACCGTCGCCGATTCGATGCTCCGCTCGGGTGCTGCGAAGCGGGCACTGGTGATCGGTGCGGAAACGTTCAGCCGGATCCTGGACTGGGAGGACCGCGCGACCTGCGTCCTGTTCGGTGACGGCGCCGGCGCGCTCGTCCTCGAACTGGAAGAAGGCGAGCGCGGAATTCTCGCGACCCGGCTCCACGCCGACGGCCGCCACAACGACATGTTGTTCGTCGACGGCGGGCCGTCGACGACGGGAACCGTTGGCAAGCTCAGGATGAAGGGCCGCGAAGTGTTCCGCCACGCCGTGATCAACCTCGCCGACGTGCTGAGCGAGGTGCTCGCCGCAGCCGGGCTCCAGGCGGCGGATGTCGACTGGGTCGTTCCCCACCAGGCGAACGCCCGGATTCTCGACGCGACCGCGAGGAAGTTGGGGCTGCCGGCGGAGAAGGTGGTGGTCACCGTCGACCGGCACGCCAATACGTCCGCAGCGTCGGTCCCCCTGGCGCTCGACACCGCCGTTCGCGACGGCCGCATCAAGCGCGGCGACCTCGTCGTGCTGGAAGCGATGGGCGGCGGCTTCACTTGGGGAGCGGCAGCGCTCAGATATTGAATAAGAATGGAAATTCGACGAATGTCGAATTGCCGACGGCGGACATTTCCATTACGGTGCTGAACCGGAATCGGACACACGAACGGGGCGGGAGGAAAACGAAATGGCCGATTTGGGTATCGCACGGATGAACGGGCAGGCGGGACTTTCGGGCACGCTCACTCGCGCCGACCTGGCCGATGTCGTGCATCGCAACCTCGGACTGTCGCGCGCCGAATCCGCCAATTTCGTCGAGCGCGTTCTTCATCATATGTGCCACGCACTGGCCGAGGGCCAGAATGTGAAAATCTCCGGGTTCGGAAGCTTCATCCTCCGCGACAAGGGCCAGCGAATCGGCCGCAACCCGAAGACGGGGATCGAAGTGCCGATCGCCCCGCGCCGGGTGATGACCTTCCGCGCCAGCCAGATCCTGCGCGACCGGATCGCCAGATAGGCGTGGCAGGGATGGCGACCGGCGACAAAGCACCGGGCGCATTCAAGACGATTGGCGAATTGTCGAACGAGCTCGGGGTCGCGCAGCACATCCTCCGCTACTGGGAAACCAAGTTCCCGCAATTGAGGCCGCTGCAGCGCGCCGGAAATCGCCGCTACTACCGCCCGGACGACGTCGAGCTTGCGCGGCGGATCAATCGCCTCCTCAACGATGAGGGCTATACCGTTCGCGGGGTCCAGAAGGTGCTTCGCCAGCGGCCTGGCGAACCCGAAGAGGACTCGCCGGAAGTCGCCACCGAGTATATGAATCGGCCGCCGGAGCACGGGCTCCAGCCGCGCACCCCCAATCCGAATGTGCCGCAAGGCTCCTCCATCGAGGTCGAGCAGCTAGTCCGGATTCGTGACAGCCTCGCTTCGGCGTTGCGAGAGTAGAGTCCCGCCAATCCGATCGGCGCCCAGCCGCTCCCGCACACGTTCGATCGCCTCGTCCAGCGGTACCCGGCTGACCCGCACTCCGGGCGGGAACGCGCGCAGAAGGCGCGATGGCATCGCTGCCGACAGGATGACGAACACCCCGCGGTCGCCCTGGCGCCGGATCAATCGCCCGAACGCCTGCGCCAGCCTCGCTCGGACCACGCGATCGTCATAGGCGCTTCCGCCGCCCGCCATCCGCCGCGCCGCGTGGAGCACCGTCGGGCGCGGCCACGGCACCCGTTCCATCACCACCAGCCTCAGCGATTCGCCCGGAACATCGACTCCGTCCCGAAGCGCGTCGGTGCCGAGCAGCGACGCGTGCGGATCGTCGCGAAAAATGTCGACTAGGGTTCCGGGATCGATCGGATCGACATGCTGTGCGAGCAGCGGCAGCCCGCCGCGCGCCAGCCGGTCGGCAATCCGGGCATGGACCGCCTTGAGCCGCGCGATCGCGGTGAAGAGGCCGAGCGTCCCGCCCTCTGCCGCCTCGATCAGCCGCGCATAGCCGCCAGCGAGCGCGGCGAGGTCGCCCTGCTTGATATCGGTGACGATCAGCACTTCGGAGCAGACGCCATAATCGAACGGGCTCTCCGCCTCGAAGTGACCGACTCCGCAATCGAGATGCGCGGCTCCGGTGCGCTGGTCGGCGGTGTCCCAGCCGTCGCCCCCGCGCAACGTCGCCGAGGTGACGACCACGCCCTGCGCCGGCTTCAGCACCGTTTCGGCAAGGGGCCGTGTCGGGTCGAGCCAGCGGCGGTTGATCGCAATGTCATATTCCCTCCCGTCGACTCGCTCGACGGCGAGCCAGTCGACGAAATCCGAATCCGCCGGCCCGCCGATCCGGGCCAGCACGGCGGCCCAGGCGGACAAGGTCTCGCGCCTCCACTTGAGCCCGTTGATCGCGCCTTCGACCCGGGCACGGGCCTGGCTGTCGAGCCAGTCGGGCGCATCCTCGAGCACCGCTTCCAGGCGTCGCGACAGCACCGACAAGGGCTTGTGCAACGCTTCCAGCGCCTCCAGCGCCGCCGCCGCGCGGTCGACCAGCGCGCCATCTGGAGCGGCAAGCTCGGTCTCCAGCCCGTAGCCCGCGTCCTGCGCCTTGGCTCGCGCATAAACGGTGCCGCGCACCTCGGCGAGCAGAGCCTCGACCGGGCCGAACGGCGCATCCTCGGCAATGCGCGCGAGCCACCCGTCGGACGGCAGGGCCCGCGCCGCCTCGATCGCCTGCTCCAGCGCCGCCCCGCCCTCACCATCGTAAGAAGCGACGTCCATCAACCGCGCCGAAAGCCCGCGCCGCCGCCCGCGCGATCGCCCCTCCGGCCCCACGATCCAGCGCCGCAGCTCGATCGCTTCCTGCCCGCTCAAAGCGATTGCGAAGATCGAATCGGCGGCGTCGAACAGATGATGGCCCTCGTCGAACACGATCTGCTGCGGCGCCGTTTCGCGCGACCGGGCGGCGTTGATCATCACCAAAGCGTGGTTGGCGATGACAAGGTCGGCCTCGCGCCCCGCCCGCTCGGAGCGCTCGATGAAGCAACGGCGATAATGCGGGCAGCCGCCATAGACGCATTCGCCGCGCCGGTCGGTGAGCGCGGTCGAGCCGGCACGCCGGAACAGGCTCGGCAGCCACCCCGGCAAATCGCCCCCGACCATGTCGCCGTCCTTGCTGTACGCGGCCCAGCGTCCGACCAGCTGCGCAAGCACCGCGGCGCGGCCGGCAAAGCCGCCCTGGAGCGCATCCTCAAGGTTGAGCAGGCAAAGATAATTCTCGCGGCCCTTGCGGATGACCATTCGCTTCGCCCGCTCGCCGGCATCGGCGAACAGCCGCGGCCCTTCCGAATCGAGCTGCCGCTGAAGCGCCTTGGTGAAGGTCGACACCCACACGGTCCCGCCCGACCGCTCCGCCCAGATCGACGCCGGCGCCAGATAAGCGAGCGTCTTGCCGATCCCGGTGCCCGCTTCGGCGAGCAGCATGTTGGGCCCGTCGCGCGACCGGCGCGGAGCGAACACCGGCGCGGCGGCCGCGGCCATCGCTTTCTGTCCCTCGCGCGGTTCGGCACCCTTGCCGGTCAGCTTAGCCAGCTTCGCTTCGGCGTCATCGGGATCGACGCTGGTGGCGAGCGGCGGCGGCTGGTCGCCCGTCTCCTCCCATTGCGGGAGCCGCGAGAACAGGATTCGCTCGCCCCGCTCCGGCCGCTCGACGCGGCTCGCGACCAGAGGCGCCCAGGCCCAGCCCAGCCGGTGAAGGCTCGAGTTGACGGTCCAGGCGCCCTCGCGCTCCGGCCAGTCCGGATCGCGAAGCCCGTCGAGGAGCTTTGCCGCGATCGCCTGGAGCACTGCCGCCGCTTGCGCTTCGCCGCCCGGCGGCTCGAGCCCGGCGGCGCGACTCAGGCCCGCCGGGGTCGGAACCGCGAACCGCGCCGGATGGGCGAACGCAAATAATTCGAGCAGGTCGAGCCCCGACAGTTCCGCATAACCGAGCCTTTGCCCGACCAGCGGCGCGTTGAGGATGATGTGCGGGGTCTCCGCCGCCCGGGCGATCGCCTCGCCCCGAGTCGCCTCGCGCACCTCTCCGGCGGCATCGGCGATCCAGATTCCGGCATGGGTTGCGTGCAACGCTGGAAGAGGCAAAGGAGCGGCCACTCCCCCGACCTTGGCTGCAAGAGAACAGAAGAGCAACGAATTTGGACGCCGAAACGCTTCGAAATGCCGCAATGGCTTCAAAGGCCTGGCCTTATGAAGAAGCGCGCAAGCTGCTGAAGCGCTGGCCGGACGGCAAGCCGGGCGGCGGCCCGATCGTCTTCGAGACCGGCTACGGCCCGTCCGGCCTGCCGCACATCGGCACCTTCAACGAAGTGCTCCGGACGACCTTCGTCCGCCGGGCATTCGAGGAATTGTCCGACCAGCCGACGCGGCTGATCGCCTTCAGCGACGACATGGACGGGCTGCGCAAGGTGCCGGACAATGTCCCCAACCAGGAGCTCCTGCACGCCCATCTCGGCAAGCCGCTGACCAAAATCCCCGACCCGTTCGGAAGCCACGACAGCTTCGCCGCGCACAACAACGCGATGCTGTGCGGCTTCCTCGACCGCTTCGGCTTCGACTATGAATTCGTGTCCGCGACCGAATGTTACCAGTCGGGCCGCTTCGACGAGATCGTCCGCCAGGTCCTCCGCAACTGGGACGGAGTGATGGGCGTGATGCTCCCGACTTTGCGCGAGGAGCGGCGCAAGACCTATTCGCCGGTGCTTCCGATTTCGCCCGCGACGGGGGTGGTCCTGCAGATGCCGGTCGAGGTCGTCGATGCCGAAGCCGGAATCATCGCCTTCCACGACGAGGGGCAGCGGATCGAGCAGTCGGCGCTCGGCGGCAAGGCCAAGCTGCAGTGGAAGGTCGACTGGGCGGCGCGGTGGACCGCGCTCGGAATCGACTATGAAATGGCCGGCAAGGATCTGATCGACAGCGTCGTGCAAT
>Ga0207705_10000378_pt1 | contig 40021 bp, 34 predicted proteins | sample KBSC13metaG_FD_184314 | JGI IMG/M metagenome (GOLD analysis project Ga0207705, IMG submission 184314) | Corn rhizosphere microbial communities from Kellogg Biological Station, Michigan, USA - KBS C1-3 metaG (SPAdes) (version 2) | ecosystem: Host-associated > Plants > Roots > Rhizosphere > Soil ... | reverse complement strand
CGAGGCGAGATAGGCGTTGAGCGCAGCCTTGAACTCGATGCGGAGCGCCTCGCCCTCGCTGGCGCCGATGGCGTTCATGGCGGAGTCTTCCGGCCCCTTGACCTCGACCAGCACCGCGCCGGCCCTACGCAGGGCGCCCAGCGCGGTCTCGAAGATTGCGTCGGTTTGCGGCGAGCGGCCGGCGGTCATCCGCATCACGCCGATGCGGACGCCCTTCAGCGCGTCGGCCTTGAGGCCAGCCAGATAGTCGACCTTGTGCGCATCGGCCTCCCTGGTCCAGGGATCGGCCGGATCGGAGCCGGCGATGGCGTTCAGCACCGCCGCGGCGTCGGCGACGCTGCGGGTCATCGGGCCAGGCGTGTCCTGCTCGGGCGAGATCGGCACGACATAGGTGCGCGAAACCAGCCCGACCGTCGGCTTCAGGCCCACCACGCCGTTGCTGGCCGCCGGACAGGTGATCGAGCCGTCGGTTTCCGTGCCGATGGCGTAGGTGGTCAGGCCGGCAGCCACCGCGGCGCCCGAACCGGCGCTGGAGCCGCAGGCGGTACGGTCGAGCGAATAGGGATTGCGGACCAGCCCGCCGATCGCCGTCCAGCCGCTGATCGAGCGGATCGAACGGAAGTTGGCCCATTCCGACAGGTTGGCCTTGCCGAGGATCACTGCGCCGGCGTCGGTCAGCCGCCTGACGATTGGCGCGTCGCGCCCAGTGACGTTGTCCTTCAGCGCCAGCGATCCGGCGGTGGTGGCCGTGCCGTCGTCGGACTCGATGTTGTCCTTCAGCAGGATCGGCACGCCGTGCAGGGGTCCGCGCACGTGGCCCGCCTTGCGCTCGGCGTCGAACTTGCGGGCCTCCGCCAGCGCGTGGGGATTGACGGCGATAATCGTGTTGAGCCTTGGCCCCGCCTTGTCGAGGGCGGCGATCCTGGCGAGATCCTCACGCACCAGCGCCTCGGAGGTGAGTGTCCCCGCCCTCATTGCCGCCTGCTGCTGCTCGCCGGTGGCGAACGGGCTGAGCGCCGGGTTCTTGGGTTGCGACTGCGCCGCGCCGGCCAGGGCGGCGACAGACACCGCGACGGTGAGTGACCTGAACATCCGCATCCCCCGATTCCGACGCGTCCATGAGAACTGAGCCGCGCGGAAAACACTAGCGGGGAACTCGCCCGGATCTACGCCTACAGGCCCGCCGGCGGCTCCAGCCGCAGATGGCTGACCGGCGTCAGCACGGCGCGCTCGATCACTTCGGCCATGGCTTCGACATCCACCTTGTCGAGGTGACGCAGCCACCAGGAGAGCAGGTTGAGCGTGGTGGAAACCAGATGCGACAGCAGGAGATCGTCGATCACGCCCTCAGCCGGCCGCTGGCGGGCCATCGCCATGGTCTCCATGGTCTGGCGCAGCATCTCGGCGCGGACCGTCTCGCCCGAGCCGCCGGCGAGCAGCGCCTTGTAGATCGGCAGCCGCTCGGCCACGAAGGCGCACATCGAGCGCGCGGCGGCGCGGCGGTCCTGGGCCAGCACCAGCGGACGAACCTGGCGCAGGAAGTCCTGGATCAACCGATCGGCGACGTCGGCCAGCAGGGCGTCCTTGTCGGTGTAGTGCCGGAAGAACGTCGCGTAGCCCACGCCGGCGCGGGCGGCGATCGCCCGCACGGTGATCGCGTCCAGGGGGCTTTCTTCCGCGAGCGCGGTCATGGCCTCCCGCAACGCCTCGCGGGTTCGCACAACTCGAGCATCTGAAAGCGTTGACATCACCCGGCAATCGTCCGTTATGATCCACTGTATATCGTAATTTAAGGCCATTGTGGGCCTTTACAGTCACGTCGGCCGATTGTGAGCGCGGGGCAAGCCGCCCGCGACCGCCAGGCGAGCATACGGACTTGGGGAGGATGGGCGGATGAAGATCTCGAAGAAGGCGGCTGGAGCCGGATTGGCGGCGTTCGCCGCGGCCGCGGCCACGCTCGCGCTGGGCGGCGCCTCGCAGGGCGTTTCGGCGGCGAGCGCGCAGAGCGCCCCGGCCGCGGGTCCGGCCAGGGTCGACGACTTCATGCTGGCCGACCAGAACCTGCTGGCGCGTCAGCTCTATCGGATGAGCGACGACAAGGCCGTCGTCCTGGTGAGCTACGCGAGCGGCGACGCGGCGTTGCGCGCCGACGCCAAGGCGTTGATGGCGTTGAAGGCCGCCTACGCCGGCCAGAAGGTCGACATGCTGGCGGTCGCCAGCCGCATCGGCGAGAAGCGCGATCCGGTGATCGCCGACGCCAAGGCCATCGGCCTCGATATGCCGATCCTCTTCGACTACGAGCAACTGGTCGGCGAGGAACTGGGGATCACGCGGGCCGCCGAGGTCATCGTCATCGATCCGCGCGGTTGGACGATCGCCTACCGCGGCCCGGTGGACGGCGCGAAGGCGGCGCTCGACGCCCTGGTCGCCGGCGAGAAGGTCGCGTTCGCCAGCCGCCCGGCGAAGGGCCAGCTGATCGCCTTCCCCGAACGGGCGAAGGCGGCGACCTTCGCTCAGATCTCCTACGCCAAGACGGTGGCCCCGATCATCGAGGCCAAGTGCGCGACCTGCCACCAGCCCGGCGGCATCGGTCCGATGCCGCTCAACAACTATGAGCAGATCAAGGGCTTCTCGCCGATGATCCGCGAGGTCATCCGCACCCACCGCATGCCGCCCTACCTGGCTGACGAGACCGTCGGCGCGTTCCAGGACGACGACCGCCTGACGCCGGATCAGATGAAGACCCTGGTCCACTGGATCGACGCCGGCTCACCGCGCGGCGCGGGCGAGGACCCGCTGAAGAAGATCGCCTTCAAGGCCCCCGAGTGGCCCTTGGGCAAGCCCGACGTGGTGCTGAACGTGCCTGAGGTGAAAATCCCGGCGAGCGGGATCATGGACTACCAGCACCCGGTGGTGGCCAACGCCATGCCCGAAGGCCGCTGGATGAAGGCCACCACCTTCCGGGTCAGCGACCGCCAGGTGGTCCACCATATCCTGACCGGCGTCGTCGCGACCGACCACGCGGGCGACACCTTCTCCGAAAGCCAGTGGGGCGCCTCGCTCGGCGGCTACGGCCCGGGCCGCGGCTCGAACATCCAGCCGGCGGACACCGGCGTCTGGGTCCCGGCCTCCGGCGGCGTCGGTTTCCAGAACCACTATACGCCCTACGGCCGGGAGACGACCGAGAAGACCCAGATGGGGATCTACTTCTATCCGAAGGGCCAGGAACCGAAGTACGTGCTGCGCACCTTCGGCATCTTCGACTTCTCGATCGAGATCCCGCCGGGCGAGGAGCACCACCCGGAGACCTCGTACATAACCTTCCCGAAGGACGCGATCCTCTATGGGATCACGCCGCATGCCCACGTGCGGGGCAGCTCGACCCAGGTGTCGATCCTGTATCCGAATGGCAAAGAAGAGAAGCTGCTGGCCCTGCCGCGTTACAACTTCAATTGGCAGTACGAGTATTTCCTGAAGACGCCGCTGAAAGTGCCGGCGGGCGCCAAGATCCTCGCCAAGTGGACCTACGACAACTCCACCCGCAACCCGGGCAACCCGGACCCGACCAAGAGGGTGTTCTGGGGCGAGCAGACGTCTGAGGAGATGATGGCCACCTACCTGCACTACCGCTGGGTGGACGAGACGGTGAAGCACCAGACGCCGGAGTACGAGAAGATGCTCCAGGCCAACCTTATGATGGGCGTGCTTGACGACAACATGGACGGCAAGATCCAGCTCGCCGAACTGAAAGGCGGCCCGCAAGGTCCCGCCAGCATGTTGAAGAAGTATTTCGCGCTGATCGACGCCAACCACGACGGCGGCCTCTCCTCTGAAGAACTGGCCGCAGCGTCGAAGCTGATGCCCAAGCGCGGAGGTGGCGGCGGCGCGAAGCCCGCAGCCGCTCCGGCGCCGGGCCCGGCGGCCACGCCGGCGGTGGCGGCGGCGGACTCGAAGGCCGCTCCGGCGGCCTCGCGCTAGGGTTCCGGCTCTGCGCTGCGTCCCGGCTGGGATGACGAGCTTTTTCGATATGAACGCCCGGTCAGCGGCGGGCAGGTGACCGGCGGCGGCGCATTGGGCATGATGCGGCGCGTCCGATTCAAAAGAAGACATATTTCCCGGGGGATTTTTCAGTGCCGTCCATTCGTTCCTGGCTCTTCGGGGCCGCGCTCGCGGTCGCGTCCGTGGTTTCCGTCGCGGCTCACGCTCAGGGCGCCCCAGACGGCGCCAGCATCTACGACACCCGCTGCAAGGCCTGCCATGACGGCGGCAATCCGCGTGCGCCCAACCGGGCGGACCTGGCCCAGCGCCCGGCGTCCGACATCGTCCAGGCGCTCACGACCGGCATAATGCAGCCGATGGCGCAGGGCCTTTCCGACGCCGACAAGCAGGCGGTGGCCGCCTACCTGACCTCCGCCCAGGGCGGAGAGATCGCCAAGGCAGGGCCCTCGGAGAAGGCTGAGGGTCGCGAGATGCCGCAGGTCGCCGTCAAGACCGGCCCGATCGGCGTCGATCCCAAGTGCGCATCCAATCCGCCGATCCAGGCGACGCCCGGCGACTGGGCCTCGACCGGCATCGACGACGCCGCAACCCGCTTCCAGCGCCATCCGGGCCTCACTGCCGCGGACGTGCCGAAGCTTAAGGTGAAGTGGGCGTTCTCCATGACCGGCGGGGGCCAGCCGACGGTGGTCGGAGACTGGCTGTTCGTGACCAACCGCTCGGGCAAGTTCTACGCCATGGACGCCAAGACCGGCTGCGTCCGCTGGACCGTGGACGACCTCGTCTCCCGCACCACGCCCGTGGTCGTGAAGTCGGACATCTCGCCCAGCGGCTGGGCGGCCTTCGTCGGCCAGAGCGACCGCATCGTGCGGGCCTTCGACGCCCAGACCGGCAAGCAGCTCTGGAAGAGCGCCGAGCTCGAGAAGCACCCGATCTCGGTCCTGACCGGCTCTCCGGTGGTGGCCGGCGACCGGCTGATCGTTCCGATCTCGTCGATCGAGGAGGCCGCGGCCATGAGCAAGAGCTACGCCTGCTGCACCTTCCGCGGCTCGGTGGCGGCGCTGGACCTGAAGACCGGCAAGCTGCTGTGGAAAACGGTGATGATCCCGGAGGCCTCCCAGAAGATCCGCGAGAAGTCGCCCGGCGTCCATGTGCAGGGACCCGCCGGCGCGGCGATCTGGGCGGCGCCGTCCATCGACCGCAAGCGCGGCCTCGCCTACGTGGTCACCGGCGACAGCTACACCGACGTCGACACGATCGGCGCCGACGCGATCGTGGCCGTTGACCTCAAGACCGGCGCGATCCGCTGGCGCCGCCAGGTCACGGAGAAGGACAACTTCGTCATGGGCTGCGGGCCGACCTCGCAATCCGGCAACTGCCCCAGCCCGATGGGCCCCGACTATGACTTTGGCGCGACGCCGATCCTGATGACGCTGAAAGGCGGCAAGCAGGTGCTGGTGGCAGGCCAGAAGTCGGGCGCGGTCTATGGCCTGAACCCAGACACCGGCAAACTGCTCTGGACCACGGTGGTCGGCGCGGGTTCGGCGCTGGGCGGCGTGGAATGGGGCATCGGCGCCAACGACACCCACGTCTTCGTGCCGATCTCGGACCTGGGGCGGCTGTTCTCCGAAGGCCGGCCTGACGCCGAGCCCGGCAAGCCCGGGGTCTATGCGCTCGATCCCGCGACCGGCAAGATCGCCTGGTCGGCTCCGGCCCCGAAGGCGCCGTGCGTCTACGCCAGCGCCAAGGGCAAGCCCAGCCGCTGCGCCCGCGCTCAGCCCGCTGCGCCGGCGGTGATGCCGGGAATCGTCTTCGAAGGCGGCCTCGACGGCTGGTTCCGCGCCTATGACGCCAAGACCGGCAAGATCGTCTGGGAGGATTCCACCACCTCGCGGACCTACGACACCCTGAACGGGATCAAGGGTCAGCCCGGCGGCGGCATCGACGGCATGGGCCCGACCATCGCCCACGGCATGGTCTACATCCTGAGCGGCAACAACGGCGCCGCGCGGGTCGGCTCCAACGGCGTCAACGTGCTGCTGGCCTACTCGGTGGACGGGAAGTAGCGGCGCCACGCTTTTCTCCCTCCCGCGCTTCGCGCGGGAGGGAGAGGCGTTTTACGGCGCCTTCCAGCCGCCGCCGAGGGACTGGATCAGGGCGACTGCCGTGGTCTGGCGCTGGGCGGCGGCCTGGGCCATCGCGCGCCGCGCCTGATAGGCAGTGGTCTGGGCGGCAATTACGGCGGCGTAGTCGACGGTCCCGGCCTTGTACTGGTTGCCCACGATCTGCTCGGCCTGGTCGGCGGCGGCTGACGCCTGGCGGCGCAGGTCGCTCTGCCGCGCCAGGATACGGGTCGCGGCGAGCTGGTCTTCGACATCCTGCAGCGCCTCCAGCACCGTTTCGCGATATTGCGCCACGGCCTGGTCGTGGGCGGCCTTGGCCTGGTTCACCCGCGCGCGGCGCGCGCCGGCGTCGAAGATCGTCTCTGCGATCGAGGCCCCATAGCTCCACAGCGAGTTGGCGCTGGAGAACAGGTGGCCGAGCTCGCTGGCCGCGAAGCCATAGGAGCCGGTCAGCGTCAGGTCGGGGAAGTAGGCCGCGGTCTGTACGCCGATCTGCGCGTTGGCGTTCTGCACCCGGCGCTCGGCCGCGGCGATGTCCGGTCTGCGTTGCAGCAGCGTAGACGGCAGGCCCGGAGGCACGTCGGGCACAGTCTCCGTCCAAGGCGCGGCCGGCAGGGTGAAGTTTCCCGGCGCCTCGCCGATCAGGACCGCGATGGCGTGCTCGAAATTGGCCCGTTGCTGCTGGGCGCCGGCGAGGTCGGACTGCGCGTTGAAAAGCTGCGTCTGCGCCTGCAGCACGTCGCTCTTCGGCGCGATGGCGGCGTTGTAGCGGTTCTGGGCGATGGTCAGCGCGCGCTGATAGGCGGCCACCGTCGCCTGGTCCATGGCGATCTCGGCGTCGATCTCGCGCAGGCCGAAGTAGTCGGTGGCGAGTTCCCCCTGCGCCGAGAGCCTGGCCGCGGCCAGGTCGGCGGCGCTCGCCTCGGCGAGCGCCTTGGAGCCTTCGATGGAACGGCGGATGCGGCCCCAGACGTCCGGCTCCCAGGTCGCCCCGATGCTGGCGCGATAGGTCGAGCGCGCGCCGCCGCCGCCCGAGCCGCCGGAGGTGCTGCCGTCCGGATTGACGATCAGGGTTCCGCCACCGCCGCCGCTGCCCGAACGGTTGCCGCTGCCGGTCAGGTTGACCGTCGGGAACAGCGACGCGCGCTGCTGGCTGACCACGGCGCGCGCCTCGCGGTAGGCGGCCTCGGCGGCGATGATGTTCTGGTTGGAGACCTGCACCTTGGCCGCCAGCGCGTTCAGCGTCGGGTCGCCGAAGAGCGTCCACCAGTCGCCCCGGTCCAGGGTGTCGGCGGGCGCGGCCGGCGACCAGCCGGCGGCCTCCTTGAACGTCGGCGAGATCGGCGCGGACGGCCGCACGTAGTTGGGTCCGACCGCGCAGCCGGCAAGCGCGGCGGCGCTCATCAGCGCCATACCGGCTGAGTGGAAAAGGGCGACGGAACGGAACGGGGCGTGCTTCATGCGGGATGGGCCTGGCCTTCGCCGCCGTGGCGGCTGAGGTAGCGCTCGTCCTTGCGACGACGGCGCAGTTTGTCGAGGTAGATGTAGACAACCGGCGTGGTGAGCAGGGTCAGGATCTGGCTCGCGATCAGGCCGCCGATGATGGCCACGCCCAGGGGCTGGCGCAGTTCGGACCCTTCGCCGAAGCCGATCGCCAGCGGCAGCGCCCCCAGGCCTGCGGCCATGGTCGTCATCAGGATTGGGCGGAAGCGCAGCAGGCAGGCTTCACGCACCGCCTCCTGGGCAGTGAGGTCGCGGCTTCGCTGCGCGTCGAGCGCGAAGTCGATGATCAGTATGGCGTTCTTCTTCACGAGCCCGATCAAGAGGAAGATCCCGATGAGCGCGATGATCGAGAACTCCATCTTGAACAGCATCAGCGCGAGCAGCGCGCCGACCCCCGCCGAGGGCAGGGTGGAGAGCACCGTGATCGGATGGATCAGGCTTTCGTAGAGCACGCCCAGCACGAGGTAGATCGCGATCAGGGCGGCGCCGACGAGCACCGGCTCCTGCTTGAGCTGCTCGGCGAAGCTGCGGGCCGTGCCCTGGAAGCTGCCGCGCACGTTGCTGGGCATGCCGATATCGGCCTCGGCCTGGGAGATGGCGGCCTGCGCGTCGCTGAGTGAGGCGCCCTCGGCCAGGTTGAAGGAGACGGTGGTGGCCAGCTCGGTGTCCTGGTGGTTCACGGACGCCGGCGTGGCGCGATTGTAGAACTTGGCGATGGCGCTGATCGGGACCATGCGCCGCACGCTGGTGTTCAGGGCGCTCCCGGTGGAGGGATCGCGCGATGCCGGGTTGGCGGCGGTGGTGGCCGCGGCGCCGTTGGCGCCGGTTGCGCCGCCCGACGCGCTCTGGGCGCCCGCGAGCGATGAACTCGCCTGGGTCGCCGCCTCGTTGGCCGCCGCCACGGCCGCCGCGCCCCGCGCCACGGGCGCGGCCGGCGCCGCTGCGCCGATCGAGCCGCTCGCGGGCACATAGACCCCGGTCAAGGCGTCCGGCCCGCGGCTGTACTCCGGCGCCATTTCCATCACCACGGTGTACTGGTTCAGGTCCTTGTAGATGTTAGCGACCTGGCGCTGGCCGAAGCTGTCGTAGAGGGCGTTGTCGACGTCACGCATGTTGACGCCGAGCCGCGCGGCGGTGTCGCGGTCGACCTCCACAAATGCCTCGACCCCATTGTCCTCCTGGTCGGTGTTGACGTCGGTCATCACGTCGGTGTGCTCGGACATCGCGTCGCTCAGCTTCTGCGCCCAGAGTTTGAGATCCTGGGTGTTGTCGGCCTTCAACGTGTACTGGTAGGTAGCGTTGGAGCTTCGCCCGCCGGCGCGAACATCCTGCTGCGGGTTCAGGAAAAGCGTGACGCCGGTCACCTTGGCGAGCTGCGGCCGCAGCCGCGTGATCACCGCCTGACCGCCGTCCTTGCGCTCTCCGCGCGGCTTCAGATCGACCGAAAGGAAGCCGCCGCCCGCGCGGCCGCCGCCGGTGAAGCCCACGACCGTCGAGACGGCGGGGTCCTTCATCAGGATCGTGACCAGCTGCTTCATCTTGCGGCCCATCTCCTCCGAGGAGATCGACTGGTCGGCCCGCAGGCCGCCGTTCAGCCGGCCGCTGTCCTGCCGCGGAAAGAAGCCCTTCGGTATGGCCGTGTAGAGAACGACGTTCAGCCCGATCACGGCGACGAGGATCAGCATCATCAGCGGCTTGGCGGAGAGCGCGAAGTCGAGGCTGCCTTCGTAGCTGCGATGCAGGGCGTCGAACCCGGCGGCGAAGGCGCGCGAGATGCGGCCCGGCTTCTTCTCGTCGGCCTTGGCGCGCAACAGGTAGGCGCACATCATCGGCGTGGTGGTGAGCGACAGCACCAGCGAGATCAGCACCGCCGCCGAGAGGGTCACCGCGAACTCGCGGAACAGCCGGCCGACCTGCCCGCCCATGAAGAGCAGCGGGATGAACACCGCGACGAGCGAAATGCTCATGGAAACCACCGTGAAGCCGACCTCGCGCGCGCCCCGCAAGGCCGCCTCAAAGCGGCCCATGCCGTTCTCCAGGTGACGGCTGGTGTTCTCCAGCACCACGATGGCGTCGTCGACGACGAAGCCCGCGGCGACGGTGAGCGCCATCAGCGACAGGTTGTTGAGGCTGAAGCCCAGCAGGTACATCGCCCCGAAGGTGCCGAGCAGCGAGACCACCGTCGCCGCCGCCGGGATCACCGTCGCGCGGGCCGAACGCAGGAAGGCGCTGACCACGATCACGACCAGCAGGGTGGCGATCAGCAGGGTGATCTCGATCTCCCGCAGGGAGGCGCGGATGCTGGTCGTGGCGTCCGAGGCCACCTGCAGCTTCACGTCGCTGGGAAGCTGTTCGGAGAGGAGGGGCAGGGCGGCGCGGACCTTGTTGACCGTCTGAATGACGTTGGCGCCCGGCTGCTGGGTGACCAGCACCACGATCGCGGGCTTGCCGTTGAAGAGGCCGATGGTGCGGGTGTCCTGCACGCTGTCGTTGACCGCCGCGACGTCGCCGAGCCGGATCGCAGCGTTGTTGCGGTAGGCGATGATCAGGCCCCGGTAGTCGGCCGCCTTGGTCCCGCCGGTGTTAGTGTAGACCTGGAGCCGCCGGCCGGCGGCGTCCTGCACCATGCCCTTGGGCCGGTTGGCGTTGGCCGACTGGATCGCCGCACGGACGTCCTCCAGGCTCACGCCCCAGTGGTTCAACGCGAAGGGCGAGACCTCGACGCGGACGGCGGGCTGGGAGCCGCCGCCGATCTCCACGTCACCGACGCCGGTCACCTGGCTGAGGCGCTGTTGGACGATGTTGTTGACGCTGTCGTAGATCTGGCCGGGCGTCTTGGTGTCGGAGGTCAGCGCCAGGATGATCACCGGCGCGGCCGAGGGGTTGATCTTGCGATAGGTCGGGTTGCTGCGCAGCGTCGAGGGCAGGTCGGCCCGTGCGGCGTTGATGGCGGCCTGCACCTCGCGGGCGGCGGAATCGATGTTCTTCGCGAGGTCGAACTGCAGGCTGATCCGGGTCGATCCGTTGGAGCTGCGCGAGGTGATCTCGTTGATCCCGGCGATCGTGCCCAGCCTCCGCTCAAGCGGGGTGGCGACGCTGGAGGCCATGGTCTGCGGGCTTGCGCCGGGAAGGTTCGCCGACACCGACACCGCCGGGAAGTCGACGTTGGGCAGGGAAGCCACCGGCAACACCAGGAAGCCCGCCACCCCGGCCAGCGCCAGGCCGATGGTCAGCAAGACCGTTGCGATGGGCCGCTTGATGAACGGGGCCGAGAGGTTCACGTGGCGACCTCCGGGCCAGTCCCGCCATCACCCTCGCCCTGGGCCGCGCCGGTCGCCTTCTTCTTCGGAACCAGCCGGTCGAACCACAGGTAGACCACCGGCGTGGTGAAGATGGTGAGCAGCTGGCTCACGATCAGGCCGCCGAAGATGGCCAGGCCCAGCGGGCGGCGCAGCTCCGCGCCCTCGCCCATGCCCAGCATCAGCGGGACGGCGGCGAACAGCGCGGCCATGGTGGTCATCAGGATCGGGCGGAACCGCAGCAGCGCCGCCTGGTGGATCGCCTCGCGGGGGCTCTTGCCCTGCTCGCGCTCCGCATCGAGCGCGAAGTCAATCATCATGATGGCGTTCTTCTTCACGATGCCGATCAGAAGGATGATCCCGATGATCCCGATCACGCCCAGGTCGTTGCCGGTGAACAGCAAGGCCAGCAGCGCGCCGACCCCGGCGGAGGGCAGGGTGGAGAGGATCGTCAGCGGGTGGACGTAGCTCTCGTAGAGCACGCCCAGCACGATGTAGACGCAGACCACCGCCGCCAGGATGAGCCAGAGTTCGTTGTTGAGGCTGCGCTCGTAGGCTCCAGCCGCGCCGAGGAAAGTCATGGTCACGCCGTTCGGTGCGCCGGCCTTCTCGGCGACCTTGCGGATGCGGTCGACCGCCGCGCCCAGGGAGACGCCCGGGCCGGTGTCGAAGCCGACGGTGGCCGCTGGAAACTGGGCGACGTGGCGCACCTGCAGGGGCGCGGTCTGCTCCTTGATCGAGGCCACCGCCGCCAACGGGGTGGAGCCGCCGGTGGACTGCAGCTGAACCTCCCCAAGCGCTTGCGGCGTGGCATCCGACGGGCGCGACTCCAGGATCACCCGGTACTGGTTGGTTTCGGTGAAGATGGTCGAGACGATCCGCTGGCCGAACGCCGAATAGAGGGCGTCGTCCACAGCGGCCGGCGTGATCGCCAGGCGCGCGGCGGTGTCGCGGTCGATGTCCACGAAGGCCGAGAGTCCTTGGTCGGCGGCGTCGGTGGTGACGTTCTGGAGCTTCCCGTCCTTGGCCATGGCCGCAGCCAGGGTCACCGCCCAATCCTTGACCTCCTGGGTGTTCGCGCCCTCGACGGAGACGCGGTACTGGGTGGGGCCCGACTCGGCGTCCACGGTCAGGTCCTGGGTGGGCTGCAGGAACAGCTCCACTCCGGGGACCTGGGCCGCGCGCTCGCGCAGCCGCCGCATCAGCTTGGGCTGCGAGCCGTGGTTCGGCTTCAGGTTGATGAGCAGCTGCCCGTCGTTGATCGTCGAGTTGTTGGCTCCGTCGACGCCCACGAAGGACGACAGGTTGGCCACCGCCGGGTCCTGCAGGATGCGGTCGGCCACCTCGCGTTGCAGTTCGACCATGCGCGGGTAGGAGACGGTCTGGGAGGCGTGCAGCCGCGCCTGCAGCTGCCCGGTATCCTGCACCGGGAACAAGCCCTTGGGGATCACGATGTAGAGCACGACGGTCAGGACGAAGGTCGCGACGGCGACGGCCAGGGTGGCGCCCTGGCGGTCCAGCACCCAGTTCAGCGCCCGGTCGTAGCGTTCGACCACGCGGTCGAACCACGCCTGGGTCTTCTCGCCGAAGCTGCCCGGCTTGACGCCCTCGTGCGGGCGCAGCCACCGCGCGGCCATCATCGGCGTCAGCGTCAGCGACACCACGGCCGAGATCAGGATAGTGACGGCGAGCGTGATGGCGAACTCGCGGAAAAGCCGGCCCACGACGTCGCCCATGAACAGGAGCGGGATCAGCACCGCGATCAGCGACACGGTAAGCGAGATGATCGTGAAGCCGATCTGCCGCGCGCCCTTCAGCGCCGCCTCGAACGGCGGCTCGCCGTCCTCCACGTGGCGGGAGATGTTCTCCAGCATGACGATCGCGTCGTCGACCACGAAGCCGGTGGCGATGGTCAGGGCCATCAGGCTCAGGTTGTTGAGGCTGAAACCCAGCAGGTAGGTGATCCCGCAGGCGCCGATCAGCGAGATCGGCACCGCCAGGCCTGCGATCACCGTCGCGCGCAGGCTGTGCAGGAAGAAGAAGATCACCAGCACCACCAGCACGACGGCCAGCAGCAGCTCCATCTCCACGTCGTGCACCGAGGCGCGGATGCCCGTCGTGCGGTCGGCCAGCACCGTCACCTTCACCGCCGGCGGCAGGGAGGCGGTGAGCTCCGGCAACTGGGTCTTGATGGCGTCGACGGTCTTGATGACGTTGGCGCCGGGCTGGCGCTGCACGTTGACGATGATCGCAGGCGTTTTGCCCGACCAGGCGCCAAGGCGGGAGTTCTCGGCGCCCTGGATCACCGTGGCCACATCCGAGAGGCGCACCGAGCCGCCGTTGCGGGTGGCGATGATCAGGTTCTTGTAGTCCTCCGCGGTCAGCAACTGGTCGTTGGCGTTGATTGAGTAGCTGCGCGTCGGGCCCTCGAAGCTGCCCTTGGCGGAGTTGGCGTTGGCCGCGCTGATGGCGTTGCGCACCGAGGTCAGGGTGAGGCCGTAGGAAGCGAGCGAGCGGGTGTCGACCTGGATCCGCACGGCGGGCCGCATGCCGCCGCTGAGCGTGACAAGGCCCACGCCCGACACCTGGCTGATCTTCTGGGCGAGCCGGGTGTTGACCAGGTTCTGCACCTCGGTCAGCGGCATGGCGTCGGAAGTCACCGCAAGCGACAGCACCGGCGCGTCCGCGGGGTTGACCTTGGCGTAGACGGGCGGCGCGGGCAGGTCGGCGGGCAACAGCGTGCCGCCGGCGTTGATGGCGGCCTGCACCTCCTGCTCCGCCACGTCGAGGGTGGCGGCCAGGGTGAACTGCAGGGTGACGATCGAGGCGCCGGCGGAACTGACCGAAGTCATCCGCTCGAGGCCAGACATCTGGCCGAACTGCCGCTCCAGGGGCGCCGTCACCGTCTGGGCCATCACCTCGGGGCTTGCGCCTGGATAGAGGGTGGAGACCTGGATCGTGGGATAGTCGACCTCGGGCAGGGCGGATAGCGGCAGAAGCCGAAACCCGACGAGCCCGGCCAGCACGATCGCCAGCATGAGCAGGGCGGTCGCGACGGGTCGCATGATGAAGGGGCGTGACGGGTTCATCCGCTCGGACCGGCCGGAACTCTGTCAGCCGCCGGCCGGCTGCGGCCGGTGCGGCATCTTGGCGATGGCGGCCCTGCAGGGGGCGCTCAGCTTGTCCTCGTTTTGGCGGATGCACATGAAGAGCTCCCGGCCCTCCAGCCCCGGGCAGACCTTGGCGCTGTCGGCCGCGCAGGCCTGACGCATCGCCTGGCGCGCGGCCATTATCTCCGGCGAGCCGCCGCCGCCGGTGCTTGGGGAAGCGGCCGGCGCGGTCGCGCTTGGCCCGCCGTTCGTCGTGGTTGTCGTGGTGGTCGTCGTCGTGGAAGCCGGCGCTGCGCCGCCGCCGCCGGCTTGGCGGCCGCGGGCCTTGGCCATGGCGGCCGTGCAGGCGGCGCTGGCCTTATCGCCGTTTTCGCGCAGGCAGATGAACGCTTGGCGGCCTTCCTGTCCGGGGCAGAGTTTCTTCATGTCCGCGCTGCAGGCCTCGGCCATGGCTTGGCGGGCCGCGGTCATTTCGGGCGAAGGCGTATACCCGCCCGCCACGCCGCCAGCCGCTGCACCGCTACCGCCCCCCGCGCTTTCGCCACCGCCGCGGCCGCCGGAGCCGGAGCCCCTCGGAGCCGACAGCGCCGCTTGGCACGCCGCGCTGGCCTTGGCCTTGTTCTCCCTCAGGCAGGCCATGGCCTCACGGCGCTGCTTGCCGTTGCAGAGTTTCTTCATGTCGGCGGCGCAGGCCATCATGGGGCTCGGCCGGTCGCCGGGCAGGCTGACCGTGGCGCCTTCCGTCAAGCGGTCGCCCCCCTCGGTGATCACCCGCTCGCCGACGTTCAGGCCCTGGGTGAGGCTGGTCATGGTCGCCGTGCCCGGCCCGCGGGTCACCTTGCGCCGGGTCACGGTCTTGTCGCGGTTGAGGATCCAGACGAAGTCGCCGTCCGGCCCGGTGCGGACCGCCGTCACGGGAACCGTCACCACGTCGTGAAGGGTCTGCAAGGCGACCCGCACATTGACGAACTGGCTGGGAAACAGCGTCCCGCGAGCGTTGGGGAACCGAGCCTTGGCCTTCACCGTGCCGGTTGTCGGATCGACCTGGTTGTCGAGGGTGGAGAAGAACCCCTGGTCCAGGACCACCGTCTTGGTGCGGTCGTAGGCGGTGACCGGCAGGCGGCCGTGGTCGGCCTGGGCCTGCAACTGCGGGACGGCGTCTTGGGGAATCGTGAACTCGACGTCGATGGGGGTGACCTCGGTGATGGTCGCAAGCCCCGTCGCGCTGCCGGCGCCGATATAGTTGCCCAGGTCGATCGCGCGCAGGCCGATGCGCCCGCCGACCGGCGCTACGACGCGGCTGTAGCCGAGGTTCAGCTTGGCCGTACCCACCGCCGCGCGGTCGGTCATCACCGTGCCTTCGAGTTGCTTGACCAGGGCGGCCTGGGTGTCGACGTCCTGGCGGGCGATGGAGTCCTGGGCGAGCAAGGTGCGGTCGCGCTCCAGCAAGACCTTGGCGTTGGCCAGCTGCGCTTCGTCGCGCGTCAGGTTCCCCTGCGCCTGGAGCAGCGCCATCTGCAGCGGCCGTGGGTCGATCACCGCGATCGCCTGGCCCTTCTTCACCGTCTGGCCCTCCTTGAAGAGGATCTGGGTGATCACCCCGGAGACCTGCGGCGTCACCGTCACGGTCGCAGCGGGCGTCACGGTGCCGAGGCCATCGAGGGTGATCGGAATATCGGCAGCCTTGGCCGTCGCCACGCCGACCGTCGTCGCAGGCCGCCGACGTCCGCCGCCGCCGAAGCCGCCGAATCCGCCAGACTCGCCGCCACTCTTCGAGCCATGGGCCAGCGAGATCGCGAACCAGATCAGGCCGGCCAGCGCCGCCAGCACCAGAAAGATAATGAGACCGCGCCAGAGAGGGTGTCCCTCGCTTTTCGCCCAGAAGCTCCTGGCCCTTGCGCGGTTATCCATCGTTCCTCCGGGGGGACCTGCGGTCCGAGACGCTCTGTAACTGGGCGCTCTGCGGCGCAAGCTTCGCCATAACAGTTTCACCGGCCGCGCCGTTCCACGTCAGCCGCAGGTGCGGCGGCGTTGAAAGCGTAACCTGTCGTCTAACTAGGGCTTCCCAATGACAGGCGTCTTTCACACCTGCGTCCGAACCTTCCGGCGCTGCAACTGCGTAACGGCTCGGCAATGCGCGCCTCACCGGGGATCCTCAGGCTGCGCCCAGATACAAGAACGCCCCCTGGGGTGGTTGAAAGACCAGGAGGCGTTCAAGGAGGCGTCAAGCCCGCAGGCCAGCCGTTCTCCTGAGTGAGGTTGCCACAGGACAACGACCGAGTTGGCGGCAACTTCCTTAACATTTGATAACAAAGACTAATTTCAAGCCGTGCGGGGGAACGGCGCAGGCTGAGGCTGGTTCTGCCCGCGAAGGCGTCGACGCCCCAGTCCCGCGCACGACGGCTTCGCTCCGGCTTGACAGGCCCGGCCCCCGATCCGCGAGGATCGGGGGTGCGGGTCAGTTGGCGGCGCGCGCCGCATCCGCGGAGAGGCGGTCGATCTGCATCCGGATATGGGCGGCCTCGGCGGCCGTGTTGGCGAGCGAGATGGCCCTGTCGAAGCTCTGCTTCGCCTCGGCGTCGCGGCCAAGCTGCAGCAGGAAGGCCCCGCGGGCGCCGAAGAAGTAGAAGTAGCCCGATAGCGCCGGCTCCAGAGGCTCGATCATCGCCAGGGCTTCGGCCGCGCCCCGCGCCTTTCCGACCGCGACGGCGCGGTTGAGCGTCACGACGGGCGAGGGTTCGAGCAGTTCCAGCGCGGCGTAGAGCTCCGCGATCGCCTCCCAGCCGGTGTCTTCCGGCCGGGCGGCGCGGGCGTGGGTCGCGGCGATCGCGGCCTGGATCTGATATTGGCCCGCGCGGCGATGGCGCATCGCCTTGTCGATCAGGGCCAGGCCTTCGGCGATCATGTCGCGGTTCCACAGCGACCGGTCCTGGTCCTCCAGCAGCACGATCGCGCCCTGGGCGTCGAACCGCGCCGTGGCGCGGGCGTGTTGCAGCAGCATCAGCGCCGTCAGCCCCATGACTTCCGGCTCGGTCTGGTAGAGCCGCTGCAGGAGGCGTGAGAGGCGGATCGCCTCGTCGCAAAGTTGGGCCCGGACCTCCGGCGCATCGGGCGACGCCGAATAGCCTTCGTTGAACACCAGGTAGACCATGCGCATCACCGCGCCGAGCCGCTCGGCGCGCTCCACTGGGCCTGGCGCCTCGAAGGGCGTTTCGGCCTTGGCGATGCGCGCCTTGGCCCGGGTGATCCGCTGTTCCATCGCCGCCTCGCCGACCAGGAAGGCGCGGGCGATCTGGCGGACCGACAGGCCGGAAACGATGCGCAGGGCGAGCGCAATCTGCTGGGTCGCCGGCAGGTCGGGATGGCAGCAGATGAACATCAGCCGCAGGATGTCGTCGCGGTACTGGCTGCCGTCGAGCCGCTCGGCCATCGGCGTCTCGACGTCGTCGACGTCGGAGATGGTCTCTTCGGGCGGCAGCTCGGTCTGGCGGCTGCGCTTGCGCACGCCGTCCAGCGCGGCGTTGCGCCCGACCATGATCAGCCATGCCGCCGGATCGCGCGGCGGCCCCTTGTCCGGCCAGGACCTCAGCGCCCTCAGGCAGGCCTCCTGGAAGGCCTCTTCGGCGGTGTCGAGGTCGCGGAAATAGCGCAGCAGCGCACCGACCGCCTGGGGACGGGCCGACGTCAGCGCCGCATCGATCCAGGCGATGTCGTTCATCCGGCCATCGCGCCTTCGGCCAGGCCGCCGCGGTTGAAGACCAGCAGGGGCCGGATCTCATAGGAGCCGCCCGGATTGGCGCGGCCGAGGTCGTTGGCGATCTCCAAGGCCTCCTCCAGGTCGGCGCAGTCGACGACGTAGAAGCCGAGCAACTGCTCCTTGGTTTCTGCGAAGGGTCCGTCGATCACCATCGGAGGATCGCTTTTGCGCAGGGTAGTGGCGGCGGTCGTGGGCATTAGGCGCAGGGACGGGCCGAGCTTGCCGGACTTGATCAGCTTTTCCTGCACCGCGCCGAGTCGGGCCATGACGGCGTCGTCTTCCGCCTTCGACCAGGAGAAGACCATCTCTTCGGAGTTGTAGCAGAGCAGGGCGTACAGCATGGCGTTCGAGGTTCCTCGTCAGGCTTAGGACGCCAGAGCCTAGCCGCCTCCGACAGGGTCCCGCAAAATTACTTGGAGGCGCAGCCGTCATCGATTGTTGCAGCGCCTGCGCGGGTGGCCGTTGACCCTGCGGCCCAGGCCCCGCAAACCGCCCTCGTGAGCCCCGCCGTCGATCCTCCGCCGCACCAGCACAATAGCCTGGGCATCGCCTACCGGATCTTGGCCATGGTCTGCATGGCGTGCCTCTCGGCCATCGTGAAATGGACCGGCGAGCATGGGACGCCGCTTTTCGAGATCATCCTGTTCCGCAACGTCTTCGCCTTTGCGCCTCTGCTGCTCTACGTCTGGCGCACGACCGGATTTTCGGTGCTGAAGACGCGCCGCCCGCTGGGCCATCTGACGCGCAGCGCGATCGGCGTCATCGGCATGAGTTGCGGCTTCTCGGCGGTTCAGTATCTGCCGCTCACCGAGTTCACCGCGCTCAACTTCGCCTCGCCCCTGTTCATGACGGCGCTCTCGGCCCTGGTGCTGCATGAGGCGGTGGGACGCCACCGTTGGGGTGCGGTGGTCGTCGGCTTCGTGGGCGTGCTGATCATGGCGCGCCCGCAGCCTGGGCACATGAACCTGGTCGGCGTCTTGCTGGCGTTGGGCAGTGCGGTGGGTTCGGCGGGCGCCATGGTCGCGATCCGCCAGATAGCCGCCACCGAGAAGGGGCCGACGATCGTCTTCTACTTCACCCTCGCCGGCGCGCTGCTCGGGCTGGTGGGCTCGGCCTTCCACTGGGTGACGCCGGACCCGGCGACGCTGGGGCTGCTGGTGCTGGGCGGGTTGATCGGAGGCGTTGGCCAGTTGCTGCTGACTGAGGCGCTGCGCGTCGCGCCGGTGGGGGTCGTGGCGCCGTTCGACTACACCCAGCTTGTCTGGGCCGCCGGCTTCGGCTTCCTGATCTGGGGCGAGCTGCCGCGGGCCGCAACGCTGGCAGGGGCTGTCGTGGTCGCGGGCAGCGGCGCCTACATCCTGCACCGCGAGCTGGTCCGCCGGCGCGCCGCCGCGCCCACGATTCCGGCCTGACGCACTTCGCGTTGACAGCCGCGGCCCGCAGGAGGACTCTGCGGGTCGGAACGCCGGTATGCGGCGCATCGTCCGCGCCGGCGACCAGGGAGCGAACCGGATGAAGCGGCTCATCTTCTGCGCGGCGGCCGCCGCCGCGATGGCGGCGGGAACCGAAGCCCGCGCATCGGTCACGGTCATCGGCGGCGGCCTAGCGGAGGCCTGCTCGCGCGCGGCCCTCACCGGCAAGACCGAGTTTCGCTACGAGGCGGCCTGCACCCAATCGATCGAGCAGGAGCAGCTCAACGCCCGCGACCGCGCCGGCACCTACGTGAACCGCGGCGTCCTGCGGATGCGGCGGCAGGACTTCGTGGCCGCCACAAAGGACTTCAACCAGGCGCTCCGCGTGAAGCCAGACCTCGGCGAGGCCTACGTCAACCGTGGCGCGGCCTCCATCGGCCAGCACCGCTACGCCGACGGCCTGACAGACCTCAACAAGGGGCTGCAGCTCGGGGTCGAGGAACCGGCCAAGGCCTACTACAACCGCGCGCTCGCCTTCGAGGGCCTCGACGACGTCAAGTCGGCCTATTTCGACTACCAGAAGGCCCTCGAACTCAGCCCCGACTGGGCCGCGCCGAAGCAGGAACTGGCCCGCTTCCACGTGGAGCGGAAGGACTAGCGCGAGCGTTCTCCAGGCCCCATCTCGGGGACGAAGGAGCCAGTCTATGCGGGCGCTCATCGTCGTCATCGCGCTTGCCGCGGCCGCCGCGCCGGCGGCTGCGCAGGATTACCGCGGCATCGCGGTCGCCCAGGAGGCGCAGCGGATCGCCGACGCCCAGGCGGCGCGCAGCCGCGACATTGTCACGACCAATGAACTCTCGACCCTGAGCGCCCAGGTGCAGACGAACCAGGCGCTGAGCGACATCGCCGCGCTTCGCTTGCGCCCCACCATCCCGACCGTTCCCTTCAATCCGCACGCGCCGACGGCGCGGATCGATGTGAGCAAGTTCGCCTCGATCCCCGATGCGACGCTGGCGGCCTCCAACGCCCGAGTCCGCGCCGCCGCCGAGAATCGGCGCTGAGGCGAAGCCGCAGCCGCAGCCGCGCCGTTTGCGTTATGAAGCCGGGCCAAAGACCGCGAAGGTGAGCGCATGAAGTGGGAAGAGGGCGAGGAGTCCGGCAACATCGAGGATCGCCGCGGCTTCGGCCCGGTGGCCGGGATCGGCGGGCTGGGCGTCGGCGGCGTCGTCCTGGCGCTGATCGGCTACTTCGTCTTCGGGATCAGCCCGTCCACGACGCTGAACGCCGTCGACGCCGGCCGTGACCCGACCATGCCGCAGGAGCAGCAGGGCGTGCGCGGCGCGCCAACCGACCAGGGTGGCCGCTTCGTCGACGTGATCGCGACCTCCGTCGACGAGGTCTGGGCGCAGGTGTTCCGCGAGAACGGCCGCACCTACCATCCGCCGGCGGCGGAGGTGCTGTACGACCGCTCCACCGTCACCGGCTGTGGCCTCGGCCAGTCGGCGATGGGGCCGTTCTATTGTCCGCAGGATCACAAGGTCTATCTCGACCTGGCCTTCTGGCAGGAACTGGACCAGCGCTTCGGCGCCTCGGGCGAGGCGGCGCGCGCCTATGTCATCGCCCACGAGATGGGCCATCACGTGCAGACCCTGCTCGGCCAGGACAGGCAGGCGCGGCGGGAGGGCGCGCAGGGCGCGGAGTCGGGCTCGGTCCGCCTGGAATTGCAGGCCGATTGCTACGCCGGCGTCTGGGCCGCCCATGTTTCGGAGGTCACCGGCGGCAAGGTTTCGCTCGACCCGAAGGACATTGAGGATGGCCTTCGCGCCGCCGCCGCGGTCGGCGACGACACCTTGCAGCGCGAGACCTCCGGCCAGGTGGTCCCCGACAGCTTCACCCACGGCACCTCTGCCCAGCGCACGCGCTGGTTCCGGACCGGCGTGGACACCGGCGATCCGGCCCGGTGCGACACCTTCAGCGCGGCCAGGCTATAGGCGTTTAGCGCCTGCCCCGCCCGGCCTGGGCCTCGAGGGCGCGCTGCTGGGCGGTCATCGGCAGTTCGTCCAGCGTCAGCTTCCCGTCGCCGGTCTTGTCCAGACGGGCAAAGCGCCGGTCGGCGGCCGCCAGGAACTCCGCCTTGCTGACGCGGCCGTCCAGGTTGGTGTCGGCGGCGGTGACCGGCTCGGGCTCGGTCAACAGGCCATAGGCGCTCGCGCCCACCATGTCGGCCGCCTCGCGGCGGCGGCCTTGCGGATTGAGCTCGGGCAACGGCCCCTTGGCGCCGGGCTGCCCCGCGACATCGCCCTGTTCGCCGTAAGGCTGGCCCAGGGCCTGGACGAGGATCAACTTGGCCCCCTGGCGTTGGCGCGGGCTGAGCGCACCGAAGCGCGGCGTGCCGGGCCCATAGACGTCGGGGACGACCTTGTGCTCGTAGAAGCCGACCTCGGTCCCGTCGAGCACGCCGTTGCCGTCGGCGTCCAGCGCGTCGAAGAAGCCGGCGTGGTCGGCGCGGAACTCCGCCTTGTCGAGCACGCCGTCGTGGTTGAGGTCGGCCTGCTTGAACCACAGGGCCACGGGATAGGGCTCGCCCGGCCGCCCGCGGTAGGGCTCGCCGCAGGGACTGATGAAGAGCTGCGTGAAACCCCCGACCAGGTGCGCGCCGCCTACCTGAGCTGCGGCCGCGCCCGCCATCGCGGCCAGAATCCCCACCGCGGCAATCGCTCTGCGCATCCGGTCGTTCCCCGATTTGACGCCAGTCTTGCCGCCCAACCGGCGGCCGAAGCAAGGCCGCTCGGTTTCACGCAAGGTTAGGCGCCCAGAGCCGCGGGCAGGGGCTCCAGGCCCAGGCAGACCGCCACGCAACGCCGCGCCAGCAGCTCGCCGGGATCGATGAAGGGCGCGCGCACGTCCTTCGCGCCCAGCACAAGCGGCGCCTCGGTGCAGCCGGCGATCACCGCCTCGGCCCCGCCGCCCACCAGGTCGACAGCGTAGCCCGCCATCTCGCGCTGCACGGCAGGCCCAAGGTCGCCGGCCTTGATCTTGTAGATCGTGGCCATGAACTCGTTCTGGCGGCTAGCGTCGAGGGCCACCAGGCCCATGGCCTGGGCCGCCAGGTATTCGCGGTAGAGCCGAAGCGCGCCCTTGGTGCCGAGCACGCCAACGCGCCGGGCGCCCAGGTCGCGGGCCGCCGTGGCGCCGGTCTCGATCAGGTCGATCAGCGGCAGGCCACTGGCGCGCTGGATCAGGCTCGCGTGCGCGTGGGCGGTGTTGCAGGGCATGGCCAGCACCTCGGCGCCTGCGCCGGCCAGGGCCCCCGCCATCTCGGCTAGCACCGCGCCCGCGCCCGAGCCGGTGACGTTGCGGTCCGGCACCTTGGGGTTCAGGTCCATCAGCACCCGGATATGGTCCTGGTCGCCCTTGGCTGGGGTGAAGGCCTGGAGCTGGCGCAGGAACTCCAGCGTCGCGGCCGGGCCCATGCCGCCCAGCACGCCCAGCACCAGCGATGACGAAGGCGGCTCTTCGCTCATCCCCAAGCCCACTACAGGCGCCCATCCAGGACCGACTGGTAGCCGAACAGGCCCTGCGAGCCGCCGGTGTGCAGGAAGACCACCGTCTCGCCGTCGAAGGCGCCGGCCTTGGACAGCGCAATCAGGCCTTTCATAGCCTTGCCGGTGTAGACCGGGTCCAGCAGGATGGCGTCGGTCCTCGCCGCCAGTTTCAGCGCCTCGATCACCGCCTCGTCGACAAGGCCGTAGCCCGCGCCCACATAGTCGCAGTCGGCCACCACCATATCGCGGGTCACTCGGCCCTTGTGGCCCAGAAGGTCGGCAGTCTCCACGGCGAGCTTGAAGACGCTGGCTTCCTGAGCCGCCTTGGCTGCACGGACGCCGATGCCCAGGATCGGGATGTCGGCGCCCATGACCGCGATGCCGGCCACCAGGCCCGCGTGGGTGCCGGCGCTGCCGGTCGCCGTGACGATGCGGTCGATCTCCAGCCCGATCTCGTTGGCCTGGGCGACCAGCTCCAGGGCGCATTCCACGTAGCCCAGCGCCCCGATGACGTTCGAGCCCCCGCCCGGGATGACGTAGGGCCGCCCGCCGCGCTCGGCGACCTCCGCGGCCACCAGGGCGAGCTGCTCGTTCATGTCGGTCCCGCCGGGGACGCGGCGAAGCTTCGCGCCCATCAACTCGTCCAGCAGGACGTTGCCCGACTGGGTATAGTCGACCGCGTTGGAGCCGGTGCGCTCCTCCAGGATCACCTCGCAGTCGAGGCCGAAACGCGCGGCGGCGGCGACGGTCTGGCGCACGTGGTTGGACTGCACCGCGCCCTGGGTGACCAGGGTGGTGCTATCGTTGGCGAGCGCATCGCCCAGCAGGTACTCGAGCTTGCGGGTCTTGTTGCCGCCGCCCGCCAGGCCGGTGCAATCGTCGCGCTTGATCCAAAGGTTCGGTCCGTCGCCGCCGGCTCCGATCAGGGCCTCGCTCAAGCGCGGCAATGGCTCCAGCGGCGTGGGCAGGTGCGCGAAGCGGACGGGATTGAAGCGGGCGAGGTGCATGGCCCTCGCCCTACATCCAACTTCGCCGTGCGGCCAGTCCCTAAGGCCGCAGCTTCTTCGGCAGGGCGGCGACCTCTTCCGGCGTCAGCTTGGTGAGGCTGCCCACGATGCAGCGCGTGCCCCGCACGCCCACGTCCAGGTCCAGCTTGCGGCAGATGCGGCCCATGCCCGCGCGTTCCCGCAGGATGATCGGATCCGACGAGACCGCGCCGGCCATGCAATTGTTGGTCATGTCCGCGCGCCAGACGGATCGGCCGCCCACGTCGAAATAGAGGGTGTGGTCGTCGCCGACCGTGTGATTTCGGATGTCGCGCGTCAGGAAGCAGGGCTCGTCATGGGCGGCCGGCGCGGCCTGGGCGGGCAAGGCGAGGACAGCAGCGCCGGCGGCGGCGATCAGGCATTGGGCGAACTTCATGGGCTTACCTCCTACGGCGGGCTCAACCCTATCACGCCTGCGCTTGTTCCGGTGAACCGGCGCTGAACGCCGCTCGCGGGTTGGCGCCGGCGGAAGCAAGAAAAGCGCTGCATTATTGGCGGGCGAACAGACAGCGCCCGCTTCCGCGGCTACACTGCACGCGCTGGGGACGGGAGCGCCAGATGCCGAACCTCGTACGCTATGGCCTGTTTCGCGTCGGCGGACGCTGGTGCGTGGCCGGCGACGACGAGACCCGCCTTGACTTCGCGACCCTGAGCGAAGCGGTGGCCGCCGCCGATAATTTGATCCGCGCCCTCCGCGCTGCCGGCGATGCGTGCGAGGTGGTCGTGCAGGACCGCTCAGGCCGGCTGGTCGCCCTGCCGGACCACGATCCGAACGCGTTGGCCAAGATGGCCGGCGCGATCCTCGCCGAGGGTCGGGCGCCGCCGCTGGTCCCGCGGCATCCGGGCGACCGTCCGGTCCTGCACGAATAGGCGCAGTCCCGCCGCCAGCGAAAAAATCCGCAGGCGGGGAATAAACCCGCAGCCGCCGCGGTCTGGCTTCACGACATCGATGTCTGGAGCCAGAAATGAACCATCAAGACACCCCCGGCGACGACCGTCGCGGCTTTCTCAAATGCATGGCCTGGGCGGGCACGGGAGCCCTCTGGACGGTCAGCGGCGGGTTGGCGAGCTCGATCAGCCTCGATCAGGCTGCAGCCCGGCCGCCGGCCAGCCATGCGCCCGCCAAGGGCTTCAGCTTCGTGCAACTCAGCGACAGCCATGTGGGCTTCGCCAAGCCTGCCAACCCGGACGCCGCGGCCACCTACCGCGAGGCGGTGGCCAAGGTGATCGCCATGCCGATGAAGCCCGACTTCATCATCCACACCGGCGACATCACCCAGCTCTCCAAGGATCAGGAGTTCGACGACGCGGACCAGATCGTGAGGGCGGCCGGCCTCACCGTCTTCCACGTCCCCGGCGAACACGACATGCTGGATGAAGGCGCCGGCCAGGCCTACCTCGCCCGCTACGGCAAGGGCTCCAAGGGGGCCGGCTGGCACAGCTTCGACCACCACGGCGTCCACTTCGTGGCCCTGGTCAACGTCGTGAACCTAAAGCCCGGCGGCATGGGCAGCCTCGGCCCCGAGCAGCTCGCGTGGCTGGAAAAGGACCTTGCCGGGCGCTCGTCTTCGACGCCGATCGTGGTCTTCGCCCATATGCCGCTCTGGACGGTCTACGCCGACTGGGGCTGGGGCACCGACGATGCGGCTCAGGCGCTGACCCATCTGAAGCGCTTCGGCTCGGTCACGGTCCTGAACGGCCACATCCACCAGATCACCCGCAAGGTCGAAGGCAACATCGCCTTCCACACGGCTCGCTCGACGGCATTCCCCCAGCCGGTCGGCGGGCAAGGTCCCTCGCCTGGGCCGCTGAAGGTTCCGACTGAGCAACTGCATTCGATGCTCGGCGTCACCACGGCGAGCTTCGTGCGGGGGACCGAACCCATCGCGCTTGTCGACTCCACCCTGACGGCCTGAGCGGCCGCTCCGTCTCTCTCAAAAACCTGGATTCAATAATGTTCGAACACACCCTTCGCGCGGGCGCGCTGGCGTTTGTCATGACGGCCTCGGCCGTGGGCGTCGTTGCCTTGGCCTCGATGCCCGCCTCGGCCGCGGCGCCGGCCGCCTCGGGACCCACCGTCAAGATCGACAACTTCGTCTTCGGCCCTGCGGCGCTGACCGTCACCCCCGGCACGACGGTCACCTGGATCAACCAGGACGACATCCCCCACACCGTGGTCGCCGGCGACAAGAGCTTCAAGTCGAAGGTGCTGGACACCGACGAGCGCTTCTCCTTCACCTTCACCAGGCCGGGGGAGTACGACTACTTCTGCTCGCTGCACCCGCACATGGTGGGCAAGGTGATCGTCAAGGCGGGTTGACGGAGCGGGCTCGAGCAGACGCGATGACCGGGCGAAATCCGTTCTTCAGGCCGCACCTGGCGTTCAGCCGCGGAACGCCCGGCGCCGCCATGCCCCGCGCGCCGGCCCGCAGGGCTCCGGAGCGGAGCCTCAGCGACGCTGAGGGCGGGCGCTTCCGCGAGGTGATGCTTCCCCATCTCGACGGCGCGTACAACTTCGCCCGCTACCTGACGCGCGATCCGGTCGCAGCGGAGGACATCGTGCAGGATGCCTTCCTGAAGGCCTTCCGCGCCTTTCCGAGCTTCCGAGGCGGGGAGCCCAAGGCCTGGCTGTTCGCCATCGTGCGCAACGGCTTCCTCGACTGGGCAAGCTCGGGCCGCCGCGCAGGCCGCGTGCTGGTGGACGAGGGCGTGCTGAGCCAGGGGCAGGCGGACGCGCTCGCCAACGTCGCCGACCCCGATCAAGAGACACCGGAAGCGGCGCTGGTCCGGCGCAAGGACGCTGAGACCCTGCGCGCGGTGATCGAGAACCTGCCCGAACCCTTCCGCGAGACCCTGGTCCTGCGTGAGATGGAGGAGTTGTCCTACAAGGAGATCGCCGCCCTGACCGACGCACCCATCGGCACCGTCATGTCGCGCCTGGCCCGTGCGCGGCAGATGCTCTGCGACATGCTGCTGCCGGGGCAGGACGCCGCCACGGCGGCCCTGCGGGAGACCCAGCGATGAGCGCATGCCCTGACCATGAGATGCTGCTGCACGGCCTCCTCGACGGCGAACTCGACGCCGTCAACGCCGCTGCCTGCGAGGCGCACCTGAAGGCCTGCGAGCCTTGCCACGCGGAGTTCCTGCGGCTGCAAGCCGTCCGCGCCGCGGTCGCCGCCCCCGAGGCCGCCTACCGCGCGCCGCAGCGACTGCGGGCCAACGTCGAGGCCGCGCTCGCCTCCGACGCGGCGCCGGCCAGGCCCCGCGCGCTGCGCCGTGCGGCGCCTTGGGCGGGCGGCGCGCTGGGCGGCCTGCTCGCCGCCTCGCTGGCGGTGATGGCGATCGCGCCACAGCTCACCGGACCCAGCCTGGAGGCCCAGCTTGTCGACAGCCACGTCCGCTCGCTGCTCGCCAACCACCTGACCGACGTGGGCACGTCGAACGAGCACGTCGTGCGGCCCTGGTTCAACGGCAAGGTGGACATCGCGCCCCCCGTGCCGGAGCTGGCCGCACAAGGCTTCCCGCTGGTCGGAGGACGGCTCGACTATATCGACGGACGCGTGGTGCCGGCGATCGTCTACAAGCGCCGCCTGCACACGGTGAACCTGTTCGTCTGGCCCGCGGGCCACCAGCTGCTCGGGCAGGAGAAGACGGCGCGGCGCGACGGCTACAGCGTGGTCGAGTGGACGCGGGACGGCCTGCGCTTCTCGGCGGTCTCGGACATCGACCTCCGCGAACTTGAGCAGTTCCGCGCCGCGTTCGACGCCGCAGCCCCGCCGTCGTGAGGCCTAACGCCCGGTGAAGGCAGGCTCGCGCTTTTCCACGAAGGCCTTGGCGGCCTCGCGGTGGTCGGCGGTGCTGGCGGAGTGGACGTGGTGGGTGACCTCCATGTCCATGCATTCGTCGGGATCGCCGCCCATGGCGCGGTTCAGGTTCTCCTTCATGTAGCGGAAGCAGACCGCAGGCCCGGCGGCGAGGCGCGTTGCGATCTCGCGGGTCTTGGCGGCCAGGTCCTCCGGCTCCACGACCCAGTTGGCCAGGCCCAGGCGCAGCGCCTCCTCGGCGCTCACCCGCTCCGACAGGTAGTAGAGTTCGCGCGCCTTGGCGGAGCCGACCAACTGGGTGAGGAAGTAGGTGCCGCCATAGTCGCCGGCCAGGCCCACCTTGGCGAAGGCGGTGGTGAGGAACGCAGTCCTGGCCATGATCCGCAGGTCGCAGGCCAGCGCCAGGGAGAAGCCGGCGCCGGCCGCCGCGCCGGGCAGCGCCGCGATGGTGGGCTTGGGCATCGAGAACAGCCGGCCCGCCGTCTGCCGCTGGTTGACCCGCTGGCGGTGGATGGCCTCGTCGACGCTCAGCGCCGCGCCGCCGCTCGAATTGCGCTCGTTCATGCCCTTCACGTCGCCGCCCGCGCAGAAGCCCTGGCCCGCGCCGGTCAGCACGATGCAGCGGACCTCCTTGTCGAGCTCGGCCGCGCCGAGCTGGCGCGCCAGCGCCTGGTTCATCGCGTCGCTCATGGCGTTGCGCGCCTGGGGCCGGTTGAGCGTCAGGGTCAGGACGCCGCCCTCAAGATCGGCCAGGAGGTCTTCAGTGCCGGTGTCGCGCGAGGCCATGGCGGTTCGTTCCCTTCATTGCTGCGCCAAGGGTAGGCCTTGACGCGCATGGAACGGAAGCCTGTAGGCTGACCGCGAGCATAGGGAGCCTGTCCATGCGCCTTCGGCAGATCGCCCTGGTGGGCAAGGACCTCGACGCGGCCGAGGCCGATATCCGCGCGATCCTCGGCCTCGACTACGCCTACGACGACCCCGGCGTCGGCAAGTTCGGCCTGAGGAACGCGGTCTTCCCGGTGGGCGAAACCTTCCTGGAGGTGGTCTCGCCCAAGCAGGAGGGCACCACGGCGGGGCGGCTGCTGGAGCGGCGCGGCGGCGACGGCGGCTACATGGTGATCCTGCAGGTCCCGGACATCGCGGCGGCGCGGGCGCGGGTCACGGCGGCCGGCGCGCGGATCGTCGAGCAGTGGGACCTCCACGACGGGACGGTGGCGATGGCCCACATCCACCCGCGCGACATCGGCGGCGCGATCGTCTCGGTGGACTACATGGACCCGTGGGAGCGCTGGGAATGGGGCGGCCCCGTCTGGCGTGAACACGTCAAGACCGACACTTCGGTCGGCATCGTCGGGGCCGAGCTGCAGGCCGAGAACCCGGAAGCGATGGCGAAGCGGTGGGCGCAGGTCCTCGGCCTTGAGACCGGGCCCGCGACAGACGGTTGGCGGATCGGCATCGAAGGCGGGGAACTCCGCTTCGTTCCCATCCGTGACGGGCGCGGCGAGGGGCTCGGCCGCTTCGACGTCGCCGTGCGCGATCCCGCCGCGGTTCGCGCCGCGGCCAGGGCTCGCGGCAAGCTGGAAGGCGAGGACGTGGTCCTGGCGGGAACCCGCGTGCGGCTGGTGGCGTCCTAGGGCGGCATTTCAAGCCTTTCCCCCACGTCGCATCGGGCCTAGGTTCGGCGTCTCCTCGGGGGGCCGCGCTTGAGCGGCTGAGAGGCGGGTGATCCCGCGACCCGTCGAACCTGATCCGGGTCATGCCGGCGAAGGGAAGGAAAAGGATTTCCGACCTGACGCCCGTGGCCTGTCCGCACGAGCAAGGCCGCACGCCATGAACAAGCCCACCGGAAGCCTCGAGCCCGCCCCCAAGGGCGAACGCGTCCCGACCGGCGAACGCCCCGGATCGCGCAAGGTCTACCAGCCTGGGGTGCTGTGGCCCGACATCCGCGTGCCGTTCCGCGAAGTGGCGGTGCATCCGTCGGCCAACGAGCCGCCGCTGACGCTCTACGATCCATCCGGCCCCTACACCGACCCGACGATGGCGATCGACATCGAGAAGGGGCTTTCGAAGGTCCGCGAGCCCTGGGTCGTGTCGCGCGGCGACGTGGACCTTGTGGAGAACCCCCGCGAGGTGAAGCCCGAGGACAACGGCTTCGCCAAAGGCGAGCACCTGGCGCCGCAGTTCAGCGCCCCGCGCCGCGTCTATCGCGCCCGCCCCGGCGCCAACGTCACCCAGCTCGAATACGCCCGTCGGGGGCTGATCACCCCGGAGATGGAATACGTCGCCATCCGCGAGAACCTGCGTCGCCAGGCGGGCGATCCCACCATCCGCGACGGCGAGCCCTATGGTGCGGTGATCCCCGACCATTGCACGCCGGAGTTCGTCCGTGATGAGGTGGCGGCGGGCCGCGCGATCATCCCTGCCAACATCAACCACACCGAGCTCGAGCCGATGGCGATCGGGCGCAACTTCCTGGTCAAGATCAACGCCAACATCGGTAACTCCGCCGTCCTCTCCACCGTCGCCGACGAGGTGGACAAGATGGTCTGGGCGATCCGCTGGGGCGGCGACACGGTCATGGACCTGTCGACGGGCCGCAACATCCACAACATCCGCGACTGGATCGTCCGCAACAGCCCCGTGCCGATCGGCACTGTCCCGATCTACCAGGCCCTGGAGAAGGTGAACGGCGTCGCCGAGGACCTGAACTGGGAGGTGTTCCGCGACACCCTGATCGAGCAGGCCGAGCAGGGCGTGGACTACTTCACCATCCACGCGGGAGTGCGCCTTCCGTTCATCCCGCTGACCGCGAAACGGGTGACGGGCATAGTCAGCCGCGGGGGATCCATCATGGCCAAGTGGTGCCTGGCGCACCACCGCGAGAACTTCCTCTATGAGCGGTTCGAAGACATCTGCGAGATCATGAAGGCCTACGACGTGTCGTTCAGCCTGGGCGATGGCCTGCGCCCCGGGTCGATCGCCGACGCCAACGACGAGGCCCAGTTCGCCGAGCTGCGGACGCTGGGCGAGCTCACCAGGATCGCCTGGAAGCATAATGTGCAGACGATGATCGAAGGCCCCGGCCACGTGCCGATGCACAAGATCAAGGCCAACATGGACGAGCAGCTCAAGCACTGCCACGAGGCGCCGTTCTACACGCTCGGCCCGCTCACCACCGATGTCGCGCCCGGCTACGACCACATCACCAGCGCCATTGGGGCCGCCATGATCGGCTGGTTCGGCACCGCGATGCTCTGCTATGTGACGCCGAAGGAGCACCTGGGCCTGCCCGACCGGGAGGACGTCAAGCAGGGCGTCATCGCCTACAAGATCGCCGCCCATGCGGCGGACCTGGCCAAGGGCCACCCGACGGCCAGGGCCTGGGACGATGCGCTCTCCCGCAGCCGCTTCGAGTTCCGCTGGGAGGACCAGTTCAACCTCGGTCTCGATCCGGAGACGGCTCGCGAATACCACGACGAGAGCCTGCCGAAGGAGGCCTTCAAGACCGCCCACTTCTGTTCGATGTGCGGCCCCAAGTTCTGTTCGATGAAGATCAGCCAGGACATCCGCGATGCGGCCAGATTCCAGAACGATCTGGCTCAGAACGAGGTCGAGGCCGGCCTCGAACAGATGGCGGCGAAGTTCCACGACCTCGGCGGCGAAATCCAGGTGCCGGTGGCGCCGGCGGAGTAGGGTGCGGCGTGAGCGAGCCTCCGGAACTCTTCCCCGGCGCGACGCTCTCCGGGGCGGACCTCTCGACCTACGAATGGGCCGAGCGTGACCTCACCGACCTGACGCTGGGCGACTGCACGCTCGTCGACGCGCAGCTCTCGGCGGCGATTCTGCAGGGCGCGCGGTTCACCGATTGCAGGTTCGTCCGCTGCCGTTTCGCTCACACGGACCTGCGCGAGGCGGTGTTCACGCGGTGCAACTTCGCCGATCCGGATAGCCATTCCGGAGTCGAGATCGCCTTCTCGCAACTGGACCAGGCGCGGTTCGAAGCCTGCGACCTTTCCTTCGCCGACATCGATCGCACGAGCCTGTGGTCGGTCGCGTTCGCGCAGACCAACCTGCGCGGCGCGCGCTTCCATCGCGCCGACTTCTCGCGCGCCTTCGGCGGCAAGGTGGTGAGCACGGCGGCGGCGTTCACGGCTTGTAATCTAGAGCTTGCGGACCTGTCCGACGCGCGGCTGTCAGGTTGCGAGCTTTCCGGTTCGTCGCTGCGCGAGGCCGACCTGACTGAGGCGAATCTCGAAGGCGCGGACCTCTCGAAGTGCGATTTCTTCCAGGCGCTGACGGCCGGGGCCAAGCTTGCAGGCGCGGACCTGCGCGGGGCGGAGGTTTCGGGCCTCAGCCTCGCCGCGCTCGGCTCCTACGAGGGGATGAAGATCACGCTTTCCCAGCAGCACACCCTGCTGAGCGCGATGGGCCTCGACGTCTACGCAGATTAGTCGCGCTGCGGAGCCTTGGCTTTGGCGTTCTGGGGCGTCCAGACGCGGACCGCCACGGCGACGGTCACCGACCCTAGCACCGCGACCGCGGCTCCGGCCCACTGGATCGCCGTCATGCCCTCGGCCGCATAGTGGCCCGCGAGACCGCCGCAGATCACCACCAGCGAGGCGGACGCCCAGTCGATGAGTTCTTTCTGCGTGATCATGGACGGCCCCCGGGGGAAAACGGCGTTTCGTGGCTACTGCGACTCGCGCACTGAAGCGCGAGATGTCTTACCGAAACCCTGAGTTTGACCGCGATGTGGCATTGGGGCGCACGGGCCCGCCCGCTATAGGAGACCCTCCGCTTTTCGCATGCCGTGAGCCCGCCCATGGACGTCCAGGCCCTCAACAGTTTCGTCGCCGACCTGTGGCGCGATGAGATCACCCCGGCGCTGGTCGACTACATCCGCATTCCCGCGAAGTCGCCGGCCTTCGATCCGGATTGGGCTGGCCATGGCTGCATCGACCGCGCGGTCGAGCACATGGCCGGCTGGGCGCGTGGCAAGCTGGCTGAACTGCATGGAGCCACATTGGAAATCGTGCGCCTGCCGGGCCGCACGCCGGTGATCCTGATCGAGGCGCCGGGCGACGCTTCATCGGAGATTGGGGACGACACCGTCCTGCTCTATGGCCACCTCGACAAGCAGCCGGAAATGACCGGGTGGTCGGAGGGCCTGGGCCCATGGGAGCCGGTGATCCGCGGCGACAAGCTCTATGGGCGCGGCGGGGCCGACGACGGCTACGCCATCTACGCCTCCGTGGCGGCGCTGGTGGGCCTCGCCCGCCAGAAGGTGAAGCGTGCGCGCTGCGTCGTGCTGATCGAGGCCTGCGAGGAAAGCGGCAGCTACGATCTGCCGTTCTACGTGGATCATCTGAAGGATCGCATCGGCTCGCCGTCGCTGGTCATCTGCCTGGATTCCGGTTGCGGCAACTATGACCAGCTCTGGCTGACCACTTCCCTGCGCGGCCTGGCCGGGGGCCTGCTCACCGTTGAGGTGCTGGAGGAGGGCGTCCACTCCGGAGACGCCTCCGGCGTCGTGCCCGACAGCTTCCGCATCGCCCGCGCCCTCCTGAGCCGGCTCGAGGACGAGGCCACCGGAAGGATCCTGCCTTCGCCTTTCACCGTCGCGATCCCCGCTGACCGCCAAGCCCAGGCCAGCGTCGCGGCCAAGGCGCTGGGCGAGGAGGTCTGGAAGAAGTTCCCCTTCGCGGGCGCCACCGCGCCGATCACCAAGGATGGCGCCGAGCTCGTGCTCAGTCGCACATGGCGGCCGCAGCTTGCCGTGGTCGGCGCGGACGGCCTGCCGCCACCGCTCAGCGCCGGCAACGTGCTGCGCCCGATGACGGCCCTGAAGCTCAGCGTCCGCATTCCGCCGACCGCCGACCCAGCGGCCTGCTCGAAGGCGCTGGCCGACACCCTGACCGGGAATCCGCCGCAGGGCGCCAGGGTGACGTTCGATGGCAACCAGTCCAGCGCGGGCTGGAACGCTCCGCCGCTCGCGCCCTGGCTGGAAGCCGCAGTGCAGAAGGCGTCCCAGGCGACCTTCGGCCGCGAGGCCGCCTTGATGGGAGAGGGCGGCACCATCCCGTTCATCGGCATGCTGGGCGAGACATTCCCACAGGCCCAGTTCGTGATCACCGGCGTCCTGGGGCCGCACTCCAACGCCCACGGCCCCAACGAGTTCATCCACCTGCCGACCGGCCGGAAGGTGACGGCCGCCGCGGCCATGATCCTGGCCGACCATGCCGATCGGCCGCGGTAGCGTTTCTCGTCGCGGTCTTCTATCTGCAGCGGGATCGACAGACAGGGGCTGGCGTGCGTGAAATCCTGCAACTCGTGATGCAACAGCTCGGCCGGCTGACGGTCCTGGGTCCGCGCTGGGCGCTCGCCGCCTGAAGCCATTGACCGCTTCAACTACATCTGTAGTCTAAGGTGGATTTACAGATGTAAGCGGAGTCGCCCGTGAGCCGGGCCAAGATCGTCTTGTCGCCTCGCGCGCGCCGCACGACAGGCATGGCGGCGCTCGTCCTGACGGCTCTTGGGCTGCCGGCGTGGCTGGTGCTCTCCACCTGGAACGAGCGCGTCACGCTGCGAAGTCAATGGACCATCGTCGGGCCCGCGTGCCCGGTGGTCGCCACGCCCGACCGCGCGGTGGTTGGCCGTCGTTCGCCGCAATTCTTCACCTATCAAGGCATCCGTTTCGGCCGGCAAACCGGCGAGGTGAGCTGTGTGGCGCCGCCGGAGGGCAATCCGCTCGACCCGAAGAGCTACACGGTCTGCCAGTTTCCGATCCCCGCCATGGTCTCTGTCGACGCCGGCGCGGGTCCGCTGATCTTCCAGCCTGGTCCAGGACGGCCCGTCACGGTGACCGTGAGGCGGGGAAAGGTCTCGTGCGTGATGGGCGGCTGGTTCAAGGGCTGATCGGAGGCGCGTTGGTCGACCGGATTATCGGCGATTTTCGACTTAGGAACGGTTCGCATCAAGCCGGAGTTGAGCCGGCCATGAGGTTCTTTTTCCACGCGGAAGACGGTCAGTCGTTTCCCGATACCACCGGCGTGGAACTCGCCGGCGCCGAGGCCGCGCGGACCGAGGCCGTGCGGATCACCGCGCAGCGCCTCCAACGGAGCCCGGAGCAATTCTGGAAAGACAAGACCCTGCGAGTGGTGTGCGTCGACGAGGGCGGGCTGACCTTGTTCTCGATCGAGGTCCTGGCCGTTATGGCCGCCGCATCGCCGCCGGAAAGCCCCCGGTCCTGAAAGCGCGGGGGCTCTTGGCCCGTCGCCAAGAATGGCGCCGCCTCGCCAGGTGATTTCCGCATGTAAAGGGCCGCGCCCGCCTGGGCGCGGCCCCTGGTCCCCAACGGAAGCTGCTACTGGGGCGGGGTCTGCTGCTGCGGGGTCTGGGGCAGCGGCGTGGCCGCCGTCGAAGGCGCTGGAGCCGCCGGCGCCGGAGCCGGCGTGCTGGCCGGCGGCGGCACGTTCAGCATCGGCGGCGCGGTCGAGGCTGCGGCCGGCGGCTGCGCAGAACCTGAATAGGGCTGCGGACCGGCGGGCAGGGTGGCGCTGGCGTCGGCGCTCGCGCCCGCGGCGCTGCGGCTGGCCGGCGCGGCCCGAGCGACGCTGGTGTGGCGGGTCACGCTGGGGGAGGAGCTGGTGCGCGTTGTGGTCGTGGTCGTCGTCCTGGCCTTGGCTGGTGGCGCCGTCGATGCCGCGGGAGCTTTCGCGCCGCCGGGCAGTGCGGCCTGCGGCGTCGTGGTTTGCGCCGACTGGTCGTTGGCCGGGGCGGCGCTCGTCGTAGTCGTCGTGGTGGCGGAGCCGCCGGGGGTGAGCTCAGCCATGCCGGTGTTTCGCGACTGGCTGTAGTACCAGCCCGCCGCGGCCACGCCGCCGACCAGGATAACCGCAGCGGCGATCACCACAGGGGTTGTGTTGCTCTTGGGCCGGGTCGCGGTGGCGTAGGTCGGGGTGCCGGCAAACACACTCTCCTCAGGCCTCGCGCCCGCGGGTGCGTCGGTGCGCTCCATCGGCTCGAACGGGTAGGGGCGGCCAGCCTCCGCGGACTGCGCGGCGGGCGCAATGCCCTCTTCCGGCTCGGCGGCGAAGCTACGTGGCTCGTCGGCGACGCGGCTGGTGCGGCCGAAGGCCCGGCGTTTGCGGGTGCGCTCCCAGGCAGGAACCGGCGCGAACATCGGCGAGTCCGGTTCGTCGGTCGGCCGGTCGTCGTCGGGGTTGGCCGAAAAATCGGTGGGCATCTTTTTGTCCCTCCACGGGAAAAGGCTAAGCAACCGAAACGGCAGCGATAACCACCGGTTCCGTTGTTATGCGTCTGGAGCTTGACCATGAAGGGAACGTCTAGATAGCGGCGGCGTCCGGCCAACACTCAACAATTCTCTTAATTTACATAAATCTAGCTCGGCAGTTCGACCCCCTCATCTTCGGCACCAAGGCGCCTTTCTGACATCTGTCGCCGCGAAATGACCTTATTTCTCTATCGCGCCGGCCGGCCCTCAGGGCGTCAGGAGTCCCTTGACAGTGCGGTCAACGTCAGGTGATGCCTGACGGTCAGGAATGTCCTGACAAGGAGATCGCCATGGACGAGCCGAAACCCAAGCGAACCCCAGAGGAGGTCAAGGCCCGCCGCAAGCTCGAACGCGCCGCCGGCCGCAAGCTCCCGACGGCGCTGCATTGCTCATTTTGCGGCAAGTCGCAGCGTGAGGTGGCGAAGCTGATCGCCGGCCCCTTCGTCTTCATCTGCAATGAATGCGTGGCGATGTGCAACGACATCATCGCCAGTCGCCCGATCGACGAAAAGGGCTACACGAAGCCGCTGGAGCGTTCCACCGACCAACTCCTCTCGGTTATGGGCTCGGTGAGTTACGCCGCCGACGCCAGCCGCGACTTCCTGCAACAGGTCGTTGACGAACTCCGCCGCCGGGAGGTGAGTTGGGCCGACATCGGCCAGGGGCTGGGCGTCTCGCGCCAATCGGCCTGGGAGCGGTTCTCGTAAAGGTTCGGTTAAGGATTTGTGGCCCGGACGCCTCGCTTCCGGCTGGCCTTCCTCGGTGCGTCCAATCGCGCGCCGCTAGAACTTGACCGCGCGTGCGCCGCATCCGCAAGCTGGACATCAAGTCGGAGGTTCGGATGGCGCTCAAGGCCAAGCTTCAGCAAGATTGGCGTTTCACGCGCGGACTGAACCGAACGCTGAAAGCGGTGAAGTCGATCGCCCCCGACAGCGAAAATCTGATCTGCGACGACATCCAGGACGCGGTCGACAGGTGGCGTGATTCGACCGCCATGACGTTCGAGGGCCGCAGCGTCACCTATGGCGAGCTCGACGCCATGGCCAACCGCTTCGCGCATTGGGGAAAGGGGCTCAACCTGCGCCGCGGGCAGACGGTGGCGCTGTTCATGCCCAATCGGCTGGAGTATTTCGCGGTCTGGTACGGCCTGTCGAAGATCGGCGTCGTGACCGCGCTGATCAACAACCAACTCTCGGGCCTGGCGCTCGCGCATTGCCTCAACATCTCCGAGGCGAGCTGCGTCGTGGTGGATCCCGAAACTTCACCGGTGTTCGAGGCCGCCATCCCGCTGCTGGACAAGACCTTGCCCCAGTGGATCCTGGGTCCGGCGCACGGCGCCCAGCGCGATTTGGGCCAGGCCCTGAAGAGCTGCAGCCAGCTGCCGCCCGACCGCAATGTCCGCGAGGAGATCCGGGCCCGCGACACCGCGCTGCTGATCTTCACTTCCGGCACCACCGGCATGCCCAAGGCCGCCCGCATCACCCATGTGCGCGCCCAGCTCTACATGCGCGGTTTTGCCGGAGCGACCGGCGCCAAGGCGTCGGACCGCATCTATGTGGCCCTGCCGCTCTATCACGCCACGGGCGGGCTCTGCGCCCTCGGCGCGGCGTTGCTGACCGGAGGTTCGGTCTTCTTGCGCCGGCGCTTCTCGGCCAGCCATTTCTGGGGCGAGGCCGCCGACGAGGGCTGCACGATGTTCGTCTACATCGGCGAACTCTGCCGCTACCTGGTCAACCAGGCGCCCAGCGAGGACGAGGGCCGCCACAAGATCCGCATGGCTTTCGGCAACGGCCTCAGGCCCGACATCTGGCCGGTGATGAAGCAGCGCTTCCACATCCCGGAGATCCTCGAGTTCTACGGCTCCACCGAGGGCAACGTCTCGATGTTCAACTTCGATGGCCAGGAGGGCGCCATCGGCCGTGTGCCCAAGTGGCTGCGCAAGCGCTTCAACGTGCGCCTGGTGCAGTTCGACGTCGAGACCGAGGAGCCGATCCGCGGGAGCAATGGCCTGTGCATCGAGGCCGGCCCTGGCCAGGTCGGCGAATGCATCGGCCTCATCGGCGGGGACGCCCGGTCGGAATACACCGGCTACGTCGACAAGGCCGCGTCGGACAAGAAGATCCTGCGCGACGTCTTCGAGAAAGGCGACGCCTGGTTCGCGACCGGCGATCTGATGAAGACCGACGCCGACGGCTACTTCTATTTCGTCGACCGCATCGGCGACACCTTCCGCTGGAAGGGCGAGAACGTGTCGACGACCGAGGTCGCCGAGCGCCTGCAGGCCTGCCCGGGGGTCCAGGAGGCCAGCATCTATGGCGTCGAGGTTCCCGGCGCCGAGGGCCGGGCCGGCATGGCCGGCCTCGTCGTCGATCCGGAGTTCGACATCAAGGCCTTTGGCGAGGTCGTGGCCCGCGACCTGCCCGCCTACGCCCAGCCGCTGTTCGTCCGCATCCTGCCGGCCATCGAGACCACCGGCACCTTCAAGGCCCGCAAGATGGACCTGGTCGCCGACGGCTTCGACCCCGGCAAGATCAAGGGGCCGCTCTACTTCCACGACCCCAAGAAGGGCTACGTGAAGGTCACCAGGGGCGTCTACGAGAAGATCCTCGCGGGGACCGTGAAGGTCTGACGCGCCGGCCCGCTGTGACGCCGCGCGCCGGATGGCTATGGTGAGGCTTTCCAGATTCTGGTGAGCCGATGATTCCGTCCCGTTCCGTCCGTTTCCTTCTTCTCGCGGGCGCCGCCGCGCTGCTCGCGACCGCCGCCCAGGCCGGGGACATCAAGGCCCAGAAGGCCCAGATCGAGGCGGGGCTGGACAAGGCCTATCCGCACCTCGACGCCCTCTACAAGGACATCCACGAGCACCCCGAGCTCGCCATGCAGGAGACGCGCACCGCGGCCCTGTTGGCCAAGGAGATGCGCGCCCTGGGCTTCGAGGTCACCGAGCACGTCGGCAAGACCGGCGTCGTCGCGATCTACCGCAACGGGCCCGGGCCCCTCGTCATGGTCCGCACCGAGCTCGATGCGCTGCCCATGGAGGAGAAGACCGGGCTCCCCTACGCCAGCCACGTGGTCGCCGACTACAACGGCAAGCCGACGCCGGTGGATCACAGCTGCGGCCACGACATCCACATGGCCGCCTGGGTCGGCGCCGCCCAGCAGCTCGTCGCGATGAAGAGCCAGTGGCGCGGCACGCTGATGTTCATAGGCCAGCCCGCCGAGGAGACGACGCAGGGCGCGCGCGCCATGCTGGCGGACGGCCTGTTCGCGCGGTTCGGCAAGCCGGACGTGGGCTTCGCGCAGCACGTGGGGCCGGAGCCCACCGCCACGCTCAGCTATCGTCCCGGCATCTATAACACGGCCTCGGACAGCCTCGAAATTCTGTTCAGGGGCCGCGGCGCGCACGGCTCGACGCCGGACGTGGCCATCGACCCGATCGTCGAGGCGGCGCGCTTCGTCGAAGGCGTCCAGACCCTGATCAGCCGCGAGAAGGAGCCCAACGCCTTCGGGGTGATCTCCATCGGCTCGATCCAGGCCGGCAGCGCGCCCAACATCATCCCCGACCAGGCGCTGGTGCGCGGCACCATCCGCACCCGCGACGCCGCCGTTCGGGCGAAGATCCTGGAGGGGATCACCCGCACGGCCAACGGCGCGGCGGCGATGTCCGGCGCCCCGGCCCCGGAGGTGAAGTTCATCCCCGGCGGCAAGCTCCTGGTCAACGATGCGGCCGTGACGGCGCGGACCGCCAAGGTGTTCAAGGCCGCGTTCGGCGACCGCGCGGCCCTGCAGCCGGAGCCGATCAACCCCAGCGAGGACTATTCGGAGTTCATCGTGGCCGGCGTGCCGTCGCTGTTCTGGAGCATCGGCGGCCTCGACCCGGCGGTGATCGCGCAGGCCAAGGCCAAGGGAACGCCGGTCCCGGCCAACCACACCCCGCAGTTCGCGCCGACGCCGCAGCCCACCATCCGCTTCGGGGTCGAGGCCATGACCCTGGCGGTGCTGAACTGGATGGGGAAGTAGCGCCGCAGGCGCTGTAGGATTCAACCGCCAAGGACGCCAAGCACGCCAAGAGGCCCAGCACGCCTTGGCGGTCTTCGCGAACTCGGCGGTCCT
>Ga0207705_10000377_pt1 | contig 40143 bp, 35 predicted proteins | sample KBSC13metaG_FD_184314 | JGI IMG/M metagenome (GOLD analysis project Ga0207705, IMG submission 184314) | Corn rhizosphere microbial communities from Kellogg Biological Station, Michigan, USA - KBS C1-3 metaG (SPAdes) (version 2) | ecosystem: Host-associated > Plants > Roots > Rhizosphere > Soil ... | reverse complement strand
CGCCTTGAGCGCCAAATGCAGGACGACCACCGAATCCTTGCCGCCGGAAAAGAGCAGCGCCGGCTTGCTGCATTCGGCGACGAGCTCGCGCAGGATATGGATGGATTCGGCCTCGAGCCAGTCGAGGTGGTCCATGCGCGCAGCGCTCGTCGATGCGGCTTCCGGATAAGACGGTTCAAGAAGTGAGGACATGACGGTTGCCTTTTATTTGACGACGTTGATGATCGCTTTCGAATGGACTCGAATGGACTGTGTGCGAGGCCGGAGCGGTTAGCCGATGCTTCGATAGGCGATATAGGCGGCGATCGCGAGCAGCATCGCGGCAAAGATGCGCCGCAACGCGGGGCCCTTGACTGCCATCGCCTTGGCCGAGCGCATGCCGAACTGGCCGCCGACGATGCCGCCCGCCACGAGCGCCAAGGCGAGCGGCACGCTGACCTTGCCGGCCATGGCATAGTTAGCTGCCGTCGTCCCGCCGAATACGACGACCGATACGAGCGACGAGGCCACCGCCTCGAGCATCGGCACGCGCGCGATGAAGTGCAGTGCCGGCACCGAGAGGAAGCCGCCGCTTACGCCGAAAAACCCAGCCACCCCTCCCACAGCCACGCCCGCGCCAGCCGTGGCGAACCCGCTGCCCGGCGGCGCCGGCTCGAGCGCCGCGCCGAGCGCCGCCGGTGGGCGCGAAAACATCAATACCGCTACCACCGCGACGATGGCAGCAAGCAGCAGCAGTACCGCGCCGCCGTCGATGTGCAGCGACCAGCGCGATCCTGCAAACGCTCCGCTCACGCCCGCTGCGGCAAACACCGCGCCGGTACGCCAACGCACGAGGCCCGCCCGCGCATAGGAAACGAGATTGACGAGTGCCGTGAGGGCGATGGCGGCCGCCGTGGTGCCGATCGCAACATGCGGATCGTCGACTTTGACGAAGTACAGCAGCAGCGGCACGGATAGCATGCCCGCGCCACCGCCGACCAGCCCGAGCGCAAAGCCGATCGACACGCCGGATACGGACGCGAGCGCGATTTGCGTCTGCAATGTCAACGCGATCGACACAGTGAAGTTCCTCTCAGGTTCCAGGCCGCCTGTCATCGGCCGTGCACGGGCATCGCGCGCAACGTCCGATCGACGAGCGTCGGTTATTTCGTGATTTAGGGGGTCGCGTGTCTGCTCGGGCCGGCAGGCACGTCAATCCGTCACGGCAAATGCTTGTGTCAGTTCGTCGAGTTTGACGGGCGCGGCATCGCCTCGCGCGGTGCGTACAGCCGCACACTGTTCCATGCGTACACGCACCGATGCGAGATATTCCGCGCGGTGACGCCGCAGTGCGAAATCGCGAAAGTTCGTGCGTTCCAGCACTTGCCAAGCGTGCGCCCTACCGGTTTCGGACGCGCAGCGGGCGGCATCGAACGCCGCTGCATCGATCTCTGCCGTCGTATCGGTCATGCGCTCGTAGCCATAGCGCTGCATGTAGCCGCTCGTCAGCGTTTCGATGATGGCGACATCCTCCATCGACAACACGTTCTTATATTTGTCGATGTTGGCCGCGATCGGGGCGAAGCAATTCGACGACCAGAGCGCCGACATGCGTGAAATCTGCCGTGCCTCCGCCGAATGCGAAACGTCCAACATGCTCGGCAGAAACTCGATGCCGACGAATGCGCAGATTTTCTTCAGCACGTTTTCTTCGTCGGCGAGAAAGTCTTCATAGCGAATCGTCAGCGTACGCTGCGGATACTGCGCAAGGAGGGTATCGGCTGCGCGATGCGCTTCGATCCACGTGCGCGTGTTGAGCCGCGTATCGAAATCATGAATGATCGCCTTGTTCATCGAGGCGATCTGCGCACGCGGATCGCGCACGACGTTCACAAACAGCATGTCCGGAAAGAGTTGCATCAGCTCGCCGGCGTAATGCACGCTATCGAGCGATTTGTCCATGACGACGCGTGCCCCGCTGTGTTCGCCCGCCCGCAGCAGCAGTTCCCAGACGATTCGATGCACGCTGCGCGGCTCATGCCGAATCGCCTCGAAGACGTCGACCGGATCGAACACGATACTCGGCCACTTCACCATGCTGGCGGCCTGCAATCCGATGACATCGCTCACGAGACGAAAATAAGCGCGATCGTCCTCGAGGTCTCCATATAGCGGCAGCATCGACATGAAATCGACGATGTGCAGCGGATACGGCGAATAGAAATCGGGATTGAAATTCAAGCGCAGCCGCAATGCATGGCTACCGCAGCGGCGCAGGGGAATCATGGTGACGGGCCGCGGGCGGGCGTTGCACGATATTTGATGAGGCTCTCGGTTCATTGTCTCGGTTCCTCGATTACGGGTCCGCAATAGACGCGGCCGGCCGTTGGTGCGCCGTCCGTGGGGGTGAAATACAGTGAAAAGGCCTCGACGAAGGCGCCGATTGCGGCGCCCGGCAACGAGTTGATGCCCGCGGCGCCGCGCCTGCCTCCCCCGCCGGGAAAGCCATCGCAGAAGACGTTGGCCGGGCGCGCGGCCGGCTCGGCCGAGCGCACGCTCACACAAAACGACCCGTCGCTGCGCTCGTTCAGTACCGCGAACGACTTATCGCGCGACGCTGTTGCAAGCAGATTCGCGAACGTGCCCGAGATGCGCCTCGCCCACGGCGCGTCGGGTAGGACGTAGACGGCGCCCCCGCCCCACGCAAAATGCGGCGCGAGTGCATCGACCCGCGACAGGTCTTCCCAATAGCCCTGCTCAAGCTGCGAGAAAGAAGGTGAAGCCGCCGCGAATTGGAGCGGGTCGGCGAACGCATGCAGGGTGCGGTAAAGCACGTCCGGGCGCAGATGCAGATCGTCGAGCGTGTCGCCGTACGCGTTGTAGTTGAGCAAACGCCCGAGCGTGGCCAGCGTGGCGATCTCGTGCTCGCGCAGGCCTCGATCCGTCGCAAGCTGATAGGCCACGCCGTCGAGGTTGTCGCCGAAGGCACCGACAATCGCCCATGAACGATAGCGCCCGTCGAGCACGCGATCGACGATAAGGCTCGTACAGACCCGGGGCGAATCGTCCCATTCGAGGCGAAGCCGCGGATGAGTGCGCGCCCGGGTCGCGCTGTGATGATCGTAGTAGACGACATGAGCGCCCGCCTCGAGCAAGCGCCCCAACGCTTCGATGTTCGCGTCGAGCGAAACATCGAGCACCGTGACCTCGACGTCGGCTTCGCACGGCACGTAGCGCAAAAGCGCGACGTCGCGCTTGACGCTCGTCACGCACACTGCATCGCGCGGCGCAGCGAGGCGCAACTGATGCAGTGCGCACAGGCCGTCGGCATCGCCGTTGAAGACGTCATAGGCGCGTGACGCGGGCGAGGACTCAGTTACGCGGGTCATCTCCGTGCTCCGAATCGCGCTGGCTCAGGTAGGCATGAAGCAGCGCGGCACCGCCGCCTCTCGGCATGCGCGCCGTATCGATCGCGAGTGCCGGCTGGAGCGGCGGCTCATAGGGGCCGCTGACCCCCGTGAAGTTCGGCAGTTCCCCTTGCCGGGCCTTGCGATAAAGGCCTTTGGGGTCGCGCGATTCGCACACGTTCAGGGAAGTGCTGACATACACTTCGACGAACCGCGTGGCGCCGACGATCGCACGCGCCGCGGCGCGATCGTCGCGAAGCGGCGACACGAACGACGTAATGACGGTCAAACCGACATCGTTCATCACGCGCGCGACTTCCGCCGCGCGTCGCACGTTCTCGCGCCGATCATGCTGCGAGAAACCGAGATCGCGATTCAAGCCGCACCGCAGGTTGTCGCCGTCTAGAACGGCGCAGGCTCTTCTCTCCTGCCTGAGCAACTGCTCGAGTTCGAAGGCGATCGTCGATTTACCGGCGCCGCTCAACCCCGTCAGCCAAAACGTCACCGGCGGGTGTCCGAATTGCAATGCTCGCGTCTCGTCTGATAGCGTACCGGTATGCCGGAATACGTTAGAAGCACTGCTCATTTTTAATTGCCCCTCGCCGCGATCGGCATCGACGCTCACGTTCGACGTCTGCTTCATCTGGCTCATCGATCGGCTCGAATCATGCCGGCTCGTAGGAGAGCATCGGGCTCGGCGCCCGAGCGGTGAAGCGCGGCGACGCCGGGCTCGCGCTGACTCGCGCCCCGGCACCGGAGGCGCTTTGACTCAGCTTGAAAACCCCGACCGCGCTCACGAGCGTGGCGGCCTGCTCGCGCATCGATTCAGCCGCAGCGGCCGCCTCCTCGACGAGCGCGGCGTTCTGCTGTGTGACCTGATCCATCTGCGTCAGCGCGAGATTGATCTGTTCGATGCCCGTGGCCTGCTCTTCCCCCGCGCTCATGATGTCGCCCATGATGAGGGTGACGCGCTTGACACTGTCCACCACGTCTTTCATCGTCGAGCCCGCTTCGTCGACGAGCCGGTTGCCCACCTCGACCTGCTCCACGGAGCCGCCGATCAGCGCCTTGATCTCCTTGGCTGCCGTGGCCGAGCGCTGTGCAAGGGAACGCACCTCCGATGCGACGACGGCAAAGCCGCGGCCCTGTTCCCCGGCGCGCGCCGCTTCGACCGCGGCATTGAGCGCAAGGATGTTCGTTTGGAAAGCGATACCGTCGATCACGGCAATGATTTCGACGATTTTCTGCGACGCTTGATTGATCGCGCCCATCGTATTGACGACTTGAGAGACGACGTCGCCCGCCCGCTCGGACACGAGCGACGCTGAGGTCGCGAGCTCGTTCGCCTGCCGGGCGTGTTCGGAATTGCGCTTGACCGTGGCGGTGAGCTCTTCCATCGACGCAGCCGTTTGTTCCAGGGACGCGGCCTGTTCCTCGGTGCGGGAAGACAGATCGAGGTTGCCGCTCGCGATCTGCCCGGCCGCCGACGCGATTGCGCCGGTGCTGACATGGACCTGGCCCACGATGCCGACGAGGCTCTCTCGCATGGTCTTCATCGAGTGCATGAGACTGCTCTCATCGCCCGGCTTAACCACCAGATCGATCGTGAGGTCGCCCGTGGCCACGCGATCGGCCGCCTCGGCTGCATCGGCAGGCTCTCCGCCGAGCTGCTTGATGATGCCGCGCGTAATCACCACGGCCGAGACCACGCTGACCGCGAGCGCGGCGAGCGCCAGCCCGATGACGCCGAGCCGGCTCGATGCATAGGATGTCTTGGCATCGGCGGTCAACTCGTCGTTTTGCTTGTGTTCGAATGCGCGCAACTCGCGCACTTCGGCCCACCATTTTGCTTGAATCGGCCGCAAGTCGAAGCGCAACAGATGATAAGCGGCGTCGCGCTGGCCCGACAGCGCGAGCTCTTTGGCTTTCCGCATGAGCGGCAACGCGAGTTCCCCTTGCTGGCCGAGCTGCTGCAGCAATGTTCTCTCCTCCGCACTCGCGCCAGGCAAGGCAAACATTGTGGCGAGCTTGCTGCGGGCCTCTTCGTACGCCGCTGTTTCGCTATCGAAGCGTTTGTTCTCGATCTCGACCTGATCCTGCTGGTCTGCTTGCAACAGCGTGAGATTACGCAACGCCAGGGCCCGGTTCGAAATACTTTCGTCGAGCCGGTTGGCCAACGCGGCCTCCACCGAATTCACGTCCGTGATATCGACCATCGACGACTCGAGCGCAGACATGCGCAGCAGCGCGAAGACCGTAACCAGTGCGAGCAGCGCTGAAACCAATGCGAAGCCGACGCCGAGGCGACTCGCCACCTTCATGTGGGAAAAATTCATGATTCGCTACCTTTAATAGAAGACGTCTCTCACCATCCTGGGCGCCGGCATCAGCACTGACCCGCCACAAGCCAGGTGAACGGCACATCCGCACAAGACCTTAAGTGTTTTGTCGGATGAAAACGTTTCTAATTACGAGATAGTTGGTTGCCCGCACGGGGCAGTTACTTTTTCGTATGAAGAATAGGATCGGAGGCAAGGAGGGAGATGCCGGTCCGGCGTGCGCCGGCCGACAGGTGGGGAGGGGGCCTACTAGTGCCGATGCAAAAGGCTGCGCAACGGATGGCGCCAATCGAGCCGGCGCGGCGCGGCGGCGCGGGTCTGACGCAGATGGTCTTGCCAAAGTTCGTCGGAGAACAAAAAGGCAACGATCAACAACGGCAACACGAGAAACGTCCCTAAAATCACTCGATCGACCACGATGAGCCTCCTTGCAATTGCAAGAGGTAAGCGCAATGCTCGACCTTCATTTTAGGCCCATCGCCGAGTCCCGCGTGCGCCCCGCGACGACGCATCCGTGGTACCGCACGCGTTCTCCGATGTGTTTCAAGCGGCCGCTTTTTTCCACGCGACGGCGAGCACGCCCGCGCACATCAGCAAAGAGCCGCCGGTGCGGTTGACCGTGCGCTGCACCGATGCATTACGAATAGCACGGCGCGCGCCCGATGCGAGCATGGCGTAGCCAAACGCGTTCAACGTCGCCAGGGTGACGAAGGTCGCCTCGAGCACGGCCGCCTGTGGCCATGCGGGCGCATGCAAGTCCATGAACTGCGGCACGAACGCCACGAAAAATACGATGCTCTTGGGGTTGAGTGCAGTAACGGCATACGCGTGCGCGATCACGCGGCCCGTGCGCGTTTCCGATACGTCTGGGGCATCGTCGGTGCTGGCCGGCGCCCGCCACAGCTTAATACCGAGGTACACGAGATAGGCGGCGCCGATCCACTTCAGAACGGTGAATGCCGTCGCCGATGCAACCAAGAGGGCGCCAAGGCCAAACATCGATGCCGTCATCGACGTCAAATCGCCGAGCGCCACCCCTGCCGTGGTGGCAAGCGCGTACCGCCGCCCGTGCCCGAGGGCATAGGAGACGACGAGCAATACCGTCGGCCCCGGGATAACGCAGACGATCGCCGACGCAAGTGCAAACGGCAACCAGTGAACAAGACTCATCTCGATTTCTCCTTGGTGCCGACCCTGCCGGCGTCGACATGCGCTCGGCGTCCCGGCAAAGTGATCGGCCGACCGACCGATTTATCCACGGCGGCGCCCGCAATGCAAGTCGAACGGCATCGGCGTCTCGCTTTTTTACGGCGCTCCGTAGCGTCGCAGATTGAAACATCACGCTCGGCGCGCCGGCATCGCATTGGCATTGCTTTTGCCCTGTATCTGAACCATTACTACGCGTTTTGAATGCGGTCGTGGATAGGACTTTATGTGCGCCGCCGCAATTGAATTTGCGATGATGTATTAAACCACTTAATTGTTTTAGCTCGCAGCACGCTTTTTGTTCAAAAGCCTTATCCGGTGCGACGATCGCGGTACCGATCGAGGACGCAACGTGGCGCCGCCGCTGCTGCAAACCAACCCAACCGCATCGGATTCGGCCTTGTCGCAGGGGTGCGACATTCGGTCGCTTTTGCAAACGCACACAAGTTGTGCTTGTGCTTTTACGCACTTGCTCTACGCTAACAATCGCGGGTTTTCATTGCCTTTAAATACATAGCTAACCTACGTAAAAACCCGCATGGAGGCATATATGAAAAAGCAAGCCGGCATGCTTTTGATGTTCATGGGATTGGCCGTTGCGGCCACCGCGGCCCAAGCGCAGGACGACGTCCTAAAGCCTCAGCAGACTTTTCAATTTAGACCGAACGCGTACGGATGCTTGTCGAAGGATAAGCTCGATTCCGCCTATCAGCACGCGCAAGCGGGCGAGCAACAAAAGATGCAAGAATTCTTTTCGGGCTTCCAGTGCCTATCGGCGCCCGAGCACGCGGATTTTCGCGTCGTGCGCGTGGTGGGCCGCGACGTCGAATTCGTGAATGCCGGTAACGAGGATACCGAAGGGCTCTGGACCCACGCCGAATTCATCAAGCAATAAAGCCTGGCGCGAGGCGACCTGGAGGTCTAACGACGGCCCGGACCACCGGGCCGTTTCTCATTGGCTCATCGGTTTTCGCTATCATCACCCGCGGGCGGCGGCGCTGCGTACCGAGCGCACGCCGCGACCGCCCGCAACCGATTCGCGCAAACGAGCCTCTCTCACGCCGCATGGCCCTCAAATCGACGATTTACAAAGCCGAGCTCCAAATTGCAGACGTGGACCGGCACTACTATGGCGATCACGCGCTGACCATCGCGCGCCATCCCTCCGAGACCGACGAGCGCATGATGGTGCGCCTAGCCGCGTTCGCATTGTTTGCGAGCGCGCGGCTCGAGTTCGCCAAAGGCATCTCCGACACCGACGAGCCCGATATATGGGAAAAAGACCTGACGGGCGCCATCGAGACCTGGATCGAGGTGGGGCAGCCCGACGAGCGGCGCATCGCCAAAGCGAGTGCACGTGCGGAGCAGGTGACGGTCATCGCCTACGGCGGCCGCAACTCGCAAATCTGGTGGGATGCGCTGCGCGGGAAAGTCGAGCGGCTACGCAACGTCGAAGTCCGGTCGCTGGCCGAAGGCGTGGGCGACGCGCTCGCGCGGCTAGCCGAACGCACGATGCGTCTACAGTTGACGGTGCAAGACGGGGCGGCATGGCTGACGACCGCAAACGCGGATCCGGTCGAGCTGCAGTGGACGGTCCTGAAGCCGCGCGGCACCGCCTGAGTCGCCTTTGAACGCCGAAGCGGCCGATCGATGCCGGCGCGGCCGGTTCAATGCCGCGCGAGGCGGGCCCGCGTGCGCCGCCGTATAGCCGGGCGTATAGCCGAACAGCCGTCGCGCCCTTGACTCACAGCGAAGTCGCGCGCGTCGATTCGGGCGGCCCTTTGAGCTCGACCATATTGCCCTCGGGATCGAACAGATAAAGCGACTGACCGAATCCGTCCGCTCCGTATCGGCGCCCTTCTGCGCCGAGCCGCGCGCCATGTGCGATCAAATGCGCACTCAATTGCGCCGCGTCGTAGTGGTCGATGCGCAAACACACGTGGTCCAGGTTGCGTCCAGTCCCGGGGGGGCCGCTGTCGATGCGGTCGATCGGGGAGCCGACGGCCAGCAGATCGATCATCGAGCGGCCGGCGCGCAATTGGGTCAGGCCGATATCGGGCTGCTCTTTTTCGACCGTGCATCCGAGCGCCTCGCAGTAAAAGCGCGTCATCGCCGCGGGCTCTGTGGTGCGGATGACGACATGGTCGATTTCGCGAATCGTCGGTCTCATCGAAATGTCCCCTCGATACGACGCGAGCGCGACTCGCCGGCCGGCCTGTCGATGGGCCTGGCGACAGTCGCGCTTGGCGGATACGAGAGAGTGTACGCCAACGGTTCGCGAGGCCTCCGAGCGCGGAGCGGACCGGTCGGAATGGAGGAATGGGGCGGCGCTTCGTACGTCCAGCGGCCAAGAAGCCGGGGACTGCTTCGAACGATAGGCAAAAAAGGTAAAAAAAACCCGCTCACGTGGAGCGGGTGAATCCATATCAGGAGGAGACATGGAGGAGACAGTTCCAACTATACACACGTCGATGGTGCAATGCAATATGTTTTTTGCAGGAGAATGTTCCAGGAGGGGAAGTCGATCGCGTCGCCACTCGAATTAGAGCGCAACATTCGGCGCGCAGGCCCGAGCGGCGGCGCATAGAGTTGGCGTCATATGCTCTGCCAACGTCGAGGAAAACCATGGACACCGCCTATCACACCGACACCGACCGCTGGGACGCCGTCGTCGCGCGCGACCCCCGGGCCGACGGCGCATTCTTTTACGCCGTCGCCACGACCGGCGTATTTTGCCGGCCGTCTTGCGCGTCCCGCCTGCCGCGCCGCGAGAACGTCGCGTTCTTCGGTTCGGCGGGCGAAGCCGCCGCCGCCGGCTTTCGGCCCTGCAAACGCTGCCGTCCGGAAGGCTTGCCGCGCGACATGGCCATCGTCGAACGCGCCTGCGCGGCACTCGATGCCGATCCTCAAACGCGCCTTACGTTGGCGCAGTTGAGTGAAGCCGTGCACGTGAGTCCATTCCACTTGCAGCGGCTCTTCAAGCGCGTGATCGGCGTCTCGCCGCGCGAGTATCAGGCGGCGCGGCGGGGCGCAGCGCTGCGCGACGCGCTGCAACGCGGCGATGGAGTCACCCGCGCAGCACTCGACGCAGGCTTTAACTCGCCGTCGCGGCTGTACGGCAGCGTCGCCGGCGAACTCGGCATGGCGCCGTCCGCGTACCGGAAAAGGGGCGAGGGGCTGCGCGTCTATTACGCGAGCGCGCCGACGGCGCTCGGCCATGTTCTCGTCGCCGCGACGGAAAAGGGGATTTGCCGAATCGCGTTCGGCGACGATGCGGGCGCCCTCGGCGAAGCCTTGCAGCACGCGTTCGCCAAAGCCGAGCTGATCGAAGATCGCACCCGCATCGCGCCGTTCATCGAGCAGGTCGATGCCTATCTGCGCGGCGCGCGCGAGACCTTCGATCTGCCGCTCGACGTCAGCGCAACGGCCTTTCGCCAGCGCGTATGGGACGCTTTGCGGCGTATCCCCTACGGAGAAACGCGCAGCTATACGGAGGTGGCCGAAGCGCTCGGAGTTCCGGGCTCGGTGCGGGCCGTCGCGAGCGCCTGCGCGTCGAACGAGGTCGCGCTCGCCATCCCGTGCCATCGCGTCCTGCAAAAAGGCGGGGCGCTGGCCGGCTATCGCTGGGGCCTTGCGCGCAAGGCTGCATTGCTCGATGCGGAGGCGCGCCGCGCTGCGGTGGCGCCGCTGCCGGCCGGCGCCACCGCGCTCGTTCGTGCCGACCTGGACGACGCAGCTTGAGCACGGTACGCGCCGCCACCTTCGAGCTACCGGTCAGGGCGCCATACGATTGGCCGCGCGTGCTGCGTTTTTTTGCGGGACGCGCGACACCGGGCGTGGAGGTAATCGAGGACGCAACGTATCGGCGCGCGATCGAGTGGGACGGTGCCAGCGGCACGATCGTCGTCGCACACCCTCCGCGTAAGCGACATCTCGTCGTTACGGTCGACGGCGAGGCAAGCTGCCACGCGCACCTGCTGGCACCCCACCTCGCTACGATGTTCGACGTCGATGCGGACCCGGCCGCGATCGGTGCGCACCTCGGGCGCGATCCGTGGCTCGCCCCCCTCGTGCAAGCCGCCCCAGGCTTGCGGTTGCCCGGTGCCTGGTCCGCCTTCGAGCTCGTCGTGCGCGCGATCGTCGGCCAGCAGGTGAGCGTGAAGGCCGCCACCACGCTGATCGGCCGCCTCGTCATGCGCGTCGGCGAGCGCATCGACGATCACCCGCACCCGGGCACGGCCTGGCGTTTCCCGAGCCCCGCCGCACTCGCGGCTGCGGATCTCGCGCAAATCGGGATGCCGGGCAAGCGTGTGGCCGCCCTGCAAGGGCTGGCGCGCGCCGTGGCCTCGGGCGACGTGCCGATCGACGACATCCACGCGGGCCGCATTCCGGCAGCCGCGCTAGCCGACGCACGAGCCGCACTGCTCGCGTTGCCGGGCATCGGCCCGTGGACGGTGGAATACATCGCGATGCGCGCATGGCGCGACGTCGACGCCTTTCCCGCCACCGATCTCGTACTGATGCAGGCGATCGCGGCACGCGATGCAGCCCTCGCAAGCCCTGGCGCGCAACGCGCACGCACCGAAGCTTGGCGCCCGTGGCGCGCCTATGCGGCCATGCATCTTTGGAACGAAATTGCCGATCGCGCCGGCGCCGCTCGCGGCGGCTAGCCGCGCCGGCGCCGCTCGCGCAAGGGCCTGCTGCAGCCCCGCCGGGCACGCCCGAAGCGGTGTCAAGCGAGCTTCGCGGTGCGGTGTTAAAGTGCCCGCTACTCAAAAATAATTGCATCGAGGGACCGACGCGAATGCGGCGTTGGGCCTCGAATCGGCTTCGATGTCAGATATCAAAACACCTTCTCCGTCGGACGTATTCGCGCAGCGCTTGGCATGCTTGACGTCGCCGGCCGCGCGGGACGTGCTCGTCCGCGGCTTGCGCGGCATCGAGAAAGAGAGCTTGCGCGTGCGGCGCGACGGCACCCTGGCGCTGACCGCGCATCCGCGCGCGCTCGGATCGGCGCTGACGCATCCTTCTCTGACGACCGATTATTCGGAGGCGCTGCTCGAACTCATTACGCCGGCGCAAGCCAATCCCGAGCACGTGATAGCGCGGCTCGACGAACTGCATCGCCTGGTCTATTCGCAGCTCGACGACGAGCTGCTATGGACCGAATCGATGCCGGGCCGTCTGCCCGCTGACGACGAGATCCCGATTGCCGAATACGGCACCTCGAACATCGGCCGGCTCAAGCACGTGTACCGGCACGGGCTCGCGCTACGGTACGGCCGCACGATGCAGTGCATCGCAGGCATCCATTACAACTATTCGCTGAGCGAAGAGCTCTGGCGCTTATTGCATGCGCAGCGCCCGACGCCCGCGTCCGCGGTCGATTTCCAATCGGCGTCCTACCTCGCCCTGATCCGAAATTTCCGCCGCACGAACTGGTTGTTGATGTACCTGTTCGGCGCATCGCCGGCGCTCGATCGCGCGTTTTTGCGAGGACGGTCGAACACACTCGAAACGTTGGACGAAAGCACGCTTTACCGTCCCTACGCGACCAGCTTGCGCATGAGCGATCTCGGTTATTCGAACACGACGGCGCAGGCCGCGCTGCAACCGAGCTACGACTCGTTGCCCGCGTATCTGGACGCGCTCGCGCGCGCCGTCAGCGAGCCCTATCCGCCCTATGAAGCGATCGGCACCCACCGCGACGGCAACTGGGTGCAGATCAATACGAACGTGCTGCAGATCGAAAACGAGTTCTATTCGACGATCCGCCCCAAACGCGTGACCTATCCAGGCGAGCGACCGCTGCACGCGCTGGCTTCGCGCGGCATCCAATACGTCGAAGTGCGCTGCCTCGACATCGATCCGTTCGAGCCGTGCGGCATCAGTGTCGAAACGGCGCGGTTTCTGGACGCCTATCTGCTTGTCTGCGCGCTCGACGATAGCCCGCCGCTGCCGCCGCACGCCTATGCGGAAGCGAACGCCAATTTCGGCAGCGTCACGCTGGAGGGACGCAAGCCCGGCTTGACATTGACGCGCGATGGGCACGCCATCTCGATGCGCGATTGGGCCGATGAACTGTTCGAGCGCATCGATACGGCCGCCCGCGCGCTCGATGCGCTGTGCGGCGACGACCGGCATGTCCGGGCCGTGGCGGCGCAACGCGCGAAGCTCGCCGATCCCGATGCGACGCCGTCGGCGCGCGTGCTGCGCACGATGCGCGAGCGCGGGCAAAGCTTTCTAGCATTCGGGCTCGCTCAGAGCGAAGCGCATGCCGCGTATTTTCGCGCGCGCCCGCTCGACGACGACGCATTACGCGCAGCGCACGCGTTGGCCCAGCAATCCCTCGCCGAGCAAGCGGAACTCGAGCGACGCGACGCATCGACTTCATTCGACGAGTTCGTCGACGATTACCGCAGCTACACGCTCGAACGCTTTAGCGTCTAAGCCGAGCGCAGTTGGCGGCGCGCCCCGAACGAACGACTGCGCTCAGCGCGCGTCGAACGTCGATGAGATCCTCGGAGGGCGTTCGCATGAAAACAATCGGGTCGGTAATCGCTTGCGCGCTCGTCGCAGGATGCACGGCGGCCAATCAGGTCAAGCCGGAGACGATGCAGGCCGCCACGGCGCCGCTGATATGCCGCGCCGATCAATGCACTCTGTGGTGGCAGCGCGCGCGCCAATGGGTTGCCCAGCATGCGCAATATCCGTTGCAGACCGACAGTGCCGACGTGATCGAGACCTCCGGCCCCGCCGGCGGCAGCGGCGCGCCGGCGTTTCAGGTCACGCGCGCGGGTAACGCGGACGGCTCGTCGACGATCGGCTTCGCGGCGCACTGCGATCGCCCGCTCGTGGGCTGCCGCCCCGATCCATGGCAAGCGGCGGCCAGCTTCAAGCAGTTTGTCCGGTCCGGGACCGAGCCCGCGCAGCCGGCAAGAGCGCCCACGCCGCCGTGACATGACGCCCCAAGCCGTCCTTCGTACAGGACGCCCATGCGCCGGCTACCTCAGTGCGCCATCGCGGGACCGCCGCCGCGCTTGGGCTTCGTGATCCAGACGAGCACGGCCAGCAACACGAACGCCGCACACGATAACCGGAAGAAATCGTTGGTGGCCATCATGTAGCCCTGCTGCGTGACGAGCGCGTTCAATTGCGCGCTGACGCTGCCGCCGGTAAAGCCCAGCGTGCCGAGCGCGTGTTGGTAGGCGCTCGTATTCGTCGAATAGGCGCTGACGGACTCGGACAACACGGCGTGATGGTAGATCGCGTCGTTCTCCCAATACGTCGTGCTGATCGCGGTGCCGATCGCGCCTGCCAGCGTGCGAAGAAAGTTCGACAGTCCCGACGCGCTCGCGAGCCGTTCGTCGGGAATGCTGGAGAGCGTGATCGTCGTCATCGGCACGAAGAAGCATGCGACGCCGATGCCCTGCACAATCCGCGGCAAGATCACGTGACTGAAGGGCACGTCTAGCGTGAAGGTGCCGTTCCAAATCGAAACGATCGCGAAGATGGTAAATGCGAAGCTCGCCACCATGCGCAAATCCAACCGGTGCAGATTACGGCCGAGGATCGGGGACAGCACGAGCGCGAGCAGGCCCACCGGTGCCGTCGCCAGTCCGGCCAGGCCGGCCGTGTAGCCCATCACCGTTTGCAGCCACAGCGGAAAGATGACGACGGAGCCGAAGAACGTCATGTAGCCAAGGAAGATGATCAACGCGCCGAGTGCGAAGTTGCGGTCCTTGAACAGCGTCAGATCAATGACCGGCGCCTTGTCCGTGATCTCCCAGGCGAGCAGGAACGCGAGGGCGACCGCGGCGGTCAGCGCGAGCGCGACGATGAACGTCGAGTTGAACCAGTCGCGATCCTTGCCGAGGTCGAGCATCATCTGCAGGCACGATACGCCGATGACCAGCAGTCCGAGCCCGACCGCGTCGATCCGTTGCTTCGTAGTCTGCGTTTCGCGTCCGCGCAGCAGGAAGTACGCCGAGGAAGCGGACAACAGGCCGATCGGCAGATTGATGTAAAAGATCCACGGCCACGAGTAGTTATCGGTGATCCAGCCGCCCATCACCGGACCGAAAATCGGCGCCACGATCACGGTCATCGCCCAAAGTCCGAGGGCCAAGCCGCGCTTTTGCGGCGGGTAGCTGCGCATGAGGATGGTCTGCGAGAGCGGCACCATCGGCCCGGACACGAGCCCCTGCAAGAGCCGGAAGGCGATCAGCGAGGGGAAGTTCGCGGCGAGGCCGCACAGCGCGGAAGCAATCGTGAACGCGAGCACCGACATCGTGAACAGCCGCACCTCGCCCACGCGCCGCGCGAGCCATCCCGTCAGCGGGACCGCAATCGCCGCGGCCACGGAGTAAGAGGAAATGATCCAGGTGCCGTCGCTCGTGGCGACGCCCAAGCTGCCCGATATGGTCGGCACCGCAACGTTCGCGATCGACGTGTCCAGCACTTCCATAAAGGTGCCGAACGCAAGCCCGACCGTCAGCAGCGCCAGCGTGCCGCCCTTGATCGGCGCGGGACCCGCTTGCGGCCCGGCGGCCGCGGAAGCCGCGTTTGCCATACGCAATCTCCTTGTTCGTGACCCCGCGGACGCACGCCCGCGGGCCCGTTTTTCAGATCCGCGCAAATATGACTATTAATACTTGCCATGTCAATATTTTTCTATTCAATGATGGTTCAGGCCGGTAACTGGACGGAGGAGGGCCTTGGTCGCGCGCCGTAACACCGGTAATGGGCCGTAACCCAGGCTTCCCGGGCGGTGCGTTACCATCGGCGCATCGCATCTCCCACCCTCGCCGGCATGCCGCTCAACCGCATTCGCTCTTTCGCCGCCGCGCCGCGCACGGCCTCCCTCGCTGCGTCGCTCGCATGCGCCGCCGCCTTCGCCGCGCTCGCAGGGTGTGCCGTCGGTCCCGACTATCACCGTCCGAGCCTGTCCGCGCCGGCGTCGTACAAGGAAACGCCGGCCGGATGGAAGGTGGCCGAGCCGGCCGATCGAGCCGATCGCGGACCCTGGTGGTCCATCTATGACGACGCGCGACTCACGGCGCTCATGGCGCAGTTGAACACCCGCAACCAAACGATCGCGCAATACGCGGCCGCGTACCGGCAGGCGCGCGCACTCGTCGGCGAAGCGCGCGCGGCGTATTTCCCGACGCTCGGCCTCTCTGCCAGCGCGTCGCGCTCCGGGCAGCAGCTCTCGCGCAGCGGCACGCTCGGCACCTTCGGCAGCTCGACCTCGACCTTGACATCACGCGTCGGCAACACGTTCGATACGTCGCTCGATGCATCGTGGGAGCCCGATCTCTGGGGCAAGGTGAGCCGCACGGTAGGGGCGCAAGAGGCCGGGCAGCAGGGCGCAGCGGCGGATCTGGCCAATGCGCGGCTGTCGGCTCAGGCGACGCTCGCGCAAACCTACTTCCAGTTGCGCGCCCTCGATGCCGCGCAGAAGTTGCTCGACGATACGGTCGCGGCTTATACGCAGTCGCTCAAGCTCACGCAGAACCAATACGCGCAAGGCGTGGCAGCACGCTCGGATGTCATTCAGGCGCAAACGCAGTTGCGATCGGCGCAGGCCGCCGCCATCGATAACGGCGTCGCGCGCGCTCAAGACGAGCATGCGATTGCCGTACTCGTGGGCCAAAGTGCATCGACCTTCTCGATTCCCCCGATCCCGCTCGACACAGAGCCGCCGGCCATCCCCGTCGATGTTCCCTCGGCGCTGCTCGAGCGGCGGCCCGATATCGCCGCCGCCGAGCGCCGCACCGCCGCAGCCAACGAGCAGATCGGCGTCGCGATTTCGGCGTACTTCCCCTCGCTCACGTTGTCGGCGCAAGGCGGCTTCCAGAGCTCGGTGCTCTCGCAACTGTTCACGCTGCCCTCGCGGTTCTGGACTGTCGGTCCGCAACTTGCCGCCACCTTGTTCGACGGCGGCTTGCGCCACGCGCAGACCGAAGCGGCACGGGCCGCCTACGACCAAGAAGCGGCCGTCTACCGCCAAACCGTGCTCGGTGCGTTCCAGGAGGTCGAGGACGATCTGGCATCCCAACGCATCCTGGCCCAGGAAATCGTCGTCCAACGCGAAGCCGTCGATTCCGCGAAGCAAGCGCTCGCGATCGTCACGAACGAGTACAAGGCGGGCACGGTCGGCTACGTCAACGTCCTGACCGCACAGACGACCGCATTCGCCGCCGAGCAAAAGCTCGCAAGCCTCGCTGGCCAGCGGATGGTGTCGTCGGTCGGACTCGTGAAAGCACTCGGGGGCGGCTGGAATGTCGCGCAGATGGATCGGGAGAACGGCAGCGTGACAGCGCCCGGTGCGCCCGCGGCCGCCCGCACGGCGCCGGTGGCCTCCGCGGCGCCCACGCGCGAGTGATTGCCGCGCGCGATCGCCATCGCACCTACGAGCGCGCGGCTAGCGCGTGTAATCGAGCGCGATGGTCCCGTCGCCGGCCGGGCGACCGAGCAGATTGAGCAAACCCGCCAAATTGTCGCGGGCTTCGGCCGACGCGCTCGCCTGTCCATGAAACGATGTCTCGTTCGCCGCGACGGTGCCGTGCCCGCTTAGCATGAGCGGGCCGCTCAGCGTCGACAAGTCGATCGTCGACGTATCGCCTTGCGATTGGAATGCCACGCGGTAAGAGCCGAGCGGCTTGACGGGCGACACACGCGAGCTCATATCGGTCAGCGTGATGACGAGCTGCCCGTATGCGCGCGACCCGAGCAGCCGCCAGGGCGTCCAAGCGAGCCGTACGGCTCCGTGCAGATCCAGCGTATTGAATGGCGCGCCAAGGCCCGCGAGCAGCGCCGCCGGTACGGCGATTTCCCCAGCCGAGATCGTGGCGGAGCGCGGCGCGGCCGCCACGTCGATCGCCTCGGGCATGGCGGGGCTCTGCTGCATACGCATGTTCAAGCGGCCCGTGAGAAGCGGCCAGAACGCCGTCTGCCATTGAACACGCCCCGGCAGCAGCGTGCCCGAGCCCACGTCGCGACCCGCCGCCAACACGAGCGTGGCCGAGCCGTGCCACAGCGAGCCCGACGGATCGATTAGATTGACGTGGCCCTGCGTCGCCTTGGCGAACTGCGGCGTGATCCAGGCGGCCGGCAACATGACCAGAAGCGTCGCACCGCATGATAGGACGGCGATGACGAGCCACGGCAAAGCAGCACGCATGCGCCGCCACGCGAAGCTCATGCGCCACCTCGCGCCGCAGCCGGCCACGGCATACGGGGCCTCCTTGGGCCCAACCCAGCCCATGCCCTAAAGATCGAAACTGCCGCCGTCATTGTGCGGACCTCGCGGGGGCCGTGGCCGGTTGCAGCGTGGCCGTCAGATCGACTTGCCCGTCGGCCTTGAGCGCCGTCGCGTGCAGTTCGGTCACGCGCACTTTGAACTGCTTGCGCGCGTCGTCGAGCCACATCGTCCAAGCGGGAAACGATGCGTTTTTCGACTCGATCTGCACCGCTTCGCCGGTCAAGCGCACTTGAGTGGTTGCAATGCCGGCCTGGGTCAGCGACGCGGACAGCGCATCGCGCAGCGCCCCACCCGTGGGCGTCGCGCCTTGCGCGGCCGGCCCGAGCACGCGCGCCTCGTCGGCTTGTGCGGTCATTTGCGCGATCTGCCGGTGCATCGCGGGCAGCGTTTCACGCAAATGAGCGCGCGCGTCCTGTGCCGGCGCCCACAGGACGGAATAGGCGATGACGGCCCCAAGTGCCACCGCGCCCCACGTCAACAGCAGTTTCTCGCGCGCGGTGCGCGGCTCCCAGAAACCGGCCCAGACATCGCTCAGCGTGCCGAGATTCATTGACCGCTCCCGTTTCGAATGACCCATTTGCCCGTATTCGTATCGATCTCGCCGGCGAGCCCGTTCTGAGCAAGCCGCTGGCCGAAGGCAGGGTCGGGTTTGACATCCGGTTTGAAGGTCACGTCGAGCCGGCGGTCGTGATAATCGAGCGCCGCGATGCCGTTCACGGGTACCGCCCCCAGGGCATGATCGAGACGCGCCGCCAGCGACAGGAAGTCGTCGGGCGACAGCTCGCCGGCCGCGACGCGCAGATGCTGCAGTTGCGTCGTCATTTGCGACGCAGGATCGAGCACGACGGTCGTCTTCGGGAACGCATTCAAGAGCAGCTCCGTCATCTGTGCAGTCAGTGCGTCCCGCTCGCGGGCCAGCATTATCCACTGAATGTTGGCGCCGATGACGGCCACGACAAGCGCCGCCACAGCGAGCCCGATCGGCAAGCGTAGGCGGCGCAGCGTCGCCCGGTCGAGCCGCCACGGACGCGACTCGAACTCGAATTGGCATAGATCGAAGCGGCACTCGAGCGCGTTGCGCGCGAGGGTATCGAACGGCAAGGGCGCGACGCCCACGTGTACACCGTGCGCCGGCATGGCTTCGCCGGCAAGCGTCGGTTCGCCGCCGGGCAGCTCGGCCAGTTCGTAGACGGTCACGCTCGCGTCGCCGGCCAGCGCCGCAAGCGTCGTGCCGAGCGCCGAGAGCGGCACCGCCAGCCCTTCGCCGTGAGCGCCACGGGCGACCGCGAGTTCGACACGCGGCTCGATCGAATCGAAGCGTGCCGGCTCGGGCGTGGCCGTCAGCGCGATATCGGCCAGGATCGAGGGAGCCGTCTGAGCCACGGTGCCGAGCACGGCCGCAACCAGCGGCTCGCTCGGCAGCGGCCCCAGCGGCGGGACCGCGGCACGCACGGGGCCCGCCCGCGGCGAGCCGGCTGCCGCCGCTTCACCTTCGGCCAGCGCGGGCTCGGGTAGCGGCGCGCTCGAGAGCGGCGCGGGCAGACAGCGCGTGACGGGGATAGCACGCAAATTCCGGTGCCCGGCCGCATTGAATGCTTCGACGATAAACCGGAACCAGCCGCGGTCGATGATTGCCAGCATGCGTTTGCCGTCGCGAAGCGGCTGCGGGTCGAGCGCGATATGGCAAGTCTGGGCGTCCTGGATCAGGTAGTCCTCGACCACGTTGGGCAACGCCTGCTTGAGCCGCGGCCCCTTGAGCGGCGGCAGCGTCACGCCGAGCATCAGCATGTCGCGGGCCGCCACGATCAGCACGGTCGTGGATGCGCGCGGCAAGAACGCCAGCGCCGCTCGGCCGGCGCGCTCCTTGCGCCCGCTCTTGTCGAGGAGCAGGAACGGCATCTCAGGGAGCTGCCATTCCTGCGACGGCACCGCCGGATCTCGCGGCGGCAGTAAGACGGTCAACGTGCTCAAGGCCCGTTCTCTCCTGGTTTAATGCTTCAAAGCTGATCGTGCACACGCACGATACGTGTCGTATGCGTCAGCGGATCGCGATAAATGAGCGTCGTGCGATCGACTTCGGCGCGCTCGTGCTGCACCCGTCCATGCACGAGAAAATAGCTCGTCGTCACGTCGATGGGAATCTGGCTGATGTCGGTACCGGGCGGCAGCGCACCGGTGCCCTGCAGGGCAAGCTGCACGTCGGCGGCATTGCGAAAAAACACGCTCTGCCGTCGGGAAACCAGCGCCTGGGCGCTCGACAGCGACATGCCCGGCACCATCGCGGCGACGACTTCGGCCGGGGCGGTATTCATGTTGACGGGCGTTTGAGTCGGCAGCACCGTCACGAACGGGCGCAGCCGCGCGACCATGTCGGGCGTGAAACCCGGAACGTTTAAAAGCGAATCGACGCTCGTCAGCTGCAACGGCGCGGTATCGAGGTTGCTGCTGTTGTCGTCGTCTTGAAGACCGGGTTGATCGGTGAAACTGTTGCCGCCCGCCGTGTCGCCCGGTTGCGGCTGCTCGCCTTCTCCCGCCGAGCCGAGCCGGTTGCCGATCGGCGCTTGAAAGCGCGTGGCCGAGTGCATCAATGATGCGCGCACTTGCCGCGCCGTGGTTTTCGCGAGGCCACCGTCCATACCGAGCAGGGCAAGCAGCCGCGCAAACACCGCCATCTGCTGCTGATTCACCTGCAACGCGCCGGGCGCCGGAACCGACACGAGATCGCGCAAATTGAACTTGGCTTGCGCATCTTCGATCGACCCCGACAAGAACGTCTGAGCCCCTTCGCCGGGTTGGCGCTCGCCGGTCTTTCCTAGAAAGTCCGACAGCCGCGTTTTGGCGATCGGCACAGCCCAAATGCCGCCGAGATAGGTGACCGTCGGTGCGGTATCGGCCTCGGAGCGCAGGATCAACCGCGTCCAGTCCACTGCGCCGCGCGCCACCCACTGCGCTTGCGCGAGCAGATGCTGATTTTGAATGCGGCGGATTTGTACCTGCTGTCGCCACAGCACCCCCGCGACGAGAATGGCAGAGAGCGTCACGACGAGCAGCGCGCTGATAATGGCCACCCCACGCTGGCGGCGGCGCGGCGCGGGCGCGCGTGGCCCGGCCGCGCAAAGCCTCGAACGCCTGGAGCAAGGGACTCGCGCGCGCATCGTCATTCTCCGACGAGAAACATGCGCCGAACCGGCACATGCAGCGAAGGTGCGCCGATCGACACCTCCAGTCCCGTCACCGCGCGCGGTATCGGCGCACTACCGAACTGGGGCACCCTGACATTATTGTCGTTGCGCGTGATTTCCGCAGTCACGTCGCTCATCTGCGTGGTCCAGCCGACGCGCGGTACGTAAAGACGAGCCGTGATCTTGCCGATTCCGGAGATCAAGGGCACGGCGCTCCAGCCGCCCGCGGTGCTCGATGCGGCGAGCGTTCGCCGCAGCTGGCCGACGGTCGCGACGGGCGGCGAGGCATAGCGTGTGACGCGTCCTTCGGTCACCTGATAGCGCACGACTTGCAGACGCGGAGCATCGCCGGCGAAACCGAACGTCCGCACGATCTGCAACGCGTTACCGGAAACCGAGATAGCGGGCTGTCCGACTTCGTCGTCGGTCGCCGCCTGCCGCGCGTCGACCCGCAACTGATCGAACAGTTGCACGAAGACACGTTCGTCTTCCATCGCGCTGGTGATCGCCTGGCGCCCACGCATGATTTGGTCGAGCCCGCGCCAGGAGAGCACGGCGATCACGGCGAGAATCGCGATCGCGACCATCAGCTCGATAAGCGTGAAGCCACGCTCGCGCCGTGCGGCGATCTTGGCTTCAGAGCGCACGGTTCGTTTCATTCGGGATCACCGAGACGAGTTGCGCGAGGCTGCCCGCATGTCCCGGCATCGTGACCGACACTTCGACGCGGCGAAATACCGGGTTCGGCGTAGCGCTCACGCGCTCGGTGCATGTAAGCGGCAAATTGCCTTGGGAGCAATCGAATGTCTGTGTCCCGACATCGGGCCAGACGCGGGACAACTGCAGCTCGGTGAGCGCATTGTCGGCGCTCCATCCCGCGAGCAAGCGCCGGTGCAGATCGGCTTCGTCGTTCGCCAGCATGCCGACCGCGCGCAGCGATGCCGCCAGCGCGACAGCGATGATCGCCAGCGCAACGAGCACCTCGATCATCGTGAAACCCCGTTCGCGACGCACGAGCCCAAACGAAGGGAAACGCTGAGAACCCATCGTCAACGCACCTCGTAGCGGCCGTTGCCGGTGCTGACGATCGTCGCGCGCCCGACCGACGAGTACAGCGTAACGGTCACCGCCTGTCCGATGCTTTCGACACCGAAGACGAGACGTTCGGGATGAAGGTCGGAGTTCGGATAGTCGATCGTCACATCGGTCACGCCGCCCTCCCATTTGCGTTGACGCAGCAAGTCGTCGCGCAGCAGCGGGCGCCAGCCGTCGTCGGTGCGCACGTCGAACCGGTAGCCGTCCGTCACGGGCTGCCACGCGATGGGGCGGGCACGCACTTGCGCTTCGTCGGACGCCGATTCGAACAACAACGCGAGGCGCTGCGCCTGCTCGTTCAGATCGGTACGCGGGTTGCGCGTGAACGACACCGACGCGAGCGAGACGAGCAGCCCCGCAATGACCAGCACGATCATCATCTCGAGCAGCGTAAAGCCGCGCGCATGAAATGCGCCTAGCCGTGCGCGCGGCGAGACGATGCCGCCGTTCATGACCACGATCGTTGCGAATGCATGAGGGCTCGCCGAAGCATTGAGCGCGCGACGCTACTGCCACGAGCCGACGTCGGCATCGTTGCCTTCGCCGCCGGGCTTGCCGTCCGCGCCATAGCTGAATACGTCGACCTCGCCGTGCACGCCGGGATTGAGGTATTGATACGGGTTGCCCCACGGATCGTTCGGCAGGCGTTCGAGATAGCCGCCGTCTTTCCAATTGTTCGGGATCGGATCGGTACTGGGCTTTTCGATCAGTGCGCGCAGCCCTTGCTCCTGCGTGGGATAGCGGCCGTTGTCGAGCCGATAGAGCTTGAGCGCCTGCATCGCCGTGCCGATGTCCTGCTTGGCCGCGACGCGGCGCGCTTCATCGGGGCGGCTCATGATCTTGGGCACGATCAAGGCCGCAAGAATGCCGAGAATCGCGATCACGACCATGATTTCGATCAGCGTAAAGCCGCGCTGGCGCCGTGCCCGCAGGGCCGCGATGTCGGTACGACGTTGGTTCCACATTTGCATCATTTGCTACCTCGTTCGATAAATTGTCGGCAAAGCGCAATCTGCGCGCTTCGCATCGCGCCGCCGATTGTAATGGGGCGGCGCGTCCTCGTTCGTCAATCGCGCAAAGGCGAGAATAGTCCGTACAATGGCGCGCATGAACACTCTACAAATCCGCCTACTGTCGTTCGCGCTGTTCGCGGTGTTCTGCGCGACGCTCGCCTACTGGGCCGTCGTGCTGACCGCACATCCGGCGCCGCCGCCGCAAGCGGCCGCCGTCGCGCCGAGCGTGTCCGTCGAAGACGCTTCGCTGCTGTTCGGCGGCAAGCTCACGCACGAGGCCAATCGCAACATCAAGCTCGTGGGCATCCTTTCGTTGCGCGAAGGGGCCGCAGCCATCGTCGGCGTGGGCGACGAGCCCGCCCGGGCCATTGCGCTCGGCAGCAAGATCGCCGATGGCATGACGCTCTCCGAAGTCCGGGCTCGCTCCATCGTCATCGATCACAACGGCGTGCACTCGGAAATTCCACTGGCGCCCAACGCCGGCGGGCCGACGATCTACGTGCGCTAGCCCTTTTTGCGTTAGCGCACCGCTACTGCACCATGTTGTTCAGATCGATGATCGGCAGCATCACGGCAAGCACGATCACGAGCACCACGCCCCCCATCGCCAGAATCAGCAGCGGCTCGAGCAAGCTCGTGAGAAACATCGTGCGACGCTCGAGCTCGCGCGCCTCGCCCTCCGACGCGCGGTCAAGCATCGTCGTGACATCGCCCGTTGCTTCGCCGGATCGAATCAAGTGCACGAGAACGGGCGGAAACGTCTTCGTATTGCCCAGCGCGCGGGATAATGATGTCCCCTCGCGCACGCGCACGATCGCATCGTCCACGTTGTCGCGCATCGCCCGGTTGTTGAGCGTTTCTCCGGCCGCCTGCAGCGCGCGCAGAATGGGTACACCGGCCGCCGTGAGGATCGCCAGCGTACTCGCAAAGCGCACGGTGTTGTAGCCGCGCACGAGCTTGCCCGCGAGCGGCGCCGTCAGCAGCCATCGGTCGAATGCCAATCGCGGTCCCTTCTGCGACAAGATCGCGCGCGTCGCATAAACGACGAAGCCGACGCCGATCAGCATCGCCCACCACCAATGGCGCACGAACCCCGATAGCGCCATCATCATCACCGTGAGAACCGGCAGGTGCTGCTTCGTGCTGGCGAAAACGTTGACGACCTGCGGCACCACATAGCTGAGCAGAAACGTGACGATGCCGAATGCGATCAAGGTGACGATGGCAGGGTAGGTGAACGCGAGCACGATCTTTTGCGTAAGCGCGTTGCGCTGCTCGATGTAATCGGCCAGCCGTGAGAGCACGAGACCGAGCTTACCCGTATGCTCGCCCGCCGCGACCAGCGCGCGATAGATATCGGGAAAATCGCGCGGATGCTGCCCCAGCGCATTGGCAAACGAATGCCCGCCGAGTACTTCGGCGCGGATCGCCGCCACCAGTTCGCGGATGTAATCGCGCTCGGCTTGATCGGTCAGGACGGCCAGCGCCTCGTCGATCGCCAGCCCCGCCGTAAGCAGGCTCGCGAGCTGGCGCGTGAGAATCGCCTGCTCGCGGGTGGACAGCTTACGGCCGAGCGACAGGCGCCGGCTGCGCTCGCCGCGCGCAGCGCTGCCGGCCGGCTCGACCACGAGCGGCGTCAACCCTTGCCCCCTCAGCTGCGCACGCGCCGAGCGCGCACTGTCGGCATCGAGCACGCCCTTTTGCGCGCGCCCCGCCGTATCGATCGCTTCGAACCGAAAGGCCGGCATGCGTCAGGCCCCGCCCGTCACGCGAATCACCTCTTCGAGCGAGGTGACGCCCGAGCTCACCCAGCGCTCGGCATCCTCGCGCAGCGTGCGCATACCTTGCGCACGGCCCGCTGTCAGGATCTCGGCATCGGCCGCATTGTGGTGAATCATCGTGCGGATCGCGTCGTCGATGACAAGCAGCTCATAGACCCCGCGCCGGCCCGAATAGCCCGATTTCGCGCATTTATCGCAGCCGACCGGATGCCACTGTACGCGACCCTCTTCGACCCGCTCTTCCTTGCAGACCGGACATAGCCGCCGCACGAGCCGCTGCGCGAGCACGCCGAGCAGCGAAGAGGCCAGCAGGTACGGTTCGACGCCCATGTCGGTCAAGCGTGTGACGGCGGATGCGGCATCGTTCGTGTGCAGGGTCGCGAGCACCAAGTGCCCGGTCAGCGACGCCTGCACGGCAATCTGCGCCGTTTCCAAGTCGCGGATTTCGCCGATCATGATGATGTCCGGGTCTTGCCGGAGGATTGAGCGCAGCGCGCGCGCGAACGTCATGCCGATCCGCTCGTTGACCTGCGTTTGGCCGATGCCGGGCACATCGTATTCGATCGGATCCTCGACGGTCATGATGTTCGTCGTCGCCGCCTCGAGGCGCGACAGCGACGCATAGAGCGTCGTCGTCTTGCCCGAACCCGTCGGGCCGGTCACGAGCACGATGCCGTGCGGCCGCGAAATCAATTTGTCGAAGCGATCGCGGGTATCGAGCCCCATGCCGAGCGCTTCGAGATTCAAATGCTGCGCATCCTTTTCGAGCAAACGCAGCACCGCGCGCTCACCATGACCGGTCGGCAGCGTCGAGACGCGCACGTCCACGGCGCGCCCGCCCACACGCAACGTGATGCGGCCATCGTGGGGCAAGCGCTTTTCCGCGATGTCGAGCTGCGCCATGATCTTGATCCGCGAGATCAGCGCGCCGTGCAACGCCTTCTTCGGCCGGACCACGTCACGTAGCGTGCCATCCACGCGAAAGCGCACCACCGACGCGTTTTCGAACGGCTCGATGTGGATGTCGGACGCATGCTCGCGCGCCGCTTGCGTCAGCAGTGCGTTGATCATTCGGATGATCGGCGCGTCGTCTTCCGATTCCAGCAAATCCTCGACTTCGGGGATGTCTTGCATGAGCCGCGACAGATCGACTTCGCCTTCCACTTCGCCCACGACCTGCGCAGCGCTGCCGTCGTGACGCTCATAGGCTTGATTGATCGCGCGGGTCAGCTCCTCGGCGGGCAGACGCACTGCTGTCAGCGCGCCGAAATTGCGCGCGACTTCAGCCAGGGCGGCATCGCTCGTGCGATCGCTGATCCAGACTTCGATGCCCTCGGCATGCTGATGCGCGACGAGGATTTGCCCATTGCGCGCGAAGCCGTACGGCACGAGCCGAGCCGCGAGCGGCGAGGGCGGCTGGCGTTCGCCCGGCGCGCCTTCGTGGGAGGGGCGAGGCAAGTCGCTCACTGCGACGCTCCCGGGGTCGCCGTCTGCGGCGGCTGAGGCACAGGCTGCGGCATGGTCTGCGGTTGTTGCGGCATGGCCTGCGGTTGCTGCGACGCGGGCTGCAACGGCATGGTTTGCGGCTGTTGTTGCGGCACGGCCTGGGGCAGCGCAGCCGGCGGTTGCTGCGGCGCCGGTTGCTGCGGCGCCTGCGCCGGCTGGTGGGTCATCTGCCTGAGGTCGAACAAATTGGCGGCCGGCGCCACGCCCTGGCTCGGGCCCGCGGGCATCGGCGGCACAACCGGAAAGTCCTTGTCGCGCATGACGTTGTTGTCCGAACGATAGCCGTTCGTCATACCCTGCACGTAATCGTAGCGGTTTTGGGTGATCTGCTGCGCCGTATCGCTGTCGCTAATGATGACGGGCCGCAGGAACACCATCAAGTTGGTCTTCTGGCGCTGCTTGGTTTCGGAGCGGAACAACTGGCCGATCCACGGGATATCGCCGAGCAGCGGCACCTTGCTGTTCGACACCTGGTAGTTGTCCTGCATCAAGCCGCCGAGAACGATGATCTCGCCGTTGTCCGCGAGAACCGTCGATTGAATCGAGCGGATATTGAACGTGGGACCCTGCGAATTCGCCGACGTGCTTATCGTGCTGCCGACGACCGATGAATCTTCCGTATACAGCTGCAGCTTGAGAATCCCGCCGGCGGTGATCTGCGGCTTCACATGCAACGTGAGGCCGACATCGCGACGATCGTAGGTGTTGAACGCCGTACCCGGCGTGGCGGTCGACAGGTTCGCGTACGAGCCCGTCGGGATCGGCACGTTCTGCCCGACGACGATCTTCGCCTCTTCGTTATCGAGCGTAATGAGGTTTGGCGTAGACAGCACGTTGGCGTCGCTCACGCCGGCAAAGTACTGGAGTAGCCCGCCAAGCCCTTGCACGCCGAACATGTTGTGCAGCCACCCGACATTCAGGCCCTGCGTCAGCGTATTGGGCAGCGTCGCCACGCCGGCAGCCCCACCCGCAGCCAGGCCTGCCGCCACGCCGAGAATGTTGGAACTGCCCGTGTTGCCGGCGGTGCTCGAGAGATTCGCGCCGGCCAAAAGGTTGCCGCTGGCGACCTGCCACTGAATGCCGAGGTTGCCCGCCCGCGTCGAGTTCAGCTCGACGACCAGCGCTTCGATGTAGACCTGCGCGCGACGCGCGTCGAGCTGATCGATCACGGAGCGCAGATTCCGGTAAACCGGGTCCGACGCGGTGATGACGAGCGAGTTCGTCGCCGCATCGGCCTGGATCATGCCGCCCGGCTGGTTCTCTTCGCTGTTCTGGCCTTCCTTTTCGCCGAGAAAGCCGCCGTTGCTGTTGGCACCGCCCTGGCCGCCGCCCAGCCCGCCGCTGCTCGAACCCGACATGGAACTGCTGCCGCCGAGCATACTGCCGCTACTGCCGTACGACGAGGGCAGCGGCGGCGTCCCGCTCGTGCCGGTCGAATTGGAGCCGCCCCCGGAAGTGCCTTGGCTGAACGAGCTGGTATTGCTCGACTCGGCGCTGTTGCCCGCGCTTCCTCCCTTGCCGAGCATCCCGCGCAACGTCTTGGCGAGTACCACCGCATTGGCGTTGCGCAAGTGAACCACGTGCATGTTGCCGGGCTGCGAACTCGGGGCATCGAGTTGCTCTACGATCTTTTTCGCCGCGTCGAGACGCGCTTTGTTCGAGGCGCGCAGCATCAGCGAATTGGTGCGCGGATCGGCCATCACCGTCACTTTCAGCGTCGCATCGGTACTCCCGATCGAGCCGGGATCGAGAAGCTTGGACAACTGCGGCTCGATATCGAGCGCATTCGCGTTTTTCAGCGGAACGATGACGATCTGCTGTCCGGCCGCATTATCGACACCCGCGATGATCGCCGCGATTCGACGCACGTTATCCGCGTAGTCGGTCACGACGAGCGTGTTGTTGGCCGGGTAGGCGGCGATCGTATTGTTCGGCGAGATGAGCGGCCGAAGCACGGGCAACAGGTTATTGGCCGATTCGTGGTGCAGCTCGAATACCTGCGTGATGACCTGATCGCCGCGCGCTTGCGGAACGTTGCCGACATAGGTGGGCGCGCCTTGCAGCTTCGCGTCGGCCTCGGGCACCACTTTCAGCACGCCGTGATCTTGAACGATGGCGAAACCTTGCATCCGCAGCGCCGCTTCGAGCGTTTTGAGCGCTTGCTCCTCGGGCACCGGGTTTTCCGATACGAGGTTCAATTGGCCCTTGACGCGCGGATCGACGATGATCGTCTTGTTCGTTGCGGCGCCGATCGCTTTGGCCACTTGATCGATATCCGCGTTCACGAAATTCAACGTCACTTCGGCGTATGCGCCTTGTGCTGTCATGAGCCCGGCCATCAAAAGCGCGGTAGCGATGCGGCGCAGTGCCATACGATTTCTTGTCATGGAATAAAGGTTCAATGCGAAATGTCCTGCCCTCGGCGGTAACGTTTTATGAACATCGCTCGGCCCTCGTAGATAGTGGTGTCCGATGCTCACCCGCCTTCAAGAACACGAACATTAGCAGTTTTTTATGTCTGAATAATCAACCAGCGTCGAGGGCGGGTTCGCTTTTCCGTCCGAAAATTCTCTGATGTCGCACCGGCGACCACGGCGCGCGCGATACGCTACACCCTCGCCGACCCGCCTTTGTCCGCCAACTACTCGGCGATGTCGGCCGGCCGGCTAGGGCAAGCAAGCGGCTCCCGGTATGATACGGTTGATTAATTCGGCTGAATCCGGCGGCAAGCTCGGGTTTTCCCCAGGCCGCCCGCGCGCCGCTTGCTCTGGCCGGGCAGGCATGCGCCCCCGAATGAAAACGACGTCTGTCGAAGGCTCTGGAACCATGAAACGAACCGTTCTGATTCTGGCGGTATCGCTCGCGTCGCTTGCGTGTGCGAACGCACGCGCCGACTGCTTCGACGAGGCAGCCCGCTACCAAAAGGTCAACCCTTTGATCCTGCGCGCGATCGCTTGGCAAGAGTCGCACAACCAACCCGATGCCTTGCACAAGAACGCCAACGGGTCGACCGATTACGGCCTCATGCAGATCAATTCGATCCATCTGCCGGCGCTGGCCCAGTATGGCATCTCGACCGACACGCTGATGCAGCCGTGCAAGAGCGTCTACATCGCCGCCTGGCACTTGCGCCAGAAGATGAACAAGTACGGGAACACGTGGGCCGCCGTCGGCGCCTATCACTCTGAAACGCCTTCTCTACGCGATCGCTACGCGCACCAAATCGTCGACATCCTGTCGCGGTGGAAGCTCGTGCAAGCGCAGCGCTGACTGCCGGTAAATTTTCGGCGCCACGGGCCCCGGTTGGGAGGGTGTTGCGGCGTTTAGTGCAAAATGCGCCCTACGCCTTTCACGCGGCGGCGTCTCGTGTCCTGAACTCCGGAGCACGCGCGCCTTCGCTTCACCGATTCCAACACCCATGAACCATCCGCCTCTGCCGGTCACCGTGCTCTCGGGCTTTCTCGGCGCGGGCAAGACCACGCTGCTCAATCACATCCTCGCGAACCGCGCCGGCCTGCGCGTGGCCGTCATCGTCAACGATCTCGCGGCCGTGAACATCGACGCTTCGCTCGTGAAGGAAGCCGCTTCGCTATCGCACGTCGAGGAGCGGCTCGTCGAACTGACGAACGGCTGCATCTGCTGCACCCTGCGCGACGATCTGCTCGCGGAGATCCGTCGGCTTGCCGGCGAAGATCGTTTCGATGCGCTCTTGATCGAATCCACAGGCATTGCCGAACCGATGCCGATTGCCGAAACCTTTGCGTTTACCGACGACGAAGGCCACACGCTGGCCGAGTTCGCGCGGCTCGACACGATGGTCACCGTCGTCGATGCATTCAATTTCCTGCGCGATTACGCGTCCGCCGAAGCGCTCGCGGAGCGCGGGCTGGCCGCAAGCGAAGAAGACGACCGCACCATCGTCGAGCTGCTGATCGAGCAAATCGAGTTTTGCGACGTGCTTGTCGTCAACAAAGCGGATCTCATCGACGCCGATGCGCTGGAACGGCTGCAGAGGATCTTGGCACGCTTGAACCCGCGCGCGGTGCAAATCGTCAGCCGCTTCGGGGCCGTGCCGCTTGACCAGTTGATCGATACCAAGCGCTTCGATTTCGAAGCGGCGGCGAGCGCGCCGGGCTGGCTCGCGTCGCTCGAGCACGCGCAAGAGCATGACCCTGAACACGGTCATGACCATGGGCATGGGCATGACGACGGCCACGGTCAGACGGGCCATTCGCACGTCAGCGAAGCGGATCAATACGGTATCGGCAGTTTCGTTTACCGCGCGCGCCGCCCCTTCAATGCCGAACGGCTATGGGCGCTGCTGCACGAGGAGTGGCCCGGCGTGCTGCGCAGCAAAGGCTTTTTTTGGCTGGCCACGCGCAACGACGCGGCCGGTTCGCTCTCGCAAGCGGGCGGCGTTTGCCGTCACGGCCCGGCGGGCATGTGGTGGGCCGCCCAGCCGCGCGACGAATGGCCCGAGGATGATGAACTGGCGGCAGACATCGCCGCCGATTGGTTCGGCTCTCCCGACGACGAGACGATCGGCGATCGCCGCCAGGAACTGGTGCTGATCGGCGTCGCGCTCGATGCCGAACATTGGCGCGCCAAGCTCGACGCATGCCTCTTGACCGACGATGAATATGCGCTCGGCCCGCAAGGCTGGCAGCATATGGCCGATCCTTTCCCGGCATGGGATCTCGACGCGGACGATCACGCGGGCGACGACGAAGGGCAGATTGTGCATTGACGCAGTCGGGCGGGCCCAACGCATGCCGAGAAGACGCGAAGCGCCAGGCTCGGCCGGGCTTGCCTTGTACTACAGGTACTCGTACTCGTGCGCCTGGGCCTGCGCAAATCGACCCAGGCGCAGGCACACACAAAAAACCCGCCGAAGGCGGGTGTCGACGAAACGTCAACCCACGCTGGTTTTAGCGCTTATTGACGGCATCCTTGAACGCCTTGCCTGCCGTGAACTTGACGGTCTTGGCCGCGGGAATCTTGATGGTCTCGCCCGTCTTGGGGTTACGACCCGTACGTGCCGCGCGCTTGCCCGAGCCGAAGCTGCCGAAGCCGATGAGCTGCACCGCATCGCCCTTTGCCACTGCCTTCTTGATCACTTCCAGCAGCGTATCGAGCGTTTCGCCGGTTTGAGCCTTGCTGGCGCCCGTCTGCCCTGCGACGGCGTCGATCAGTTCCTGTTTGTTCATTAACGTTCCTCTTTATCAGATTGAAGTGATACGGACAGCGCAAACGCGCCGAATTATACGTACGCAAGCTGTGCCGTCGAGTAGCGGTGGCGAAGCGTGCGCCGCTCGGTTGCGCTGAACCCCCGAACCCCATGGCGGTACGGCCGCGCGGCGCTTGCTATGATAGCTCAGCGCAAACCCAATAACGGCAAGGCTTTCAAAGAATTTAGCACGGCGGAGCCTTGTCGGCGCTGGGTTTGAGCATTGTCGTACTCGCCAACCCCTGCTGCCAAGGGGCTCGCGAGAACTTGCCGCCTTGTCGTTGGATTTTGCCAACGGTCGCAAAGCCTTGTCCGGCCTGGGTTTTCGGGCAATCGGTCACACTTTCGAGATAGCCGTTAGGGTTGCCCCTTACGCCCGGATGCCGCGTTTTCCCACACTTTCTGTTTGCCGATGAGCCCCAAGCTGATTCCTGCCTCCCTGGCTTTTCGCGACGACGGCACGCCGTTTTCCCCGGTGTACGGCGACATCTATCACAGCGCCGCGGGGGCGTTGGCCCAAGCGCACCACGTCTTCCTGAACGGGAACGGCATACCCGAGCGCTGGCGCGCACGCCGCCTTTTCACCGTGGTCGAGACCGGTTTCGGCATCGGCGGCAACTTCCTCGCGACGTGGGCTACATGGCGCGCCGATCCCGCCCGCTGCGACCGGCTCGCATTCGTGTCGATCGAAAAACACCCGTTCCGCGCGCAGGATCTGCGCAGGCTGCACGCGCACATCGTTGCTGATGCAACCGTCGCGCCGCTCGCGGCACAATTGGCCGACGGCTGGCCGATACTGACACCGGGACTGCACCGCCTTGAATTTGAAGGCGGTCGCGTCACGCTGACGATCGCTTTCGGCGATGCGCTCGAGCTGCTCCCGAAGCTTTGGCTGCGCGCGGATGCGTTCTTTCTCGACGGCTTTTCTCCGGCCAAAAACCCCGATCTCTGGACGCCGTCCGTCTTCAAATCGTTGGCGCGACTCGCGGGCGAAGGGGCCACGCTGGCAACTTATACGTGCGCGGGAGCGGTTCGGCGCAGGCTCGACGAAGCGGGATTCGATTGCATCAAGACCGAGGGTTTCGCGAACAAGCGCGCGATGCTTGTCGGCCGTTTCGCGCCGCGCTGGCGCGTGCGGCGGCATGAACCACCGCTGCCGTTCGAGGCGAACGAGCGCCACGCCGTTGTCGTCGGCGCCGGGCTTGCCGGCTGCGCGCTGGCGGATCGGCTTGCCGCGCGCGGCTGGCGCGTCACGATCGTCGAACGCCACGCGCGGGCGGGTTGCGAGGCGTCGGGCAACCCGGCGGGTGTGTTCCATCCGCTGCTCTCGCGCGACGACAGCGTGGCCTCGAGAATCACCCGTGCGGGCTTCCTCTATGCGCTCGCGCGATGGCAAACGCTGGAACGCGCCGGTCACGCCTTTGCGCGCAGCCGCGACGGACTGCTGCAGATCGCCGATGACGAAAGCCAAGCGCAATGGCTCTCGGAGACGATCGAATCGCTCGATTATCCCCGCCAACTGGTACACGCCTTATCGGCCCCGCAGATGCTCGCAGCGGCGGGTGTCCGGGTTGCGCGCGGCGGATGGTGCTACCCCCTTGGCGGCTCGCTCGATCCCACCGCACTATGTGCAGCGTTGTGCGCCAGCGCGGGGGAGGCAATCGAATGGCGTGCCGGTGTCGAGGCGCAGCGTATCGAGCGCGACCGCAACGCATGGGCGGTACTCGACGCATCGGGCAAAGTCGTTGCTCGCGCGAGCGTGGTCATCTTTGCAAACGCACGGGACGCGACCCGTCTGGCCGGCTTACGCCATGCGCCGACGCGCATCGTACGCGGTCAATTGACGCGCTTGCCGCGCGGCGCTTCGCCCCCATTGCGGCTGCCGCTTGTCGGCGACGGCTATGCCATCCCACTCGCGGACGGTCTGATGACCGGTGCAACCTACGATATCGACGATGCGGGCGAGGATCTGCGCGCTCAAAGCCATTCGGATAATCTGGCTCGTCTCGCACGCATGCTTCCCGGTTTCGATCTAGCGCAGAGCGCCAGCAAGCTCGACCCTGCATCGCTCGAAGGCCGTGTTGCGTTTCGCTGCGTGACGAGCGATCGGTTACCGATGCTCGGCGCGCTGGCGGACGAAGCGCAAAGCACACGTGAAGCGGCTGCCCTGCGCGGGGCGGGGCTACTCGACCTGCCCCGCGCACCCGGCCTATATGGCGCTTTCGCCTTTGGCTCGCGCGGGCTTGTTTGGGCGTCGCTCGGCGCGGAGCTGCTCGCTTCCCAACTCGAAGGCGAACCTTGCCCGCTCGAGCACGATTTGGCCGACGCCCTCGATCCGGCCCGCTACTTATTGCGCGCACTGCGCCAGGGCGTGCTCGACGATCCACCCGAGCGGGCGTCGGCATTCTAAAAATGCTTCGCCGCAGACGAACTTATCCACGCCCGGTTGTGGATAAGCACCGGATTCATTGCCGGAATTCGTGTGCAGCGGATGTGGACGTAAACGGGACAAGTCCACGGACGGGTCAAGTCGAGCGAAAGTTGTTCCGCGAAGGCGCCCGGTCCACGCCGACTAAGCGAGCACTTATGCGCGCTTCAAGACGTTGATCTGTTTAGATAAACGCCGGTTATCCACAGTTTTGGCGGCCCTTTGTTAACTACTACTACGTATACATACGTAAACAAGTAAACCAACCTAACCCCGCACGCCTCGCCGCCGAGCCGGTCCAACGAGCGATGCGCTTCGAGCAGGCTTTTTTCGGCTTTCCGGCCTGCGTTGCCGCGTGCCAAAGCCACGCATAAAAGGCGCATATCGGGAATTTTTCCTCCGGAGTGCGAAATTTCGCGTCGTTTGTACCGAGATGGCCGCGAATCCATGATGAATCGTGTGTTTTGGAGGCAAGCTATGGCACAATCCGTGTTCCTCTTGCACTCGTTGCATGGCGGCGCACTGTGGGATGCGCTGGGCCAATCGGGGTGATGTCGCCTGTCGGGCTTGCCTCAGCGGGTCGCCGGCGTCACCGCACCTAATGCAATCGCGCCGGGCACGCGCCACGCTATGTTCGAGCGCTCGGTCCTCAGCGCCAACTCCGGCGCGCTTCGTCGTCGCCGCACCCGGCAAGTACCGCGCCGTCGGCAGTCACCCTTTCCATCCGCGTCGCGGCACATCGCCGTCAGGCGGGTAAGCAAGCCACGAGAACGAGCCGTCGCGGACCAAAGCCGCATCGGCTTGTCCGTAAAGGAGCAGCTATCAGATGAAATCGGCGTTTTCCTTTCTACCGCACTGGCCGTTCGTGCCCGATCCCATCTTTTGGGCGGGTCTTGCCTTGCTCGTTGCGGGCCTGTTAGGCGAGCTCTGCTACCGCGCCTGGCGCCTGCCGCGGATCACAGGCTATGCCGTGATCGGGCTCATCGCCGGATCGGCCGGCTTCGGTGCCTTCGATGTCGGCGCGGGCGGTACTTCGCGGCTATTGCTCGATGTCGCACTGGGCCTTTTGCTGTTCGAGCTCGGCAGCCGGCTCGACTTGCGCTGGATTCGGCGCAATCCGTGGCTCGTCGCCTCGAGCTTGGCGGAAGCGACGCTGACATTCGTGCTCGTCCTCATTGCGCTCAGGCTCGCGCACGTCGATGCGGCCGTCGCGACCGTCATAGCCGCGATTGCCATGTCCACTTCACCGGCGATGGTCGTGCAGCTTAAGACGGAGTTGCGCGCTGAAGGGCAGGTCACACAGCGTCTGCTCACGCTGACGGCGCTGAACAGCATGTACGCCGTCGTCATCGAAAAGATCGCCTCCGGCTGGCTGCATCAGGAGGTCTACGGCAACGTCTTCGCCACGATCGTGCAGCCGCTCTACCTGCTCGTCGGCTCGCTCGTGCTGGCCTATCTGCTGGCGCGGGCCTGTACGTTCTTCTATCGAACCATGCAGGTTCAGGACGAGCATTCGTTCGTCGCGCTGTTCGGTCTCGTGCTGCTGGCGATCGCCGTCGCACACTTGTTCAAGCTATCGACCATCCTGAGCCTGCTAGCGGCCGGCATCATCGTGAAGAATCTCGAAGCCAAGCCGCAAATCTGGCCGGAGCACTTCGGCACGGCCGGCTGGCTGCTCACGGTGATCTTGTTCGTGCTCACTCTGACGGCGTTCGAATGGCGCGACATCGCGCTAGGGGGCGTTGCGGCGCTGGGTCTCATCCTGGCGCGCTTCGTCGCCAAGCTGGCGGGCGTGCTCGCGTTCGCGAAGCCGAGCGGGCTGAACTGGAAGCAGGGCGTCGCGCTGGGGCTCTCGCTGTCGCCGATGTCGGCGCTCGCGTATCTGCTCGTCGACGATATCTATGGGCTTTACCCGGACTTCGATCCGACGCTGCGCGCCGTCGTCATGTGCTCGATCGTCGTTTTGCAGCTCGTCGGGCCCTGGCTCGTCTATCGCAGTCTTGCGCTCGTCGGCGAGCGGCGCGCCTAATCGCCGATCTTGGAATGGAAAGACACCATGGCACTTGAACCGTTCATCAATTCCAAACCGTTCACGTTCGGCGTCGAACTCGAGATCCAGGTCGTCAACACGCACGACTACGATCTGACGAAGGCGGCGTCCGACCTCATGCGGCTCGTCAAGGATCAAAAGATCACCGGCAACATCACGCCGGAGATCACCGAAAGCATGATCGAGCTGTCCACGGGCATCTGCAATACGCACGAAGAAGCGCTTGCGCAATTGCGCGCATTACGCGGGACACTCGTCGCGGCGGCCGATCAGCTCAACGTCGGCTTGGCCGGCGGTGGCACCCATGCGTTTCAGCAGTGGAGCGAGCGGCAGATTTTCGACGCGCCGCGCTTCCAGTACCTCTCGGAACTCTACGGGTATCTGGCCAAGCAGTTCACCGTCTTCGGTCAACACGTGCATATCGGCTGCCCCGACCCCGACAGCGCATTGTTTCTGCTGCACGCGATGTCCCGATTCATCCCGCATTTCATTGCGCTTTCGGCCTCTTCACCGTACGTCCAAGGCGTCGACACGGGTTTTCATTCGGCTCGGCTCAATTCGGTCTTCGCGTTTCCGCTGTCGGGGCGTGCGCCGTTCGTGCTGACGTGGTCGGGCTTCGAGGAATATTTTTCGAAGATGGTCGCGACGGGCGTCGTGAACAGCATGAAGGATTTTTACTGGGATATTCGCCCCAAGCCCGGCTTCGGCACCATCGAGGTGCGCGTGATGGATACGCCGCTGTCCGTCGACCGCGCGGCCGCGATCGCTTGCTACATCCAAACCCTCGCGCGTCACTTGCTTGTCGATCGGCCGTTCGTGCCCCGCGAGGACGACTATCTCGTCTATACATTCAATCGATTCGAGGCTTGCCGTTTCGGATTGGGCGGCACCTGCATCAATCCTCAGACGGGCGAGCGGCGAACGATATTCGAAGACATTCTCGAAACGCTTCGCGTGATCGAGCCGCATGGCGATGCGCTTCAATCGTCGGCGGCATTACGCGAAGTTGCGAACATCGCGCAGGCGCAAGTCAACGATGCGGCGTGGTTGCGCGGTATCGTCGCCAAGGAGAAGTCGCTGCACGAAGCGGTTCGTCAACAGTGCTTGCGATGGCGCGGTGTTTAGCTTTTTACGTTAACAACGTATACATACGTAGTAGTAGTTAACAAAGGCGGGGAGCGCGTGTGGATAACCGGAAAAATCCTCGGCGCTTCAAGCACCTGCGTAAACGATAACCACGTGGTGCACGGGTGCGGAACTGGGACGAACTCGGAGCAACTCACAAGGCATTTGAATTGCCCAGACGTTATCCAGAAATGATGCACACTGGGTTCGCATCGTTATACATGAGTTGTTCACAGCCGCCGCTGAATAACTTAGCTGTACTATTCTCTTTCGTCGCTTAAAATGGCGCGTTCGTCGCATCGAGCGTTGCATCGCATGGTGCGCGTTCGGTTAAACGTAGGCGCTGTTGCCTTCTCGCGGCTCGACGGCTCGAGCACTGCGCGGCGGTGCGCGTTTGAAATTGTAAGATCGGCACGGTCAGTAGAAGGCGGGTCGTCCCATGGGGCTGCCGGGGCGCTGCGAGGCACGGCGCGAGCAGGCAACCGAATCAGCAGCGACACGCTGTCAATGGCGAAATAGCGAACAAAGACTATGAGCGAAGGTGTACACGGAGAGCAGGCCACTGGGCGCGTAACCCACAGCCTGCTGCGCTTGAGCACGGCGATGCGTAGCCAGGCGTGGGAGTGGGCCGAAAGCGCGGGGCTTACGCCCACGCAAGGCGAGATCCTCGTGTTGCTGATGCAGCGGAAGAACCCGTTGCGACTTGGCGAAATTGCTCGCGAGACGGCGCTCACCGCCGCCACGACGAGCGATGCCGTCAGTACGCTGGAGGCCAAAGGCCTCGTCGAAAAGCGCCGAGCGATCGAAGACGGCCGGGCGCTCGCAGTCAAGCTCACGCCGCGTGGCCGCGCAGCCGCCAAGCGCGCGCAGCAGTGGCCCGATTTTCTTGCGGACGCGATCAACTCCCTGCGCGGCGACGAACGGGCAATCTTCTATCGCACGATGATCAAGATGATTCGCCAACTGCAGGTCCAAGGCGATATCCCCGAGCATCGCATGTGCGTCACTTGCAAATATTTCGAAGTCAGCAAAAACCCAAAAAAGTCCGCGCACCGGTGCAGCGCGCTCGATTTGCCGATCGGCGATGTGGAACTTCGGCTCGATTGTCCGGTTCACGAAGAGGCCGATTCACTGACCCAAAAGAAGGTCTGGAAGATCTTTGCCCAAAGCGCGGCCTAGCGGCGTCAATCGCGGTGTCCATCGCATCGTCGATGCGCGACATCGTTGTCTACCGCTGCGATGCAATTGTTCGGCACGCATCTGCATGGTGTTCGCGAGGACGAAGAAACGTGCAAATTCGCACCGGCGACGTTGAACGAATCAGCCGTCCACGTGTACGATTTCGATTTGTGACGTAGACGACGTCATCTGCCTGACACGGCGCCGACCGGCGCCGTGTTTTCCATCCCGCGAACGAAAACGCAATGCCGCACCGGCGGCACCGAGGCTTTTCTGAGGATTTATCGATGAGTTCACGCAAGTTGGTCGTGCGCCAGTCCGGCGTGCATGGCAAGGGCGTGTTTGCTACCGTGCCGCTGAAGGCGGGCGAGCGTCTGCTGGAATACAAGGGTGAGCGCATCTCATGGAAGGAAGCGTTGCGGCGGCATCCGCACAACCCCGCCGAACCGAATCACACGTTCTACTTTGCGCTCGAGGATGGCCGCGTCATCGACGGTAACGTGGGCGGCAACAGTGCGCGCTGGATCAATCACTCGTGTGCGCCCAACTGTGAAGCGGAAGAGGTGGACGGCCGCGTCTACATTCACGCGCTGCGGGACATTCGCGCTGACGACGAATTGTTTTACGACTACGGCCTCGTTATCGACGCGCGTCAAACGAAAAAGCTCAAGAAGGAATACGCGTGCCGATGCGGCGCCCGCAAGTGCCGCGGCACGATGCTCGCGCCCAAGGATGCCGATCAGAAGGATAAGAAGGGTAAGAAGAGCGCCGCATAGGGGCGGCGTGCAGCTTAGCCGAGCGGTGCGTGGGCGGATGCCGGAGGGGTGGCGTGCCCCGCATCCGCACCGTTGCGCAGGTCGCCCGCGAGCGGGATGCGCAATACGAAGCGCGCTCCGCCGCCGGTCGCATCTTCGTAACGCACACTACCGTTGTGCAAACTCATGATGTCGCGCACGATCGCAAGGCCGAGCCCCGCACCGGCATCGACGCCTGCATCGGCCCCATCGTGTCGATCGCCGCGGAAGAACCGTTTGAACAGTTCGGCCTGCAAGCCGGGCGGTACACCCGAGCCGTTATCTTCGATGGCGATTTCGGCGCATTTCACACCGTTTTCGTCGACCGCTTGCGAGACGGTGACGGTCACGTTCGCGCCGTCGAGTCTTGCCGAGGGCACATACTTAAGCGCATTGTCGAGCAGGTTGGCGATGACTTCGCGCAGCAGTACGGCGCTGCCCTTCACAACGAGCGGCCTGCCGTTCAATGGATCGTCCAGGCGCGCAAACCCGAGATCGACATGGGCGGCCAGCGCACGCGGAACCCATTCGGCGCCGGTTTCGAAGGCGAGGGTTGCAATGTCCAC
>Ga0207705_10000376_pt1 | contig 40161 bp, 39 predicted proteins | sample KBSC13metaG_FD_184314 | JGI IMG/M metagenome (GOLD analysis project Ga0207705, IMG submission 184314) | Corn rhizosphere microbial communities from Kellogg Biological Station, Michigan, USA - KBS C1-3 metaG (SPAdes) (version 2) | ecosystem: Host-associated > Plants > Roots > Rhizosphere > Soil ... | reverse complement strand
GTCGGCAAGCACGGCGGCTTGGCTGATGTCCACCCGCTTGGTGGCTGTCAGGAGGATGACCGGCCGCATCTGCGCCACCTCGCGGAGGTGTTCGACGGCAGCGGCTTGTGCGGGCTGCCGGAGCTCTGCGCGGTAGCGGCGGGCGAACTCGTCGAAGTGCTCCGGATCGTGGCCGTACCATCGGCGCAGTTCGGTGCTGGGGGCGACGTCCTTGCACCACTCGTCGAGGCGAATGTCGTCGTGGCGCACCCCGCGGGGCCACAGCCGTTCGACGAGGAACGTCTTGCCGCGGTGTGGCGGCTCGTGGTCGTAGACGCGGGACAGCCGGATCTCGCTCACGGCAGCCTCCCGGTTGGACATGTATCGGTAGACGAGATGAGTATGGCGTCATGCCTCATGACGTCCTTCCGCCGGCGACGCCGGCGATGAGCGCGCGCCGTAAGGCGCTCGCGCCGGAGATTCACGACGCCTTCACCGCCTTCAGCGAGAAGGTATTCGCGGACGGTGAGTTGCCGGAGGTGACCAAGCAGTTGATCGCGGTCGCCGTCGCGCACACTACGCAGTGCCCGTACTGCATCCGCGGGCATACGAAGCTTGCTCGGCGCAAGGGTGCGAGCGACGAGCAGATCATGGAAGCCATCTGGGTGGCGGCGGAGATGCGTGCCGGCGGCGCGTATGCGCACGCCGCCATCGCCCTGGATGCGCTCGGCGACGGCGGCGCGTCGTCGAAGTAGCGCGAGCCTGGGCTCCGGTGCATCACGCCCATCGCTGATTGTGCTCAGGGCCGCCCGGGCTCAGCGGGGGAACCGAGCCCGGGCGGGTCCAATCTGGCCGATGACGTCCGTGGCGACGCGCAGCAGACCCGTGACGATCCACTGCTGGCGGGTCAGGCGGCGCCCCGCAGGTCGAGGAGTTTGTCCCGCGGCTCACGCGTTAGCGGCCTGATAGGTGGCGAAGCGCTGCTCCATCACTGGCAGGAGTGCCGGTAGGTCGACCGTCGGATCTGCGGCGAGTGCGGGCAGGAGCAGCTCGTTCTCGCGGCGGACGTGGCCGACGAAGACGGCCTGGATCGCGTACGCGGTGGCTGCGGCGTCGGTGGCGGTGACGACGGCTGCCAGCCGGTCGGCGAGGCCGACGATCGTCTCGTGCTCGAAGATCATGCCGGCGACCAGTGGCGGCAGTGTGTCGGCGGTGGCGGCGGCGTAGAGCACGTCTTCTTCGGCGCGGGCGTGCGGGACGATGTCGTGGGAGAGCAGGTCACGCAGGTCTGCGACCGGCCGGTCGCAGGACCTGCCGGTGCGGGCGGCGGTGACGACATCGTCGACGCGGGCGGCGAGCGCCGTCTCCAGCTCAGAGTGATGGTGAGTGATGGCGTTGACGATGTCGGCGGTGACAGACATCTCGTTCGTCCTCCTTGCTAGCGGTGCCAGCCAAGCAGCTGCTTGGCGTCCTCGGTCATGTCGCGGTCCGGGTCCCACGGGGGTGACCAGACGACCTCGACCTCAACGTCGGTGATGGTGGTGACCTGGCTGAGCAGGTCGGTGATCTGCTCGGTGATGTAGGGCCCGAGCGGGCAGGCCGGTGTGGTGAGAGTGGTCACGACACGGACCGCACCGCCGGGAGCGACAGCCACGCCCCGGAGAAGCCCGAGGTCGACGATGTTGACGCCGAGCTCGGGGTCGATCACTTCACGGAGAAGCTCGGTCACGCTGTCTTCGGTCGGCTCGCCGGACAGCAGCTCGATGACGTGCACGGTTACTCAGCCTCAGCGCGAACGGGCAGGCCGGCGACGAGCGGCGTGTCGACGCCGAGCGTGCCGAGCTTCGCAGCACCTCCGGGGGAGCCGAGCGGCCCCTCTCGGCCGGGCAGAGTTTCGTTGAAGAAGGCGGCGTTGTCGGTGGTGAACATCGTCCACTGCTGCGGCAGGTCGTCTTCGTAGAAGATGGCCTCGACCGGGCAGACGGGTTCGCACGCGCCGCAGTCGACGCATTCGTCGGGGTGGATGTAGAGCGCGCGTTCTCCTTCGTAGATGCAGTCGACCGGGCACTCCTCGACACAGGCGCGGTCGAGGACGTCGACGCAGGGTTCGGCGATCACGTAGGTCATGACTGGGTTCCTCTCGCGGGCATTGCAGCCGCGAGCTGCCGCTCGCGGTAAGAAGACAGGGCGGACGTTGATGCGCGGCGACCTGCGCGCACGGCGACGACGGTGACGGCGAGGAAGCAGAGCAGCGCGACCTCGTTGAGCACGCCGCCGAGCTGCCAGGCGGCGTGGTTGTCCGCGAGGTCTCCGCCGACTACGCGCAGCAGTAGCGAACCGTGCAACAGCACCAGGTGCGCGTAGAAGTGGCGGCGGTAGGGCACGGCCGCCCGGAACACCGCGGGCACGATGACCGGCGCGTGCGCCATCACCATGCCGGTGACAAACCCGAGGAACACCGCATGTAACTCCGCGTCGAAGGCCCGACCTGCCGAGGACATGCCGAAGCGCAGCCACAGCCCGCCGGCGACGGCGAGCCATCCATACCCGGCCAACAGGCAGGTCGCCATGTAGCGGGTGAGACCGCGCTGCCGGACGGTGCGGCGGGCGACGTCGTTGACCGCGAGCCAGCCGGCGAGCGCGAGCAGCCCGGCGCCCGCGATCCGGGTGCCGACGGTGAACGCGCTGATCGCGGTCAGGACGCCGACGGCGAAGATGGCGGCCGCGGTCGCGAACGACGCGCGGGCGATGCGGGTCAGCCGGGTGACCCGGGACAGCTCGAGTCGTTCGCCGGCGATCGTCAGCACCAGGAAGCCGGCGAGCCACGGCACCAGCCGGCCGACGTCCCAGCCGGTCAGCCACAGCCCGACGCTGATCACCCAGGCCGCCGCACCGGCGGCCATCACGGCGAGGTGGAAGGCCGCCTGCCGTCGGGCGGCGACGGCGTACAACGCGAGCAGGCCGACACCGGCCGCGCCGAGCAGCAGTTGCCCGACCACGAGTGGCAGTCCGAGGATCAGTGCCATCCCGCCGGTGCCCGCGGCGGCCGGCGCGGCGTAGCCGGCGGGAACGTTGACGGCCACGGCGCGTTCGAGCGCGATCAGCGTGCCGAGGAACCCGAGCACCATCAGCGGACCGTGCACCTCCGCGAAGTCCGTGCGCAGTGTCGGGACATCGAGGCCGAGCAGGAGCAGTGCTGCCCACAGCCCGGCGAGCAGCGCGAGCAGCCCGAGGCCGCCCAGCGCCAGTCGCGCCTTCGGCACGCGCCGTGCCGTCGATCGGGCAGCCGGCGCTGCGGTCATCAGCGTGTAGCGGTCGTCCGGAGCCGGGCGACGCACAGGTTCGGTCGGACGAACGGTTCCAACGCCGTCGCCTCGACGGGCGCGTGCAGCGCGTCGAGCGCGCCCTGCATCAGCCCCAGGTGGATCGTGCAGACCACATCGGTGTGCCGCTGGGCGACCTCGCGGAACGGGCAGTGGTGCAGCCGCACCTCGGTGTCCCTCTTGGTCTTGCCTGGCCCTGTTTCGGGCTGGAACCCGATCGCGTCCAGTACCCGGCTCAGCCGGGCCACGGCTTCCTCGGCGTCGATCTGCTCGGAGGGTGCGGCGCGCTCGACCAGGTGCTGGCCCCATGCCCGACCGGCTTCCCGCGCGGCGGCTTCGCTGTCTTTGAGCGACGAAACGAGGCCGGTGAGCATCTCGGCGAGCAGCGCGTAACTACGCGGTCCGGGCTGTGGGCCCTGGGCGGAGTACAGGATTCGCGGCCGACCGGGCACGTCCCGCGGCTCTGCTGTGCGCTCGGCCAGCCGGTCTTCGACCAGCGCGTCGAGGTGGAAGCGGGCGGTGTTGAGGTGCAGCCCGGTCGCCTCGGCCACCTCTGCCGCCGACAGTGGACGGTCGGAGGAGCGGAGCAGCCCGAGGACCTCCTCGCGGCGGCCGCCGGCGGGCACTGGTGCGGTTGAGTCGACCAGCATCGTCGTCATAACCGTCATTGTTACAGCGAGTCTCGTTACAAACAAGTCAAGCCGGTAACCATCTTGCAACGTCGATCCCGGGAGTCACAGGGCCCCGCCGTTGTCGAACAGAGTCGCGGCGAGATATAAACGAGTTAGTTAGTTTCTACGGAGGTGGCAGCGGTGCGAACGCGCCTGGAGCCCACGCGTGCGTCGGAGGATCCCGTCGTGGAGCTGGCTGCGACGCTTCACGATCTGCGCGCATGGCTAGACAGCTTGATCGACAGCTGCGACCCCACGGCTGCCAGCTCCGCTTGCCTGGCGCAGCTCCGGCACTATCTGCTCGTCGACCTGATGCCCGAGGCCGTCACCGATCCCTGGTCGGCGGCTCCCGCCGAACTGGCCGTCGTCACCGGTGAGGTGGCGTTGCTTGCCGACCGACACCCCACCTTGACCTCGACCCGTCCCTGCTGTGAGCATGCGAAGGCGGCGTGACAGCGATGCCCGTGCCGATGACCTCTACGGCTCCGATCAGCGATGAGCACAGCGTGCTGCTGTGGCAGGCCTGTGCCTACGCAGATGACCTTCGCGACGCGGCCGGCTTCGGGCGGCGGTTGACTCCTGCCTACGACGCGATGCTCGAGTTCCTGCACTACCGGCTGTTGCCCTACCTGACCGAAGAGGAGCGACAGCTCCCGGTGGCACGGCTGCGTGACGATCACCTGTTGCGGCTGATCGTCGCGGACCATGAGCGGCTGCGCGCCGACGTCGACAACATCGAGTCGACCCGCACCAGACGACTGCTCGCCCTCGCTGGCGACGCTTTGGTCGACCGGCTGGACCGACATGTGCGACGCGAGGAGAGCTGGCTCACCGACCCTGCGGGTGACCCAACGCGTGCAAAGTTGCAGGACTGGGCGTTGCCGTTGCTGTTCAGCGACGTCATCGACCTCGACGCCCTGCCGCCTGATCATCGCGACGCCCTGGTACGTCAACGGCTCGCCTGGATGCGTCCCGACGACACCGTGTGGCTGGAATCGGTGCACGACCTGCACTGGCTGTGGTGCCAGCAGCACGCCCGCGACCGCAACGGCCACGTCTGGGTCTACGAAGCCGAAGGCCCGTCGAACTGGCGGGCCCGCATCATCCGCCGTTCTCCCGACGACCGCTAGCACCGTCTCCCGGTCGCGCCCGGCCTGGCCGCTGCGGCGTACTTCGGGCCGATCATGCCCGCCGGCTCCCATCAGAACCGGGTGCGCACACTGCCGGAGATCGCGGTGGTGATGCGCTCCGCGCAGTTACCGGGCATGTCTGGAAGGTCGCTTAGGTCGAACCACCGGGCGGCCAGGGACTCGTCGTCCGCGGCGTGTGGCTCCCCGGCGACGTACTGGCACAGAAACGTATGGTCGAGGTACTGAGCCTGATCGCCATTGGGATACTGCACGATCGGCGTCACATGTACCCACGCGAGATGCTCAATGGCGATCTCGATCCCGGCTTCTTCTCTTGCCTCTCGCACAGCTGCGTCAGCCGGATGCTCGCCTGGGTCTACTACGCCGGTGACAGGAGCCCATCGTCCGCTATCTGCGCGTTGAACCAGTAGCACATCTGTGCCGCGCACGATGACAGCCGTGACTCCCGGCAGCCAGAGCAGATCCGTGCCGATCTTGCGGCGCAAGTCGACAACGAAGTCCGGCACCGGCACCCGCGGATCGTATTGCGTCCTGCCAACCAAGCAGTGCCCGCTCACCCCGCTTACACCTCATTGCGGTCGACGCCGATACAAGCATTCGTGCGCCGTCTGGTCGAAGCCCTCGTCTTCTGCGTTGCCTTCGGAGCGAGTCTCGGGGGATGGCATCTCGTGAGGCAACTCGACCGCTGGGCACAGCGACGTGAGCCCCGCGCTGTGTCAGGCGCGGTCGCGCCTGCTCGTGACACCATGCGTGATCGACTTCTGGCGGTGCCGTGGTTCCTCTTCGTTATGGTCGGCGTCGCTTTGATCGGGATCGGCGCTGCCAGCGGGGAGACGCTGGACGAACGAGGGTCGACTCTGCTGTTCGGCGTCATCGCTCTCGCATCGGCCATCCCGGCTTGGAAGCGTCAGCGACGCCAGCAGGATTCGTTTCGCCGTCGCGCGATCGTGTGCGTGCCCACCCGGTTGGTGCGTTGAGGCGCTCAACGCCCGGATGTCAGACGTTCGGCTGATTCGCGGGCGCGCGGCACATGTGAGGTATCAGGCGAGGCGACCATCCGACCGTGACTCGCTGCGACGGTTGTCTTGACAACCGTCAATGCTGGGTCTGCCTTGGCTACGGCGTGATCGAGTACGAGCGTGGCAAGCACCGGACGTGTCGTCGCTGCTACGGCTCCGGCAAGTGCGCCGAATGCCAGCCGGTCACGGTGCAGGATTTGGGCCATCCCCCGGAACTGACGCCATAGGAAGCGAGTACGTGCGTTGACGGCAATGGATATTGCGGGTGGGTGGGCTCAGTGAGTGACTACAGGTACCTCCGAGAACTGGTCCTCCAGGCGAATGTGTCGCTGGACGCCGCTGCCGCCAACGTCCACAAAGACAGTCAGGCCGCGCTGGACGATCTCGTCGCAGCCCGGTTGCTGACCGCAACCGCGCTAGTCGCGTTAGCCGAGAACGTCAGCCGGTTCATCACCTAAAACAGGAGGTCTCGACGCGGCACGGGGGCACCACGCCGAGACCCCGCACCCGGAATACCCGGCGTCTAGCGCCCTATACAGGGCCGAAAGAGTGAGGGTTCGGCCGACTCCCAGGGAAGACGAACAGGTGCCACGTGGCGGGGCATCGCAGACTGCCACTGAGTGCCGGACACCAAGTAAGACCGCGAATACGTGCACCAGGAGCTGAATACGGTTGCTCGACTGCCGGCGGTAGCGTGCACGTCGGCATCCTGCTCGGCTTCTTCTGTATCCACACCGGCACGACGCTGGGTGCACTGCACACTGGATGGCGGCCGCCCAAAGGTCTTAGTCTCCGGCTCCTGCCTCGCGCGGGAAGTCGGGCTGTGGCGGGGAGTCGGCAACGGTGGTTGAGCTAGGCAACTCCCCATATTGGCGTCCACGCCCGCCGGGCGCTCACGGATCGCCGGCATTCCATGACGCATGCCGGAAGGGGCTTACCCCGGCTTTGGTCTGGCTCCCGCCCTCGAGCGTCTCCCATGTAAGTCACCGTTGCTGGATCATGATCGCATGTCAGAAGGTGTCGCGTCGGCCGAGTTAGTGACGAGGCTTGCGGCCCCGATCCTCGACTCGCGTTCGGTGGTCCGGGTCGAACGGCTGGCCGGTGGCAGCAAGAAGGGCGTGTATCGGCTCGGTCTGGACGACAGTTCTTCGGTCGTCATGTACCTATGGCGGCCGGAGGAGAACTACTGGCCCGTCAGGAGCGGCTCAGAACCCTCTGGCCCTTTGGACGACGCGTCCGGTCTCGATCTGTTTGTCGGCAGCCACCAGGTGCTCCTGGCTGCCGGCATCGGTGTTCCAAGCCTTCTCGGCTGGTCAGCTCCATCGCCCGACGTCGGGTTCGCGCTCGTCGAGGACCTCACCGGCGGGCCCCTGGAGGCGCTGCTGCAGACCGACGGGGCCGACGCTGAAGCGGCGCTGCAGTTGTTCGGGGCGGACCTGAAGCGGATGCACGCGCTGGCATCACCTCGCTGCGGCAAAGTGACCGACCCGAACCGGTCAGCGGCCACCTCGGCCTTGCCCGAGGACATCGTGATGGCCCGCGCCGTTGACGACCTGCGGTTCGCCGCCGACCAAGTCCCCGAATTGCGACAAGTGGAGCCGGCCGTCGAGGCGGCGCTGGGGAGGAGACGCGAGGGAATTCAACCTCGGCACGACTTCCACCTTGTGCACGGCGAACTTGGCCCCGACCACGTGCTGCTCTCCCGAGAGAACGTTCCGGTTCTGATCGACATCGAGGGCGTCATGTTCTTCGACGTCGAATGGGAGCACGTGTTCCTGCAAATCAGGTTTGGATCCTGGTACTCACGACTCCAAGCGCCCGAGCTCGATCCCGACCGGCTCCGGTTCTACCGCCTGGCGCTCTACCTCTCACTGGTGGCCGGACCGCTTCGCCTGCTCCAAGGCGACTTCCCTGACCGAGCGCCGATGCTGCGCATTGCCCAGGTCAACCTCGGACGTGTACTCCACGAGATGGCGGCGAGCTAACGAACGCAACCGTGGTCGAGGCTCGCGCCAATGGTTAGGGCGGCATGTCCAGTCGTACAGTCGCCACGACGGCGGGTTTCATGACGCCGCGACGACGTCGGCGAAAGCGAACCCGTCGCGATGGACAATGTCGCCGATAGTGACGTCCAGTGCTTCGGTGAACCCAGGCCCGTCGACGACGAAGGTGTGGAATTCGCCGCGTTCTCCGCAGGGGTCAACGCTTGCGGGAAGTTGTGCGAGCAGCTGTTCGTCCCACCATCGTCCGACCAGATCTGACGGTGCTTGTGTGGGGTCGACACAAGTGATGATGGCCCTGATGCCGCTTTCGAGCATGTCCCCGGCCAAGGCGTCGGTCGGGCGGTTCCAGAGCGGGAACACGGGTTCGATCCCGGTGCCTGCGAGCATGGCCTGCCGATAGGCGCGGACGTCTTCGAGGAACAGATCACCGAAGATCATGTGTGTGACGCCTGCCTCACGCGCGGCCTGAACCGCAGCCGCCATTTGCTGCTCATAGACAGTGTTGGGGCAGGGCCAGGGTAGTTCGACGGCATGCACGGGCAGGTCGAGTGCCGCCGCTTGCTGGTCCAGCAAGGTACGGCGCACGGCGTGCATGGCAACGCGATCGGCCGTCGAGTTGATCGTTGTGAGCAGCCCAACGACGTGCAGACCGAGTTTTTCGCGCGCCACATGCAGCGCGAACGTGCTGTCCTTGCCGCTCGACCAGCTCATCCACGCGCGAACGGTCACAACGCACCGTCGTCGTCGGTGTAAGGGCAGTGCCTGCAGCCCCGCCTGCAGCAGAAACCCCGGTCCGCCAAATATTGTGCGGTCAGAACAAACAAGCCGGTAGCTGGGTCGAGGTACCCCGCCTCACCCGCCGCCAAGGCGGCTGCGTGCGCAGCCAGAATCTCGGTCCGGAGCGGCGCGTGCAGCTCGAGCCGACACCTCGCCGGCATGGTCAACGGCCGGTCTGCGACCGCCTTGTCCGGATCACCGCTGCTCACTCCTCAGACGCTATCCGCGGCACACACAACAGGAGGAGTTGGATCTCGCCGGCGGTCCGCGCCTCGATCATCACCCCTGCGGGCGCATCCAGTAACGACGGCAATACCAGCAAAGCGGTCAATGGAGTTCCACCGCAGTGTCGGCGTGGCTGACTCATGGAAGGACATCGACTGGGACGCACGGCGACCCTCTCTCCAGGAGGCGATCGACTCGGCGCGTCGACTCCGGTTTGTCTACCAGCCGCACATCGGTGATGCCTGCCAGGTCCTCCTCGCCCGGCTTCACGAGACCCACGTCAACTGCGGCGCGCTCACTGCGACCTTCGCGGTACAGGATGACGCGACCTCTGGCTGGTTCGCCTCGCGCAACCGCTTCGACGAGCTTGGCCTCTTCGACGCGTTCTTGGGGTCGCCCGGACTCCGCGATGCTCTGCCGCAGCTTTTCGAGGGCGACTCGGGAGGCTTGTAGAAGCGTTCTTGGGACCGCCACCTACGTGATCGTGAACGGCTCGCTCTCCCTCAGGAATCATCTTGCGCTCCGCGACCTCCTGCGCAGCGACCGGTCTCTGCGCGATGAGTACGCGGCGGTGAAGCGCGAGGGTGCGGCCATTGCTAGCGACCTCTTAGAGTACGGGCGGCACAAGAACGCCGTTGTACAGCGGCTCCTCGCTCTCGCTGGGATCGGTGCAGACGATTTAGCCACCATTAACAGCGCCCAGGTGCCAACGGGCGACGAGGTCCCACGACGGTGGGTGCGGTCGAAACAGAACTCGTAGGTGCTGTCCAGGGAGCACGGGGGTTGATCGATGACGAAGGCGTTTCCGATTCCGAATCGCCTTCGATCATGCATGGGGTTGTACTTCGGCGAGGTTGGGCGTGAGTGGCTGGAGCGGCTGCCGGACCTGGTCGCGGAAGCGGCGCGCGTTTGGCAGTTGCAGGTCGGTGCACCGTTCGAGCCGGGCGGGAATGTCAGCTGGGCTGCGCCGGTACGTCGAGCGGACGGCAGCGAGGCGGCGTTGAAAGTCTCGTGTCCGGGCAGAAGCGGTAATTCCCGATGGGAGGGGAAGGCGCTCGGGCATTGGGCTGGTCGCGGTGCGGTGCGTCTGTTGGAGTCCGACGACGCGAGTCAGACGCTGCTGGTCGAGCGGTGCGTGCCTGGTACGACGGGTGACGAGCTCGACGCCGCCACCGGAAACGAGGTCGTCGCGTCGGTTCTTGCCGACCTGCATGCGGTGGCTCTCCCCGACCCGGATGCGTTCGAGCCGCTCGACAGGTTGGTGGAGCGTTTCCGCCAGACGATGTGGGACCAGTACGAGCGTTTCGAGCAGCCGTTCGATCGGGGCTTCGTTGTGCAGGCGGACGCGCTGTTCACCTCCCTGCTCTCATCGTCTGCCGATCCCGTCTTGCTCCATGGCGATCTAGGGCCAGGCAATGCTGTGCTATCCGAACGTGGATGGTTGGCGATCGATCCATATCCGGTGGTGGGTGACCCGGCGTTTGATGTGAAGCAAGTCCTGTCGCTGCGCGACCTGCGGAACGCGCGCGAGCAGGTTGCCTTCTTTTCGGATCGTCTGAGTCTCGACCCGCGGCGTATCGCCGGCTGGACCTACGCGTGCTGCGTCCAGGTAGCGCTGGAGCGCAGGTCGGTCGACAACTTTGAGGAACAACGAAAGTACCTAGCGCGCGCGGAACAGGTGGCCTCGCTGAGCCCTATGTAGGTGAGCTTCGGCCACCTGCAGCTTGATGACACCGCGGCTGCAGTGGGGGTGTCCTTGTGCGGTGCGTTAGGTGTCGTCTCTGAGCCGCACTAGACCTGCGGCCGTCGGCCGAAAGCCGCAAGCGTCGAAGTAGAACGGGGTCAGCTCGTCCAGGAAGTCGACGTGTAGCCACTCGCAGCCAGCAGCTCGGATTCGGTCCCACCAGCCGGCCTGTGCGTTACCACCATGAGAAGTGCTCAGATCGACCATCTCGTGATCTTCGAGATGCAGTCGCCACCCAATAGCGATGTCGGCGATCACGCGCCGACTCCATCCGAAGATTGGTGGCCAGGTCCAACGAATATCTGTTGCGGTGTGTGCATCGCGGACCAGAGGCGAGGTAACCCAGGTAACTCCAATGCCAGTATCCGCCCGTAGGGGTCGATGATGACGGAATCGTGGGCGGCGTCGGCCTTGACCAATGCCGGCGTTAATTGCTCACCGCTGCTTGGTCCGAGTTGTGCTTGGCTCCTCGCCTTGGCGCAGGAGTGTTCGGGGCGGGGTCCGGTAGCGGCGTCGGTTCACGCGACTCGTCAAGTCGTGTCCTGTTGCCGGTGACGCGATTCGACACCGTAGCGACCATGGTGACGAACGCGATCGCAGCCAGTATTGCGAGTAATTCGGGGACCGTCTTCATTAGCCCGAGGCTCACGATTAGCGTGGTTGCGCCGGCAGGTGCATGTGGAGCGTGTACGGTCTGCAGCACGAATGCGGTCAGTGCCACTGACACCGTTGCGGCAGCGATGCGTGCCGCGGTGATGCCGTCCAGGGTAACGGCCGGCGCGTGCCAAAGGCCGAACAGCAGCAGTGAGGCGACTCCGGCCGCCACACCGACGGCGTGCCCGACGACGACGTTGCGCGGATGGGCGGATGCGCTGCGCGGTCGTTCTGCCAGCACCATCACCGTGGGCCCGATGCTCGGAAACAACAGCGGCTGGCCGAGTGCGACCGCGAGCGCACCCAGTCCCGTCAGGGTCACGATCGCGAGGATGGCGGCGTACGCTCCGAGCGCGATGCCACCGTCGCGTCGATGCTTGGAAACCGTTGTCATCGACTTGGGCTTCTGCCGCGCAGGGCGAGTCCCGGGTCAGTGCACGACGGTGCGAGGAGGACGCGAGATCCACCGGGCGGGGTGGCGGCAGTGCCAGCACTGGTGGCGGCGCAGCGGCAGTGTCGCCACGCGCCCACATTCGCTGCGTCGTTCAGTTATCCCGTCGACGCTGTCGATCAGACCGCGAATGACGGCGATGAAGACGGCGGCGTAAGCGGCGATCACGATCAGGGTCCAGGCCCAGGGTCCGGGCATCGCACCCTCCCAGCACACTCTATCGCCCCACGATATACCTTTCCCGGCTCAGAGGCGAGGTTGCTCTGCCTGCCTGAAGGGCCGGCTGGATGCGGGGTCAACTCGTGAGCGGCCCGCGGCGACGTCTCGCTTCAATTGCAGAAACTCTGTGGGTCGGCTGCAACCCGTCGCCACTGCACCTGCTTGCGCACTGCACCGCATCGACAACGGTCAGTGACTGGTCATCATCATGGCCATCGACAATCGCGCGGATGTCTATTGACGAAGATGATGTACAGCTGACGCACACGCGTCACGTTCCGGCGTCGGTGTATCGCGTTAGCCCAAGGACGCCGGTTAGGGCCATGGCGAACCCGACTGCTGCGACCGGCGGCCCGATGCCGGTGCGTGTGCTGTCGTGCAGACCGCGAGACCTACCGCGGCGGGTACGACTGTTTCGATAGCGGACATCACTGCTGCCGCGACGTGACGGACCCGCGCTGGAGAGCCGCGGCGAAGGTGATGACGGCGAGGCCGCCGAACCTGACGATCGCCCAGACCGCTGGCGAGGTCACCGCATGTCAGAACGGGTGGGCACGGCGAGAGCCAGCGATGGGCAGTGGAAGGCGCGCGGCGTCGGCCGGCAACTCGCTCAGCGCCTGGCATCGGTCGGCTGCTGGATGGTCGGGTCAGGGACCTCTTCGACACGGATGTCGCGCTTTCCCTGCCAGGTCACGACTCGCATGAGGGGAACGTGCCCGGGCTTGCTTTACGTATGCGTGGTCGCCGGCTCTACGACTGCCCTACCTGTGCGAGTTCGGCGGATGATCACCGGGGAATAGCAGGTGCATGACCGAGCCGGAACTGCGCGACTACGGCGATGTCCTGCCGCCTGAGGCGTACGGACCCGCCCCGCTGCCACAGGCTCGTGGTCCGCGCACCGAGTGGGTCCTGACCACCCTCAATCGCCAACCAGGGCGATGCTCCCTGCCGCCGGCGGCCACCGACGACCCCGTCACCGGTGACGACAGCGCCCTGGCGCTCTACCTGCTCTACGAATTGCACTACCGAGGACTGCAAGGCGTGGACGACAACTGGGAGTGGCAGCCGGAACTCCTGACCGCGCGACAGCACCTCGAGCTGGCCTTCGTCGAGCGGCTGCGCGACGCCGTGCCTATGCCGTCGCCGCCGTCGGACGTCGCGGAGGCGCTGCGGCGTCGTACCGAGCCCGCTGACGAGCCGACCCTGGCCAGCTATTGCGAGGCGGAGGCCAGCTGGGAACAGTTGCGCGAGATCTGCGTGCACCGCTCGGCTTGGCAACTGAAGGAGGCGGACCCACACACCTGGGCGCTACCGCGCCTCGGCGGTCGGTCCAAGGCGGCTCTCGCAGAGATCCAGTCCGGGGAGTACGGCGAAGGTGTCGAACGTGACGTTCACCAGAACCTGTACGCACTCACGCTGTCCCTGCTCAACCTTGACAGCCGCTACGGCTCCTACCTCAACCTGCTGCCCGGCGTCACCCTGGCAACGGTCAACCTTGTCTCGTTCTTCGGCTTACATCGTTCCTGGCTGCCCGCCATGGTCGGTCACCTCGCCTCGTTCGAGATGAGCTCGGTGCCGGTGATGTCGGCCTACTCAGCGGCGTTACGCCGGCTCGGTGCGCCGCAGGCGGCCAGTCACTTCTTCGACGTCCACGTCGTCGCCGACGCCCATCACCAGAACGTGGCCGCCGACCAACTGGCGGCCGGTCTCGTCGAACAGCAGCCATCGTCCGCGCCGCTGATTCTGTTCGGTGCGGATGCTCTCGCCTGGACGGAGTCGCAGTTCGCCGACCATGTTCTCGGTGCATGGCGAACTCACCGAAGTTCGCTGCTCGGCGGACTCGCCGCCGACACGAGCGAGCGACTTCTGTCGAGCTGAACGCGGACCGCCTGAGCTTCTTCAGCGCGGTCGACGACGAACCAGCCGAACCGAATCAGCCGCCGCGGTTGCCTCGCCCTGGCTGGCTCGCACGATCTGCAAGGCGAAGTCCTCGTAGTTGGCGCAGAGGTAGTTCGGATCCCTGATGACGCGGTCCTGCCACTCGGCGATGCGAATGCCCATGCCCGCGATCGCCAGCACCGCGAGCTCGACATCCTTGACGTGGAAGACGCCTTCTTGCTGCCCGCGACGCACGACACTGAGAAAGAGATCCTGCGTCTGCTGACGCACGGCTCCGACCGTCGCGCTGTGTTCCGGTGTCAGCGCTCGCACCTCCCGTGTCCCGACGCGCGCCGCGGCTGGGTACGACAAGTGGAAGTGCACATGCGCGCGAACTAGCGCGCGCAGCTGGCTGACGGCGTCGTCATCCGCGGCGCGTACGGCGGCCTGCAGCAGGCGCAGGTGCTCGCGGTAGCCGATCAGCACGAGCTGGAACAAAAGGTCCTGCTTCGACGTCGCGTGACCGTAGAGTGCCGCCTTCTGCTGGCCGAGGGCACTCGTCAGGTCGCGGACGGAAACGCCGTGGAATCCCCGCTCGCCGAACAGCACGATCGCGGTCTCGAACAGCCGTCGCCGTGCGTCGGAGAGCTCGGTGCTCGGTGGCAGAAGGCCCTGGCCCGAGGTCTCGGGCGCGGATGGCTCAACGGGCCTGACCAATGCCTCTCCTCGGGTCAATTGCGCGAAACGGCATTCTAACGATCGTTCACCCGATGTCGAGATCCGTTGCCCTTCATACGTCCGTTGACACTACATCCGGCTTTCCTCTAATTTGCGCATCCGAACGATCGTTCAATACCCGTCCGCCCGCGTGGAGAGGGGCCCGTGGCCGCAAAGCGTAGGTCGCGCCCAGGTCAGTCGACCGGGCTCGTCTATGGCTCCGCGGCGGCGGTGCTGGTCATCCTGCTCGCGACACTCGCGCTGAGCGTTCACCAGCCGCCGCCCCCCGCGGTTGCGGCGTTTGCTCCCGGTGCCGTGCACCAGATCAAGAAGCCGCCGCCGAATCAAGCCGGCCAACAGGGACTTGGTTCCGGCAGGGGCAACGTGCTCGGTGGCCACGGGCCCGGCGGCGGCCCGAAGCCGCCCTCGGCGACGCCGACGCAAAGCTCAACGCCGCCAGTGGCCCCGGCTCAGTTCCAGTGCGTCGGAAGCCCGCCGCGGCAGATCCTGGACCCGCAGTCACCCCCGTGCATCCCCTACTGGAAGGGCAACAACGGCGGCGCCACCTCGTTCGGCGTGACGGGCAACCAGATCAACATCGTGGCTCCGACGGGAACCTACGGGAAGCAGATCTACCAAGATCTGCAGACCTTCTTCAACCAGCACTTTCAGTTCTACGGACGCCATCTCAACATCGAGCCGTCGAGCACCGGAGGCAACTCCGACGCCGCCAGCCAGAAGGCCGACGCCGACAACGACTACGCCACATACAAGCCCTTCGGCGCACTCGTCTACCACAGCTCACTCGGCACCTGGTACCGCCAGGAGATGACCCGGCTGCACGTCGTCTACGCCGACTCCGACGGCAGCTACGCACAGCCCTACCCGACCACCGGGTTCGGCTACCTGATGAATGCCAACGACATCTTCCAGAACCTCGGCCAGTGGACGTGCAACCAGCTCGCGGGCTACCCGGCCGCCCACGCCGGTGTCGCCTTCCAGAACACCAAGCGCAAGTTCGGCATCTTCATGAACACCTACCTTGCCGACGACCCGACCAACCCGAAGCCGTTGATCCAGGAGCTGGCCAAGTGCGGCGCGGCGCCCGCACCAGGAGACGTCTTTTACAACACGACGGCGTCGAACACGGAAGTCATCGCGAAATTCCAGGCCGACAAGGTCACCAGCATCTACTGCCTCTGCGCCAACACCGGCGCAGCGAGCGTGATGTCCTCGGCCGAGGCCGCCCAGTACGAACCCGAGTGGCTCTTCTCCTCCTACGGCTATTCGGACGACCCCTACTTCATCAAAGTCGCGGCTAACCCACCACAGCTCGCGCACGCGTTCGGGCTGACCGAGCAACCGCCGAGCACGCCGCTCGTCGACCAGCCCGTCTACTGGGCCGTCAACTCGGTCGACCCGACCTTCGCGTGGGACTACAGCGACATCAACCGGGCCAACAACCTCGAGCCTTACCGGTCTCTGTTGATCATGGCGTCCGGGATCCAGATGGCCGGCCCGCACCTGACACCCGAGACGTTTGCAGCAGGCCTGCGCAAGGCCGTCTTCCCGAACCCGACGTTCTACACGCAGCCGGGAGCGGTCGGCTTCAACAACGGCAGCCCCACCATGACCACCGACAGCGCCGTGTGGTGGTGGGACAACAACTCGAACGAACCCGACACCGCCAACTCCGGTGGTCCGGGCACCGACTGTTACGTCGACAACGGCAGGCGGTTCCTTCTCAACCACTGGCCGAAGCTCAATGCCAACAAGGTCCTCTTCGCAGGCACCTGCAACACGGGAGCCAGATTTTGACGGCCCCGGCCAGGCCGTTCCGGCTCAAGCTGGCCGAGCAGATCGCCGCCCGGTCCGGCGTCGTCACGCTCCTCGCCATCCTGCTCGGCATCCAGTTCCTGCCCACGCGAGCGCCCGCCGGCATCTATGCCGCGGGGCTTGTCAACGGGTGCATCCTGGCGCTCAACGCCGTCGGGCTCGTGCTCACCTACCGCGGCAACCGAATCATCAACTTCGGCCAGGTCCAGATCGGAGCCTGCGGCGGCGTTCTGTTCGCACTGTTCGTCAAGTACCAAACCTTTCTCAACCTCGGCCACAGCGTCTGCGGCGCGTGCATTCCGAAGACCGCGAGGCACGGCTGGGCCCTCGACCTCAACTACGCCATCTCGGTCGTCGCCGGCGTCGGCTTCGCTGCGCTGGTGTCGTGGCTCGTCTACGTCGGCATCATCAAGCGGCTCGAGGCAGCGCCCCGCATCGTGGCGAGCGTCGGCACCCTCTTCGTCGCCGTCGTGGTGGCCGGCATCTCCGGTGAGATCTCGTCGCACACGCACAAGCCGAAGAAGCCCGTCTCGCCCGAGGTGCTGTTCCGCAGCCTGGTGCCGCCGTTCCACTTCCAATGGGTCGTCGGCCCCGCGCACTTCGGTCCTACCGACCTCGTCACGGTGGTTGCGTCGGTCCTCGCTGTCGCCGCCGTCATGTTCCTGCTCTACCGATCGCGTACCGGTGTCGCCCTGCGTGCCGCCGCCGAAAGCCCGCAGCGGGCTCTGACCGTCGGCATCGCCGTGAGCCGCGTGACCGGTCGGCTGTGGTGGATCATCGGCGCGCTCGCCGGCATCGGCGGAGTGGTCACGGCGATGTACGCCGGCAACGCCGTGTTGTTCGGCACGTCCGACCCTTTCACGACGGAGATCCTCGTCTACGTTCTCGCCGTCTGCGTTCTCGCGAGGTTCGTCAGCCTGCCGCTTGCTGCGGCAGGCGGTCTGGTCGTCGGCGTGATGCAAGAAGCGGTGCTCTGGTCGCAGAAGTCGACCTACGTCGTGGCGGGCGTGGTGTTCGGGCTCGTCCTCCTGGTGCTGCTGGCGCAGACGTCGCAGCGGTCGCGCGCGGAAACGATTGCGGCCGGCGGATGGAACGCGACGCGCGAGACGCGCCCCACTCCTCGTGAGCTGAAGTCCCTCGCCCCGGTCCGGTCATGGCGGCGCGGCCTGATCATCGCCGGGATCGTCGTCGCGCTGGGCGCACCATGGATCCTCAACGTCGGCCAGACCAACCTCGCCGCGGTGATGGCCATCACCGGAATCTTTGGTGTGTCCGTCCTCGTGCTGACCGGGTGGGCCGGGCAGATCAGCCTGGGACAGGTCGGGATCGCGGCCGTCGGTGCGTATGTCGTCGGTGCCACCCATCTTCCGTTCCTGATCGCGCTGCTGGTGGGTGGTCTCCTCGGCGCCGTCTGCTCGGTTGCCCTCGGCGTGCCGGCGCTGCGCTTGCGCGGGCTGCACTTCGCGGTGACCAGCCTCGCGTTCGCGTACGCCGTCGCCGAGATCCTCGTGAACCCCAACGCCCTCGGCAAGCATCTGCGCTCGATCGTCGGGCGGCCGGACCTGCTCGGCCTCAGCCTCGAGGACGGACGCTCCTTCTACTACTTCTGCCTCGTGCTGCTCGCTCTCACGGTCATCGCACTGGTCGGAATCCGTCGCAGCCGGGTCGGGCGGACATTGCTCGCCATCCGCGACAACGAGACGGCAGCACAGCTGTTCGGCGTACCGTTCGTCCGCGCGCAGCTCGGGGCCTTCGCCCTGGCCGGGTTCGTTTCGGCGATCGGCGGCGCGATGTTCGCCTACAGCCAGCATGGCGTCAACGCGACGTCGTTCGGGCCCGATCAGAGCATGCTGCTGTTCCTCTGCGTCGTCATCGGCGGCCTCGGGTCGATCCCGGCGCCGCTGCTCGGTGTGGCGCTTTTCGGCGGATTGCAGATCGGCGGTGTCAACCTGCCCGCGCAATACCTCGTGATCGGCATCGTCGGCTTCGGCATCATCCGGTTCATGCCGGGCGGCGTCGGCATGCTCGTCTTCCGGGGGCGCGACGCGTTCCTGCGCCGGGTCGCCTACCGCTACCGCATCGTCGTACCCAGCTTGTTCACTGACGCCGGCGCGGCCGCATGGGAGAACCAGGTCGCGCCGATCCGGCCCAAGGTCCGCACTGGTGGCGGCACCGTCTTCATCCCGCGCGTCTACCGCCTGCCCGACCAGTGGCTTGCCCGCCCCGACGCCGTCAGCAGTCAGAGCCCGAGGTCGTCATGACCGAACTGCAGAACCTCGTCAACGACGAGCCGGCTCGCGCGCTGGTTCCAACGGCGCGAGAGCTCCAGCTTGGCGAGAGCTGGAGCAGCAACTGGCCGGCCGACCTCGTGGCCGAGGAGCGGCGCCCGTCCGTGCGTCGCCAGTTGCGCGCGACGTTCTCGAGCAACTTCAGCGTCCGTGCCTTCACGGGCCCGAGACTGCCGTTGCTGGTGTTCACCGCGGTCGGATTCCTCGGCGCGTGGGACACCCAGGCCGTCAGCGTGCTGCTGCCGGACGTGCAGGCGAGCTTCCACGCCAACACGCGGTTCATGGTCAATCTGGTGTCGGCCTTCGTCGTCGTGGTCCTGATCGTCGGGCCTTTCGCCGGATACGCCGTCGACCGAGTCAAGCGGCTGTGGTTGTTCCTGCCCGGCCTGGCGCTTGCGTCGATCGGCCGGTTCGTGGCCGCGCTCGCGGGCGGCATCGGCTTGCTCGGCGTCTCCCGCGGTGTCGTCGGGCTGTCGTCTGCGCTGCATGGACCGCCGACCTACCCGCTCATGGCCGACTACTACAAACCGTCGGAGCGAGCGCGCACCTTCAGCCTCGCGTTCGCGGCCGTCTCACTCGGAACAGTCGCCGGGCCGACGTTGAGCTCAGGGATCGCGGCCGTCGCGGGATGGCGCGCGGTCTTCGCGGTCCTCGGGGTCCTCACCGCGGTCGTCAGCGTCGCCGCGCTCCGGCTGCGCGAACCACAGCGCGGCCTGCTCGATCGCATCGAGGCCGGCCTGGACCCCGACGACCCGGCCAACTCCGCACCGCCGCCAAGCTGGGCCGAGTCGTGGCGGGCAGCGGCCGCGATCAACACGATGCGCCGGATCTGGCTGTCGGTGATGTTCCTGACCTTCGGCGGCGCAGAGCTCACGGCCGTGGTGCTGCCGCTCTACTACCGCGACCACTTCCACGTCGGCACCAGCGAGCGCGGCTACATCCTGACCCTGTTCGCCTTCGCGGGGCTGCTCGGAATCGTGTTCTCAGGGCCGGTTGCCGACAGGTTGCTGGCCGACCGGCCGGCACGGCTGATGACGCTGTGGGCCGCAGTCGTCTTCGCCCAAGCCGGGATCTTCGCCGCGATCGCGTTCGCGCCGAGCCTCTGGCTGACGGTCCTGCTGTCTCTTCCTGTCGGCTTCACCGCGGCGTTGCTGACGCCAGGGCTGACGATCCTCATCTCGCTCGTGATCCCGGCGCGGATCCGCGGGCTGGGTGTTCAGTCGATGAGCCCGTTCATCCTGCTCGGCATCGTGCTGTTCCTCGTCGTCTACAACGGCATGTTCGCCAACGCCAGCCTCAACATGTACTTCCTCATCTTCGCCCCGGCGGTCGCGCTCGGCGGGATCGTGCTGCTCGGTGTCGGGCCCGGCCTCGATCGCGACATCCGCAGTGCGCTGGCGAGCGGAGCGGCGGAAGAAGAGGTGCGTCGGGCGCGCGAGGCGGGCAAGCAGAAGATGATCGTCTGTCGCGACTTGGACGTCTCGTACGACGGCGTGCAGGTGCTGTTCGGCGTTGACTTCGACGTCGACGAAGGCGAGGTCGTGGCACTGGTCGGCACCAACGGTGCGGGCAAGTCGACCTTGCTGTGTGCCATCGCCGGCATAACACCGCTGGCCACCGGGGCGGTTTTCCTCGACGGTCGGGATGTCACGCACATGCCGGCCGACGAGAAGGCCGCGCACGGCGTCGTGATGATGCCAGGCGGCAAGGCCGTCTTCCCGACGATGTCCGTCGCCGACAACCTGCAGGCCGCACTCTGGCTGCGGCCGGAGAAGGACGACCAGGCCGCTGCCCACGTCGACGAGGTCTACGAGATGTTCCCGGTGCTTCGCGAGCGACGCGACGCACTGGCCGGCAACCTGTCCGGCGGCGAGCAGCAGATGCTCGGCGTCGCACAGGCGATGCTGATGGAGCCGCGGCTGCTGCTCATCGACGAGCTGTCTTTGGGCCTGGCCCCGGCGATCGTCGAGCAACTGCTCAAGACTGTGCGCCTGCTCGCGCAGCGCGGCGTCACCATTGTGCTCGTCGAGCAGTCGGTCAACGTTGCGCTGACCGTCGCCGAGCGCGCGGTCTTCATGGAGCGCGGCGAGATCCGCTTCGACGGACCGACGACGGAGCTGCTCGGGCGGCCCGATCTCGTCCGGGCGGTGTTCATGGGCACCGCGGCGAGCGCGGGCGGACGGCTTACCGCCGGCACTGCTCGGCGAACCAGTGCCGTCGGCGGCGGCGATACGGACGCGGAGCGGCCTGCGCTGTCGGTCCGCGGTGTCAGCGCCACGTTCGGCGGAGTGCAGGCGCTCGACGACGTCAGCCTCAGCGCACACGCCGGCGAGATCGTCGGCATCATCGGCCCGAACGGCGCCGGCAAGACGACGCTGATGGACGTCATCAGCGGGCTGCACCGCACCGGCGGCGGCTCGGTCGAGCTCGCCGGTCGCGATATGACCAACCTTCCACCGCATGTGCGCGCGCGGCTCGGGCTGGCGCGGTCGTTCCAAGACGTACGGCTGTTTCCCTCGCTCACCGTCGCCGACACCCTCGCCGTCGCGTTCGAACGACACTTCGGCCTACGCAGCGCAGCGCTTGCAGCGGTTTGGGCCCCGCCGGTCCGACGTACCGAGCGGCGGATCGCCCGCCGCGTCGAGCGCGTCATCAGCCTCCTCGGCCTCGATGCCTACGCCGACAAGTTCGTCAACGAACTGTCCACCGGGACGCGCCGCATGGTCGACATCGGCTGCGTGCTCGCGACCGAACCCGCCGTTCTCCTGCTCGACGAGCCGGCTTCCGGCCTCGCGCAGGCAGAGACCGAGCAGATCGCGCCGCTGCTGACGCGGCTCGTCTCCGAGACCGGAGCCGCGGTGGTCGTCATCGAGCACGACATGCCGCTGATCACTTCGATCTCGGACCAGCTCGTCGCCATGCATCTCGGCCGTGTGATCGCCGCGGGCCCGGTGGCGGAGGTCGTCGACCATCCGGACGTCGTCCGGTCCTACCTGTCCGCATCCGACGACGTGATCGTTCGCTCCGGCCACACGGCCGCGACGGCCGTCACTGCTCTTCTGACGTCCGCAGAAAGGTGAGTCCCGTGCCGCCCACCCGTCGTTCCACGAACTCGAACCCGACACCGAAGGCGCGGCGAGCGCTGTCGCGCACCACCGTGCAGGAGCGGTTCGAGGAGATCGTCAGCAACATCGGGAAGGTCATCAAGGGCAAGGACGAGATGATCCGGCTCGCGCTGACGGCACTGGCTGCCGACGGGCACATCGTTTTCGAGGACATGCCCGGCACCGGCAAGACGATGCTCGCCCGCGCGATCGCGCAGTCGATCGACGCGAGCGTGTCCCGTATCCAGTGCACTCCTGACCTCCTGCCGACCGACGTCACGGGCTCGAGCGTGCTCGACCGGCACACCGGCGACTTCGTCTTCCGCGAGGGCCCGGTGTTCGCCAACGTCTTCCTGGTCGACGAGGTCAACCGCGCCACACCGAAGACACAGTCGGCGCTGCTCGAAGCGATGGCGGAGCGTCGCGTCTCGTTCGACGGCGTCACTCGCCCCCTGCCGCAGCCGTTCTTCGTGCTCGCGACGATGAACCCGATCGAGCTCGCGGGCACGTTCGCGCTGCCCGAGGCGCAGCTCGACCGGTTCCTCTTCCGGCTGACGATGGGCTATCCCGACCTGAAGGCCGAACGGGAGGTGCTCGACACCAGCGGCAAGCGCGAGGCCATCGCCGACCTTGGTGCGGTCACGTCGACGGACGAGTTGCTCGCGATGATCGAGTGGGCGAACGACGTCAGCGTCGACGACTCGGTCAAGGACTACATCGTCAACCTCGTCGCCGCGACCCGGACCGATCCCGCACTCGCCATGGGTGCGTCGACGCGCGCCTCGCTCGCGCTGCTACGCGCCTCGCGTGCCGCCGCCGCGTCGCAAGGTCGTGACGACGTCGTACCGGACGATGTCCGTGCGCTCGCGCCGCACGTCCTCGGCCACCGGCTCGTGCTGACGGCGGACGCTGTGCTGCGTGACGAGACGGTGGACGCCGTCGTCGACCGCCTGCTGTCCCGGGTGAAGGCACCGGTCGGGTCGCTTCGGGCCGCACCCAAGACGCGCGCCACGGCCGCGCCGTTCCCCGCCGAGGACGGCGCTGTGCACGCGACCGCGACGCCCGCCCACGTCCCCGCCTCGTCCGCATCCCGCTAAGGCCACCGACTTCCGATGCCAGCGCCGTTCAGCCGCTCCAGCCTCGCCGGCTCCGTCCCGGCGGGCTCGTTCGCGTTGCGCCTGGAGCGACAGCTCGGCATGACGGTCGCCGGGCTCAGCCTGGCCGGCGTGGTTGTCGTCGGCGTCGTCGTGGCGCGCATCGTGCACAGCCGGCCGATGACGTTCCTTGCCTACGGGTTTCTGCTCCTGGTTGTCGCCTCGGTCGCGCTGGCCCGCCGCAAACTGCCGCTCGACGCGCATCGCGCCGATCTGCCGACCAGGGTGAGGGAGGGACAGCGACTCGACGTCAACGTGGCCGTCACCGCGCGCCGGCGGGTGAGCAGCATCATGTTCGAGGACGAGATCCCCGGCGCGTTCGGGCCGTCGGCGCGCGTACCGGTCGCCACCATCCCCGCCGGCGACGAGGTCACGCACACCTACAGCTTCGTGCCGACCCTGCGCGGCGTGTACGAGATCGGTCCACTCGTCGCAATCACCGGCGACGCGTTCGGGCTGTCCCGGCGCCGGATCCGGCTTGCCGACCCGGTGAAGATCATCGTGCATCCGCGCACGGAGTCCGTGCACGACCGCGTGCTGTCTCGGGAGTGGGAGGACCCGCCGGTGCGTCCGCCGGTCGCGAAGCCGTGGCCCACCGGCTTCGAGTTCTACGGCATGCGCGACTACCAGCCCGGCGACGACCCGCGCCGCATCATGTGGCGTGCGGCCGCCCGCACCTGGGACCCGGTCGACGGTGTCTCGCGCTACATGGTGCGGGAGTCGGAGCAGGGCGTGACGGACCGGGTCACGCTCATCCTCGACACCGACGAACGTCACCACTCGCGCGGTGAACCCTCCGAGACATTCGAGACGGCAGTGCGCACGGCCGCCTCGCTCGGCGTCCGGCACCTGAAGGACGGGTTCTCGGTGACGGCCTACACCAACAGCGGCGAGATGGTGAAGTCGCTGCGCGGCAACCGTGCCCAGATCCCCTACCTCGACGCGCTCGCCACCGTCGGCAAAGGCAGTGTCCGGCTCTCGACGATGATGTCGCGGATCGTTGCTTCGCCGCGCTCGCACACGCACGTCGTCCTGATCGTTCCCGAGCTCAGCGCCGAGGTGGCAAAGAGTCTGCGCCTGCTCCTCGATGGCGGCTCGTCGGTGCTGGTTGTGCTCGTCCGTTGGGAGGAGTCGGACCCGGCGTCGGTGCGGCGCGCCGGTGCGCTGGATTGCAACTTCGTCGAGGTACGACCCGACCAGGCGCTGGACCGCGTGTTCGCCACCATCCACGGCACCGGGGCGCGCCGATGACCATTGAGGCTCCGCCGCGCCAGCTCGACGGTGCAGTCGGCGAGGAACTGGCGCCGGCTGTCGCCGCTGCGGACGCGGTGGTCGCCGGGACGACGTCCCCGACAGGGTTCGACAACGACGACGAGAACGACGCGACACCGGTTGCCTCGCCGCGCGAGGCGATGATGATCGGTGCCGCGGCGCTCCTGTCCAGCGCGGGCGCGGGATGGATGTGCAGCGCCGTGTTCGCCGGAGCGTTCCCGCACGTCATCGCGCTGCTCGGCGCGCTGCTCGGCGCGGGTGTGGTTGCGGTGTCGTACCGCTCGATGCGACCGGCCTTCGTCCAGTTGCTGCTCGTCCCGGCAACACTGGTCGTCGGCGCCCTCCTGCTCGTGCCCTACACCGGGCACGGCGAGTCGCTGCCCGGCCTGATCAGCCAGGCGGTCCGCATGGGCGGGCTGCAGTTCGCTCCGGTGAAGTTCCTGCCGGGATGGCACTTCCTGCTGCTTCTGCTGACTGCGCTGGTCGCCGGCACCGCTGCGGCCATCGCCACCTCACGCGGTCAAGCGCGGATCGCGACGTTCGTCCCCTTGCCGTTGCTGTTCGCCGCCTCGATGATCCAGCCGAAGCGCGGCGACTTCGTGTCCACCGGTGTCGGCCTCGCGTGCATCATCGCGTCGCTCGCCGTCAGCTACGGCGTCGAGCTGTCGCGCGAGTCGACTCCCGACGCCGGCAGTGGGACCAGACGCTTCGAGCTGCGGCGCCTGCTGCGTGCCGCGGCGGTCATGACCGGACTGGGTCTCGTCCTCGTTGTCGTTGCGCAGGCGGGGTTCCTGTTCCCGGCCGCCCCGCCCTCGGTCGCAGTGCCGCCGAGGCATCCGCAGATGCCCCCGCCGGTGCCGAACAAGCGGCTGTTCACTCTCGAGGCTCCGACCGCGGTGCCGGTGCGCATCGGCGTCCTCGACGGCTACGCCGACAACGGCTGGGAGACGCCGCCGTACGACCCGGCCCTGATCAAGAAGGTGCCAGCCTCCGGCACTGTGCCCACCGATGCCGGCGTCCCGGTGGCGCCGCCGGTGCAGTCCCTGGGTGCGAACGGGCAGCTGAAGGTCACGTGGCGGATCGACAACCTGAGCGGCGACGTGCTGCCGAACGTCGCGGAGCCGGAGTCGTTCGCGGTGAACGGCAACTCCTTCACCTACTACCCCCGCACTCAAATGCTGCAGACGGCCGGCATCGCCAAGCCGGGGCTCACGTACGGCGAGATTGCCGCCTCGGCGCCGAGCACCAAGCAACTGGAAACGGCGGGTCCGGCGCCGGCGGCGCTCAGCGAGTTCACCCAGGCGCCGCCCGCACCGGCCGCCGTGGCGACGTTGCTGTCCCAGGCGCCGAAGAACCCGTTCGACCGGGTGCAGTTCCTCCGTACGGCGCTGTACAAGTCGGTCATCGCCAAGGGCGCGGGTGTGCCGGCGAACGTCAGCCCGAAGGACGTCGCGGACATGCTCGCCGGACACACCGCGTCGCCGTACCAGATCGTGGGCGCCGAAGCATTGCTCGCGCGCTGGGCCGGGCTGCCTGCGCGCATCGGCTACGGCTACTTCAACGACACTCCGACGTCGCCGGGCGTCTACGACATCTATCCCTCGAACGGGTCCGACTGGCTGGAGGTGTACTTCGGTGGAATCGGATGGGTGCCGCTGATCGGTCACCCTTTGCATGCCGAAGCGAGCCTGTCGCAGCAGAAGCCGAAGTCGAACATCCAGCCGTCGCGGCAGCTCGCGCTGGTCGTCTACGTCCCGATCCAGGAACAGAACCCGCAGCAGCTCTACACCGTCGTGCGCTGGTGGGTGTCGGTGCTCGCGCCCTACCTCGTGGGATTGGCGCTCGCATGGACGTTCTGGCCCGGTCTCGTCAAGCTGCTCCGCCGTGGCCGTCGGCAGCGGTGGGCGCGTCGGCAAGACCCTGCCGGGCGAATCCTTGCGGCGTACGCCGGATTCCGTGACGTCGCGAACGACCTGCGGATCGGTTCGACCGGGGATCTTCCGTTGGCCTTCCTCAACTGCGTCGCGACGGACGAAGAGCATGAAGAGCTGGCATGGCTGGTGACACGTGCGCTCTGGGGCGACCTGCGGCGCGACGTCCGGGCTGAGGACGCCGAAGCGGCCGAGCGGATGGCTGCATCGGTGACGAAGCGGGTCGTCACCGCGCAGTCCGCGACGAACCGTGTTGTCACGTTCGCTGCGCGGGCTTCGCTGCGGGACCCGTACACCTGGGAGATCCCGGCGCTGTGGCGTGGTCCGGAGCCCTCCCGCCGACCGGCATGGAACTTCCGTCGTCGCCGAGTGCTCGTCCAGTCACCCACGTTCGCCCTGGTGCTCGTGCTCACCCTCGCGTCCGTCTTCCTGCTCGGTGGCTGCGCGTCACAGGGAAGCGGCAAGCTGGCGGTCGCGCTGCCCGCGCGAGTCGCCCCGGCCACGGTCACCGTCAATGGCGAGACCTTCCAGCTGCAGCGCGAGCTCACCGCCGAGGTCGCCTACACCAAGGCGGGGCCCACGTCCCTGGTTGCGCAGGGGCAGGTCTTCACGGTGCGCCTCAACACGGCCGTGCAGGCGTCCCTGCAGGTCGGTGCTTTCAAAGCCCGTATCGACGGGCGCAAGCCCGACGTGATCCGTGGCGTCCTCAACAGCCTGAACCTGGGACAGGTGCACCGGACGTCGCTTCCGAACGGGCTGTCGGTCTGGCAGGGCACGCTGCCGTCGCAAACCGTCGACGTCTACATCCCGCCGTCCGGTCGGTACTACGACCTCTTCGTCGCCCAGCAGACTTTCGCGGACACAGCCACAGTCTTCGCCGACGTGCTCACCTATCAAGGAGGCAGGTCATGAACCGTCGCCGGCGCGGCCTCGGCCTGGCCCTGGCAGTGGCGATCGCCTCGACGTCCGCATGCGCCTACCACCCGCCGCATCCCGCCATGCGCATCGGCATGAACGGTGTAGCCGCAGACGTTCTGTACGGCGCGACCAACGCCGCCGTCCTGCCCGGTGCCGTCATCCTGCCGCCGCCGCCCGTGCACCCACCGGCGACCACGCAGTCGGTGCCGGCGCCGCCGACGGTTTCGCTTCCGCCTGCGTCGACAGGCAGGGTCGACACCTGTCCCGCAGCTCGCTCGACAGTCGTCGCGCAACCCGCGGTCAACCGCGTCCTGGCGGCGCCGGTCGCGGCGACCTATCCGTTCCGCTCGACACAGCAGATCCATTCGGCGACGCGGTCACAGCGACTGAACGACATCGCCGAGACGCGCCAGGTGTCGGACATCACGACGAGGGGCAACACGATCAACTTCACGGTGACGGCGACGTACCCTTTCATCGACCTCATCGAGAAGACGCACTATCAGATCGTCACGTCGTCGAGTGCGCCCTCCGAGGCCGAAGGCTCCGTCCCGGCAGGAACCTTGTCCGGGGTCTACGTCACCGGCCAGAGTGTCAGCAACATCGGCGGCACCGGGTCGAGCAGTGTGACGTGGAGCCCGCCGATCCAGGTCTTGAAGCTCCCGGCCGGCCCGGGCGAGACGTGGGCCGTGAGCAGCACCGACAACCAGAGCGGTCAGGTCGAGACGCTGACCGCCACGATCGACGCGGTCAGCCAGGTCAATGCCTGTGGCGCTCTTGTTCAGGGCTACCTGGTGCATCTGTCCGGGCAGTTGGTGACGCCCGACGAGGCCTTTCCGGTGAGTGTCGACGAGACCCAGCTCATCGCGCCGCAGTTCGGCGGTCTGGTGTTGGCCGACAACGCGAGCGTGACGGTGCACACATCGCCGAGCGCCACCGCCACCCAACAGGTGGCCGACACGATCAGCACGACTCCCAAGCTCCCCACCGGCGGCAGCTCATGAGTGAACTTCCTAGGAGACATTGGTGACCCGGACAACTCAGGTTGGTTTCGACCCGGCACGCCTCGCGCGGCTGGACAAGCATTTCGGCCGTTACGTCGACGACGGGCGTCTTCCGGGGTGGCAGCTGGCCATCACCGCCGGCGACGACATCGTGCACGAGTCAACGTACGGCTGGCGCGACCGCGAGGCCGCTCGGCCGGTCGAGCCGGACACCATCTGGCGCATCGCCTCCATGACGAAGCCGATCACGTCGGTCGCTGCCATGACTTTGTGGGAGGAGGGAGCGTTCGAGCTCACCGACCCGATCAGCACGTGGCTGCCGGCCTTCGAGGATGTTCGCGTCTACGCCTGCGGCGTCGACCGGTCGATGGTCACCGTGCCGGCGCAGGAGCCGATCCGGGTGTGGCACTTGTTGAGCCATACATCAGGCCTGACGGCAGGCTTCCTTCGCACGTCGGTGGTCGACGGTCTTTACCGCGACGCGGGCTACGAGTTCGGTGCCCCCGCCGGCCATGTTCTCGCCGACTGCGTGGACGACTGGGCCCGGCTACCGCTGCTCTTCCAGCCCGGCACGGCGTGGGGCTACGGCGTCTCGACCGACGTGCTCGGCCGGCTCATCGAGATCTGGAGCGGTCAGACGCTCGACGTCGCTCTCGCGAGCCGTGTCTTCGAGCCTTTGCAGATGAAGGACACGGGGTTCTTCTGCGATGCGGCGCGGCGCGACCGGTTGGCAGCGCTCTACCAGGCCGACGAGCAAGGACTCGCCGCCCGCATCCCGGCCGGCGACGTCGTGCAGGACCGCCCCCCGGCGGTCCTCTCCGGTGGTGGCGGCCTCATGAGCACCATGCACGACTACGTGCGGTTCACGCGGATGCTCGTCGGTGCCGGGGAGCTCGAAGGAACGCGGCTGCTGTCGCCGCGGACAGTGCAGCTGATGGCGTCCAACCACGTCGGCGGCGATCTCGCTTCGCTGTCTACCGGCGGCTTCGCCGAGACAACACTGCGAGGCGTCGGCTTCGGCCTCGGCTTCGCTGTCCTCGACGAACCCCTGAAGCTGCATACCCCGTCGTCGCGTGGCGAGTTCTACTGGGGCGGGATCTACAGCACCAGCTTCTTCGTCGATCCCGTCGACGACATCAGTGTCGTGTTCATGACCCAGCTGATGCCGTCGAGCTTCCACCCGATCCGGTCGCAGCTTCGTCAGCTCGTCTACAGCGCGATCGCATGACCACTGTTGCCATCGACCTGGGCGGCGACGAGTGGGAAGTGACCGACCTCGCCACCGGTGACCGCTGTCCCGCTGTCGTGCCTGGTTCGGTCCACCTCGACCTGCTGCGAGCGGGTGCTATCGATGACCCCTTCTGGCGCGAGAACGAAGCAGCGGTCGCATGGATCGGCGACCGCGACTGGCGCTACAGTCGCCGCTTTGACGTCTCCGACGAGTGCCTGCGGCGTCGACACCACATGCTCCGTTTCCACGGGCTCGACACGCTCGCCTCGGTTGTCCTGAACGGACAGCCGGTGCTGACGGCCGACAACATGCACCGTCAGTGGGAGGTCGACGTCACGGGACTCCTCAGGCGTGACGGCAACGAGATCGAGGTGACGTTCGCCTCGGCCAACGCAGAGATCCTCCGCCGCCAGTCGGAGCATCGGTTGCCCGGCTGGTACGGGATCTCGAGCATTGAAGGCGCCGGCTGGCTGCGCAAGCAGTTGTCGAACTTCGGCTGGGACTGGGGACCGTCGCTCGTCACGGCGGGGATCTGGCGCCGACTCGAACTCGTCGGCTGGGACGACCTGCTGGTCACGGATGTCGTCGTGTCACAGCGCCATGATGCCGGCGCGGTTTCGCTCGACGTACGGGTCGAGACGTCGCCGCCACTGCCTGGCCGCCACTTGGTCTCCTTCGAGGTGCGTGAGCCTGATGGCCACCTGGTGGCGTCGGCGGTCGTCGACGTGGCCACGGCCACGTTGGATGTTCCGGAGCCGCGCTTGTGGTGGCCCAACGGACTCGGTGACCAGCCGCTCTACCAGGTGGGCGTCTCGATCCTGCGGCCTGACCAGTCGGTCACCGCGACCGCCTCGCGACGCATCGGCCTGCGAACGCTGCGTCTCGTCCGTGAGCCGGACGCCGACGGCGAGACGTTCGGGTTCGAGTGCAACGGCGTGCCGTTCTTCGCCAAGGGCGCCAACTGGATTCCGGCTGACGCCGTCGTCGGTCGCGCCGACGTGCCGATGCTGCGACGGCTCGTTTTCGACGCCGCGGCAGCCCACATGAACATGCTTCGTGTCTGGGGCGGCAACGTCTACGAGGAGGACGCGTTCTACGACGCGTGCGACGAGGCGGGCATCTGCGTGTGGCAGGACGCGGCGTTCGCCTGCGTGACCTTCCCGACCTTCGATGAGGACTACGTCACGAGCGTGCAGGCAGAGCTCGCTGACAACATTCGCCGGCTGCGCCACCATCCGTCGCTGGCGCTGTGGTGCGGCAACAACGAGCTCGAGATGGGGCTCGTCGGCGACTCGTGGAACGACTGGCAGATGCCGTGGGACGACTACATCCCCTTCATGGACGGGATCGTCGGCGACGTCGTACGTGCGCTCGACCCCCAACGCGACTACTGGCCCGGAAGCCCGCACACGCCGGGGGAGGGTCGGCGGGAGTCCAACAGCCCGGCCGCAGGTGACGCGCACTTGTGGACCGTGTGGCACGGCGGGAAGCCCGGAACCTGGTACCGGACCTCGACGCACCGCTTCGTCAGCGAGTTCGGGTTCCAGGCCTACCCGCACCCCGCGACGATGGCAGCGGTCACGGAGCCCGAGGATCGCAATCTCGCCAGTCCCGTCATCGACGCACATCAGAAGGCCACCGCCGCGGGTGCGAGCGGCAATGCCGAGCTCGCCCGGCAGCTGGTGCAGAACTTCCGTACGCCCGACTCATGGGACGACCTCGTCTGGCAGACGCAACTGCTGCAAGCGCTCACCGTGACGACGGGGCTCGAGCACTGGCGCCGGTCGATGAGCCGCACCCGGGGCGTTCTCTACTGGCAGCTCAACGATTGCTGGCCCGGGCCTAGCTGGTCGTCGATTGACTACTTCGGCCACTGGAAGGCGCTGCACCATGCAGCCCGGCGGGCATTCGCTCCCATCCTGCTGTCGCTGGTAGAGGACCGAGCGAGTTCCACGGTCGCGGTGCATGTGACCAACGAGACGCCGGACCCTGTGACCGTCCCGGTCGAATGGACGATTCTGCGCACCGACGGGACGGTGCTGGCATCCGGTGCCGAGAAGGTGCTGGTCGACCCGCAAGCCGACCAGCGCGCCCTCACCATCGACGCCACCGCGCAGGTCGAGGCGCACGGTGCTCGCGATGTGCTGGTGTTCGCGACGATTCCCGACATCTCGGAGCAACGCGCCATGACCGCCTTCGTGCCGCTCAAGCACCTGTCGCTGCGCGATCCGGAACTCGAGCTCAGCCGCGACGGCGGGAGCCTGACGATCACCGCGACCCGGCCGTCGCCATGGGTGTGGCTGGACGCCGGTGGCGCCGAACCGCTGCGGCTCTCGGACAACTTCTTCGCGATGGTGCCCGGCAGCTACACCGTCTCGGTCGAGATGTCGCCCTCGACCGAGATTCGCCTGCTGAGCCTGACGGACCTTCAGGGAGCGCCGCTGATCTAGGCAAGGCAAGACAGCGAATTGGGTAGTTCCACCGACGCGAGCAGACCGCCTCCGGCAGCAGCATTCCCGTATCCCCGCACGGGAAGGAGCCGGAAATGAACATGGAGAGCGTCCCCCAGGTCTGGGATGACGATCGTGACGGACAGTTCTTCGGCATCACTGCTGCGCTGTTCTCTGCGCATTTCTGTTTCGGGGCGAGCGTCTTGCTCGGCTTGAATGACGGAGAGCAGGAGTGCACCGCTGTCACCGCAACAGCCAGTACGCAGCCGATCACCAGGCCACCCGTCGCAAGCGTGAAGTGAGTTCTAGTCCCGGCGTTGGGCTTCGAGCGGGGTGTGGGCGCTGACGACCAGCGCCGCCATACGCCCTACGACCGGGCCGGGTCCGAAGCGGCGTTCCAGCGCGACCGCGACGGCGTGGGTAGCCGCGTCGAGGTCACCGCGCGACTCGATCTCCCCGCGCAGCGGCGTGCCTCGGCAGTAGCCACGAGCGAGGTCCGCCGCGTCGTTCGCCCTGCAATCGAGCTCGACCGTCTCGACCTGTACGCCGCCGAACCCGGCTGCGGTCAGGTCGGCCGTGACACGGTCCACGTCGTGGTAGCCATGCGGCACACGAGCGAGAAAGTTCGGCGGGTCGTCGGGGAACTTCTCGGCAAGGGCAGCGATCACCTCGGCCTCGACGTCGTGCGTTGCAAGCGGTCCCCAGCAGTTGAACAGGAAGTGCCCACCGGGTCTGAGCACTCGCGCGACCTCGGCGTACGCCGCCTGTCGGTCGGGAAAGAACATGACCCCGAACTGGCAAGCGACGAGGTCGACGCTCGCGTCGGCGAACGGCAGCTGCATCGCGTCGGCCTGCCGCCACGTCGCCGCCGGCACCTTCGCCGAGCCGACGTCCACCATCGCGACGTTGAGGTCGGTCGCCGTGACTTCCGCACCGGGCAGGCTGCCCGTCATGGCTCGGGTGAGCACCCCGGTCCCGGCGGCGAGCTCGAGCACGAACTGCGGGTGGTGACGCACCACCCGAGCGGCAAGGTCAACCGCGTACGGCTTGAAGACCGCCGGAACGAGGTGCTGGTCGTACGCCGTGGACATGTCTTGAGCCCACACACGACTCGCTGCGTCAGTCATGCCTCGATTGTGCCGCCGGTCAGCGGGCGCCGGCTGTGGTCGCGTCGCTCCAGGTGTAGTCGAAGGCGGGTCGGTGACCGGAGTACTGCAGCAGCAGTTCGCTGTAGGAGTTGAAGTAGCCATCCCAGCCGCGCATCACGTGGCCGGTGCCGCCGATGACCGATCGGCTTCCGCTGAACTGCGCCAGGATGTTGTCCCGGTGTCCCCAGCATCCCTGCGCCCGAGGCGAGGTGCAGTCGAGGTTGGACGTCGTCGCGCGTGACCCTCCCCACCCGTCGAGGTACATCCACGAGTAGTCCGCCGTGAGCGAGTTGTAGTCCGCCGCCCAGTTCGACGCCCACGAGCGGATCTGCGCCCCGGACGACAGTCGCCAGCCGATCGCAGTGGGATCGGTGTTGTGCCGCGCGCCGGTCGCCGCCCAGCTGTCGAGCTGGCGGGTCAAGCCCTGCAGTGGCCGGAGGCCACGAGAAGTGCGCTCGAGATCGGTGATGACGAACAGCTGCTTGTCGACTGAGAGCGACCAGTAGTTGCGCGGCAGTCGGATCGGTCGCACGCCCTCGGCGGCGTGCGCATTGTTGATCGCTGCCAGCGCCGCGTCTCGGCACGCCGTCGATTGCTGCGCTGCCACCGATCCGTCGCCCCAGCAGGCATCGTCGTACGCCGGGCTCGGCGGCTTGTTCACCGTCGGGCTCCTGTTGGCCATGGCAGCGTTGGCTGCTCCGGTCGGCGCCAGCAGGAGGGCGCCGGCAAGTGCGACGCCCGACAACACGGTGACTCGTGTGGGTTGCATGGCGAGCGCCCCCATTGGTGACGATTTGCCGGACACATGCCGTGTCGGCAGTCTTCGCCCACCTTCTTGAAAGCCCAATCGGGTGAAGGCGTCTACGCGACGGTCAGCGCTTCCTCGACCAGGTCCTCGAACGAGACGGTCACCTTCTGCCGAATGCTGTCCGCGCCAAGCTCGAGCACACCGGCCGCGCGCGCCATGCGCTCGCTGGCGGTGAACACGATGATGCGCGAGCCCGGGCACGAGCCACGCAGCACCGGCAGGATCTCGGCACACGTTCGATGCCCGAACATCAGGTCCAGCACGATCGTGTCCGGGCAGGCCGCACCCGCGAGGCTGACCGCCCTTTCCAGCGACTCGGCGACGCTCACCGAGGCGCAGCGCGGGTCGCCGCCAACCAACACCGCCAACAGCTCCAAGATGTCCGGCTCGTCATCGACGACGAGGACGCTGCGCATCATGAGGGCCAGTGTCTCGCGCGCAGGTTTAGCGCGCTACATCTGTCTGTCAAGAACCGTCGGAACTCGTCATCGGGGCGTCGCGAAACGGAACCCTGGCAACGACGGCCTCGATGCTGTCGGCGTGATCGACCCGCCACTCTGCGCTGAGCGTGTCGCTCACGAACAGCAGCACCGCGTCGCGTCCTATGTCGACCGTCAAGACGATCGGCGCCCCTGATGTGCTGCGCAATGCCGCGGTCAGCTGACCCGACTCCGGATCACGCATCGAGTGCGAGGGCAAACGGCAGTACCTGACTGGCGCCCGCGAGTCGCAGCTCCCGAGCAGCGAGCGCCATGGTCCAGCCGGAGTCGATGATGTCGTCGACGAGCAGAACGATCTGACCACCGAGCCGCTCGATCATGCTTCGCTGCTCCACCGTCACCGAGAATGCCGCCGACAGGGACCGCACGCGCTGCGCGCTGTTGGTTCGGGACGCCGCATTGATTGGTGCGCTGCCGCGCAGGCAACCGAGCCACTCGAGCCGCCCCGTCGCCGCGATGCGCTCTCCGAGCGTCGTCACCAGCTGCGGGCGCCGCGACGATGGCACCGCTGCAACGGCGGTGGGCCTCTGCTCCCAGCCCCACGCGCGCAGCACGTCTACGGCCGCGGTGAGGAACTCGTCGGGCAGCGGCTGGTCCGGCGCGCCCTCGTGCAGCACCCGCCGCAGCCGTGGCCCCCACCCGATGTCACTGAGCCGCCCGACCACTCGACCCTGCGCGGCGCGCTCGCTCTCGGGGATCTTGCCGGAGAGCTGTACGCCGATCTTCGGCAACCCTGTCGGCCACATCGCTCGCAGCTCGATCTCCACGCCGGGTCGGGTGATCTGCGAACGCGAGGCCGATACCGCGGAGTCCGACACGTCCGGCGCCCAGTTCTGGCCCGTGCAGTTGTCGCACCGGCCGCACGGTGCTGCACCAGGATCGTCCAGTTGCCGGCGCAGGAACTCCATCCGGCATCCGGCGGTCGCGATGTAGTCGCGCATTGCCTGCTGCTCGGCCGTGCGCACCGCGGCGACTTTCGCGTGGCGCTCCTCGTCGTACGTCCACGGCGCTCCGGTCGAGAGCCACCCGCCCTGGACCCGCCGAACCGCACCGTCGACGTCGAGCACCTTCAGCATCTGCTCGAGCCGGGACCGCGACAGCTCGACCGAGACTTCTAATGCCGGGACGCTCATCGGCTGGCTTGACTCCGCGAGCACGTCGAGCGTGCGGCGTACGACATCCTGTGGCGGGAATCCGACGCTGGAGAAGTAGCGCCAGACGTCCTCGTCCTCCATCCCCGGCAGCAGCAACACCTGGGCACTCTGCACACCGCGCCCGGCTCGGCCGACCTGCTGGTAGTACGCGACCGGAGACTGAGGCGCGCCGAAGTGCACGACGAACCCGAGGTCCGGCTTGTCGAAACCCATCCCGAGAGCCGATGTGGCCACCAACGCCTTGACCTTGTTGTCGATCAGGTTCTGCTCTGCGCTGAGGCGGTCGACCGGTTCGGTCCGGCCGGTGTACGACGCCACCGCGTGGCCCTCTGCCGTGAGGAAGGCCGCGATGGCCTCCGCCTGCGCGACGGTGAGCGTGTAGATGATGCCGGAACCCGGCAGATCGTTGAGGTGCTCAGCGAGCCAGCCAAGCCGGTGCGCGTTCGACGGCAACCGCAGCACGGCCAATCGCAGGCTCTCCCGGTCCAGGCTGCCCCGCAGGACCAGTGGCGGTGTCGACGCACCGCCAGCGTCAAGCTGCTCGGCCACGTCCTCCACCACGCGGGCGTTCGCGGTCGCGGTTGTCGCGAGCACCGGGATGCCCGGCGGAAGGTCCTTCAGCAGCGTCCGGATGCGACGGTAGTCCGGCCGGAAGTCATGACCCCAGTCAGAGATGCAGTGTGCCTCGTCGATGACCAGCAGCCCGGTCTCTCCTGCCAGTCGGGGCAGGACGTTGTCGCGGAACCCAGGGTTGTTGAGCCGCTCCGGCGAGACGAGCAGCACGTCCGTCTTCCCACGGTGAACCGCCGCCTCGACGTCGCCCCACTCCTCGAGGTTCGACGAGTTGATGGTGTGCGCGTTGATGCCCGCTCGGGTGGCGGCGTCGATCTGGTTGCGCATCAGAGCCAGCAACGGCGACACGATGACGGTCGCTCCGGCGCCCTGCGCGCGCAATAGGGCCGTGGCCACGAAGTAGACGGCCGACTTGCCCCAACCCGTGCGCTGCACGACAAGTGCCCGCCGCCGTTCCACCACCAAGGCCAGGATCGCCGCCCACTGGTCGTCCCGGAGCACGGCGTCAGGGCCTGCGAGCGCACGGAGGTGCCCCTCGGCGAGCGCACGCAGGTCGGTCACAGCCGGCGTCGTCACCGGCCCATCATCACAGTCAACGAGTACGAGATGGCGGGGCTGACTGCTCCTCTCCATGAAGCAGCAACTAAGGAGGGGCCACGTGACCTTCGTTCCGGACGTCATGCCGATGCTGTCGCCTGGCAAGCACCGCTCACCGCGGTCGGGCGGCTGCTTCATGGAGATCGCCAGTTTTCTGGCGGGCGAGCGGTGGTCGGACCATCCCAGGTGCACTGATCCGACCCTGGCCGAGCTCGGACGATGCGTGAACGATGTGATGCCGGACGACGGACGGTCACGGCTGGCGCCGATGATTCCGTCGGTCATCGGTACCGGAGGGCGCACCCGTGCCGAGCGCACCCGGATCGCGGCACTGGTCGTGCGCGACTGCATGCTGGAGGCCTTGCCCCTCGTGACCGGCAAGGCACGGCCCCTTGCGTGCGCATTGCTCGTCGCGGAGCGGGTGCTGGACGAAAGCACCGGCGAGGCGACTGCCGCACTCGCGACACAGCCGAACGCCTGGGACTTCGCGCGCCACTGCATGGGTGAGAACCCGAGCCGGTGGCGGGATCCACGCGCCTACCTGTCGACGGCGGCCCCCAAGGCGGTGCGGCTCACCGTGCGGACGGTCAGCGAGGAGTTGGGGGCCGAAGCACCAGACGTCCTTGTCGCCATGCTGACCAGGGCAATCGACAGCGCCCGCGTGGCCTGCGGGGTGGGGGACGGCGACGACGTCTCGGAGCAGCGGTGGCGGCGCGCGTGTGACCTCGTCGGCATCAAGGCTGACGGCGACGACCACACGCGCGACGCCTGAGCCTGCCGTCACTCGTCGGGCAGGAGGAGGCAGCTGTCGCCGAACTCGTGCCAGAGGTAGCCGTTTGCGGTTGCCTCGTCGTACGCCGCGCTGACGAGCCCGTGTCCGGCGACCGCCTCGAGGAGATCGAGGTGTGACGCATCGGGCGCGTGCCAGCCGGTGACCAATCCGGTGACGACCCGCGCCGGACGTGACGGTCCGAGGACGAGATCGGTGACACCGGACCCAGCGCGCACGATGCCGTCGCTCGACGCGACGGTCTCCAACGCGCGGGTCACCGTCGTGCCCACTGCAACGACGCGTCGTCCCCGGGAGCGGGTCAGGTTGACGAGATCGGCAGTTGCGGCGGGGACGTCGTAGGGCTCCGGCACGGGCCCCTCGCCCGCCTCCATCGACGAGACGCCGGTGTGCAGGGTGACCGGCGCGACAAAGACACCGCGACGCACCAGGTCGCGCAGCACGGCGGGAGTGAACGGGCGCCCGGCGCTCGGCATCTCGGCGCTGCCTGGCTTGGTGGCGAACAGTGTCTGGTAGGCCTCGAGCGGCCAGGCGCGGTCGACGTAGGAGTACGTGATCGGCCGGCCATGCTCGAGCAGGTACGACGCGACGTCGTCGACGTCGGGATGTGCAGCCCACAGTCGCGGGGAGGTCCGATTGCCGGACGGGTAGGCGCCCAACAGCGTGAGCTCGGTGTCGCCGGGCAGGGAGGCGTGTTCGCCGGCCACGGCGTCGGTGATCGGGCCCTCGGCGCGTGGGCCTGCGCGGAGCTCGACCACCCAGACCGGGAAGTCCAGGTCACCGGGCAATGGGCCGGAGAAGTGAACGGTGACCGCCGCCCCGCCGCTGCGCACCCCGTCCACCGCGGCCGGAAGCGTCGCGGAGTCGTTGACGACCAGCAGATCCCCGGGCTCGAGATTGTCCGCCAGGTGCGTGAACCGGGTATGTGTGACGCAACTTCGGCCGCGTGCGACCAGCAGGCGCACTTCGTCGCGCGCGAGGCCGCGCGCTTCAGGTGGGCTGGCAGCCTCAAGCGACGCCGGGAGGTCGAAGGCGAGGGTGGTCATGCGCTTGCTCCGATGGTGAGCAGCTCGGCGGACCGGACACGCCCACTCGGCGGACGCTGGTCGAGGAGGTGCAGCAGGGCGGGCACGACGGTTGCCGGTTCGGGTCGGTCGGTGATGTCCTCGCCGGGGAACGCAGCCTGGTGCATGTCGGTGCGCATGTCGCCGGGGTCGAAGGCATAGACGCGCAAGTCCTTGTGTCCGTCGCGCTGCTCGGCAGCCAAGACCGCGGTGAGCTGGTCGAGCGCGGCCTTCGAGCTGCCGTAGCCGCCCCAGCACGCGTACGGCTCGACGCTCGCGTCGGACGTGACGTTGACGATCGTTGCTCGGGTGCTGCGGTGCAGGGCGGGGAGCAACTGCTGGGCGAGCGCGAGGGGCGCGACGACGTTGGTCTCGTAGGCGCGGCGTAGCTCGTCGAGCGGGTATTCGGCGAGTTCCGGTTGCGGGCTCGGTCCCAGGTGGCTGGCGTTGTTCACGAGCAGGTCGAGCGCGCGGTCACCGACGGTGTTCGTGAGGACGGCGCGGTGCAGCGGGTTGGTGACGTCGCCCGGTATGGCCGCGATGCGTCGGCCTGCGTCGGTGCTGGTGCGGGGAAAGGCATTGATGAGATCGGCTGCGTTCCGGGCGTCGACGACGAGGTCCCAGCCTTCGGCGGCGAGAGCGTGGGCGAGGGCGCGGCCGAAGCCGCGGGACGAGCCGGTGATGACGGCGAGCGGCATGGTGGATGTCTCCTTGCGTTCTGGTGTGTTGTGAGACATCCTGAAAGTTAAAGTTAACTTCAAGTCAAGGGCAATGTTGTGGCTGACCTGCGTACGACGGACCTGTTGACGATCGCCGAGGTGGCGAAGCGCAGTGGCTTCCCGGCGTCCGCGCTGCGGTTCTACGAGAAAGAAAACCTGATCACGTCGTCGCGAACTGGTGGCGGTCAGCGCCGGTACGCGCGTTCGACTCTGCGCCGGCTGGCGTTCATCCGTGCGGCCCGGCACGTCGGTCTGACGCTGGACGAGATCGCCGCTGCGTTGGCGACGCTGCCCGATGGTCGTACGCCGACCCGGGCCGACTGGGCTCGGCTGTCGGCGACATGGCGGAAGAGACTTGACGAGCAGATCGAGGCGCTCCAGGCGCTGCGGAACGGCCTGGAGTCGTGCATCGGCTGCGGCTGCCTGTCGATGAGGCGGTGCGCCATCAGCAACCCCGGTGACATCGCCCGTACCGCGGGGCCCGGCGCGGCCTACCTTCCCCGGGCACTGCGCCAGGCGTGAGTCGGATGGCCACATGATCGAGCGCATCGGACTCGTCGTTCACGGTGGCAAGTCGGCCGCGCTGTCTGCCGGCGAGCAGGTGCGGCGATGGTCCGAAGTTCACGGGATTCCCTGTGTCGACATCGACGTGTGGAATCGCGACGGAAGCGGCAACAGACGTAACGCCACGGAAGAAGCGCAGCGCGCCGGCAACCCTGATCTCATCGTCACCGTCGGTGGGGACGGCACGTTCCTGCGCGGCGCAAGGCTGGCAGCGCGGATCGACGCCATGGTGTTGGGTGTCGACG
>Ga0207705_10000374_pt1 | contig 40260 bp, 40 predicted proteins | sample KBSC13metaG_FD_184314 | JGI IMG/M metagenome (GOLD analysis project Ga0207705, IMG submission 184314) | Corn rhizosphere microbial communities from Kellogg Biological Station, Michigan, USA - KBS C1-3 metaG (SPAdes) (version 2) | ecosystem: Host-associated > Plants > Roots > Rhizosphere > Soil ... | reverse complement strand
CATCAGGCGCCGCGGACTTCATCTGATTCAGATTGTCGAGCACGACGATCTGCGCTTCGACACCATCGGGCGGCGTGGAAACGGACTCGCCCAATCCAATCACCGCCAGCGGCTGCGGAAACGGCGCGATCACTTCGGCGCTTTCCGCATCGCGGTGCCAGCTTGGTTTGGCGAAGGCTTCGACATGCACGTTCTTGAAGCCCAGCGCCTTCAGCTTCGCCACGCCCCAATCCGCCGCACGATGCGCCGCCGGCGTGCCGACGGGACGCGGCCCGATCTGCGTCGTCAGCGATTCCAGAACGCTGTAAGCGGTCGGATCGGTCAGCGCCCTGTCGCGCAGTTGCGCCGCGGTCAGCGGATCGGCGAATGCCGCCGAAGCTCCAGCCACAACAAAGACACCAGCGAAAACAACACCGCGCGAAACCGACATGATTCCCCCTTTTTGAAGGGGGAGAGACAATCAGTTCTTCGCCTGATCCACCAGCTTGTTTTTGGCAATCCAGGGCATCATCGCACGCAACTTCGCGCCGACCTCTTCGATGGGATGCGCGGCGTGTTTGGCGCGGGTGGCTTTGAAACTGGCCTGCCCCGCCTTGTTCTCCAGCACCCAGTCGCGCGCGAATTTGCCGGTCTGGATGTCGTCGAGAACGCGTTTCATCTCCGCTTTCGTTTCCGGGGTGATGATGCGCGGACCGGTGACGTATTCGCCGTACTCCGCGGTGTTGGACACCGAGTAATTCATGTTGGCGATGCCGCCTTCATAGATCAGGTCCACGATCAGCTTCACTTCGTGCAGGCATTCGAAATAGGCCATTTCCGGCGCATAGCCCGCTTCGACCAGCGTTTCGAATCCGGCGCGGATGAGTTCGACGAGGCCACCGCATAGCACCGACTGTTCGCCGAAGAGATCGGTCTCGCATTCTTCCTTGAAGGTCGTCTCGATCACGCCCGCGCGGCCGCCGCCGATGGCGCTGGCATAGGCAAGGCCCAGATCCTGCGCATTGCCGCTCGCATCCTGATGCACGGCGATGAGGCACGGCACGCCGCCGCCCTTCTGGTATTCGCTGCGCACGGTGTGGCCGGGGCCTTTGGGCGCGACCATGAGGATGTCCAGATCCTTGCGCGGCTCGATCAGGCGGAAATGCACATTGAAGCCATGCGCGAACATCAGCGCCGCACCCTGCTTCATATTCCTGACCAGATCGTCCTTGTAGATGTCCGCCTGTAACTCATCCGGCGTGACCATCATCATCACGTCCGCCCATTTGGCGGCATCGGCGACGTTCATCACCTTGAAGCCAGCCTTCTCCGCCTTGTCCGCGGACGCACCGGGACGCGCCGCGATGACGACATCCTTCACGCCGCTGTCGCGCATGTTGAGCGCGTGGGCATGGCCCTGCGATCCGAAGCCGATGACGGCAACCTTCTTGTTCTTGATGAAATTCAGATCGGCATCTCGATCATAGTACACACGCATGACTTAACCTTTCGTGGAGTAGCGGTGTTCACCGTAGGACGGCAGGAAATAGGCGGCTGAAATCACAACAAAGATCGCGATGGCGAGATACACCGACAGAAACGCCAGCGCTGCGCCGACCGCGTAGAGGATGCTGGAGAGGATATCTTTGCCAATGTCGAAATAGTTGCGCAGCCGCGTCCGCCGCACCGAGACGGACAGGCGCTCCGCGTAACCGTGCAGCAGCCCGAAGGCGACAGATACCGCGCACATCAAAAGACCGTAGAACGCGACCGCCGAAGGCTCGAACGGATTTGCGCCCATCGTGGCCGTCGCGAACGGGATAAGCGACGTCCAGAACAGAAGATGCGCATTCCACCAGTAGAGCCCGGTGGTGGCATGCGGTGCCAGGCGCATGATCGCATGGTGATTCACGAGCAGAATGGCGACGACCGTGAAGCTCAGCAGGTAGCTCAGCACCTTGGGGCTGATGAATTCCACGATGCCCATCAGCGAATGCGTGCTGTAGATATTCTCCGGCAGCCGCAATTCCAGCACCATGATGGTAATGATGATCGCGATTACGCCATCGCTGAACGCCTCGATACGAGCCGTGGTCGGGAGCACTCCTTTGTCCTTCATCATATGACAAGATTACATCGCCTCCGGGCCGCGGGAAATCGCGGCAACGCCGGTGCGCGACACATCGACGAGGCCAAGCGGCCGCATCAAATCCACGAAATTGTCGATCTTTTCGGGCGCGCCGGTGATCTCGAACACGAAACTGTTGTGCGTCGTGTCCACGATATGGGCGCGAAAGATTTCGCTGATGCGCTGGGCCTCGGCGCGCTTGTCGCCCGTACCGGTAACCTTCACGAGAGCCATCTCGCGTTCGATGCCGGGGGCGGAGGTCGTCCAGTTCACGACGGAATGCACCGGCACCAGACGGCGCAATTGCGCCTCGATCTGCTCGATCACCTCCGGCGTGCCGCTGGTGACGACGGTGACGCGTGAGGTGTGCGCGGTGTGATCCACTTCGGCCACCGTGAGGCTCTCGATGTTGTAGCCACGGCCGGAGAACAGGCCCACCACGCGCGCGAGTACGCCGGCTTCATTGTCCACCAGCACGGCAATGGTGTGTCGTTCGGTTGGCGCGCGCATCAGACCAGCATCTTTCCTTCATCCGACACGACGGTCTCTTCTTCCATCGCATCGGACAGGATCATCTCGTTATGCGCCCTGCCCGACGGGATCATCGGGTAGCAGTTTTCTTTCGGATCGACGCGCACGTCGAACAGAACCGGCTTCGGGCTGTCGATCATCTCCAGGATCTTCGCGTCCAGTTCATCCGGCATGCTCGCGCGCAGGCCGACGCCGCCATAGGCTTCCGCCAGTTTCACGAAGTCGGGCAGCGCTTCGGAATAGGAATGCGAATAACGCCCGCCATGCAGAAGCTGCTGCCACTGGCGCACCATGCCCATATATTCGTTGTTCAGGATGAAGATCTTGATCGGCAGGTCGTACTGCACCGCCGTAGACATCTCCTGCATCGTCATCTGCACCGACGCTTCGCCTGCGATGTCGATGACGAGTGCGCCCGGATGCGCCATCTGCACGCCCACCGCCGCCGGCAAACCGTATCCCATCGTGCCAAGGCCGCCAGACGTCATCCAGCGGTTCGGCTCTTCGAATTTGAAGCGCTGCGCCGCCCACATCTGGTGCTGGCCGACTTCGGTGGTGATGAACACATTGCGACCGCGCGTCAGCGCATACAGCCGGTCGATGGCATATTGCGGCTTGATGAGCTTGGTCGATGCTTTGTAGTCGAGCGATTTCTTCGCGCGCCACTGATCGATCTGCGCCCACCAATCCTTCAACGCGGGGGCATCGGACTTCTTTTTCTGCGTCTTCCAGAAATGCAGCATCTCCTTCAGTGCCTTCGCAGCATCCGCCACGATGGGCACATCCACGCGCACATTCTTGTTGATCTGCGACGGGTCGATATCGAGATGGATCTTCTTGGAGTCCGGCGAAAACAGGTCGATCTTGCCCGTCACGCGATCATCGAAGCGCGCGCCGAGGCAGATCATCACGTCGCAATCGTGCATCGCATGATTGGCTTCATAGGTGCCATGCATGCCGACGAGTCCCAGCCATTCCGGCGACGACGCGGGGAATGCGCCAAGGCCCATCAGAGTCGAGGTCACCGGAAATCCCGTCAGCGCCACCAGTTCGCGCAGCAACTTGCTCGCCACCGGCCCGGAATTGATGATGCCGCCGCCGGTGTAGAACAGCGGCTTCTTCGCGTTCGCCATCAGCTCGATGGCCTTCACGATCTGCCCGAGATCGGGATCGCTCTTCACGCGATAGGTGCGGTGCTTCACTGCTTGCGGGCCGGTGTACGGCCCTTTCTTGAACTGCACGTCCTTCGGGATGTCGATCACGACCGGGCCGGGGCGTCCGGTGGTGGCGATCTGAAACGCTTCATGCATCACGCGCGACAGGTCATCCACATCCTTCACCAGCCAGTTGTGCTTGGTGCAGGCGCGCGTGATGCCCACCGTGTCTGCTTCCTGGAACGCATCGGTGCCGATCAGATGCGACGCCACCTGTCCGCAGATCACGATCAGCGGAATGGAATCGAGAAGCGCATCGGTGAGGCCGGTCACGGCGTTCGTCGCACCGGGGCCGCTCGTCACCAACACCACGCCCGGCCTGCCGGTGGAGCGCGCATAGCCTTCGGCGGCATGCGTCGCGCCCTGCTCATGGCGGCACAGCACATGTTCGATGTCGTTCTGCTGGAAGATCGCATCGTAAATCGGAAGTACCGCGCCGCCGGGATAGCCGAAAATGTGCTTCACGCCCTGATCCTTGAGCGCGCGAATGACCATCTGTGCGCCGCTCAGTTCGAGCGCGCCCGCCACCTTGGGCGGGGCCATTTTCAGTTCGGTTCCATCTCGATCCATCGCGTCCATCCGAGGCGTTAGAAAAGCGCCAAAAAAGCGAAAGGGGCGTTGCCGCCCCTTGTCCAAACGCCGCCATCCAGGAAATCCGGGGGATTACCCCCGCCCAGTCAGCGGCCCACCAATAATTACGAGTGCGAGGTTCATGCCTTGCCCCTATTGCAGTTGCGAACGTTAAAGACGGCTTTTTGCCCCGTCAAGCAATTTCACGCCGCTGCGTCCATCAATAACGGAAGAATATTGCTCAATTCTTGCGCTTCGGCCCAATTCCAGTCCGCCATGCGGTGCCGGAACCAGGTCATCTGACGCTTGGCATATTGCCTGGTGCGGGCCTTGGCCTGCTCCACGGCCTCCTCGAGCGGGATGGTGCCCTCCGCGGCGGAACGCAACTCGCGCAGGCCGATGATCTTGGCGGCGGTCGGCGACGGGCTTTCCAGCGCGGTCGCTTCTTCCATGGCGCCGGCGGTGAGCATCTGATCGAAGCGGTGATTGATGCGCTGATGCAGCACATCGCGCGGCGGCGAGATGATGAAGCGCGCGACATTCATGTTGGTGAGCAAAGGCTCGCTCATCTCCTGCTGCCATTCGGACAGCGGACGCCCCGTTGCTTCGAACACTTCCCATGCGCGCAAGGTACGCTGCGTATCGCTGGGACGCAGCTTCTCGCCCGCGACAGGATCGCGTTTGGCGAGTTCGGCATGGAATGCGTCCGCGCCCATCTGCGCGCGCCGCACCTCGGCGACTTCGCGCACGCCGGCGGGAACGGCGGGAATGATCGCCAGGCCATCCGTCAGCACGCCGAAATACATGCCCGTGCCCCCCGCGAAGATTGGAACCCGTCCGGATTCGCGCGTGGTGCGCAGCGCATGTGCCGCTTCCGCCTGGTAGCGCCCCGCGGAATAAGTCTCGTTCACGCTGACATGGCCGTAGAGCAGATGCGGCGCGCGCGATGTGTCTTCATCCGTGGGCCGCGCGGTCAGGATGCGCGTCTCGGTATAGACCTGCATCGAATCCGCGTTGATCACCGCGCCGTTGATCTCCTCGGCCAGGGCCAGCGCCAGCGCGGACTTGCCGCTGGTGGTCGGCCCTGCGATAAGCACCGCGTCAACGGCCATTTTGAAACTCTTTCATACAATGAACGACTCTCTGATCGTCAGCGTTATAGCAGCCGAAGGCGTCACGCGAATTGCCGACGTGGTGCGCAAGATAACGCGCGACTTCAAATCCAGTGGCACGGTGGGCACGCCCATCTGGCTGTCGCCCGATCGCGCCTGCGACATTCCGGTCAGTTTCGCGTCACCGGAACTGATCGAGATCCTGCCGCACGGCTTCGTCCATGCCGGCGAAGGCGTGGACGTGAACGTTCTGTCGCCCGCGAACCGCCGCAAGAAGCTGCTCGTCGCGGACATGGATTCCACCATCATCGGCTGCGAATGCCTCGATGAGCTGGCGGACATGGCCCATCTGAAGCCGCAGATTGCCGCCATCACCGAGCAGGCCATGAATGGCGAGATCGCCTTCGAACCGGCGCTGCGTGAACGCGTGACATTGCTGAAAGGCCTCGCGCTGACCGCGCTGGAGCGCACCTACAAGGAACGCGTGAAGCTCAATCCCGGCGCCAAGGCGCTGGTCGCCACCATGAAGAAGCACGGCGCGCACACCTGCCTTGTCTCCGGCGGGTTCACCTATTTCACCCAGCGCGTCGCGAAAGATGCGGGCTTCGACGACAACCAGGCGAACACGCTGCTGGACGACGGCAGTCGCCTTACCGGCGAAGTGAAAGAGCCAATCCTCGGCCGCGAAGCCAAGCTGTCTGCGCTGAAGGCGGAAATCGACAAGCTGAAGATCGCGCCGGAAGAGTCATTGGCTGTCGGTGACGGCGCCAACGATCTGTCGATGATCCAATATGCGGGCCTCGGCGTTGCCTATCGCGCCAAGCCCATCGTCGCCGAAGCGGCGGGCGCGGCGATCAAATACGGCGATTTGCGCGCGCTGCTTTATCTGCAAGGCTATTCCGACGCAGACATCGTCGAAGGTTGATCAGCCCGCGCTTGTGCGCACGGCCACATAGGTCAGATCCCCGCCACGGCTCACCAGCAGCAGCACGACTTTCTTGCCCGCTTTGCCGGCATCGTCGACCAGCTTGTTCACCTCATCGGGCGAATGCACGGTCTGCGCCTGCACCTGGATGATGATGTCGCCGGGACGGAAATTCTTGTCGGCGGACGGCCCGGTGGGATCGATGTTCGTCACGACCACGCCATTGGCATCTTTCGGCAGCTTGTATTTTGTGCGCGCCGCATCGTCGAGCGGCGCCAGCGAAAGACCCAGCCGCGTCGCTTTCGGCGAAGGCTTCGCAGCGGGCGCAGTGGACGCCTTCGGCTTGTCGTCATCGTCCTGCAGCTTGGCGACGACCGCACGCAGCGTCTGCTTCTTGCCGCCGCGAATGATATCGACATTCACGGTTTTGCCGGCGGCGGTATCCGCCACTTCGCGCGGCAAGGCGCGGCTGTCCGGCACCGGCTTGCCATCGAACGCGATGATGACGTCGCCGTTCTTGATGCCGGCCTTGTCCGCCGGCCCGCCATCGGTGACGTCCGCGACAAGCGCGCCGTTCGCGCCGGGAATGCCCATGCCTTCGGCCAGATCGTCGGTCAGGTTCTGCACCCGCACGCCGAGCCAGCCGCGCCGCGTGGTTCCGAATTTCTGAAGCTGGCCGATGACCTCGCGCGCCAGGTTGGACGGGATCGCAAAGCCGATGCCCACCGATCCACCCGTCGGCGAGAAGATCGCGGAGTTCACGCCGATGACATTGCCGTCCATGTCGAACAGCGGACCGCCGGAATTGCCGCGATTGATCGGCGCGTCGGTCTGGATGAAATCGTCATACGGCCCGGCGGCGATGTCGCGATTGCGCGCGGAAACGATACCCGCCGTCACCGTCGAACCCAGACCGAACGGATTGCCGATCGCCACCACCCAATCGCCGACGCGCGCCTTGTCGGAATTTCCGAAGTGCGAAGCCGGCAGCGGTTTCTTCGGCACCACTTTCAGCAGCGCCAGATCGGTCTTGTCGTCGCGGCCGATGAGTTTGGCGGGAAGCGCCGTGCCGTCGTTCAAGGTCACCGTGATCTCGTCCGCATCTTCCACGACGTGATTGTTGGTCACGACGATGCCCGACGGGTCGATGATGAATCCGCTGCCCAGCGAAGTGATGTGGCGAGGCGCGCCCTTGTTCTTGTCCAGATCCTTGAACAGCTGCCGCAACGGCGAATCCGGCGGCAGGTCCGGCAATTGCGCCTGCGCCGCGACCGAAGCCCGCACGGTCTGCGTGGTGGAGATGTTCACCACCACCGGCAAAAGCTGGTTGGCGAGATCGGCGAAACTGTCCGGCGCCGGGCGCGCGAAAGCGGCAGGCGCAATCGCCACCGGCGCCGCGAAAGCGATCGCGGCGGTGAGGAGAGAACGCAGGAAGCGGAAGAACTGAGAACGCATGACTATCCCCGAAACGCCGCAGACGGCACCAAGCTGCAGCCCTGTGGAAATATATCATGGCGGGCGGGGCACAACCCCCGCACGATCATATTCTCGTGCCGTGGTTTTGCCGCCGCATTTCCGCCGGGAACGGGCCTTTTGCCTATTTCTTCCGCGCCGCGCCGCCCGGTTGCGGCGTTCCGAGATAGCGGAAGAACTCGCTGTTCGGTGACAGGACCATGGTGGTCGAGCCCCCGGTGAGAGAGTCCTGATAGGCCTGCATGGAGCGGTAGAAGGCAAAGAAGTCCGGATCCTGGCCATAGGCGTCCGCCAGGATCTTGGTCTTCTGGGCGTCGCCCTGGCCGCGCAGGATTTCGGACTGGCGTGTGGCATCCGCGGTGATGACCGTGACCTCACGCTCGGCGCGCGCTTTCACGCGCTGCGAAATCTCCGAGCCTTCGGCGCGGAACTGGAAGGCCTCGCGCTTGCGCTCCTGGATCATGCGCGCATAGATCGCCGCGCTGTTTTGCGGCGGCAGATCGGCATGGCGGATGCGCACGTCCACGATCTCGATGCCGAACTGTCTCGCTTCGCGATTCATGTTGTCGCGAATATCGCGCATGAGCTGCGAGCGTTCGCCGGACAATACGACGGAGAAATCGTGCGATCCCAGAACCTGACGCACGTCCGAACTCAGGATGGGCGCAAGCCGCGTCTGCGCGATGTCGGTGTTGGTGAGCGTCTGATAAAAGCGCAGCGGATCGACGATGCGCCAGCGGGCGAAAGCATCCACCACCATGCGCTTCTTGTCCTGCGCGATCACCTCTTCGGCGGGCGCATCCAGATTGAGCAGCCGCTTGTCGATATATTCGACCTGCTGCACCCACGGAATTTTCGCATGCAGGCCGGGCTCGGTGACGATCTCGCGCGGCGCATCGAATTGCAGCAGCACGGCCTGTTCGGTCTGGTTGATCGTATAGAAGCAGGACATCGCGAACAGGATGACGAGCGCCGCAACGATTCCCGCGCCGACGAGAGGAATCCGGTTCATGGATTGCCTCCGCCATTGTCCGCAGCCGCAGCCGACGAGGCCGCCGCCGATGGCGCGGTGACGGTCACGCTTTCGGTGGGCGGCTTACCCAACGTCTGCGGTGGCAGATAGGGAATGATGTTCTTGGCCGCGCTCTCGTCCACGATCACCTTGTTCACGCCGCCATACACCTGGCTCATCGTCTCGATATACATGCGCTTGCGGGTGACTTCCGGCGCCTTGCGGTATTCGGCCAGCACGCTGTCGAACTTCTTGGCTTCGCCGCCGGCTTCCGCGATCGCCTTCTGGCGATAGGCTTCCGCCTGCTGGACGATCTGCGCCGCCTGGCCGCGCGCTTCGGGAATGATCTTGTTGGCGTAGGCTTCCGCCTCGTTGCGCATGCGCTCCTGGTCGGCGCGCGCCGCCTGCACGTCGCGATAGGCATCGCGCACCTGATCGGGCGTATCGACGTTCTGCATCTTCACGCCGGTGATGGTGACGCCGATGCGATAGGAGGCCAGCGTTTTCTGCATCAGTTCGCGCACCTGGTTTTCCACCGGGCCGCGGTCTTCGGTCAGGATCGGCCCGATCTGGTTCTGACCCACCACTTCGCGCATCGCGCTTTCGGCCACCGCCTTGATGGCGTCATCCGGCTTTTCGACGTTGAACAGGTAATCGGCGGCGTTGTTGATCACCCAATAGACGGTGAAGTTCACATCGACGATGTTCTCGTCGCCAGTGAGCATCAGGCTTTCTTCGGCCACGTCTTCGTTGTGCGCCTCGTCGCCTTCGCCGACCTGCTGATAACCGATATTGATCTGATGCGTGGTGGTGACTTCCGGCAGCTCCACCGTCTCGATCGGCCAGGGCAGATGATAGTTCGGGCCGGGGCTGGTCAGCGCCTCGAACTTGCCGAAGCGCAGCACCACGCCTTGCTCATGCGTGCTGACGAAATAAAGACCGGTCAGAAGCCAAAGCCCGATCGCGCCGGCCGCGACCACCGCGATGGTGCCGATCGTCCAACCTTCGTTCGGCAGCAGGCTGCGCAGCCGCGCGATCGCGCGGCTCAGCATGTCCTCAAGATCAGGAGGGCGATTGCCGCCGCCGCCGCCGCCGGGTGACGATGGGCCGCTGCCCCAAGGACCGCGCGGTCCCGCATTATTTCCACCTGACTGATTGCCCCAGGGCATGATTTCACTGCGTTCGAGGAACAGGGTTGCTTCGGTCGCGGTTGGTTTTCGCGGCTCCCGCGTTTATATGAGCAACTTCCCTATGGTGCAACGAAGCCGGTTCGCGCAGCCTCGCGCGAGCCAAAACCGCATTGAGGACGACATGGCCGCGACACGGGACGATGTTTTGAACGCGCTCGCCCGCGTCAGCGATCCTGCGAGCGGCAAGAACGTCGTGGAAGCCGGATTGATACAGGGCCTTGTCGTGCGCGACGGGCATATCGGCTTCTCCATCGAAGTAGCGCCGGAACACGGCCGCACATCCGAACCGCTGCGCAAGGCCGCGGAAGATGCCGTCCATGCGCTGCCGGGTATTCTGTCCGTCACCGCCGTGCTCACCGCGCATAGCGAGCCGGCGAACACGCGCACGGTCTATCGCAATCCGCACGCCCAACAGGCGCATGCCCAACATGCGCACGCGCACCGTCCCTCGCCGCCGCCGCAACAGCATCGGCCCAAGCCCTCCGGCATTGAAGGCGTGGCGAGCGTGATCGCGGTCGCCAGCGGCAAGGGCGGCGTCGGCAAATCCACCGTCGCGGTCAATCTGGCGCTGGGACTGGCGAAGCTGGGCCTGAAAGTCGGGCTGCTCGACGCCGACATCTACGGCCCCTCCGTGCCACGCCTGCTCAACATCACCCACAAACCGGAAAGCGACGGCCAAAAGCTTCAACCCATCGAGAAGTTCGGCATCAAGGCGATGTCCATCGGTTTCCTCGTCGCCGAAGACTCGCCGATGATCTGGCGCGGGCCGATGGTGCAATCGGCGCTCACCCAGATGATGAACGACGTCGCCTGGGCGCCGCTGGACGTTCTTGTGATCGACATGCCGCCGGGAACCGGCGACGCGCAGCTCACCATCGCGCAGCGCGTCCCCCTCAAAGGCGCGGTCATCGTGTCCACACCGCAGGACATCGCGCTGATCGATGCGCGCAAGGGCATCGCGATGTTCGAGAAAACGCAGGTTCCCGTGCTCGGCATTGTTGAGAATATGAGCGTATTCATTTGCCCACATTGCGGTCATGAAGCGCACATCTTCGGGCATGGCGGCGCGCGCGCGGAAGCGCAGAAGACAATGACGCCGTTCCTCGGCGAAGTGCCGCTGGTTCCCTTGATCCGCGAAACATCGGATGCGGGATCGCCTGTCGTGGCATCACACCCAAATGGAGCGGAAGCACAGGCTTTCCTTGCAATCGCCGCGCAAGTTGCGCAGAAGATCGCAGCGCCTTCGCGCCAGGCGCCAAAAATTGTAATAGAATAGGGTTTTCCGTTCGGGGAAAAACATGGCCACGCCAAAGCCACAGGTGAAAAGCACTTTCGCAACGCCATCTTGCATTCACTTCCTTCCGGTTGCGAATGAAGTGAACGTCGATCTGCGCGCGCTGATCACGCAGCGCTTCGCCGGCGTCACCGGCAGCAAGGAAGAAGGCTGGCGTTCGGAAAACGATCTGGCGAGTTGGGGCGGCAACGCCGGACAAACGCTCTTTCGCGTGTTGCGCGAACTGGCCGACAGCATGACGGCGAACCGCGCCGGCGGCCGTGTCACGGTGGACTGGCAGATCGCCGCCTGCGGTGTTGTTCGCCAGAAAGGCGAATATGGTGCGCTGGCCGCGCGCCCCGGCGCGTTCTGGTCGGGCGTCTATTTCGTCGATGACGGCTACAACAAATCCGACGATATCGCGCTGGGCGGCGAAGTGGAACTTGCCGATCCGCGCGGCGCCTTGCCCGCCATGGTCGCGCCGCAACTGGCGTTCCGCATTCCCGGCGGCGGCACCGCCGGGCAGACGGAGACGATCCGCCCGTCCTCGGGCATGATCGTGCTCCATCCGTCCTGGCAGCCGCGCGGCGAGCGCCGCTACAACGGCGAAGGCCAGCGCATCACCATCGAATTCGACATGGTGCCGTCGCAGCCTTCGGCGTGAGGTTTACTGCCGCCCTGCCGTGATCGCCATGTTGATGGTGCCGGCGTTGTTCGGAAGTTGCTCCGTCCACGTATCGCCAACCTTGTGATCGCCTTCGATGGCATTGCAGTTCGTCGCCTTCGACGGATCGGCCGGCGCCGGATCGGTGACTGTGAAGCAGGCGGTCTTGTCGTCCTTCCAGCTATAGGTGCCTTTGACGACCTTGCCGTCGGCGTGCTGCTCCCATGTCTTGTCGGCGTTCACATAAATGATGGTGGTCTTGCCGTTCATGGTCTGCGTGACCGTGTTGCCATAGGCCACCGCAAACGGATCGGCATGGGCGCCCGTCGCGACGGCCAAGGCCGCCACGGCGCCAAAAAGAATGCGCTTCATGAAATTCCCCAGTTTTCGACAAACGGGAAAGACGCCCCGCGCCTTTGGATATGGGCGCCTGACGGAACCCTGCAAGGCGGGATGGCTAGTTTATTCTTCCGATAGCTACTGGACGCCTTTGACCAGCGAGACGGTGCGCGTCTTGCCATCCAAGGTCATCGTCCAGCTATCACCCGCCTTGTGTGCTTCCGCTGGGGTGCAAAACGGATTGGGGACGCCGGGCGGTGCTTTCTCATAAGTCCGGCAGAGATTTGCGCCGTCGATTTTCCACGTCCCCTTCCACGTCATGCCGAAGGAAGGCGCCTTCAGGGTGAAGGTATGATCCGCATTGTAGTAGGTGCGGGTCTCGGTCATTCCACCGGTGACGATCGCGGTGTTGCCGATATAGCCCGCCATCACCTCGTCGCCCGCAAAGGCCGCAGTCGCGGACAAGGCAGCAAAAGATACGGCAATCAGAAATGGACGCATGAAATCTCTCCGGAGTTTTAAGCGTTGTAATTCAAACGAAGACCGGCGGACGGCCAATCGGCGGCGAGCAGACGGCCAGTGCCCGACGAGGTGATGTAAGCCGTTTTCATGTTCTTCCCGCCCCAGCAGATATTGGTGACGAGCGGATCGGGGATCGGCGTGTGGCGCACCTTCTTGCTTCCCGGCCAGAACGTCGTGATGCCGCCCGCGAGAATCGTCGCGCAGCACACGCCGCCGTCGGCCTGCACGCCGAGCGAGTCGAAATAGGCGATGCCAGGAAAGTTGTTCACGAACACGCCGGGCGTGAAGCCTTCCACGCGATTGCCCTTGCCGGGCTTCTCCAGCGGCAGGCTGTAGAGGCGGCCTGTGAACGTCTCCGCGTAATAGACGGTGCGGTTGTCGGGTGAGAGGCCGACGCCGTTGGGCGTCACCAATTCGCGCAAGGCCTGCGTGATCTTCTTCCCGTTCGCCGTCGCGTAATAAAGCGCGCCATGGGTGCGGTATTTTTCGGTCGTGGTACCGTGATCGGTGAACCAGAAGCCGCCCGCCTCATCGAACACGATGTCGTTCGGCGCCATCAGCCTTTCGCCGTCGCATTTCTCATAAAGACGCTCGGATTTTCCCGTCGAGATGTTCACGCGCTCGATCCAGCCGCCCTTGTGCCCTTTCGGGGCGTGGCCGGGGATCAGCAATCCCATCCGCTTGGTGTAGGTGAAGTTCTCGCCGTTGTTACAAACATAGAGCGCGCCATCGGGGCCAATGGCCAGACCGTTCGGGCCGCCCTCCACTTTCGCGACGGTCTGCGTCTTGCCGTCTTTTTTAATGCGCGTGATTTTCTTGGATGCGATCTCGACGACAATGACCGAACCGTCATCCATCGCCACGGGGCCTTCCGGAAATTTCAGGCCGGTCGCAACTTCGCGAAAATTCATGAGCGTATCCCCTTCGATATTGTTTGCGCGGAGGCTAACGCCCTTGCCGTTCCGCGCAAGAGGCTAGCGCCTTTCAAGGGTCACATAGCTGTAACGAAGATTGTCTGCCGTTACGTGATCCTCGCGCGCGGTCTCGCGCCAATGCGCGCTGTCAAAGGCCGGCAGGGACACATCGCCCACCGCATCCATGTGAACCTCCGTCAGATAGATGCGGTCCGCCAGAGGCAGGGCGAGCTTGTAGATCTCCGCGCCGCCGATGATCGCGATCTCCCCGGGGTTTTCGCTGCGCGCCTTCGCCAGCGCCTCATCCAGCGAATGCACCGCCACCGCCCCCTCGGCGCGCCAATCGGTGTCGCGCGTGATGACGATATTGGTGCGGCCGGGCAGCGGCTTCTTCGGGAAGGAATCCCATGTCTTTCGGCCCATCACGATAGGCTTTCCCATCGTGACCGCCTTGAAATATTTCAGGTCTTCTGGAATGCGCCATGGAATGGCGTTGTTGACACCAATCACGCCGTTGTCGGCCCGGGCCAGAACGAAAGAGACGATCGCGCTCACGAACCCATCTTCTTCAGCGCGGCATCTTCAAGACGATAGGTGTGCCATCCGCCCTGCCGCTTGGCGCCGATGCTTTCGTAGAAATCGATGGAGGGTTGATTCCAATCCAGCACTTCCCATTCCACTTGTCCGCCGCCGGCATCGATAGCACTGCGCGCGAGATGCGACAGCAACGCCTTGCCATATCCCTTGCCGCGTGTTTGCGGACGCACGAACAAATCCTCAAGGAAGATGCCACGCCGCGCGGCGAAGCTGTGATAGGTCCAGTACCAGGTCGCGCAGCCCACGGGCTTGTCCCCTTCAAAGGCCAGATCGCAATTCAGCAATGGCTGCGCGCCGAAATAATCGCGCGCGATCACCTCGGCCGTGATGTGAAACTTGTCGAGCAGCTTTTCATAATCCGCCAGATCGCGCAGCAGGGTGAGTACAACCCCCTCGTCGCCGCGCACCGCTCTTCGAATCGAAAAGTTTTCCATGTTTCCCACCGATTATCCGCCGCGGACCTTATGTGCGCCGCACCAAATGGTAAACCCGATGGAACTTTTCACCGCTTCACCTATTCTGCTTGCGGGTGTGGGCACCATTCCCATGAAAAAGGGATATTCCATGAAGCTATTTCTCATTTCAGCCGCAGCCGTGGCGCTTGCTTTGGCCTCTCCGGCCCTTGCGCAAGACCATCACGATAAGGGGCATAACAAAGGCGACCACAACCGTGGAACCCAAAGCGCACCACAGGCCGCGCCGGCGGCGAAGCCCGTTGTCCCGCCGCATCAAAAAATAACCCCCGGCAACACGACGACCCAGGCGCCGGCGGCCGCCTATCAGAAGGCCCTGCGCGATGCGACCGCGCGCAACCAGCGCGAACGCCAGAACAACAATCGCGCCACCAATACCAACCGGCCCGATACCAATCGGGCCACTATCAACCGTCGTGACAACAACCGCCCCGACAACAGCGCGCGCAGCAATGACCGGCGCGACAACAACGCGCGCGGCAATGACCGACGCGACAACAGCGCGCGCAGCAACAACCGGCGCGACAACAGCAGCAATTGGAACAACAACCGCCGCGACAATCGCGGAAGCTGGCAGGGCCGGTTTAATCGCCGCAACGTCGAGGCGCGGCACCATTACCGCTATCGCGGCGATGCATGGCGCTGGCCAAGCGGCCATTCCTATCGCCGCTGGACGTTCGGCATGACGCTGCCGTCGCTCTTCTGGGGAAGCAATTACTGGATCAGCGACTATTCCTACTATGGATTGGCCTATCCGCCGCCAGGTACCGTGTGGGTGCGCTACGGCAATGACGCGATCCTGATCGACCGTTACAGCGGCGAAATCCTCGAAGTGGTGTACGGCCAATTCTACTAGGCAAAATAATCGACCCTCCCCTTGAGGGAGGGTCGAAAAATTCGAGCACTCGCGAAGAATTTTTCGGGGAGGGGTCTGGCGCCAAAGCTGAGACCCCTCCCCGAATTGCTTGCGCAATTCGACCCTCCCTCAAGGGGAGGGTGGTTTTCTAGACCGCGACTTCCGCCTTGATGTGCGGATGCGCCTGGTAGTTCTCCAGTTTGAAGTCTTCGTATTGGAACCCGAAGATGTCCTTCACCGCAGGATTGATCGTCATCTTCGGCAGCGGATAAGGCTTGCGCGAAAGCTGTTCGCGCGCCTGATCCAGATGGTTCAGGTACAGATGCGCATCGCCGAAGGAATGGATGAACTCGCCGGCCATTAGCCCCGTCACTTGCGCCACCATCATCGTCAGCAGCGCATAGCTCGCGATGTTGAACGGCACGCCGAGGAAGATATCGGCGGAGCGCTGATAAAGCTGGCAGGAGAGCTTTCCGTTCGCGACATAGAACTGGAACAGGCAATGGCATGGCGGCAGCGCCATCTTCGGCACATCCACCGGATTCCACGCCGTCACGATCAACCGCCGCGAGTCCGGGTTCTTCTTGATGTCGGCAATGAGATTGCTGATCTGATCGATCGTACCGCCATGCCCATCCGGCCATGAGCGCCATTGATGGCCATAGACAGGCCCCAGTTCGCCTTTCGCATCCGCCCATTCGTCCCAGATGCTGACGCCGTGATCCTTCAGATATTTGATGTTGGTATCGCCGTTCAGGAACCACAGCAGTTCATAGACGATGGCTTTAAGAAACAGCTTCTTCGTCGTGACCATCGGAAAGCCTTCCGACAGATCGAAACGCATCTGATGACCGAAGACGGAGATCGTGCCCGTGCCCGTGCGGTCGCGTTTTTCAACGCCCTGTTTGAGCACGGTTTCCATCAGGTCGTGATACTGGCGCATGGCGGCTTTTTCCGAATCCGCCGCCAGTTTATCGCGTCCGCACCGCGGCAATCTGCAAATTTCTTTTTGCGGAACCCAATGTCCACAACAGGTTGCAGGTCTTTGCCGTGCCTTCAAAAATTAAGAGACAGCACTTATATTTGGGGGGTTCGGGCAACCGGACTATGGCGATAAACGGCTGCGTAATAAGCGGACTGGACCCGGGGGCGGTACCCGGCGCCTCCACCAAATGCCCATCTGGCTCATCCTAGGCTAGCCGGGTGGGTATCTGTGGGGGCGAAACAGGATCGACAGACGTGTAAAGGCTGTTCCTTTCGCTCGGTATGGTATCCGCCGTTATCGGGCTGTCTGTATAGGTGCCAACGACAATGAAATGGCCCTCGCTGCCTAATAGGTAAGCGCAGCCCGGGGAGAGCTGGGCAACAGAATCTCCCCACTTCCTTAGAACATCGTCATGGTCGGCCACCCCGCACCATTGCGGGGCGACCCTGTCATCGCTTGTCAGAAGCCCTCTCGCGTGGTTGCGTTCGCGCAACCGCTATTCCCATCGAGGCTTTCATGACCAACACCGACGCTCTCTTCTCGCCTTACAAGCTCAAGAACCTCTCGCTACCCAATCGCATCGTCATGGCGCCGATGACGCGTTCCAAATCGCCGGGCCAAATCCCCGGCGCGGACGTCGCGGCCTATTACCGGGCGCGTGTCGAAGGCGGCGTCGGTCTTATCCTGACGGAAGGCACGGTGGTGGAGAAATCCGCCTCGAACGATCCCAACATTCCCTCCTTCTTCGGCGAAAAGGCGCTGGCCGGCTGGGCCAATGTGCTCAAGGAGGTGAAGGCGGCCGGCGGCCACATCATGCCGCAGATCTGGCATCAGGGCGTCGTGCGCCACAATGGCAGCGGCCCCTATCCCGATGTGCCGAGCAAGAGCCCTTCGGGCCAGTCGCGCCCCGGCAAGAAGATCGGCGAGCCGATGACCACGAAGGACATCGACGAAACGATCGAGGCCTTCGCCAATGCCGCGCGCGCGGCGATGGACATCGGCTTTGACGGCGTGGAGATCCATGGCGCGCATGGCTATATCATCGACCAGTTCTTCTGGGACGGCACCAACGAGCGCGCCGACAGGTTCGGCGGTGATCTCGCCCAGCGCACCAACTTCGCCGTGGAGATCGTCAAAGCCGTGCGCGCCGCCACGTCGCCCGACTTCCCGATCCTTCTGCGCTTCTCGCAATGGAAACAGCAGGACTTCACCGTCCGCCTCGCGCACACGCCGCAGGAGCTTGAAGGTTTCCTCGCGCCGCTCACCAGAGCGGGCGTGGATATGTTCCATTGTTCGACACGTCGATTCTGGGAACCGGAATTCGCCGAGAGCGGATCGGACATGAATCTTGCCGGATGGACCAAGAAAATATCCGGTGTGCCTACGATCACAGTCGGCTCCGTAAGCCTGAACGGGGACTTCATCACCAATGGCTTTACCGCCAATGCCGATCTCGACACCGGCGCGCATCTCGCGGGCCTCGTCAAAATGCTGGAACGCGGGGATTTCGATCTGGTCGCCGTGGGGCGTGCGTTGATCGCGAATGCCGACTGGCCCAAGAAAGTCCGCGCCGGTCATGTGGATCAGCTAACGCCTTGGTCGCCACAGGCTTTGCAGACGCTCTGACAATTTGCGCATCCCAGCGTTGACTCGTCATTCGCCCCGATTAGTGTCACCACCAATAGGAGCGACATGGCGAAGGACTTTATCGGCTATCAGGCTTTGGCGGATTCCGCATTGCGCGGCGTCGTGCGCGAAGCGCTGCGCCGTATCGAGAAGCAGGGCCTCGTCGGCGCGCATCACTTCCGCATCACCTTCAAGACCGGTTTTCCGGGCGTCGAGATTCCGGATTTCCTGCGCGAACAATATCCCGAAGAGATGATGATCATCCTTCAGCACCAGTTCTGGGGACTGAAGGTGAAGGACAATCATTTCGAGGTGACGCTGTCGTTCAAGAAGGTTCCGGCAACGCTCTCCATTCCCTTCGCGGCGCTGACGCAGTTCGCCGATCCCGGCGTCGCCTTCGGCCTGCAATTCCGCGAAGTGGACGAAGACGGCGAACTCAAGCCGCTTTCCACGCCCGCGCCCACGCCGCTTCCGCAGCCCGTCAAGCACGAGCAGCCCGCGGCGCCCCCCGCCGAATCGAGCGAGGAAAAGCCCCCCGCCGCGCCGGGCGAAGTCGTCAGCCTGGACGCTTTCCGCAAGAAGTAGCGCCGCCCGCGCCGCATGGACTTTTGTCTCTCGCGGACCTAATCCACGGGCGGAAATCCGCAGGCGCAGCCATGACCAAGACCCGCACCGAAACCGATACCTTTGGCCCCATCGAAGTGGACGCCTCCAAATATTGGGGCGCGCAGGCCGAACGCTCGCTGAACAATTTCAAGATCGGCTGGGAGAAGCAGCCCGTCTCCATCGTGCGGGCCTTGGGCATCGTCAAACGCGCGGCGGCCGAAGTGAACATGCAGCTGGGCCATCTCGACAAGAAGATCGGCGAGACCATCGTGAAGGCCGCGCAGGAAGTGATCGAGGGCAAGCTCGACGCACATTTCCCGTTGTCTGTGTGGCAGACCGGCTCCGGCACGCAATCCAACATGAACGCGAACGAAGTGATCTCGAACCGCGCCATCGAGATGCTGGGCGGCGAGATGGGATCCAAGAAGCCCGTCCATCCCAACGATCACGTCAATATGAGCCAGTCGTCGAACGACACCTATCCGACGGCCATGCACATCGCCTGCGCGGAGGAAATCCACCACCGCCTCATCCCCGCGCTGCAGATGCTGCGCAATGCGCTGAACGACAAGGCGCAGGCATGGAAGGCCATCATCAAGATCGGCCGCACGCATACGCAGGACGCGACGCCGATCACCCTGGGCCAAGAATTCTCCGGCTACACGCAGCAGATCCAGAACGGCATCGAGCGCATCGAGCAGACGATGCCCAAGCTGATGGAGCTGGCGCAGGGCGGCACCGCCGTCGGCACCGGCCTCAACGCGCCGGTCGGCTTCGACAAACTGGTGGCCGAACGCATCGCCGCCATCACGAAGATGCCGTTTACCTCCGCGCCCAACAAATTCGAAGCGCTGGCCGCGCATGACGCGATGGTGTTTACCCACGGCGCGATCAACACGGTCGCGGCGAGCATGTTCAAGATCGCGCAGGACATCCGCTTCCTGGGATCGGGCCCGCGTTCGGGCCTTGGCGAGTTGGCGCTGCCGGAAAACGAGCCCGGCTCCTCCATCATGCCGGGCAAGGTGAACCCGACGCAGTGCGAAGCCGTCACACAGGTCTGCACGCGCATCTTCGGCAATCACGCGACGATCACCTTTGCCGACAGCCAGGGCAATTTTGAGCTCAACGTCTACAACCCGGTGATGGCCTACACCTTCCTGCAAAGCGTGCGCCTGATGGCGGACGCAGCGGTAAGCTTCACCGAACACTGCGTCACCGGCATCGAACCGCGCCTCGACAACATCAAAGCCGGATTGAACCGCTCGCTGATGCTGGTGACGGCGCTGGCGCCCAAGATCGGCTACGACGCGGCCGCGAAGATCGCCAAGACCGCGCACAAGAACGGCACCACCTTGAAGGAAGAGGCTGTCGGCGGCGGTTACGTCACCTCGGAAGAGTTCGACAAGATCGTCCGCCCCGAAGACATGATCGCGCCGAAGTGAAGACACAGCGAGGATACAATGGCCGAGATAACTCGAGAGCGCACGGGCGAACTTGTACAAAACTTGTTCAAGATTTTAATTGCTAACCCAGAAGGCCTTAGAGCGAGAGACGCGATTGAACAGCTTGCTGGAGCCGTGACACTAACTCCATACGAAGCAGGCGAATACGAAAGCACTGGAACAAGGCGTTTCGATAAAATCGTTCGCTTTGCGACAGTGGATTGTGCCAAAGCGGGCTGGATGCAAAAGCAAAATGGCATTTGGACCATTACGGAAGATGGTATCGCGGCTTATAAAAAATTCAGCAACACCGGCGATCTATATCGAGAAGCCGCGCGACTTTATCGGATTTGGAAATTGGGCCAGCCCGAAAAAGAAAATGAGACAAAAGAAATAAATCTGGATGAGCCGTCCGACAAACAAACCGCAGTGACCTATGAACAAGCACAGGACCAAGCTCGCGCTGAAATCGACCAATATCTAGGAGCGCTCCATCCTTATGAGTTCCAAGACCTCGTAGCCGCGCTCGTCGAAGCAATGGGCTACTATGTGTCTTGGATAGCACCGCCGGGAAAGGATGGAGGCATTGATATTATCGCCCATCCAGATGCCTTGGGCACCAAGCCGCCAAGGATCAAAGTTCAAGTCAAAAGAACTTCGGACAAAACAACCGCGGATGGCGTCCGGGCATTTCTGGGGCTCGTAAAAGCGAATGACGTGGGCCTATATGTGTCTCTCGGCGGATTCACTCGCGATGCGGAGGAAGTTGCCCGTAACCAAGAGCAGACAAAGATCACGCTAATCGATTCAGAGAAATTTCGAGAACTCTGGATCGATCACTATGCTCGTTTAAATGACCGCGCGCGAAAGCGGTTCACCTTATCTCCGATATATTTTCTCACGCCCGTAGAATAGCACGCCGCCGTCCACAGCACGCGAGGCGATCCATGAAGCTCGGCAACCGCCGCCTCCATCCCGACAAGGGCGACGCCTCGCTCGTCATCGAGCAGAACAATGTCAGCGGCCGCGTGTCCTATTGGTATGGCGGCGCGCATCAGAGCGTGGCCGACGCCCACGGCATCAGCCTCGCCGACTATATCCACGCGATTTACTGGTTCCTGCGCCAGACCCGTGCGCGCAATGTGCTGATGATCGGCTGCGGCGGCGGCACGCTCGCCACGATGCTGGATCGCGACGGAGTCAACGTGACAGTTGTGGATATCGATGCCCGCAGCATCGAACTGGCGCGGCGCTACTTCAACCTGCCCGACGCCGTAACCACCCATGTCGCCGATGGCGCGGAATTCCTGCGCCGCACGCGCGGCAAATACGATGCCATCGTGCTCGACGCCTATAATGGCGGCGATTTCCCCGATGTGTTCAAGAAACCCGCTTATCTCGCGTCCGTGAAAGCGCATCTCACCGGCGCCAATGCGATCTATCTTGAGAACATGCTGGTGGATGACGATGACGACCGCGCGCCGGACAATCGCGCGCGCCTGTTGCAACAAATCTGGCCGGATGTGCGCTTGCTGGATTGCGACGGCTGGGTGGACCGCAACGCCGTGATCGCGGCCGGGGCGGTGCGCGGATTGCGCAAGCCAAAACTCATCCTGCGCCCCGCGCGCGGCGCAAAGAAGCTGGAGCGCGAACTGGATTCCCTGTGCTTCCGCAGGCTCCGAAGCTGATGGCGCTGCAGAAGAAATCCTTCTCCCTCTCCGGTCACCGCACCTCCGTCGCGCTGGAAGCAGAGTTCTGGACCGTGCTGGACCGCGAGGCCGCCACCGCAAAGCAAAGTCTCGCCGGGCTGGTCGCCGACATCGACAAGACGCGCGGAACCCGGCCGCTGGCCAGCGCCCTGCGCCTCGCCGCGCTGGCCGCCGCCGCGCACCGCCATTAAACTGCTGACAAGTCCTGACAGGCTGCTGACATGATGCTGTCAGCAACATGGACTACAAAGGGGGCGAACATTGGAGAGACAACCATGATCACGCTCTTTCACCGCCCCAAGACACGCTCGTCGCGTTTCATCTTCCTTCTGGAAGAACTCGGTGCACCGTATGAGATCAAGGAAGTCACCATCCGCAGCTCCGACGGCAGCGGCGCGGTCGATGCCGCCAATCCGCATCCGCACGGCAAGGTGCCTGCGATCCGGGACAATGAAACCGGCGATGTCGTTTATGAATCCCCCGCCATCGCGCTTTATCTCACCGACAAATTCCCCAAGGCGGGCATCGGCCCCACCATCGGCCAGAAAGGGCGTGGCGCCTATCTGTCATGGCTCGCCTATTACGGAAGCGTTCTGGAGCCCGCTTTCATTTCGAAATTCCTGAACACGCCCGTGCCGCGCGGCACGGCGGGCTGGGTCGTGGTGGAAGAGGCGATGGAGCACATCATCGCCACGCTATCGAAGCACAAATGGCTGCTGGAAGAAGGCTTCTCGTCGCTCGATATTCTTTACGGCACCACCTTCGCCATGTTCGGCGCTTCGCCGATGATGCCGAAATCCGAAGTGATAGACCTCTATGTGAAACACGTCACCGAGCGCCCGGCCTATGTGCAATCTCTGGAAAAGGACGGCACAAGATAATGGCTGAGATCGTGAACCTGCGCCGCGTGAAAAAGGCAAGGGCCCGCGCGGAGAAATCCGCCGAGGCCGACGCCAATCGCGCTAGGCATGGCGTTGCCAAACCCTTGCGCGAGTTGGCGAAGGCGCGAGATGAGAAGGCGGCGCGCGATCTGGAAAAGCACAAGCTGGATGAAGGCGAGTAACGCGCTTGATTCCACCCTCCCCTTGAGGGAGGGTCGAAAAATTGAAGCACAGCGAAAATTTTTCGGGGAGGGGTCGCGCGTCGCTGGCGCAGCAATGACCCCTCCCCGAATTGCTTCGCAATTCGACCCTCCCTCAAGGGGAGGGTGGGGAGTTTGGCTTGTCATCGAAACCTTCCGGCCCCTTCGCCGGGCTTCTCGTTCTTGATCTCACCCGCGTGCTCGCGGGGCCTTATGCCGCGCTGATGCTGGGCGAGATGGGCGCGCGCATCGTCAAGATCGAGCCGCCAGTGAAAGGCGATGACAGCCGCCATATCGGCCCCTTCGTGAAGACCAAGACCGGCAAGGTGAAGTCCGGTTATTTCATGAGCGTGAACCGCGGCAAGGAATCCATCGCGCTCGACCTGAAAGCCGATGCCGACCGCAAGATCTTCGAAGCCTTGCTCTCCCGCGCCGACGTGCTGATCGAGAACTATCGCGGCGGCACGATGGAAAAGCTCGGTTACGGATATGGCGCGCTGAAAGACAAATATCCGAAGCTGATCTACGCCGCCGTCTCCGGCTTCGGCCATACCGGGCCTTATTCGCATCGTCCCGCTTATGACATGGTGGCGCAGGCGATGGGCGGCGTGATGAGCCTCACCGGCCATCCCGGCGGCCCGCCGACGCGTGTGGGCACATCGACCGGTGATCTCACTGCCGCCCTGTTCGCCACCATCGGCATCGTGACCGCGCTCTATGACCGCCAGAAGACCGGACATGGCCAAAAGGTCGATGTCGCGATGCTGGATTCGCAGGTGGCCGTGCTGGAGAACGCGATCTCGCGCTATGTCGCCACCGGCGAAGTGCCCGGCAAGCTCGGCTCGCGCCATCCCTCCATCGCGCCCTTCGCGGCGTTTGCCACACAGGACGGACATATCGTCGTCGCCGCGGGCAATGACGATATCTGGGCGCGCGTCTGCCGTGTGATGGGCCGCGAGGAACTGGCGCGCGATGCGCGATTCCTCACCAACCCGCTGCGCGTGCAACACGTCGATGATATGGCGGCAGAGATGGAACGCACGCTAGCGGCAAAACCCTCAAAGGAATGGCTCGCGGCGCTGGAAGCCGAAGGGGTGCCTTGCGGCCCTATCAACACCGTGGCCGACGTGATGGCCGATCCGCAGGTCCTTTCCCGCAACATGATCATCGAGACACTCGACCCCGAACTCGGCCCGATCAAGATGCAGGGCAATCCGGTGAAGCTGTCGGCGCATGACGATCCGAAAACGCGCAATGCTGCCCCCGATCTGGATGCGGATCGTGCGGCGATTCTGAAAGAATTTGATCTCTAGTTTCCTCCCCCGTTTTACGGGGGAGGGGGACCGCGAAGCGGTGGAGGGGGTGGCGGTAGCAGCAAACATTCTGCTCTGTCGCAGCCGCCCCCCTTCGTCACGCGCTACGCGCGCGCCACCTCCCCCGCAAAGCGGGGGAGGAAAATCAATCACTCTTCGATCAGCGAATCCGGCAAGCGGTTCTCTTTACCTTCGCCCAGCGGAAAATGTTCCGCCAGTTCGTCGCCGCAGATTCCAATGGCGGCGACAAATCCATCACCCGCTTGATCGCGGCCGAGGGCTTCGCCCAGCGCGGAAGCCGCTTTGCGCCATGCAGTATCATCGCAGGCCTTGCCTGCGCTCTCGCTCACCACGATCTCCACCATGCGGTCGAAGCGCGAGACATAGATCATCACGTAAGCACCCTCCGCCAGCCGCGCGACAAGCGTGGCGAAATGATGCTGCGCCATGCGCCGCACGCGATGGCGCTTCACGAAAGAGGGCGTCATCAGGCGCCGCACCGCCGGGATCGACACGATCAGCGTGACAACCGCGAACAGGATTGCCTGCACAATCGCGTAAGATCCCAGCGCCAGAAAAATATCGCGATCCGTCAGAACCGATTGCGCCGCGACCCAACCCGAAACCATTTCGCCCAACGCCATCGGGCGAAAGCCGAACAGCAGCGCGACCGGCGGCAATGCCAGCGCTGCAAGCGCGGCCCATGCCAGCGGCACTTCACGATACTCCGATGATTCCTCGGTGAGCACGCAGCACACTTCGCCGGAAGTCTTCGTTTCGGCTTGGGCCACCGCGTCTGCGATGCGTTGCCGGTCGTCGGACGAGAGCGTCACCATGAGCCGGACGATCCTCCGCCGCCGAAGGAGCCGCCACCGCCGCTGAAGCCCCCGCCGCCGCCGAAACCGCCGCCACCACCCCAACCGCCGCGCCCGCCCATGCTGCCCAGAATGATCCACGGCAAGGCGCCCATGCCACCGCCGCGGCCACGGCGGAAGATGCTCGCGACCACGATCATGATGACGATGAAGACGAAGATGGCCGTGAACGGATCGTCGGAATCCTGGTTCTTCGCCTGCTTTTCCGCTTCCGCCACGCGCGCTTTCGCGGCCGGCGCGTCCAGCAGCAATTGTTCCACGATCGCGTCTGTGCCGGCCACGATGCCGCCGGACATGTCGCCGGATTTGAACTTCGGCAGCACTTTGGCTTGCAGGATCACGCTGGACAGCGCGTCGGTCAGCACCGGCTCAAGCCCGTAGCCCACTTCGATGCGCACGCGCCGCTCGTTCGGCGCGATGATGAAGAGCGCGCCATTGTTCAGCTTCTTCTGCCCGATGCCCCAGGCGCGGCCAAGCTGGTAGCCGTAATCCTCGATCTCATAGCCCTGCAACGACGGCAGCGTGACGACCACAAGCTGGCGCGAGGTACGCTGCTCCAGATCGGCCAGCTTCTGCGTCAGCTGCGCTTGCACATCGGGCGACAAGATATGCGCGTCATCCACCACCCGCCCCGTCAGCTTGGGGAAAGTCGGCGCGGCAACCGCCGCGCCCGCAAAGGCGAAGACAATCGCCAATGCGAACGCGACACGCTTGAACAGGGAATGGCCCATCAAGGCTGCTGCGGCGGGAAGCTGACCTTCGGCGCCGATTGCGCGGAGGCCGCCGCGGTGAAGGGCTGCGCTTCCTTCTGGCCGCTATAGATCGTCTTCGCCCAGATGATCGTCGGGAAGGTGCGCAAGCTCGTATTGTATTGGCGCACCGCCTCGTTGTAATCGCGCCGCGCGATGGCGATGCGGTTCTCCGTGCCTTCGAGCTGCGATTGCAGCGCCAGGAAGTTCTGGTTCGATTTCAGGTCGGGATAATTCTCGGTGATCGCGAGCAACCGCCCCAACACGCCGGACAACTGGTTCTGTGCCGCCTGGTATTTTTGGAACGCTTCCGGATTGGTGATGGTGGAGGCATCGACCTTCACTTGAGTCGCGCTGGCACGTGCCTTGGTCACGTCCACCAGCACCGCCTTCTCCTGCTGGGCATAGCCCTGCACGGTGGCGACGAGATTGGGAACCAGATCGGCGCGGCGCTGATACTGGTTCTGCACGTCGCCCCAGGCCGCCTTCACCTGTTCGTCCTTGGTGGGAATGTCGTTCACGCCGCAACCGGCGAGATAAAGCGGCAGGAATAGGACCAACAGCGCACGCGCCCAATTGTTGCGTCCGATCGCGAGATTCATGGATGTTCCCCTCAAGGGTGGCCTCAACCGCCAGCATATAGGGATTCCGGGCCCCGCGCGCAGGGGGTGAATTTCGCCCCCCGACGGCTTACATTGCCCAAATGCCTTTCGACTCAGAACTGTCATGAGCGGTTACGGAGACCGCTACCGCGATCCTTTGGATGACGCTTTTGGCGATGAAAACGCCGAAGCCGCGCCCGCCGTCCAGCGCGAGCCGCCCTATCTTGCGGGCCTGAATACGGAGCAACGCGAGGCCGTGCTGGCGGTGGATGGCCCCGTGCTGGTGCTGGCCGGCGCGGGCACCGGCAAGACGCGCGTACTCACCACGCGCCTCGCCCACATTCTCGCCACGCGCCGCGCGTGGCCGGGGCAGATGCTGTGCGTCACCTTCACCAACAAAGCCGCGCGCGAGATGAAGGAGCGCATCGGCGCGCTGATCGGCGGCGTGGTCGAAGGCATGCAATGGCTGGGCACGTTCCACGCCATCGGCGCCAAGATGCTGCGCCGCCACGCGGAGCTGGCGGGCCTCAAATCCAATTTCACCATCCTCGATGCCGACGATCAGTTGCGCCTGATGAAGCAGCTCGTCGAAGCCGAGGGCATCGACGACAAGCGCTGGCCGGTGCGCACGCTGGCCTCGATGATCGACGGTTGGAAGAACCGCGGCCTTCGCCCCGAAGACGTTCCGGATGGCGAAGCGCATGGTTTTGCCTTCGGCAAGGGCAAGTTGCTCTACCAGCAATATCAGGATCGGCTGAAAGCGCTGAACGCGGTGGATTTCGGCGATCTGCTGCTCGAAGTGCTCACGATCCTGCGCAAGAACGAGGACATCCTGGCGGAGTATCGCGACCGCTTCAAATACATGCTGGTGGACGAATACCAGGACACCAACGTGGTGCAGTATCTGTGGCTGAAGCTACTCGCCGGAAGCGCAGGCAATATCTGCGTTGTAGGCGACGACGACCAGTCCATCTACGGATGGCGCGGCGCGGAGGTGGAGAACATCTTGCGCTTCGAGCGCGATTTCCCCGGCGCGAAGGTCATTCGCCTGGAGCGCAACTACCGCTCGACGCCAGCGATCCTCGGCGCCGCCTCCGGCCTCATCACCGCGAACAAGGGCCGGCTCGGCAAGACATTGTGGACCGAGGGCGATCACGGCGAGAAGATCAAGGTGCAGGGCATATGGGACGCCGAGGAAGAAGCGCGCGGCGTCGCCTCCGAAGCGGAGAACCTGCACAGCAAGGGCGATGCCTTCTCGCAGATGGCGATTCTCGTCCGCGCCTCGTTCCAGATGCGCGAGTTTGAAGACCGCTTCCTGTCGCTCGGCCTGCCCTACAAGGTGATCGGCGGCCCGCGTTTCTATGAGCGCGCGGAAATCCGCGATGCGATGGCCTATCTGCGCCTCATCGCGCAGGGCGACGACGACCTCGCCTTCGAGCGCATCGTCAACAAGCCCAAGCGCGGCATCGGCGATGCGAGCGTGCAATCGCTTCACGCTTTTGCCCGCGCGCAGCACATGCCGCTGCTTACCGCCGCGCGCGAGATCGCCACAACCGATGAGCTTCCCCCCAAGGCGCGCAAGGCATTGGGTGAATTGGCCGCCAATTTCGCGCGCTGGACGGAAACCGCGAAGGTCCTGCCGCATACCGAGCTGGCCGAAATGGTGCTGGATGAATCCGGCTACACCGACATGCTCAAGAACGACAAATCCGCCGAAGCGCCGGGGCGGCTGGACAACCTCAAAGAACTCGTCCGCTCGATGGAGCAATATGAATCCCTCGCCGGATTCCTGGAGCATGTCTCGCTAGTCATGGAGCTGGAGCAGAACGACAGCGGCGATCGCATCAGCCTGATGACGCTCCATGCCGCGAAGGGCCTGGAATTCGACACCGTGTTCCTGCCCGGCTGGGAGGAAGGTCTCTTCCCGTCGCAGCGCACGATGGATGAGAACGGCCTCGCGGGTTTGGAGGAAGAACGCCGCCTCGCCTATGTCGGCATCACGCGCGCGCGAAAGCGCATCTTCATCTCCTTCGCCGCCAACCGGCGCGTGCACGGCAACTGGCAAAGCGCCCTGCCCTCGCGTTTCATCACCGAACTGCCGGAAGAGCATGTCGATACGGTGGTGGACGAAGGCTTCTATGGCGGCAATGTCGGCTTCCGCGACAACGCGCAGGCCGCCAATTTCGGCAGCACCTATGACTCACCAGGCTGGAAACGCGCCCAAGCCAACCGTGCCGCCCAAGGCACCATGCGCACCCGCCCGCCCATGATCGAAGCGCACGCTTACACGGTGCAAACGTCCGATCCGGAATCCTCCACCTACAAACGCGGCGAACGCGTCTTCCATCAGAAATTCGGCTACGGCCGCGTGGCGAGCGTGGAAGGCAATAAGCTCACCGTCGATTTCGACAAGGCCGGCGAGAAAAAGGTGATCGACAATTTTGTAAGTAGGGCGTGAATATACTGATTTCAATATTTGGATAAATCTATGACGATAAACAATATAACTGGTCAGTGGATCGGAGATATTCGAGGCACTGATATCGGAAATGCCTACTTCGAAGTAACAAAAGATAATTCGGGCAATCGTAATTTTGAACTTCGCACCAATGTTGCCGGCGCGATCACCATCTTTGATGCTTCGATTGATCCATCCGCACAAAATTCGTTGAAGGTAATCTCTCGGCCGTCGGGAACCCAAAATCCAATAACCGGACTTTTGACGTTTGATGAAGTTTCAGCGGCAAAATTGTCGGGACGATGGTCACTTTCCACTGGAAATTCAGGCGTCATTTGGCTCACGCCAGCAAACACACAAGCTCAAACGACAGCGGCCACGAAACCTGTCGAACTTGTGGCAAAAGAAGCAAGCCTTCCAAATTTCGTTATCTACAGGAGAGAACTTGAAGCGATCGTGTCCCGCCTGAGTCAGACAATCCCTTCGCCGGCGCAAGTCGTGATTACTGCAGAATTAGATGGCAACGACGTCACCCAATTCGCAGACGTTTTCTTGAAGCGCACCGATCTCCCAAACTCTCTACGTCATCTAAAATTAAACATCTCCGATTCTGGTCAGCCGTTTGCGCGATCAATTTTCTTTGTAATCTCAAATCGAGAAGGTTGCAGATTTAATGTTCAATCAGATGACAGAACTTGGACAAACGGCGCGTACGCGAGCCTCCTGGAACTGTCAAATCGATATGTCAGCAAAGGTCTAGTGCTATTTCAAAGATACGGGCTAAATTTAAACGGCCTAATATTCCTCGCCGCGCTTGTGATGTTACCAAGTTTGCCAATCGTGCCCCGGATAATTTTTCTCTTCGGCGTAATTGCACTTCTATTTGCGTTTAAGCGTTTGCACGATTCATTTATTCGCACCCGTGTTTATCTCGATGACCGGACACGATTTACGTTGATGAGAGAGTATCCAGCAATTCTCTCAGCGGTAATCGCATCTGCCATAATTGGCCTTGTTTCGTTGCTTTTCAAAGCACTGAGCAGCAACGAGCCTTTTTCTTGGCTATTCTACCTTTTTCCGAGATGAGCCATCGCTCCCGAAAAATTGTCTTTTCCCCCGAACCGAAACTAAGATTCATCGACAATTCGCGCCGCGCGCATGACGCAACTCGCATAGTGCCACGCGCGTCATTTTTTGTTCACAAACGCCAATCGCAAATCTGATCAATCGCTTGCGCCTCTGCTGCATTCGCGAAGGACGAGACCTTCTCAATCCGAGACATTTCCACAGTGATCGCCGCGCATTGAGCGGCGTGTAACGTCACGCTACGAGTCCGGCATTGTCATCGGCTCATCGCGTTTTGGTGAGCTATTCGCCTTGAGTTTCGGCAAGGAGAATGCATGTGACCGATCACCCTCCATCTCCCGACAGACGCACAATCCTCGCCGGCGCCGCAGCAGCGGGCGCCGTGAGTTTGCTTGGCTTGCCCCCCGCCAACGCCGCAGAACCAACCCACAAGGAGCACAAGATGGCCGCAACAGGAATCCGCCCGTTCCATTACGAAGCGTCCAAAGACGAGCTTGCCGACCTGAAGCGCCGCATCGCGGCGACCAAATGGCCGGACAAGGAGCAAGTGCCCGATGCCACGCAAGGCGTGCAGCTCGCGACAATGCAGAAGCTCGCGCATTATTGGGCGACGGAGCACGATTGGCGCAAATGCGAGGCGAAGATTAACGCCCTGCCGAACTTCCTTACCGAGATTGACGGGCTCGACATCCATTTCATCCATGTGAAGTCCAAGCATGAACATGCGCTGCCGATCATCATCACGCATGGCTGGCCCGGCTCGATCATCGAGCAACTGAAGGTCATCGAGCCGCTCACCAACCCCACCGCGCATGGCGGAACGGAAGCGGATGCGTTCCATGTCGTCATCCCGTCGCTGCCCGGCTACGGTTTCTCCGGCAAGCCGACGAAGCCGGGATGGAACCCCGTCAGCATTGCCAAGTCATGGGCGACGCTCATGGAGCGCCTCGGCTACAAAAAATATGTCGCGCAGGGCGGCGATTGGGGCAACGCGATCTCGGAAGTGATGGCGCTGCAGCAGCCGCCGGGATTGCTCGGCATCCACACCAACATGGCGGCGACGGTGCCGCCCAATGTATCGAAAGCGCTTTCCGCGGGCGGCCCGCCGCCGGCCGGACTTTCACCGGAAGAAAAGCACGCATGGGATCAGCTCGACGACTTCTACAAGAACGGGCTGGGCTACGCGATCGAGATGAACAACCGCCCGCAAACGCTCTACGCCCTCGCCGATTCGCCGGTCGGTCTTGCGAGCTGGATGCTCGATCACGACATCCGCAGCTACAAGATGATTGCGCGTGTTTTCGACGGCAAGCACGAAGGGCTGAGCCGCGACGATGTTCTCGACAACATCACGCTCTATTGGTTGACCAACACCGCGGTCTCTTCAGGCCGCCTCTACTGGGATACCGCGCACAACCTGCCGCCGGGCGGATTCTTCGACGTGCGAGGCGTCAAACTTCCGGTGGGCGTCAGCGCCTTCGCGGAAGAGATCTATCAGGCGCCGAAGAGCTGGTCGGAGAAGGCCTATGTGAAGCTTGCCTATTACGGCAGGCATCCCGTCGGCACGCATTTCGCCGCCTGGGAACAGCCCACGCTCTTCGTCTCCGACGTGCGCGCGACATTCAAGACGCTGCGGACCTGAGAAGGAAAAACGGGAAGCGAAAATGTCCGACGGCTTCGATCAGCATCGCCGTGAATTTCTAGGCGTCGCGGCCATGGCGCTGACCGCGGGCGAGTTCGCCATAAGCGGTGCTGCGGACGCGCGGTCCGCAGGCCGGGCGGCGCCGATCAAAACCGGCACCCACACATCATTCGCCCCGCTGAAGCAGATTGAGGCCGGTCTGCTGAATGTCGGATATGCCGAAGCTGGTCCCCCGAACGGCAAGCCGGTCATCCTGCTGCATGGCTGGCCTTACGATATCTACAGCTTTGTCGATGTCGCGCCGCTGTTGGCGCAGGCCGGCTACCGCGTGATCATCCCTTACCTGCGCGGCTACGGCACGACGAAATTCCTCTCCGCGGATACGATGCGCAACGGCCAGCAATCGGTGGTCGCACTTGACATCATCGCCCTGATGGACGCGCTCAAGATCCAGTCGGCCGTCATCGGCGGCTTCGATTGGGGGGCGCGCACGGCGGACATCATCGCGGCGGAATGGCCGCAGCGTTGCAAAGGTCTCGTCTCGGTGAGCGGCTATCTGATCGGCAGCCAGGCGGCCGGCAAGATTCCGCTGCCGCCAGCTGCGGAGTTGCAATGGTGGTATCAATTCTATTTCGCGACCGATCGCGGCGCGGCGGGTTACGAAAAATACCGCCACGACTTCGCGAAGCTGATCTGGAAGCTGGCCTCGCCGAAATGGAATTTCGACGATGCCACTTTCGAGCGCACCGCCGCGTCGTTCGACAATCCGGATCACGTCGCCATCGTCATCCACAATTACCGCTGGCGGCAGGCGCTCGCACAAGGCGAAGCGAAGTACGACGCTCTGGAAGCCAGGCTCGCCACCGGACCGGTGATTGCGGTGCCCACGATCGCCATGGAAGGCGACTCCAACGGCGCGCCGCATCCGCCGCCCAGCGCCTATCGCACAAAATTCTCCGGCAAATACGACAACCGCATCATCGCCGGCGGCGTCGGCCACAATCTTCCACAGGAAGCACCGGCCGCATTCGCCAAAGCGATCATCGACGTGGATCACGCCTGATGCGTGAGAGGAGTCATCCATGAGTGATGTACAAGTCGAGCAGAAGAACTACCGGATGCCGCCACAGGACGGCATCACGATCGCGCATTTCATCACGGTCGCGGACATCGAGCGATCGGCGCGATTTTACGAAAAGATCTTCGGTGGCAAAATACTGAGCCGAGGCGACTGCAGCGGTGCGCCGGGCTACATCCAGATCGCGAACACGTGGCTCATCGTCAATGTCGGCGGCGGTCCGACACCCGACAAGCCGACGGTGACACTCAGCATTCCGCCCGATCCCGATGCCGTCAGCAGCTTCATGAACATCCGCGTCGCCGATATTCACGCCTGCTACGATCTATGGCGCAGCCGTGGCGCCGAATTCATCACGGAGCCGAAGGACAAATACGGCGAGACGCGCTGCTACATCCGCGACCCGGATGGCTACATCATAGAAGTCGGGCAGAGCAAGCCGGACTTCACATACGGCTGAACCCTTAAATCGCCCCACCGGCATAAGCCTTCTGCCACCTCGCCGCAGGTCCCGGGACGAGCTAACATCTTCCGTTCTTCCCGCTGAGTCGGAGCGGTGTTCTTCGTTGTGAACAAAACGGAGTCCTCCATGAACGCACTATCCCTTCTCAAGATCGCGCTCGTCGTTTTCGGCGTGGTCATGCTCTTGATCTATCCGCTTTCCATCGTCTGGCCCGCGGGCTGGGCATGGCACATGGGAGCACCCTACGAGTCCGACTATTTCATGATGATCGTCGGCGTTTACGCGGTGCTCGGAATCTTCCTGATTCTCGCCGCACGCGATCCCTTGGCCAACAAGAGCCTCATCTGGTTCGCCGCCTGGTCGAGCCTTGTTCACGCGGGCATTATGGCGCAGCAATCCTTCGGCATGACCGGCGGCATGAACCATATGGGTCACCTCATGGGTGATGTTCCGGCGCTGCTCGGCGTGGCCGTGGTGCTTGGCGGGTTGCTCTGGAGCGCGGACAAGTCTGCCGCTTGAGGAAGTCGTGGCGCTGGCGTAAAGCCCCAGCGCCATGAGCATCAACCCGCCTCTCTGGAAAGCCGAGATCGTCGTCCGCAAGGAAGAAGCGGGCGATATCTCCGCCGCGTTCGAGCTTGGCACGTCGCCGCAAGCCGTCCTCATCCACGAAGAGCCGTTCAAGACCGACGCGGTTGTCGAGGCGCTTTATACGGAGATGCCGGACGGCGATTTGCTTTCCAAACTCGCTGGCCGCGAAGTGCATGTCCAGCTTCTGCCGGACACCGACTGGATCAAGCTTTCGCAGCAGGGCCTGCCGCCGGTGCGCGCGGGGCGTTTCTTTGTCTATGGCGCGCATGACGCGGGCACGGTGCCGCCGGGCGTCATCCCCATCCGCATCGAAGCGGGCATGGCCTTTGGCACCGGGCATCATGAAACGACATCGCTCTGCCTCGCTGCGCTGTCCGATCTGTCGAAGCGCAGGCGCTATGAGAACGTGCTGGATCTGGGTTGCGGCACCGGGCTTCTCGCCATCGGCGCGGCGAAGCTGTGGCGCAGGAGAGTCATCGCCTCCGACATCGATCCCACCGCCGTGGAGATCACGCGCGAAAACGCCGCGGCGAACGGCGAGTCCACGCTCATCCACGCCATCACCGCGGACGGCCTCGCCAGCCCCGCGCTCGCTGCAAAGGCGCCATACGATCTCATCATTGCGAATATTTTGGCGAGCCCGCTCACCCAGCTTGCGCCCTCCATCGCGCATTCGCTCTCCAAGGGCGGTGCGCTCATCCTGTCGGGCCTGCTGACATGGCAGGAGAATCTTGTTCTCAGTTTCTATCGCCCGTTCGGCCTTATCTTGCGCGAGACGCGGCGCGATGGCCCATGGACGGCACTTGTGCTTGAGGCATCGCGCGGGCGGCGGTAGGGTCCAAACGCCCTTAAAAACGTCATGGCCGGGCCTGTCCCGGCCATCCATTTTCCAGAAGCGATGCAGGCATTTTACGGCCTCTGGAAAATGGATGGCCGCCACAAGGGCGGCCATGACGGAAACAAACAGCAAAGATATCTCCGATGGATAAGACTCAGTCGTTCCAAAGTTTCGAAGACCGTTCCGACGCCGCGACCGTTGCGCCGCGCCTTGCCGCCTTGCGCGCGGAACTTGCTAGGCGCGGGCTGGACGGTTTCGTCATTCCGCACTCCGACGAATACCAGAGCGAATATCTGCCCGAGTGCAACGAACGCCTCGCCTGGCTCACATCGTTCACCGGATCGGCTGGCGCTGCCGTCGTGCTGAAGGATAAAGCGGCAGTCTTCGCCGATGGCCGCTACACGTTGCAGGTGCGCCAGCAAACCGACACCAAAGCATTCGAACCGCGCGATCTTGTCGAAGAAGGCCCGAACGGCTGGCTTGCCAACAACGCACCCAAGGGCGCGAAGATCGGCTTCGATCCGTGGGTGCATTCCGCCGCCAGTGCCGATGCGCTGCGCCTCGCGGTGGCGAAAGCCGGCGCGACGCTGGTGCCGACCGATGGCAATCCCATCGACGCGGTTTGGCAGGGCCGTCCCGATGCGCCGACCGCGAAAGCCATTCCCCATGCAATGAACCTTGCGGGCGAAAGCGCGGAGTCCAAGCGCACGCGCATCGCCGAAGACATCAAGAAGAGCGGCGCGGACGCCGCCATTGTCTCCCTCGCGGATTCGATCTGCTGGCTGCTCAATGTGCGTGGCGGCGACACGCCGCACACGCCGTTCGTTCTTTCCTACGCGATCCTCAACAGCGACGGCTCCGCCGACTGGTTCGTGGATGAGCGCAAGATCACGCCGGACGTCACCAAGCATCTGGGCAATGCCGTCCGCGTGCGCGCGCCGAGCGAATTCAATTCGGCGCTTGATGCGCTGAAAGGTAAAACCGTTGTCGCCGATCCGAACTGGACGGCAGCCGCTGCGTTCGATCGTCTCGCCAAAGCCGGCGCCACGGTGAAGTGCGGCGTCGATCCATGCCAATTGCCGAAGGCGTGCAAGAACCCGGTGGAAATCGAAGGTTCGCGCAAGGCGCATATCCGCGATGGCGCGGCGCTGACCAACTTCCTGAGCTGGATGGCGCGCGAAGCGCCGAATGGCGAGATCACGGAAATCCAGGCGGCGGAAACGCTGGAAGGTTACCGCAAGAAGGCCGGTTCGCTGACCGACCTCTCCTTCGACTCCATCTCCGGCGCCGCGCCGCACGCCGCCCTGCCGCATTACCGCGTGACGACATCGTCCAACCGCAAGATCAACAAGAACGAGATCTATCTCATCGATTCCGGCGGCCAATATCCCGATGGCACCACGGATGTGACCCGCACCATGATCGTGGGCACGCCGACCGCCGAGATGAAGGACCGCTTCACCCGCGTGCTGAAAGGCCATATCGCGCTGGGCACGATGAAATTCCCGCCGGGCACGCCGGGCGTGGCACTGGATGCCTTCGCGCGCAAGGCGCTGTGGGATGCGGGGCTGGATTACGATCACGGCACCGGCCATGGCGTCGGATCTTATCTGTCGGTGCATGAAGGCCCGCAGAACATTTCCAAGCGGCCGATCCATCAGCCGCTGATGCCGGGCATGATCTGCTCCAACGAGCCGGGTTATTACAAGGAAGGCGAATACGGCATCCGCATCGAGAACCTCGTCGTTGTCACCGAGCCAAAAGCGGTTCCCGGCGGCGATCGCAAGATGATGGAGTTCGAAACCGTCACCTGGGCGCCGATCGATCTCAACCTCGTCGAGCCGTCATTGCTGACGAAAGATGAGCGCGACTGGCTGAACGACTATCACGCCAAAACACGCGCCAAGCTGGAGCCGCTCGTCGATGCGGACACGAAGGCGTGGCTCGAAAACGCGACGCGGGCGATCTGATGATGAAAAAAGTTTCGCTTTGCGTCGCCGCCGCCGCACTGTTCGCGCTTGGCGGCTGTCAGGTCTGGCCGGTCAATCAGGACCCTTCCGGCATGAATTATCGCCGCGATGCCAACCGCGTGGTGGAGGCGATACAGGCCTATAAGCACGACAAGGGCGCATGGCCGTCATCCCTCGCCGTGCTGACGCCGACTTATATTCCGGCGATCCCGGACGATCCGCATCTGGACTATCATCCCTATGACGGTTCGGTGCTGTATCACTACATCCCCCAATGGCCACAGCTGCGCCCGGTGTGGTGCCAGTCCGTCGGCGCCACGACCGAATGGCGCTGCAAGGAAAAAGTCATCTAGGCGGCCCACGCGCGCGGCTGTAGTCTGGCGCCTCGAGGAGATTCCCATGAAGCCCTTCGCATTGTCCGCCGCCGCCGCCATCGCCGCGCTCGCCCTCACGGGCTGCGCCTCCGGCACCTATGTGAGCAAGGAAAGCGCCGCGCAGTTCCAGAAGGGCACCACCACCGAGCAACAAGTTCTCGCGCAGCTCGGTGAACCGGATGCGAAAGCGGAGCTGATCAATGGCGGGCGGCGCGACATCTACATCTACAATGCCGGAGGCCCGAACCCGGTCGATTACATTCCGCTGATCGCGCTGGTGACGGAGAGCGGCTATGAACACGCCACCACGGTGAATTTCGACTTCAACGCGCAGGGCGTCCTGATCGACATCACCCGCTTCCGCGAACGCACCGGATAAGCCAGCCGCTTCAAGGGCTTAAAATAAATCTTCCTATTTCGTGGACTAATTACTTGACGACCGTAACGGTCGCGGTGTACATTTTTCTCAATTCTTGAATTGCGCCCAAACCGTAGCCGTCGCTGAAAAGCGGCGGTTTTCTGCCTTTTGGGCGAAAGAAAAAGCGCACGCAGAGACGCATAGCCGCAAAAAAGTGAAAAAATCTATCGGCGTGCCATGCGCGCCAATTTTCAACGGACACAGCCGCGATGCCGGGCCCCGGAGAAGAACTCTGCGTCTCTGCGTGAATCATTCTTTTAGAGGAACCACCCATGCCCAAGCTCTAGCTCCGCCCTCGCCCTGACCGGGCGTGGGGATAGCGACGGACATTTCTGGGGAAGCCGAGATCGCGCTGTAGCGGGTCGAGGACGCCGAACCGGAAGTTCAGTCCGTCACAATCGCCATGTTCACGGTCACGCCCCTCATATAGCGCCGATGACAAATTCCGGCGCGGGCGGAAAAGGTTGAGGGAAACAACAGGGGAAATCTCCCCAGAAGCGGCACCGCGGCCGGCAGCATATTGATGCCGTGACTTTCAAATCCGCGGAAAAATCAAAGCCCTTTGATCATCGCGAGCCATTCGTCCTCGTCGATCACCTTCACGCCGAATTTCTGCGCGTCGGCGAGTTTGGAGCCCGCGCCGGGGCCGGCCACGACGAGATCGGTCTTCTTGGATACCGAGCCCGCCGTCTTTGCGCCCAGCGATTCCGCCTTCACCTTGGCTTCCTGGCGCGTCATCTTTTCGAGGCTGCCAGTGAACACCACCGTCTTGCCCGCGACGGGTGAGCCTTTGATCTTCGGCGCGGCAACATCCTGCACGTCCACTTCCTTCAGGAGATGATCGAGCAGTTTTCGGTTGTGCGGTTCGTCGAAGAAATCCTTGATCGCTTCGGCCACCACATCGCCGATGCCGCCGATGGCGTTGAGTTGTTCCAGCGCATCATCGCTCTCCATCGCTTCGATGAAGGCGTCGATGCTGTGGAAGGTTCGCGCCAGAAGCCGTGCGTTGGTTTCGCCCACATGGCGGATGCCCAGCGCGTTGATGAAGCGGTCGAGACCGACCTTGCGGCGTGCATCGATGGCGGCGACGAGGTTCTCGACCAGCTTGCCCTCGCCCTCGTCCTTCTTCTTGGACTTGGTGTCGGTCGCACCCTTGCCTTCCTTGGCGCGGCGTTCCGCGCTTTGCTCCGCGCGCTTCTCGGCCAAAACCTTGCCGAGCTTTGTGGGCTGTTTGGCGAGCTGGAAGATATCCGCCGGTTCTTTCAGCATCCCGGCTTCGTGCAACGTCTCGATATAGGTCCCGCCGAAGCCTTCGATGTCGAACGCATCGCGGCCGACGAAATGCTTGAGCCGCTCCACCGCCTGCGCCGCGCAGATGAGGCCGCCGGTGCAGCGCCGATCGACGTCTTCCTTGCCGGTCTTCTCATCGACCTCACGCACGGCATGGCTGCCGCAGACGGGGCATTTGTGCGGGAATTGATAAGGCTTAGAGCCACGCGGCCGCTTGTCGGTGAGAACCTTCACCACCTGCGGGATGACATCGCCCGCGCGCTGAATGATCACGGTATCGCCTTCGCGCGCATCGAGCCGTGCGATCTCGTCTTCGTTGTGAAGCGTTGCGTTCTCCACCACCACGCCGCCGACGGTGATCGGCCGCAATCGCGCCACCGGCGTCAGCTTGCCGGTGCGCCCAACCTGTATGTCGATCTTTTCGAGGATCGTTTCGGCCTGTTCCGCCGCGAATTTGTGCGCGATGGCCCAGCGCGGCGACCGCGACACGAAGCCAAGGCGCTCCTGCAGCTTCAGGTCGTCGACTTTGTAGACGACGCCATCGATATCGTAGCCCAGCTTCGCGCGCTTGCTTTCAATATCGCTGTAGAATTTGAGAACCTGCTTCACCGTCTCGCAGCGCCGCACCAGCGGGTTCACCTTGAAACCGAACGCCCTGAACGCCTCCAGCATGCCCCACTGCGTATCCGCCGCCAGCTTGCTCACCTCGCCCCAGGTATAGGCGAAGAAATTCAGGTCGCGCGATGCGGTGATGGAAGGATCGAGCTGGCGCACCGAGCCGGCCGCAGAGTTGCGCGGATTGGCGTAAGTCTGCTTGCCGTCTTTCTCCTGCCGCTTGTTCAGCGCCGCGAAGTTGGCGTGGGTCATGTAGACCTCGCCGCGCACTTCCAGAACGTCTGGCGCCTTGCCGTGGAGGCGCAGCGGAATGTCCTTGATGGTGCGCAGGTTCGCAGTGATGTCTTCGCCTTCCGCGCCGTCGCCGCGCGTCGCGCCCTGCACGAACACGCCCTTCTCGTAGCGCAGCGACGCGGAGAGCCCGTCGATCTTCGGCTCGGCGGTGAAGACGATGTCGTGATCGTCCTTCAGGCCAAGGAAGCGGCGGATGCGTGCCACGAACTCCTCGACGTCTTCGTCGGCGAAGGCGTTGTCCAGCGACAACATGGGAACACGATGCACGACCTTCTTGAACTTGTCCGACACCTTCGCGCCCACGCGATGCGATGGGCTGTCGGCACGGATCAGCTTTGGAAACCGCACTTCGATGGCGGTGTTGCGCTTGCGCAGGGCGTCATATT
>Ga0207705_10000373_pt1 | contig 40446 bp, 41 predicted proteins | sample KBSC13metaG_FD_184314 | JGI IMG/M metagenome (GOLD analysis project Ga0207705, IMG submission 184314) | Corn rhizosphere microbial communities from Kellogg Biological Station, Michigan, USA - KBS C1-3 metaG (SPAdes) (version 2) | ecosystem: Host-associated > Plants > Roots > Rhizosphere > Soil ... | reverse complement strand
TTGACGCGGGCGCCGATGCGGCAAAGGATGCCATGTGGGGCGGCGCCGCCCGCCTGTCCGCATCCGGAGCAACGACGATGTCCGACATCGTGACCGAATCAGCAGCGTGTCCCGCGCACGCACTGGAAGTGCCGAGGCTGGAGGCGTTGCCGAAAGGCGCCGCGCCACAGCTCACCTGCTATCAGCTCGGCCCGCACGCAGCCCCGATCATCCCGGGCCGCCGCGATCGGGCATGGATGGATGCCACCAGCGAGCACTACGCGTATCGCTGCTTGCCGCTTTCCATGGCCAACACCAGCGGCTGGGAAATCACGTCCCCACTCGACTTCGAGGTGACCTGGAACGGCAACCAGGACATCAACGCGATCACCGCGCGCGCCCCCGGCGTCGATCCGAATGTGCTGCGAGCGCTGATCACTTCGCACTTCGCGCATGGCATCCTCACCTTCCACACCGGCTGGCTGTTCCGCACTTCGCCAGGCTGGGGCCTGTGGGTGCGCGGCGCGCCCAACGACGCGAAGGACGGCATCCACGCCCTCGACGGCATGGTCGAAACCGACTGGCTGCCGTTTCCGTTCACGATGAACTGGCGCTTCACGCGGCCGTGCACGGTGCGCTTCCGAAAAGGTGATCCATTCTGTTTCATTACGCTGTGCCCGCACGCCTTGCTGGACGGCGTTGCGCCCAGGCGCGCCAGCATCGAGGACGATCCGAAATTGAAGGCCGACTACGTCGAATGGGGCAAGTCGCGCGCCGAATTCAACAAGCTGCTGCGCGATGGCGACCCGGCGGCGGTTGCGAAGAAGTGGCAGCGCGACTATTTCCAGGGCAAGGCAGGCGAAGGCGATGCGCCGTTCCACGTCAACAAGCGGCGATTGAAACCCATCGAATAAGGCTCACGGGTTCGCGACGCCCTGCAGCGCGCGTTACCATCGCGGTTTCGCGGTGCAACGCGTCGCGCCAATGACTCCAGGGAGAACGCCATGCAACTCGGAATGATCGGCCTCGGCAAGATGGGCAATTTCATGGCCCAGCGGCTGATGAAAGGCGGTCACGACGTGACCGGGTTCGATCCGAACGAGAAGGCGCGCGAGGCGCTCGCCGATGCGGGCGGCAGGGCCGTCGATTCGCTGGACAAGTTGGTCGAGGCGCTGAAACCGCCGCGCGCGGTATGGATGATGGTGCCCGCCGGCAGGATCGTGGACGAGACCGTCGCCGCGCTGAACGACAGGCTCGGCAAGGGCGACGTCGTGATCGATGGCGGCAATTCCAACTTCAAGGATGACCAGCGCCATGCCGGGTTGCTGTCCGCCAAGGGCATCGACTACGTCGATTGCGGCACCAGCGGCGGCGTGTGGGGCTTGAAAGAAGGCTACAGCATGATGGTCGGCGGCGACGAAATAGTCGTCGAACGGCTGAAGACGATCTTCGAAGTGCTCGCGCCCGGCAAGAACAAGGGCTGGGGACGCGTCGGTCCCGTCGGCGCTGGCCACTTCGTCAAGATGGTCCACAACGGCATCGAGTACGGCATGATGCAGGCTTACGCGGAAGGCTTCTCGATCCTCAAGCACAAGGACGAATTCAAGCTCGACCTTGGGCAGATCGCCGAGATCTGGCGTTATGGTTCGGTGGTGCGTTCGTGGCTGCTCGACCTCACCGCCGACGCATTGCAGCGCAATCCCGAGATGGAGGGCTTGGCGCCCTACGTCGTCGACTCCGGCGAAGGCCGCTGGACGGTGGCCGAGGCCATCGACCTCGACGTGCCCGCCCCCATCATCACCGCCTCGCTGATCGAACGACTGCGCTCGCGCGATACGGATTCGTTCTCCGACAAGCTGCTGTCGGCGATGCGCAACGAATTCGGCGGCCACGCGATGAAGAAGGAATGACCCGCGTTCCGGCTGCCCTGCCCGCGCAGAACGTGCGCTGGCATCCGTTTCCCGACGACGGCGCGTTGCTGGACGATGCGCTTGCCCGCGTTCTGGCTGCCGCGCAGGCGGCGATGGCGCAACACGGCGCGTTCGATATCGTGCTGGCGGGCGGCAACACGCCGCGCAAGTTGTATCGCGCGCTGCGCAATGTCGACGCCGATTGGTCGCGCTGGCACGTCTGGTTCGGCGACGAACGCTGCGCGCCACCCGATGACCCGGAACGCAACAGCCGCATGGCCCGCGACGAATGGCTCGATCATGTCGCGATTCCTGCCGCCAACGTGCACGCGATCCCCGCCGAGTCCGGTGCCCGCGAAGCCGCCGCGCTGTACGCGCGCGAACTCCGCGGCGTGGACGCGTTCGATCTGGTGCTGCTGGGCCTGGGCGAAGACGGCCACACCGCCAGCCTGTTTCCTGGCCACGATTGGGGCGTGCACGCCGATTCGCCCGACGCCCTCGCCGTGTTCAAGGCGCCCAAGCCGCCACCGGAACGCGTCAGCTTGAGCGCACAACGCCTGTCGCGCGCACGGCATGTGTTGTTCCTGATCGAAGGTGCCGGCAAGCGTGCTGCGGTCGCGGCGTGGAAACGTGGCGACGCAATTCCCGCGGCATCGATCGCTCCGGAATCCGGCGTGGACATGTTGGTGGATGCCGCCGCGGCATCCACTGCCGGAACCTGAGTGCGCATTGCCCTTACGCGCCGCCCAGCGCCCCCATGTGCGCCCGGTAATAGCGCAACTCGTCGATCGAATCGTGGATGTCGGAAAGCGCGGTGTGCGCGGAATCCTTGCTGAAACCCTTCGCCACCGCGGGCGCCCAACGCCGTGCGAGCTCCTTCAAGGTGGATACGTCCAGGTTGCGGTAATGGAAGAAGCGTTCAAGCGTCGTCATCTGCCGGTACAGGAAACGCCGGTCCTGGCAAATCGAATTGCCGCACATCGGCGACTTCCCGGCCGGCACCCAGCGTTCGAGGAACGCAATGGTTTCCGCTTCGGCGTGCGCGTGGTCGGTGCCGGATTCAAGCACGCGCTCCCACAAGCCCGACTTGGTGTGCTGGTGCCGGTTCCAGTCGTCCATCGCCAGCAGCCGCGCTTCCTCGTGACGGATGGCGAACTGCGGCCCTTCGGCGAGTATCTGGAGGTTGCGGTCGGTGACCACGGTGGCGATTTCAATGATCGAATCGGTGTCGGGATTGAGGCCCGTCATTTCGAGATCGATCCAGATCAGGTTGTCATCCACGCAATCGGTCATTGAATTCTCCTTCCCGCCAGTCTAGCAACATCCCGTACGCCGGGCCGATTGCCTGCCGCGCGTGCGTGCCGTAGGCTCGCCCGATGCCTACGCCGACAATGTTGTGGTACGACTACGAAACCACCGGCACCGATGCCGCGCGCGATCGGCCGGCGCAGTTCGCCGCGCTGCGTACCGACACTGATCTGCGCCCGATTGGAAATCCCGCCACGCTGTATTGCGCGCCGGCAGCGGACGTCCTGCCGCATCCGGAAGCCTGCCTGATCACCGGCATCGCGCCGCAGGACATGGCGCGCGAAGGCCTGATCGAAGCGGATTTCGCGGGCGCGGTGCACGAACTGCTGGCCGAGCCGGGCACCTGCTCCGCCGGCTACAACAGCATCCGTTTCGACGACGAAGTCAATCGCAACCTGTTCTACCGCAACTTTTTCGACCCGTACGAACATTGCTGGAAGAACGGCAATACGCGCTGGGACATCATGGATCTGGCGCGCGCCTGCCATGCGTTGCGCCCCGACGGCATCGAATGGCCGCTGCGCGAAGACGGTTCCCCTTCGTTCAAGCTGGAACACCTGGCGCAGGCGAACCGGCTGGAACAGGCGCGCGCGCACGACGCCACGTCCGACGTGATCGCAACGGTCGGCCTTGCGCGATTGTTGCGCGATCGCCAGCCACGGCTGTACGAATGGTGCTTCGCGCTGCGCCACAAGCGCGCCGTGATCGCGAAGCTGGCGGGCGCGCTGGCGGCACGGCAGCCGCTGCTGCACGTCTCCCACAAGTACGCCGCACAGCGCGGCTGCCTCGCGATGATCGTGCCGCTCGCGGAGCACCCGACCCGCGAAGGCACCTTCATCGTCGCCGATCTGGATGCCGATCCGGGTGCCTGGACCGATCTCGATTCCGACGACTTGATGGAACGGCTGTTCACGCCGCGGGCCGATCTTCCGGAAGACATGCAGCGCCCGCCGATCAAGGAAGTGCACGCCAATCGCTCGCCGTTCGTCGCGCCCATCGAAACGCTGCACAACGTGGACACGCGACGCATTGCACTCGATCCCGATCGCTGTCTGGATCACCTGGAAAAAATCCGCGCCGTCGATGGCCTGGGCGAACGCATCCGCCATGCTTTTGCCGCCCGCACGCCCGGCCGGCGCGATGGCGAAGATCCGGAGCTGATGTTGTATTCGGGCTTCGCATCGGACGCGGACCGGAAACGCTTCAACGAAGTGCGCGCCACGCCGCCCGAGCGCTTGGGCACCACAGAATTCTCGTTCGACGATCCGCGCTACGACGAACTGTTGTTTCGCTACCGCGCACGCAATTGGCCGATCTCGCTGGATGCGGATGAACGGGAGCGCTGGCGGACATTCGTCTGCGCCAAGCTCACCCGTGAATCGGACCCGCGCACGTTGACGCTGGCGCAATACTTCGCGACCATCGCGCGGTTGCGCACCGAAATACCGCCCGGTCCCCTGCAGGCGTTGCTGGATCGCCTGCAGGCATGGGGTGAAACCGTTCGCGCCGAGTCCGGGGTCTGACATGCAGCACGCTTGGTTTTCCCCTGCCACTTTCCGCTTCCTGCACGCGCTGCAACGCCACAACAACCGCACCTGGTTCAAGGCGCACCAGGACGATTACGAAGCCCACGTGCGCGGACCGTACCTGCAATTGATCGCGGACCTGCAGCTACCAGTCGCGAAGCTCAGCAAACATTACCGCGCCGACCCGCGCAAGGTCGGCGGTTCACTGTTCCGCATCCAGCGCGATACGCGGTTTTCCGGCGACAAGGCGCCTTACAAGACGTGGGCAGGCGCACGCATCTTCCACGAACGGCGGCGCGAAATCGCCGCGCCATCGTTCTACCTGCACATCGCGCCGGGCGACTGTTTCGTCGGCGCCGGATTGTGGCATCCGGAAAACCATACCCTGCGCAACATCCGCAGCTTCATCGTCGACAATCCGGCCGCGTGGAAACGCGCCGCGCACGGCCGCGCTTTCCGCGAACATTACGAATTCTGGGGTGAATCGTTGAGCCGCGCGCCGCAAGGTTTTCCGGCAGATCATCCGTTGCTGGAAGACCTCAAGCGCAAAAGCTTCGCCGCGGGCGTCGGCTTCGACGACGCGCTGGCCTGTTCACCTAAACTATTTTCTTTCGCGGTCGATCACTTCAAGCGACTCGCGCCGCTGGTCGATTACCTGTGCGCGGCGCAGAACCTGGAGTTCTGACAATGGCGCAGAAGCACATCGCGCCATTCGTGGCGGCAGCGCCGCACCCTGCTAGGCCTCGGCGAACGGAAACGCCAGCACGTCGCGGATGTCTTCGCTGCCGAGCAGGTGCATCAGCAGGCGATCGACGCCCAGCGCGACGCCGGCGCAGTCGGGCAATCGGTCCAGCACCGCCAGCAGGTTTTCGTCGAGCGGCAATTCGTATTGCCCGCGCGCACGGCGGCGCGCATTGTCATGCTCGAAACGTGCGCGCTGTTCGGCCGCGTCGTTCAATTCATGGTAACCGTTGGCGAGCTCGTACTGCCCGAGATACAACTCGAAGCGCTCCGCGACCGGCGGCTGCCCGGGCCGGATGCGCGCCAGCGAGCATTGCGAGGCCGGGAAGTCGTACACAATGGTAATGGCATGATGCGGCAACGCCGGTTGCAGGCGGTGTGTCACCAGCAAGTCGAGCCAATCGTCGCGGGTAAGGCCATCGGAATCGATGCGAAATTCCGACAGCGGTGCACGCAACGCGACTTCATCCGCAGCGAAAGGATCCATTCCCAACTCGCGGCGAAACCATTCGCGATAGCTGAGCGCCGCGACGTCTGCATCGCGGCCGACCAGTGTCAATGCGGTGCGCACGAATTGCGCGCATTCCAGCATCAGGCGACGATGATCGAAGCCGATGCGATACCACTCCAGCAGCGTGAATTCGGGATTGTGTGAGGAACCTGCTTCGCCGTTGCGGAACACGCGACCGAGTTCGTAGCAATCACCGAAGCCGCCCGCCAACAATCGCTTCAGCGGGTATTCCGGCGATGTGCGCAGGAACCGCTCGCGCGCACCCGCACCGACCGGCCCGGTGAAGGCGGTCGAGAATCCGTCGATGTTGGGTTCGGTATTGCCGGCACGCGAGAGGATGGGCGTTTCGACTTCCGCGACATGGCGCTCCGCGAAGAAATCGCGCGCCAACGAGTTGAGGCGAGCGCGCATGCGAAGCGCGTCATGACGGGTCGCGAAATCAGCCGCCATGGGACTTCAGGAAACCCAGCAGTTTCGCTTCGTCCCAGACTTCCACGCCCAATGCTTCGGCCTTCTCGAGCTTGGAGCCCGCGGCTTCCCCCGCGACCACGAACGAAGTTTTTTTCGACACCGAACCCGCGACCTTGGCGCCCAGCGCTTCCAGCTTGTCCTTCGCCTCGTCGCGGGTCAGCGACGAAAGGCTGCCGGTGAGCACCACGGTTTGGCCGGCGAGCGGACCTTCGGCTCGCCGTTGCGGCGCGGATTCCTTCCAGTGCACGCCGGCTTTTTTCAGTGCGGCGATGGCATCGCGGTTGCGCGATTCGGCGAAGAACGCCGCGATATGCCCGGCCATGATCGGGCCGACGTCGCTCACCTCGGTGAGTTCCGTTTCGCTGGCGTGCATCAAGCCGTCCAGCATGCCGAAGTGCCGGGCCAGTGTCTTGGCCGTCGCTTCACCGACATCCGGAATTCCGAGTGCGTAGAGGAATCGTTCGAGCGTAGTGGCCTTGCTGGCTTCGATCGCATCCACCAGGTTCTCGGCCCAGCGCGTCGCGATCTTGCCGGCCCTCACGGTCTCCGGAACCACGCCATCGCGCTCTTCGCCGCGGCGTTTCATCGCCACGAAGTCGTCCAGTGTCAGTTTGTAGAGATCGGCGGGCGAGTGCAGGTAATCGAACGCGATCAGATCTTCGATGTAGCGCTCACCCAAACCGTCGATGTCCATCGCACGCCGCGATGCGAAGTGCGCGATGGACTGCAGACGCTGCGCAGCGCACACCAACCCGCCCGTGCAACGCGCGACCACTTCGCCCTCTTCGCGGACTATCGCCGAGCCGCACACCGGACAATGCTCCGGCATGTGCCATGGCCTGGTACCCGGCGGGCGGCGTTCAAGATTCACCCGCACGACTTCCGGGATCACGTCGCCGGCGCGCCGCACGATCACGGTGTCGCCGGCGCGCACGTCCAGCCGCGCGACCTGGTCCATGTTGTGCAGCGTGGCCTTGGTGACGGTGACGCCACCCACCTGCACCGGCTGCATCACCGCGAATGGCGTGGCTGCGCCGGTGCGCCCGATGTTGATCTCGATGGCTTCGATGACCGTGCTTTTTTCCTGCGCCGGATACTTGTGCGCCAGCGCCCACCTCGGCGCTCGCGACACGAAGCCCATTTCGTTTTGCTGGTCGTAGCGATCCAGCTTGTAGACCACGCCGTCGATGTCGTAAGGCAAGGCATCGCGCTGCTGCCCCATCCGGCGGTAGTAGTCGAGCAAGCCTTCCAGTCCTTCCGCGCGCTCGACCTGCGGGCTCACCGGAAATCCCCATTCGCGCAGCCGGTCCAGCGTTGCCAGATGGGTGACCGGCAGACTCCCGCCCTGCACTTCGCCTATCGCGTAGGCGTAGAACGCGAGCGGACGCGAAGCGGTGACGGCGGGATCGAGCTGTCGCAGCGAGCCCGCCGCGCCGTTGCGCGGATTGGCCAGCGTGCGCTCGTCGCGCCTGCGCGCGCGCTCGTTGAAGGCGTCGAATGCGGCCTTGGGCATGTACACCTCGCCGCGTACTTCCAGCACGCCCGGCCAGCCCCTGCCGCGCAGCTTCAGCGGTATGGCCTTGACGGTGCGAAGGTTGGCGGTGACGTCCTCGCCGACGGCGCCGTCGCCACGCGTGGCGCCCTGCACGAACGCACCGCCTTCGTAACGCAGACTGATCGCGAGGCCATCGAGCTTGGGCTCGGCGGAGAACACCAGTTTCGATTCGGAGCGGCCCAGTGTCTGCGCGATCCGACGCACGAATGCCGCCACTTCTTCGTCCGTGAAAGCGTTCGACAGCGAAAGCATCGGCAGCGCGTGCTGCACTTGCGCGAAGCCGCCGCTTGCACGCGCGCCTACGCGCCGCGTGGGCGAATCCGGCGACGCCAGTTCCGGGTGCGCGGCTTCCAGTCCCTCCAACTCACGCATCACGCGGTCGTATTCCGCGTCCGGGATCGAAGGATCATCCAGCACGTAGTAGCGGTAGTTGGCGTCTTCGATCTGGCGGCGAAGCGCCGCTGCGCGTCCATTGGGGTTGTCGTGGGGATGGCTGTCGGATGTCCGGGGCATGTCGGCTGGATCGGTTGAAGCATCGTGCAAAGTGTAACCACGGCGTCGCGAGCACTCGGTGCATGGCGCATGTCGCGCGACCCGTTTCCGTGGCGAAAGGTACATGAAAGGTTGCCGTAGCACTATCTTCGACGGGTGAGTGCGGTCCCTCTTTGTCGTGGGCAGTTTCGTGGCAACCCTCGTGCTACCGGCTGTTCATGTTCTCACCCCCGTGTCCGGCCTGCGTCGAACCCCTCCCCGGTGGCGCAGGCCGGACATGCTCTGCTTGTGCGATCATCCCTGATCGCTGATCCCGTATTCCATCGCTTGCCGAGCCGCGCGCGCTTCGTGGTAGACCACGGCCTTTCTTGGCCTGACTTTCCACCAACAGCGCTTTGAACGCCGAGGATCGGTTTCCCGACGACGCTAAACTAGACAATTCTGCTTGCCACGCCGGGCCATGCCAAGCTCCACGATGTCCGAAGCGAGTTCCTCCGCCGGCATCGCGCAGATGCGCGGCCTGATATGGCTGGTCGCGGCGGCGTTCTTCATGCAGACGCTGGACTCGACCATCGTCAACACGGCGGTGCCGAGCATCGCGCAGGCGTTGGTGGTGCCGCCGATCGCGCTGAAGACCGCGCTGACCAGTTACGTCCTGACGCTGGCGGTCTGCATCCCCGCGAGCGCGTGGTTGTCCGACCGCTTCGGCACCCGGCGCATATTTGCCGCGTCGATCCTGATTTTCACGGTGGGTTCGCTCGCCTGCGGCGTGTCGCAGACGTTGCCGCAACTGGTTGCGGCGCGCGTGCTGCAGGGTATCGGCGGCGCGCTGCTGATGCCGATCGGCCGCTACGTGCTGGTGCGCGCGTTCGGCCCGAAGGATTTCGTCGCGGCGATGAGCACCGCCGGGATTCCTGGGCTGCTCGGGCCGGTGCTGGGTCCGCTGCTCGGCGGCGTACTGTCGCAGTACGCGTCGTGGCGGTTGATCTTCCTGGTCAATGTGCCGGTGGGCTTGATCGGGCTTTGGCTCAACCGCACGCAGATGCCCGATTTCCGCGGCGAGCGCCGGCCGTTCGACTGGTTTGGCTTCGCGCTGTTCGCATTGGCCTCCGGCATGCTGCTGACCGCCGCGGAAACCGCGGGCGACGGCGATTACCGCAAGGCCGGCATCGCGGCGTTGGTCGGCCTGGCGTGCGCGTTCGCCTATTGGCACTACGGGCGCCGCGCGCGGCATCCGGTCGCGGACCTGTCGCTGTTCAAGGTGCGCAGTTTCACCATCGCGGTGGGCGGCGGCATGTGCATGCGGTTCGGCACGGCGGGGTTGTCGTTCGTGCTGATGCTGTTCCTGCAGGTCGGTTGTGGCTGGAGCCCCACCGCTGCGGGACTGATGATCGTGCCGCAGGCGATCGCGATGGTGCTGATGAAGTTCCTGATCGACCGTATCCTCAAGCGCCACGGCTACCGCCGCGCGCTGTTCGTGAACACCACACTCGCGACGGTCCTGCTGGCCTGCTTCGCGTTGTTCGACGCCACCACACCGTGGTGGGCGATCGCATCGCTGATGTTCGCCTACGGCTTCGTGATGAGCCTGCAATACACCGCGATGAACACGCTGGCCTTCGTGGACCTTGCCCCCGAGCGCGCGGCGCAGGCGTCGTCGCTGACCTCCGCGACGCAATACCTCGTGATCAGCTTCGGCATCGCGTTCTCGTCGTGGCTGCTCGCGTTGTTCCTCGGCGCGCACCACCACGATCCGGCCGCATACGTGCACGGGTTCCGGATCGCGGTGCTGGTGATGGCCGTGCTGCCGCTGATCGCGGTGTATGTGTTCACGCGGCTGCGCCATGACCGGCCGTTGCGGCGGCCGATCACCACCCCTGAAACGGCCGCGTGATTGGTGCGATCTTCCCTGATCGCTGCTTCGCTGGATGTCTCGCAAAACTTCACCCCATCGGGCCTGCAAGTCCAGAACGGCCATCCATGGCCCGACTGTCCACAACAGCCGCCCTGCCTTCGAGCGGCAGTCAAACAGCGCACCCGCTCACGTCGTCATGTAGCATCGCGCGATGGCCGACACCACCGCGATCCTGCTCGAAGTCTTCATCATCTTCGCCGCGGCGCAGATCGGCGGCGCGATCGCTCGGTGGATCCGCCTGCCCGACGTGGTGGGCCAGATCGTGGTCGGCTGCATCGTGGGGCCGTCGGTATTCGGCTGGATCACCCCGTCGCAGCCGCTGGAAGTGCTGTCGGAAATCGGCGTGGTGCTACTGCTGTTCGCGGTGGGACTGGAAACCCGGCTCGACGACGTGAAGCGTGTCGGTGGCAGTGCCTTCGCGGTGGGCGTGATCGGCGTGATCGTGCCGTTCGTGTGCGGCGCGATCTGGGCGCATTCGATCGGACCCGACTGGCCGCGTTCGCTGTTCGTGGCGGCGGCGTTCGTGGCGACCTCCGCGGGCATCACGGCAAGCGTGCTGAAGCAGATGGGCGTATTGCGGCGAACCGAGAGCCGCGTGATCCTCGGCGCCGCGGTGATCGACGACATTCTCGCGATGCTGCTGCTGGGCGTCGTGGTCGCGATCCAGGCGGGCGGTTCGCTGCGCGTCAGCCGGTTGCTGGTGGTCGCTGGCGAGGCGATCGGATTCGTGCTGGTGGTCGGCTGGCTGGGCACGCTGATGATGCGGCGCGGTTCGAAATGGCTGGAACGCGCGCGCGATCCGATGTCGCCACTGCTTATCGTACTGATCCTGTGCCTTGGGCTTGCATGGATCGCAACGCGCTTCGGGCTGGCCGCGATTATCGGCGCATTTCTCGCCGGCATGATCGCCTCCGAAACGCGCCAGCGCGCGCAACTGGAAGATCAGATGCAGCCGCTGCTCGCCCTGATGACTCCGTTCTTTTTCGTGCTGACGGGGGCCAAGGTGGAACTTGCCGAACTCGCCAGCGGCGAGGCGCTGTGGCTGCTGTTCATCGCGACCCTGCTGGCGCTCGTGACCAAGCTGGTCGGAGGATGGCTCGGTGCGCTGCGGCTGGGTCCGCGCAGCGCGCTCATTGTCGGTGTCGGCATGATGCCGCGCGGCGAAGTCGGCATCGTGGTCGCCGCGTTGGGACTTGCTGCCGGCGTGTTTGGCCAGCAACTGTACGCGGTGATCATCGCGATGTCGCTGCTTACCTCGGTGATCGCGCCGCCCTTCCTCGCGATGCTGCTGAAGGAACCGGACACCGACCAGGAAACCCGCGATCCGGTGCGTTCCCGGGATTCCGCTGTTTGACGAGCCGCAAGCGCGCAGTCAAACGGGACGCGCGATCCTCGCGGCTATGGCATCGAAGAATGCGTCCGGCAATTCGCCCGTCACCGGCACGCTCCACCAACCCGGCTGCGCGAACGCGCGACACTTCACGGCGTCCTTTTCGGTCATCAGCACCGGCAAGCCGTTGCCGAAATCGAGATCGCCAGCCGCATAACGGTGGTGATCGGCAAACGCATGCTCCTTCACCTCGATACCGAACGCGCGCAAGGCGTCGAAGAACCGTGGCGGATGGCCGATGCCGGCCACGGCATGGATGCGCGAACCCGAAAAATCCGTCAGGGGTCGAAGCGACCCGTCACCGAGATTGCGCGCAACGTCGCCATGCAGGCGCATGGGAATCGCGGACGTGATGCACTGGCTACCCGGCCTTCCGCCGGCCAACTGAGCACCCGTTGCATCGCCGACATTCACGACCACGAAATCCACTTCCTCCAACCGCCCGGGCGATTCGCGCAGCGGTCCCGCGGGCAGCAAACGCCCATTGCCCAACCCGCGCGCAGCATCCACGACGCACACTTCGATGTCGCGCGCCAACGCGTAATGCTGCAGGCCATCATCGGCGATGATCACGTCGACGCCTTCGCCCGGAAGCAGCGCCGCCGCCACCGGACGATCGGCACCGATCGCCACCGGCACGCCCGTCCGCATGTGGATCAACGCAGGCTCGTCGCCGACCGCCGCGGGGTCGGGCTGTGCATCGAGCAGTATGGGCGCGCGCGCCGTGCCGCCGTAGCCGCGGCTGACCACGCCAGGCTTGAAGCCGCGCGCGCGCAGGGCCTCCACCAGTGCGATCGTCGCCGGCGTCTTGCCGGCACCACCGGCCACGATATTGCCGACCACGACCACGGGCACCGGAAGCCGTTGCGCGCGCAACCAGCCGCGCCGGTACAGCGCGCGCCGAACACGCACCACGCCGCCGTACAACGCCGCCAGCGGCAGCGTCCACCAGGGCGGCGGTCGATCTTCGTACCAGCGTTGTTGCAGGGACTGTCCCGGCACCATCCATCTCCGTCACGGCCGCCTTCGCGGGTGCGAAGTCACGGGGCCTCGATCGCCGCTTCGCGGAACTGCAGGTGATGCAGCGCCGCATACTTGCCGTTGCGCGCCAGCAGCTCGGCGTGGGTGCCGCGCTCGGCGACATGACCTTGGTCGAGCACGACGATCTGGTCGGCGTGTTCGACCGTGGACAGGCGGTGCGCGATCACGATCGTGGTGCGGTTCTTCATCAGGCGCGACAACGCGTCCTGGATCAGGCGTTCGGATTCGGTGTCCAGCGCGCTGGTGGCTTCGTCCAGGACCAGGATCGGCGCATCCTTCAAAAGTGCACGCGCGACCGCGATGCGCTGGCGCTGGCCACCCGAAAGTAGCGAACCGCCCTCGCCCACCCGGCTGTGGATGCCGTCGGGCAATTCACGGATGAACTCCATGGCGTTGGCGGCTTCGGCGGCAGCGACGATGTCGGATTCCACGACATTCGCCAGCGCGCCGTAGGCGATGTTTTTCGCAATGGTGTCATCGAACAGCACCACGTCCTGCCCGACCCACGCGATCTGGGCGCGCAGGCTGCGCAGTGTGTATTCGCCGAGCGGATGGCCGTCCAGCTGGACTTCGCCCGCTGTCGGTTCGTAGAAACGCGGAATCAGGCTGGCGAGGCTCGATTTGCCGCTGCCCGAACGCCCGACCAGCGCGGTGATCGAGCCGCGCGGGCACGCCAGCGAAACGCCCCGCAACGCGGCCATGCTCGCACCCGCGTAAGTCAGGTGCACGTCCCGGAATTCGATGTCGCCGCGACAGCGCTCCACGACCTTCGTGCCTTCGTCGCGTTCCGTCGGTGCATCGAGGACACCGAACAATTCCTGCGCGGCGGCGAGCCCACGCTGGATGTTCGACTGCACGGTGGTCAGGCGCTTCAACGACGGCAGGATGCCACCCATGCACAGGAACAGCGTGGCGAACGATCCGGCGGTGAACTGGTTGTCCAGCATGAACGGACGGGTCGCGAAAAACACGATCAATGCCAGCGCGATCGCCGCCGCCAGTTGCACGAACGCGGTCGACAGGCCGTTCGTCGCGGCCACCTTGACGTTCAACTTGCGGGTTCGGTCGGTGACCTCGTCGAAGCGCTTCGCTTCGTAGTCCTGCCCACCGAACACCTTCACCTCGCGGTGCGCACCGACCACTTCCTCGACCACGCCGGTGACGCGCCCGACCACGTCCTGGATCGTCACGTTGATCCGCCGATAGCGGCGGCTGACGTAGGTGACCAGCAGTCCGATCATCGGCACCATCACCAGCAGCGCCAGGGAAAGCTCCCAACTCGTCCACAGCATCACCCCGACCAGGCCGATCACCGTCAGCCCGTCCACGATTGCGATCTTGGCCGAATCGGTGGTGGCCTGCGCAACCTGCTCGCTGGTGTAGGTAATGCGCGATATCTGCTGGCCGGAGGATTCGTGGTCAAAAAACGCCGTGGGCATCCGCAGGTACTTGTCGAAAATGCGGCGACGCATGTCCTGCACCACGCCGCGACCGATGTATGCCGAACCGTACGTTTCGACGTAGACCGCGATACTTCGCACCAGGAAGATGCCGACGATGATCAGCGGCATCCAGAAGATCACCTGCGGATCGCGGACCACGAACAGTTTGTCGATCAGCGGCTTGATGACCCTCGCAAACAGCGTCATGCAGGCGGCATCGGCCACCATCGCCAGGACGGTGGCGGCCACCACGGTACGGAAAGGATGCAGCAGGCCGAACAACCGCCGGTAGGTCGTTGCGTCGGAAGCGGCCGTCATGACGCGGGCGCGCCCGACGGCGGCGCGGTCGCGATCGACAGACGCGTGAAACCGAGCTGGCCCAGCGCGTCCATCGCGGTCACCACGGCCTGGTGCGGGGTCATGCCGTCGGCGCGCAGCAGCACGGGACGCTCGCGGTCATCGCCTGCCACGGCCTGGATGGCACGTTTCAGGGTGGATTCGTCATCACCCAGAACGCGGTTGTTGGCGACGAAGAAATGGCCTTCGCGGTCGATCACGACCACCAGCGTATCGCGTACCGGCGTACTGGCGGCATCGCTGGCCTGCGGCAGCGACACTTTCATGTGGCCTTGCTGCACGAACGTCGTGGTCAGAACGAAGAACATCAGCAAGGTCAGCAGCACGTCGATCAAGCTGACCACGTTGATCTCGAATTCGTCGGCGTTGTCGTTGCCGATGCGCATGATGCTTCCGTTAACCCGCGACGCGGGCGGGGCGCGGTGGCGAAGCCGACGGCGCCATGCGCGTGTCGACCGGCGCCGGCCGCGCGATCGACAACTCGTCGAGCAGCGCGGTCGCCTGCTTTTCCATCTGCACGACGTAGCCGCGCACACGTGAGCGGAAATAGCGGTGCAACACGTATGCGGGAATCGCCACTACCAGGCCGGACGCGGTGCACACCAGCGCTTCGCCGATGCCGCCCGCCATCTTCATCGGATCGCCCACGCCCGACACCATGACCGCAAGAAACATGCGGATCAATCCGAACACGGTACCGAGCAGACCCAGCAAAGGGCCGATCAACGCGATGGTGCCGAGCGTGTTGAGGTAGCGTTCGAGACCGTGCACCACGTGGCGCCCGGTATCCTCGATACGCTCCTTGATTTCGGTACGCGTGCGATGGCGCACATCCAGCGCCGCGGCCAGCAATTCACCCAGCGGCGAGTTTTCGCGCAGCGCCTGGATATGTGCGGGATTCAGTTGTTGCGAGTGCGCCCAACTGCGCACCTGTTCGCCAAGCCCGGGCGGCAGCACCGCGTTGCGGCGCAGCGTCCAGAAGCGTTCCAGCACGATCGCGAGGCCGATCGCCGAGCACGCCAGGATGGGCAGCATGCCCCAGCCGCCGGCCTTGAGGATTTCGAACACGTGAAGCTCCGCCGCAAGGTGGTTTTGCGCCGCATGATAACAGCGCGCCCGCGGGCATCAGCGTGACGCAGTCGACCCGTTCAACCCCGTTTCCCGCCAATAATGCGCTTGGCGCCGCCGTTCTTCGGCCACGATCCGCGGCCCGGCCGAGGCCGGGAATGCCATCCTCACCGCCCCGGTGGACGGCGTATCCAGCAGCTGGATGCCGAGCGCGCCGTAACGCGCCACGACCTCTGCGGCTGGATGATGGTAGGCATTCAAGTAACCGGTGGAGGCGACGGCGAACACCGGTTGCAGTGCCCGCAGGTAATCGATGCCGGAAGAGGTCTTGCTGCCGTGATGCGGCACGACCAGAACCAACGGCGGACCGGCTGGCACTGCACCCGCAATGTCGGATTCGACGTTCGATGAGGTGTCGGCCGGCAGCAGCAATCTGCCACCCGAGCCGGTCACCAGCAGCACGCAACCCGCATCGTTGCCTTTCACCGTCACCGGTGCGGGCGGGCGCAGCATCCGGAACGCGACGCCGTCCCATTGCCATTGCTGGCCGGCATGGCACTGTTGCATCGGCACCGGGCCGCGCGCGGGCTCGCCGCCCCAAACCGGCGTGCCTGGGTACGCCAGCAGTACCGACACGGCGCCGCCAGCGTGATCGTTGTCGCCGTGGCTGATGATCATGCGATCCAGGCGGGTGATGCCGAGTGCGTGCAGCGTCGGCACCACCGCGGCCTCGCCCAGATCGAAACCGGACGGATAGCGTGCACCCGCATCGATCAGCAGGGCATGCGAGCGCGTGCGTACCAGCACCGACAAGCCCTGCCCCACGTCGATCACGGTCGCCCGGAATGCGCCTTCGGCCGGCACAACGGTGCACGGAAAACACAAAGGCAGCAGCAGCAACCCTCCAAGCGCGCGCGCAGGGACGCCGCGCGGGGCCAGCAGCCAGACCGATCCAACGCAGGCCAGTGCGAAGGCGAGCAGCGAACTTTCCGGTAGGTACTGCATCGCCGCCGGCCATGCCGCGAGATGCGCCAGCAGCCACCACAATGCATCGACGAGATGCGCGCACACGTGCAGCAGTGTCTGTCCCGCCCATGGCCACGCGAACAGCAGCGCGCACGCGACGAGATCGATCGGCACGATCACGAAGCTGACGAACGGCACCGCCACCAGGTTCGCGGGCGGCGCGACCAGCGAGGCCTGCCCGAAGAACCACACCGTCAGGGGCAGCAGCGCCAGCGTCATCAGCAGGGGCGCGGCTCCGATTTCCTTGAGATGTCCGCGCCAGCCGGCCTCGTGTGCCAGCGTCCACGCCAGCAATGCCACGCCCGCGAACGACAACCAGAACCCCGCCGACAATACCGACAGCGGATCGATCATCAGGATCGCCACGAGTGCCAATCCGAAGCCTTCGCCAAATCCCCCGCCGCGACGCAGCAGCCGCCAGCCCGCGACGACGGCAATCATCAACAAGGTGCGCGTGGTCGGCAGGCCGAAACCGGCCAGCGCACCGTACGCGAGCGCAGCCGGAAACACGATCACGGCTTCGGCCAAGGGCCTCGCCAGCCGCAGCCCGAGCGATGGAAACAGCCACCAGACGAGCCTGACCAGCAAGGCCCCGAACACCGCAGCCAAACCTACGTGGAATCCCGAAATCGCGATCAGGTGCGCGATGCCGGTCGCACGCACCACTTGCCAGTCGCGCTCGTCCAGCGCGCGTTCGTCACCGACGGAAAGCGCCCGCAACAGGCGCGCGGCATGCGTGTCGCCCGGCAGCGCCGCCCCGATCGCATCGGAAATGCGCGCCCGCACACCATCGACGCAGGCGTCCTCGGCGAGCATCGCATTGGCCGGATCTTCGCGCACGTAGCCGGTGGCGATGATGCCCTTCTGCAAAGCCGAACGTTCGAAATCCATCCCGCCTGGATTCACCAGGCCATGCGGCCGCTTCATCCGCACCCGCAGCCGCCAGGTCGTGCACGGCACAATCGTGGGAGGCGCGTGCTGGCGCGAGGCGTACCACGACAGTCGCACGTGGCCGCGCACCGGAACGGGATTGCCGTCGAACTGCGCCGTCGCGATCATGAAGTCGAAACGCGTCGAATCTTCCTGCGCGTGCGGCAGATCCGCCACCGTGCCGGTGACCAGAATGTCCTGTTTTTCGAGCGCGTGCGGCAGGCGTGCGTCCATCGAGAGATCCGCACGCCATGCCGTCCATGCGAATGCCGCCACGGCGATGGCCAGACACCAAACGATCGACGACGCACGCCAGCGCAGGCATGTTCCGAAGCCGGCCAGCGCAGTGCACGCAAGCAATCCGTCCAGCCAGCGTGGCGGCAATGCCGGCAATATCTGCACCGCGACGGCACCGCACAGGATCGCGACCGCGATGGCCAGCATCCCCGGCCGGGTTCGGACAGCGCGGCTTCCCCTGCGCGCGTCCACGTCGACTTCAGCCGGATTGTTGCATCGGCTGCAGCGCGCCGCCGGTCAATTCCAGCACGCGATCCATTCGCCGCGCGAGGCCCTTGTCGTGCGTGACCAGCACGATGCTGGTGCCGATTTCACGGTTCAACTCCAGCATCAGTTCGTACAGGGAAGCGGCGTTCTGCTCGTCGAGGTTGCCGGTCGGTTCGTCGGCCAGCACGCACGCGGGCCGCGTCACCAGCGCACGCGCCATCGCGCAGCGCTGGCGTTCGCCACCCGACAGCTCGCCAGGCTTGTGCTCCAGGCGATGGCCAAGGCCGACGCGTTCCAGCAGCACCTTCGATTGCTCGCGTGCTTCGGGGATCGCGGTGCCGCGGATCAAAAGCGGCATCGCGACGTTTTCCAGCGCGGTGAATTCCGGCAGGAGATGATGGAACTGGTACACGAAACCAAGCGACCGGTTGCGCACGCGCCCGCGTTCGGCATCGGGCAGCTTCGACAACTCGCGGCCTTCCAGCTCCACCGCACCCTTGGTCGGCGTATCGAGACCGCCAACGATGTGCAGCAGCGTGCTTTTTCCGGACCCCGATGCGCCCACGATCGCGAGCGTCTCGCCGCGCGCCAGTTCGAAACTGACGTCGTGCAAGACAGGTGTACGCAGGCTGCCTTCCTTGTACGTCTTCGCGATGTGGCTGACGCGAAGCACCAGGGCGCTGGCTGCCGGCTGGCGAATGGGATCATTCATACCGAAGTGCCTCCGCCGGCTGCGTGCGCGACGCGCGCCACGCCGGATAGATCGTCGCCAGCAGCGAGAACACCAACGCCATGCCCGCGATCCAGCCGACGTTGCTCCATTCCAGCTTGCTCGGCACGTTGTTGATGTAATAGACCGATTCGGGCAGGAATTGGTAGCCGGTGAGGTTCTGGATGCCATCCACGATGTTCGGCACGTTGAGTGCCAGCGCTACCCCGCAAACCACGCCGATCACGATACCCATCACGCCGATCATCATGCCCTGGATCATGAACACGCCCATGATCGAACGCGGCGTTGCTCCCAGCGTCCGCAGGATCGCAATGTCCGATTGCTTGTCGGTGACCAGCATCACCAGTGACGACACCAGGTTGAACGCCGCCACTGCCACGATCAGCGACAGGATGATGAACATCACGATCTTTTCCATCGCGATGGCCTTGAAGAAGTTGGCGTGCTGCTGCATCCAGCCGCGCACCAGATAGGCGTCGCCCAGCCGATTGGCGAGCGTCGCCGAGACCTTGTTGGCGACAAACAGATCATCCAGCTTCAACCGGATGCCGCTCGGGCCGCTCATCTGGTACAGCTTCTCGGCATCTTGCATATTGATGATCGCAAGGCCGGAATCGTATTCCTGCATGCCGATTTCGAAGATGCCCGTTACGGTGAACCTCCGCAGGCGCGGCACCGCGCCAATCGGCGTGGCGCTGATGACCGGTGCATACACGATGATTTTGTCGCCGACGTTCACGCCGAGTTGCAAGGCGAGATCCCGGCCCAACACGATTCCCCACGAGCCCGGGGCGAGCGAATCGAGCCGCCCGGCGATCATCTTCGAGCCGAAGTCGGCGACCTTCGGCTCCTGGTCGGGCAGGATGCCGCGGATGATGGCGCCTTGGCTCGCCGCATTGCCGCGTAGGAAAGCTTCGCGTTCGACGTAGGGCGCCGCACCCTTCACGTGCGAATCCTGCTCGGCGATCGCGAGCGCCTTTTGCCAGTTCGGCATGCTCTGCGCCACACCGGTGATCGTCGCCTGCGACACCGCGCCCAGGATGCGGGACTGCAGTTCCGCGGCGAACCCGTTCATCACCGAGATCACGGTGATCAGCGCGGTGATGCCGATGATCAAACCCAGCATCGAAACGATGCTGATGAAAGAGATGAAATGATTGCGCCGCTTGGCGCGGATGTAGCGGGTGCCGATGAAAAGTTCGAGAGGACGAAACATGCGGCGGACTCGAAAATGGAATGCGGGATGCAAGCCGTCCCGCCGGCATTGGGGCACGCAAGCGTGACAGACGCCCGCGTGCGTGGGCAAGCGGTTCAGACCGTCAGGTGCTGTCGGTGTTCCCTGACGTGAAACTTCCGCCGGGTATCGCGCCGAGGCGCATGCGCAGCCTGCGGCGAGTCTCGGCATCGAGGTTGTCTGGCAGCAGCCACAGATGCGCGCGTTCGCGCGGCGGCCAGCGCAACGTCAATACAATCAGCGGACCCATCACCCGCACCGTCTGGATGGCGCCCTGGGCTTCGCGACGATTGTCGCCGGGACGGTCGTTGAGCACGAGGTCGGCGCCGCCATCGGCGCGCCACAATATCGAGCGCACGCGTGGGCGCAGCAGGTTGCCGAACGCGGCGCCCGCGACGCCGGCGATGCCGAGGGTCAATGCCAAATGCAGCCAGTGGGGCAAGCCACTGAGCCAGACCGCAACCAGGGCCAGCACCGAGGTTGCGAATGTCGCGAGGATCAGCCCACGCGACGCCCGATAGGCAAACCCGATGGCCGGCGCCGCCTTCACTGCGCCAGTCCCGCGCGCGTGCGAATATCGATCACGATGGCTTGCCAATCCGCGCGCGGCGGTTCGGCATGACCCATCAGCCAGTCCCACAACACGGGATCTTGTTGATCGAGCAGTGCGTCGAACGCATCGAGCCGGGAGGCGTCCAGCCCAGCGCGATGCGCCTCCAGCCAGCCGCCAAGCAGCGCATCGAGTTCACGCGTTCCCCGTCTGCAGCGCCACTGCACGCGCTTCATCTGGGCCTGTGACAGGGCACCTGATCCCGGCTCTGGCATGGTTGTCTTGATGGCTTCTTCCAGTACCCAGCGTGCCTCTCGCGAAAAGCAGGACCGATTCCGGGTTCCGCACCCGATGAAGCCGGATGCGGCCGCGGAATGACGAGGAGTGGTCGTGCTGGCTGAACCTTGGTCCTGGTCCCCGGTCCCTGATCGCTCACACCGTGCGATTGACCAGCAATTGCTTGATGGAGGCAATGGCCTTCGCCGGATTCAGACCCTTCGGGCAGGTGTTGGTGCAATTCATGATGGTGTGGCAGCGATACAGCTTGAACGGATCGTCGAGATCGTCAAGGCGCTGGCCGGTGGCCTCGTCGCGCGAATCGACGATCCAGCGATACGCCTGCAGCAGGACCGCGGGACCGAGGAAGCGATCGGGATTCCACCAGTAGCTCGGGCAAGACGTGGTGCAGCATGCGCACAGGATGCACTCGTACAAACCGTCGAGTTTCTTCCGGTCCTCGGGTGACTGCAGGCGCTCGTGCGCCCCCGGTGCGCTCTGCGTTTGCAGCCACGGCTTGATCGAGGCGTATTGCGCGTAGAAGTGCGTCAAATCCGGCACCAGATCCTTCACCACCGGCATGTGCGGCAACGGATAGACGCTGACGTCGCCGGACGGCAATTCGTCCAGCCCCTTGGTGCAGGCCAACGTGTTCTCGCCGTCGATGTTCATCGCGCACGAACCGCACACGCCTTCGCGGCAGGACCGGCGCAAGGTCAGCGTCGGGTCGATCTCGTTCTTGATCTTCAGCAGCACGTCCAGGACCATCGCCGAGCCCGTGACGTCGACCTCGAAGGTGTCCACGCGCGGATTGCCGCCGACGTCGGGATCCCAGCGGTACACCCTGAAATTGCGCACCTTCTTGGCGCCGGGCTTGGCGGCAAAACGCTTGCCCTTTTGCACCTTCGACATCTGCGGCAATGTGAATTCAGCCATCTTGGTTCCTTGGTTGTAGAAGCCTGCCTGCAGGCGACCATCGCGCGCAGGCGCGCTCCTACAAAGTCAATCAATACACCCGCTTCTTCGGCGGCACGGTCTTGACGTCGTCGGTCATGGTGTTGGCATGTACCGGCCGGTAATCGAAGCTGCAGCGGCCATTGCCGTCGACCCTCACCAGCGTGTGCTTCATCCACTCGGCGTCGTTGCGATCGGGGAAATCCTCGCGTGCGTGCGCACCGCGGCTTTCCGGGCGCTGCTCGGCCGAATGCATCGTGGCCACGGCCTGTCCGAGCAGATTGGACAGCTCGAAGGTTTCCACCAGGTCGGAATTCCAGATCAGCGAACGGTCCGTGACGCGGATATCCGCGAAGCCGGCATGCACCTCGTCGATTCTCGCGCAGCCTTCCTTGAGCGTCTCGGCGGTGCGGAACACGGCCGCGTCGGCCTGCATGGTCTTCTGCATCTTGAGGCGCAGTTCGGCCGTCGGCGTGCCGCCATCGGCATGGCGCAGCTTGTCCAGGCGCGTCAGCGCCGGTTCCAGCGCATCGCCCGTCAATTCGCGATGCAGCGTGTCCGGCTTGATGACTTCCGCGCAGCGGTTGGCGACCGCGCGACCGAATACCACGAGGTCCAGCAGCGAATTCGAACCCAGGCGATTGGCGCCGTGCACCGACACGCACGCGGCTTCGCCGATCGCGAACAGCCCCGGCACCACCACGTCGGGATCATCGCCGACCTTCTGCACCACTTCGCCGTGGTAGTTGGTCGGGATGCCGCCCATGTTGTAGTGCACGGTCGGCAGCACCGGGATCGGTTCCTTGGTCACGTCCACGCCCGCGAAGATGCGCGCGGTTTCGGAAATGCCAGGCAGCCGTTCGTGCAGTACATCGGCACCGAGGTGCGCGAGGTTCAGGAACACGTGATCGGCGTGGTCGCCCACGCCCCGACCCTCGCGGATTTCCATCGTGATCGCGCGACTGACCACGTCGCGCGAAGCCAAGTCCTTCGCATTCGGCGCGTAACGTTCCATAAAACGTTCGCCCTTGGAATTGGTGAGGTAGCCGCCTTCGCCGCGCGAACCTTCGGTGATGAGGCAGCCCGAGCCGTAGATGCCGGTCGGGTGGAATTGCACGAATTCCATGTCCTGCAACGCGAGGCCCGCGCGCAGCGCCATGCCGCCGCCGTCGCCGGTGCAGGTGTGCGCGGACGTGCAGGAGAAATACGCACGCCCGTAACCGCCCGTGGCCAGCACGATTGCGTGGCCCTGGAACAGGTGCAGCGTGCCTTCGTTCAAGTCGATCGCAAGTACGCCGGTGATGCGCCCGTCGCGCGGGTCCTTCACCAGGTCGGTGGCGAAATACTCGACGAAGAATTTGGCGTCATGCTTCAACGCCTGGGTGTAGAGCGTATGCAGGATCGCGTGACCCGTGCGGTCGGCCGCGGCGCAGGTGCGCTGCGCGACGCCCTCGCCATAGCGCGTGGTCATGCCGCCGAACGGGCGCTGGTAGATCTTGCCTTCCTTGGTGCGTGAGAACGGCACGCCGAAATGTTCAAGCTCGATGACGGCCGGGATCGCTTCGCGGCACATGTACTCGACCGCGTCCTGGTCGCCCAACCAGTCGCCGCCCTTCACCGTGTCGTAAAAGTGATAGCGCCAATCGTCTTCGCCCATGTTGCCGAGCGCGGCGGCGACGCCGCCTTGCGCCGCGACGGTATGCGAACGCGTGGGGAACACCTTGGTCACGCAGGCCGCCGACAAACCTTTCGCCGCCAGCCCCATGGTGGCGCGCAATCCGGCGCCACCGGCACCCACCACCACCACGTCGTATTGATGCGTTTCGACCTTGTAACTTTCAGCAGGCATCGGTGGCCCTTTCCGAGAATTGAGTCATTGCACTTCGATCAGTAGTAACTGGCGCCGGTCAGCCACACCGCGAGTACGGCCATCGTGCCGGCCAGTGCGCCCAGCAGCGCGCCGAAACGCAGTGCAATCTGCAGCGTCAACGCAAGCCAGCGGGTATGCACGTAATCCTCGATGATCACCTGCAGGCCGAGCGCACCGTGCCAGAACAGACACACCACGAACGCGATCAGGAAAATCGCGTGCACCGGCTGGGCGATGGTTCCGAGCACCGTCGGGTAATCGGCGTGCAGCACGCCGCCCATCAGGAACAGGAACCAGATCGACAGCGGTACCAGCGCAACCGCGGTCACGCGCTGCAACCACCACGGACGCACCCCGGACCGCGATGCGCCCATTCCGCGCGCCACCTTCAGCGGGTCGCGCAACCCTTCCTGCCCCGGATACGCGCTCATGCCGCACCTCCGCCCGCCTGCACCAGCAGCAATACCCAGACCAGCACCGTCAGCACCACACTGATCGCGGTGATGGCCCATCCAGCCGACCAGTAGACCGGATCATGCGTGCGGTCGCGATTGGCCGGTCCATAGTTCACACCGGCATCGCGCATCAGGTGCTGGATGCCATTGACCAAATGGAACAGCAACGACCATGTCCACAGGAACAGCAGGACCAAGCCGATCCAGCTTCCGCAGAACGCCACGAATCTACTCCAGGCCGCGTCGCTGGTTGCCGCCGCGACCAGTCCCCAGGCCACCAGCAGCGCGCCGAGGCACAGGAACAAACCCGTGAGCCTATGCAGCGTTGATTGCAGCATGTTGACGCGCCAGCGGTAAATGCCCAGGTGCGGCGACGTTGGTCGGGAATTCGGCATGTCCTTCGGTTCCTGATGACGACTGGCGCTGTGTCCCCACGTCGGCGCGTGCGCCGATGATCCCATCTATTGTCGCACGAACGCGATGGCACTGCGAAATTCCCACTTGCGCGTTGCGCGTGCGAAACGGACGCCGATTGCGGCGCGGCACGACGAACCGCGATGACTGTGCGCGCTAGAAGTCGATGCAGCGCCCATTCTTCTCCCAATCGCCGTAGCGCGTCGGATCGAGTTCATCGCCTTCCGGCGTCGCACGTTCGCGTGGCGCGGATGCCGGGGCTTTTTCCGGCGTGTGCGACGCGTCCTGCTGGTCTTGGTTGTCCGTCATGGCTTTTGGATCCGGAAAATCGAATGCGGATTGTCGCACCGAACGCGCGCGTGCGCAGCCGGGCCGCTGCTAACGTAGATGATCGGCGCAGCCACTTGTTCGAACAACCAACATGACTTCCGATTTTCCTGCCATCGGCACCGTGCATTGCCTCGCGCTGGAAGGCGCCGATGCGCGACAGTTCGCGCAGGCACAGTTTTCAGGCGACATAGACGCGCTGCAGCCGGGGCACTGGCAATGGAATGCATGGCTCGACGCCCAAGGGCGGGTCCGTGCGCTGATGCACCTCACCGACTTGGGCGACGGCCGCCTGCTGGCCGTACTGCGCGGTGGCAATGCGGAAATCATTCGCGCGGCGCTGACGCGATACCTGTTCCGCCTGCGCGTCGACCTCGCAACCAAGTCCTTCACCGCGCAATGTAGCGATCCACTGCCGGGCGGAGTGGCAAGGCAAGAAAACGGGGTCATCGTTCTCGGCCATGGGACCCGCGGCCTCCGACTCGCACCGCTTTCGGCATCCGCTTTATCCGACCCCGACGCCCAACGCCGCTGGCGCCTCGATGAAATCCGTCGCGGCTGGCCCACCCTGCCCGAGGGCGAGCCGGAATTCCTGCCGCCTGCGTTGGGACTCGAACGACTCGGCGCCGTGGCGTTCGACAAAGGCTGCTACCCAGGGCAGGAAATCGTCGCCCGCCTCCACTACCGCGGCGGACACAAATGGCATCTTTGCCGGTTGCGCGGATCCGTGCCGCTACCCGTCGGCGAGGTTCGCGACGCTGCCGGATCCGCCGTCGCGCAAGTACTCGACATCGCCAAGGCGGAGAACGGTTTCGAAGCGTTGACCGTGCTTCGGATTGGCGTGTCGAGGGAAATCACTCTGTTGGGGAGCATTTACGCAGTCGAATCTACGTTCGATGCCTAACCCGGCCTAAATCATCGGGGCCGCCCAACGATTTCTTAACGAACCGGCACTTGCGCCACGCCGGAACCGCCCTTACCTTTCGCGCAGCTTCGCAAGCCGGGTGTGACGCATTGCCCGGTTTGCGCGCGGTCCGGAAGTCCGCACCGCGCGCAAAGACGGCGACCAACGCCGATTGCCACGACATGTTGGCGCAGTGCGGAACCTGCCAGCCCCGGCGCTTTGCCGGAGATCGCTTCCAGGTGCCGGGCCAGCATCCATCCAGATTGCGGCGCAGGTTTCGGCCCGCCGTGTTCCAAGCCAGGTGCCGGCCTGATCCGGCATGTGGTGCCTTGCATAGGAGAACGACCCGATGACCTTGGGCCTGTTGCTCGGCATGGTCGCACTACTTCCGCGTCCAGTCGCTGATCAAACCTGTCTGGCTGCCACCGTGTACCTGGAGGCGCGCAGCCAACCCACTCGCGGCCAATTGGCGGTCGCCGAGGTGGCGATGGATCGCCTCGACATGGGCCGCTACGGCAACACCATCTGCGACGTGGTCACCTCGCCACGCCAGTTCGCACTGACGACCACCTCGAAAAACTTCAGGATCGACAACCCCGTGGCCTGGAACAAGGCGTGGGAGATCGCCGGACAGGCCATTGCGATCTGGAACCAGCCCATCGCGGACCGCAAGCTGGTCGTGCCGCACGCCAACCATTTCATCCGGCTCGGCTCGACCGCGACCTGGGCCAAGAACCCGGTCGCCACGATCGGGGACCATGAGTTCTACGTGGTGGACTGATTGTCGGCTCGGCAAAACCAAAGAGCCCTCCATCCGGAGGGCTCTTTTTTGCGGGGAACCCCAAGGTCAGTCAGTAGCGATAGACCCGGTCGTTGCGAACCATCACGTAGTCACCGACCTGCACCTGGGGCGGATCACGTTGCGTGACCGTGGCGTACTGGCCATCCTGAAGCTGCACCACCACTTGCCAGCCGTAATCGGCATTGCCGGTGCGCTCACCGATCGCGTGACCGGCAAAGCCGCCGCCCACCGCGCCAGCGACCGTGGCCGCGGTCTTGCCTTTGCCGCCGCCGACTTGATGACCCAGCAGACCGCCGACCACGGCACCGATCACGGTACCGACGGCCGCGCCATTGCTGTTGCCACTGCGGAGCTGGACTTGCTGGATGTCACGGACATAGCCGCAACCCTGGTAGCACTGCCGCCCGCCACCGTTGTAGCCGACCGGCTGGCCTCCGTAACCCGGACGGGTGTTGTAGGCAGGCGCGCACGCTGCAAGCAGCAACGCGACAGCAACAATGCTGACCAAACTGGCCACCGATCGCATGGCCTGCCGGCGTTCAAGAAATACTCGTTTCCACATGGCTCTACTCCTCTTCCGTGCGTGGGTAGATCAAACTCACTGGTAATAGCTGCCTGACGACTTGCCGCCGGCAACCACCACCCCGTTGCGAACCGGCAGGCCGGTGCCGACACCCGGGTTGCGATCCATGCGGATGTGGCCTGCCTGCCCGTTCAACGTGTAGGTCACGTCGTAGCCCACCGTCTTGGTGGAAGTGCTCTTGTCGGTGACCGTGTGGCATACGTTGCGAACTTCCGTGCGCGTTTGATTGTTTTCCTGATGGCGCTTCTGGATCTCGTGTCCCGCGAACGCACCCGCCGCCGCGCCGCCGACCGTGGCGAGTGTCTTGCCCTTGCCGCCGCCGACCTGATGCCCCGCGAGCGCACCCACCAAACCACCCACCACGGCGCCGCCGACCTGGTGCTTATCCTTGTAGCTTTCCGGAACTGCAACCTGCTCGTCCTGACATACCTGTCGCGGTTTGCTGCTGCTCACCGATTGGGTGATCGGTTGCACCGCCACCACCTGCGCAAATTGCGGCTGGGCCGCGGCGACCGGCGCATTCGGTGTCTGTCCTTCGGGGTTGGCCGTCGGCTCCTCGCCCGGCGGCAATGGCGCTGTCGCCGCCGAAGTAGCCATGGTCATGTTGGCCGGCGTCGCCTCGGCTTGCGGGTTGTTCGCGTGCCCACACCCGGCCATTACGGCAACGGCGACGATGCCGAGCGATGCGAGGACTGCGCGAGTCAGGATCGTTTTGCGTTTCATCGTGCTCTCCCGGCCGAAATGGCCCCTGATGACAACCTGATTCAAACAACTCCACAATGAACCATTCATCAACATGTCTGAATCGGTTCATGTTTCGTTGCAGCGTACTCCGATGAGCGTGAGTCCCTCCGTGTCGCTGTTCGACAGCCACGCGCATCTGGACGCGCCCGAATTCGATGCAGATCGCGGACAGGTGCTCCGGGACGCCCGTGCAGCCGGCGTCGGACAGGTACTGGTTCCAGCGGTGACCGCCGCCAATTGGCCGGCATTGCAAACGCTTTGCGCGTCCGAGCCCGGGCTGCATCCGGCATATGGATTGCACCCGTGTTACCTCGACCAGCATGCCGATGACCAGGATCTGGCCGCACTGGAAGCCTGGCTTGGCGCACATCCGGCCGTCGCCGTGGGCGAATGCGGGCTGGACGGGATCGCGCCCGACCATGATCGGCAGGTGCGCCTGCTGCGCGGACACTTTGAAATCGCGCATCGCTTCGACTTGCCGCTGGTCCTGCATGCGCGCCACGCATTCGAAACGATGGTCCTCGAATTGCGGCGCTTCGGCAAACCGCTGCGCGGCGTGGTGCACAGCTTTTCGGGCAGCACCGAACAGGCGCAGCAACTCTGGAAGCTCGGTTTCTTAGTCGGAATCGGCGGTCCGGTCACCCACGACCGTGCGCATCGCCTGCGCAAGGTGGTCGCGTCGCTGCCCGTTGAAAGCCTGCTGCTCGAAACCGACGCACCCGACCAACCGGGCGCGCGCCACCAAGGCCGGCGCAATGAGCCCGCGTTCCTCGTCGAGGTTCTGCAATGCGTGGCGGAACTGCGCGGGGACGATCCGGAAGCGCTCGCACGATCCACCACCGCCAACGCGCGGCATCTGTTCCGGCTGGAATGAACCTCAAGGCTTCGGCTTCAACAACATTTCGATGGCGCGCCCCACGGCGGCAAAACCGAATGCCGCAGTCACGTGGGTCGCGGCACCAAGACCGCCGCTGCAATCCAGCTTCAACGAATCCGAGCCTTCCGGTCGCGTGCCGCATACGCTGCCATCCGCTTGCGGGTAGCGCACGTTCTCCAGCGAATACACCGCCGGCACGCCGAAATAGCGGTCGCGGTTCGACGGGAACCGAAATTCCTGCCGCAGTTTGCGGCGCATCAGGCTGAGCAGCGCGTCCTGCTCCGTGCGCGAAAGATCGCGCACCCGGATCATGGTGGGATCGGTGCGACCGCCCGCCGACCCGCACACGATCAGCGGCAATTTGCGGCGGCGGCACCACGCCGTCATTTCCACCTTGACGCGAAACGCATCGCAGGCGTCCAGCACCAACTTGAAACCGCGATCCAGCAACTCGGGCAGGGTCGCCGGCGTCACGAACCGCTCGACCGCTTCCACCGTCAGCACGGGATTGATGCCGCGCATGCGCTCGGCCATCACCGCGACCTTGGCCTTGCCGAACGTGCTCGCCAGCGTGTGCAGTTGCCGATTGCTGTTGGAGACGCAGACCTCGTCGGCGTCGATCAGCGTGATGGCGCCGATGCCGCTGCGCGCCAGCGCTTCCGCGGCCCACGAGCCGACGCCACCCACGCCCACCACCGCGACGCGCGAGTCGGCCAGCCGCGCCACGCTGCCGGCGCCGTACAACCGCTCGATGCCGGCAAAACGGGGATCGATCATCCAGCCATGATAACGACGATCCGGTTCCAGCTATGAGAGCCAGACGTCAGATCCCCACGCGCCCGCGCAGGACATCCACGAACATCGCCCAGTCGCCCATCAGGCTGTAAACCGGGTGGCGGAATGTCGCCGGTTTGTTCTTCTCGAATGCAAAATGACCGATCCACGCACACCCATAACCGCACAGCGGCGCGCCGATCAGCCACCACGGATTGCGCGTCACGATGGCGACGGCCGTCGAGGCGATCACCAGCCACGACCCGAGAAAGTGCAGCCGTCGGCAACGGCGATCGCGGTGCTCCCCCAGATAGAACGGATAAAACTCGCGAAAACTCGCGTACATGGCCCGATCATCGCACGCCAGGCGCTGGTCTGCATCGTTCGGGCTCACCCAACAAAAAACCCCGCATTGCTGCGGGGTTTTTCGTGTTGCGCTGGCAACAATGGCTCAGGCGGGTTGCACCTGGTCGGCCTGCAGACCCTTCGGGCCCTGGACGACGTTGAAGGTGACCTTCTGGCCTTCCTGCAGGGACTTGAATCCGGTGCCGACGATCGCGCGGAAATGCACGAACACGTCTTCACCGTTTTCGCGGCTGATGAAACCGAAGCCCTTGGCATCGTTGAACCACTTCACGGTGCCGGTCTGACGCTCCGACATAACTGACTCCTTACTACTCGATTGGTTGAAAACAGTGCACTTGCGTGCACAACTTGAAGCACTGACTAGCGAGAGTGAAGACAGCGATGCGATCGTCGAACGGTCAGCAACCGGCCCCAACAAACCGCCCCCCGCGGTTTGGCTAACTCAGCGGGCGCGATCCTACAGCACTCTCGCACCAAAACGCCAGTGCATGCGCCTTTGCATGCCCCCTCACCCGTCACTCGCGGATCAATCCCGATCGACATGGCGCCTCTGGCTTTCCTCGATGCCGACTAGCGCCGCCAGCGCGCCGCCCAAAGCCAGCGCCACGATGCCGTAGCCGATCAACCCGATCATCACGCCCAGCGCCTGCGGCGCGGAACCGCCATGCGATACCGCCGTGGTGATGCCGTAGGCAATCCCGGCGGCAATCAGCAGAATGCCGATCCAGGCGATCAGCCGGGCGGTGGCCAGCGCCAATCCAAGGTGGCGGCTTTGCAGGTGTCGGTACGGTAGCCAGCGACGTGGTTCCATGCGTGGTTTCCTCGTTATCACCTTTCGAAGCAGCTGTCGTGAGAAATCAGGCTATGGATGGCCGTGCTGGTGCTTGTGACTCGCAAATCATGACGGCAACGAGCGGTTGAAGGTGCCGCGATCAGGGACGATCGTAAAGTATCGCATTGAAAAACATCCGATAGGTGCCGATGGTTTCTCCTCGCCAGATCGGGTTGTTGGCGAACAGCAGCACGTGGCCCTTGCCGTAGCGCGCGTTGACCACCGCGGGATGACCCGCCATCGCGCTGCCGTTTTCCAGCAAGCCGGAGATCAGCAATTCATTCGAATCCGCCCAGCGCGCGATCACGGTCGGCCGCGCATCTTTCGGAATCACGAACGGATTGTTGCGGGCTTGTTCGGCGTTGAGTGGCACCGCCTGCCACGGCTTCACGTCGGGCAACGTCGGAGGCGCCTGATACGGGCGGCCCTCCGGCACATCGGGATCGTCGGGACCGCCGCGCCCAGTCGGGCGCTGGTAGTCCTTCGCGGTGGCGAGACCGCGATTGCCGATGGTCTGGTCGGCGACGTTGAACGACATGCCTTCGGAACTATAGAGCGCGAAGGAATCCTCGTAACCGGCCGCGATGGGGCTGTTCTTGTCGACCAGATTCGCGCGCAGCACACTTCCGACCACGCGCAGGTCATCGGCCTTGGCTACCGAAACGCCCGGCGCGATCCCGATGTCGATCGCAAAGCGTGCGGTGTCTTCCGACGTGATCAACAGCCCGCCCTCGGCCACGAAGCGCTTCAGGTTGGCCACGCCCGACTCGCCCAGGCCCGGCCGGACATCCGACGTCGAATCGATGCGACCGAGGTTCGGGGTCAGCTCCGTTTTCTGCCACGGCATCGGGTTGCCGTACATCGGCAGGCCGTCGATGATCAGCTTGGTGCTGGCGTAGCCGACCGGTCCGAACAGGATCACGTCGTATTTGGCGCGCAGGTCTGGATCGCGCGAAACATCCTGGGTGCTGATGTAGGTGTACGGCACGTGCAGGTTGTCCAGTGCCATCCGCCACCAGCCTTCGGTTTGCGTGGAAAGCCAGGTGTGCATCAGCGCGATGCGCGGGATGCGGCCCTGCACGCCCAGCGATGCCAGCGTGAACGTCGGCTTTTCGAAATCGCCCTGCACTTCGGCCATCGGCACTTTCAATACTGAAGTATCGACCACGCGCGCGACGTCGACGCCGAACAGGTCACCAAACGACCAGCCGGTGTCGTCGTACGGATGCTTCTGCGGATCGTCGGGCGACCAATACTGGCGATCCAGCAAGGTATCGGCGATGCGCGAATACGGCTGGTCCATGCGGATGACCCAGCTACCCGCCGGGAACGTCCGCTTGACGGTCGCGACCTTCGGCGGCACGACCGACGCCGACTTCTTGCCCTTTTCGCTGTCGGCATTTTCCGTATCGTCGGCGATTTCGACGGTGAACGGCGCACTCGCGCGGCTGATCTCGACGTGCTGCCGGTGCAGCGCGCGCAACAAGTGCATTTGGGCGCCCTTGTCTTTTTCGTCGCTGGTGAGCACGTAAGCGGCCGGCCCGGCGAGCCGCGGCTTCTCGATCGAGCGTTTCGACTTCTGCCAGAAATTGTCGAGGAAATGCTGGCCATGCTGCGCGAAGTAATACAACGCGGTCAGCAGACCGGATTGTTGGTAATTGTTGTTGTCGCGCTGCGACCACAGCACCTTGGGCAGCGGCGGATTGGGCTTGTACCAGGTGCGCGCGTACTCGTCGGGGTCGAGGATGCGTTCCTCGGTATCCGCGCCGCCGTTTCCGAAAGTCTCGTATAGGCGGCTGATGCCGTTGTGCATCGCCGCGATGAACATCAAATACCCCGGACTCCAGGTATCGAAGTTGCCGTGGGTGAACACGCCCGGCAGCCCCAGCTTGGTCAGTTGCTCGACGTTGTTCCAGCCGATCTGCTGCCATTCGCTGGTGAGGATCGGATCGATCCACGCGTTGTACGGCCCGTCGCCGACCGTGTTGTCGTACAGGAACGGCACCGACTCATGCAGGTCGTGCAGCACCTGCGCGTGCCAGTCGACGTAGGTGTTCAGCACGTTCTTCGTGAGGTCCAGCGTCACGCCCATCGCATCGCGGTTGTTGTCGTGCGCGACGTAATGGCCCCAATAGATCAGGCGCGGATAGTTCTCGCCCAGGTGCGCACGATGCCACTTGTACAAATCGACCATCCGGTCGCGGCCGTCCACTTCCACGACCGGCGTGATCAGGGTGATCATGTGCGAGCGGATGTACTGGATGTACGGCGCGTTGTCGACGGCCAGCCGGTAACCCAGCTCCATCAGCGCCGTCGGCGCGCCGGTCTCGGTGGAATGAATGGTGCCGGTGATGTAGTAGACAGGCACGGTCTGCTTGATGATCGTCTCGGCTTTCGCGTCGTCCATGCCAAGCTTGCGCGGATCGGCCAGTTGCGCGAGGCGCGCCTTGTTGGCATCCAGATCCTTCATCAGCGATTCGTCGGCGATCGCGACCGCGATCATCTCGCGGCCTTCTTCGGTTTTCCCGATGGAAAACACGCGAACGCGTGGCGAGGCCTTGGCCAGCATCCGGAAATAGCGGTACACGTCTTCCGCGTACGGCAGCATGTTGGGCGCGCCGGCGACGTCGCCCAGCACCGCCTCGGGCGTCGGCACGGCCTGCGATGCCGGCAGGTAATCGGTCAGTGGGGTGTTGAAGTCGGCCTGCGTGGTGTACTTGGCAATTTTCGCGGTGTACGCCTGATCGATCGGCTGACCCTGATCGCGGGCGTACGGATTGTCGGCGGCGGCGAGCGCCGTGCCGCACATCGCCAATGCCAGCCACGCCAAGCCCAAACGTGTGCAACGCATGTCCCCACTCCCGCCTCGTTTCGATCCCGCCAAGCGTAGCCAAATTCAATGCCTGGCGGGGGTGTCGAAAGGCATGGTGGGCGATGCCGCGATTGTCTCAATCGCAGGCCAGCCACTGCACGCTGAACTGCCGGGCCGGGTCGGTCCAGACATCGGCGACCCGCAAGCCCGCGCGCGCCGCGAAGCGGGCGAAGCCGTCCAGCGTGTACTTGCAACTCAATTCGACCAGCATCGCCTCGCCTGCATCGAAATGGTACCTGCGGCCATCGATGTGCACGTCCTGCTCGCGTCGGCTGACGATGTGGGTTTCGATGCGCCCCGCCAGCGGATGCCAGCGCGCACGATGGCGAAAGGCCCCGAGATCGAAATCGGCGCCGAGCTCGTGGTTCATCCGCACCAACAGGTTGAGGGTGAACTCGGCGGTGACGCCCGCCGCATCGTTGTACGCGGCTTCCAGCGCGGTCCTGTCCTTGACTAGGTCGATGCCGATCAGTACGCCGCCGGCCAATGCACCACCGCCCTGCCCGGCTTCATTGCGCATCTGGCGCAGCAGCCGCAAGGCATCCTCCGGCGCGAAGTTGCCAAGCGTCGAACCGGGGAAATACACGACGGTCTGCCGCGGTGCGCGCGCCGCGCGCGGCAGCTTGATCGGCTGGGTGAAATCCGTGCACACGGGAAGCATTTCGATGCGTGGAAACTCGCGCTCGAGTTTGGCCACGCTCTCGGCCAGGGCGCTGCGCGAGATTTCCACCGGCACGTAGGCCACCGGGGATTCGAGATTCCGCAGCAGCAAGCGCGTCTTCAGGCCGCTGCCGCTGCCGTATTCGACCAGACGCACATCCGGTCCGAGCACCGCGGCCATTTCACCGACGTGCTTGCGCATGATCGCCAGCTCGGTGCGCGTCGGGTAATACTCGGGTTGCTCGCAGATGCGCTCGAACAACGCCGAGCCGCGTGCGTCGTAGAAATATTTCGAAGGCAACCGCTTGGGTGATAGCGACAGGCCGGACAGCGCATCCGCCAGGAGGCCGTCGCCGGGTTGGCGGTCGTCGAGGCGACAGACGCGTACTGCTCGCGGATTCTTCATGTATCCCTCGCCAACCGGATGCCGCTGAATTGCCAGCGCGCCGCCGGTTGAAAAAAGTTGCGATAGCTGGCGCGCACATGCCCCGCCGGTGTGGCGCACGAACCACCGCGTAATACCCACTGCCCGCACATGAACTTGCCGTTGTATTCGCCGAGCGCGCCGGGCGCCGGCCGGTAGCCCGGATAGCCGATGTAAGAACTCGACGTCCATTCCCAAACGTCGCCGAACATCTGCAACGGCTGTTCGGGTTCGCCGTGCGTGCGCGCCGGAAGTGCGCGGAGCGTGCCGGAATCGGCGAAATTGCCTTGCACCGGAAGCGCCTGCGCCATGACTTCCCATTCGACTTCGGTGGGCAGGCGTGCGCCAGCCCAGCGCGCGAAAGCGTCGGCTTCGAAAAAGCCGACGTGGCAAACCGGCGCGAAAGCTTCGATCGACCGGCGGCCACCCAGCGTGAAGGTGGTTTCCAGCCCGTCATCCCAGTACAGCGGATGCCGCCAGCGTTCGCGCTGGACGGTGTCCCAGCCTTCCGACAACCACAGCGCGGGATTCTCGTAACCGCCATCGTCGATGAATTCGCGGAATTCGGCGTTGGTCACGCACCGGTTGGCGATCGCGTGCGGGTGCAGCAGCTCGCGATGACGCGGCGTTTCATTGTCGTAGGCGAAGCCCTCGCCGGCATGGCCGATCTCGGCGATGCCTTGCCTTCCGGCCACGAACCGTAGCGGCGCGAGGAGCGTTCCGGGTGCCGGCGATAAATCACGGAACACCGGCTGCAATGGATTCAGCGAGAACAGGTGCTGGATGTCGGTCAGCAGCAATTCCTGGTGCTGCTGTTCGTGGTTGAGACCGAGCGTGACGCGTGCGATCACTTCCGGATCGCTGCCGCGCCGATCCAGCAACCCGACCATCGCCTCGTCCACGTGTGCGCGGTATGCGTTGATCTCGCCCAGCGTCGGGCGAGTCAACAAGCCCCGCTGCGGCCGGGCATGCATCGGGCCGACGGTCTGGTAATAGGAATTGAAAAGGAAGTCCCAGCCTTCACGAAAACGGCGATAACCAGGATCGAAATAAGCGAGCAGGAACTGCTCGAAGAACCATGTGGTGTGGGCAAGATGCCATTTCGCGGGGCTCGCGTCGGGCATGGATTGCGCGACCGTGTCTTCGGGCGCGAGCGTGGCGCACAGCGCCTGGGTCGCTTCGCGCACACGCCGGTAACCCGTGTTCAAAACCAGACCCTTGCGTTCGCGCGTTTCGTGGCTCGGTCTTGGCTGTGCAGACATGCGAGGTAAGCCTCGTGCGACGCGGCGTCACAGGCTACAGGCGGAAGACTTAATTGAAGCAGTCCGCGCGTTCAGCCGGCGTGACGACGGCGCGCCGCTTGGGAGTGCGCGAGCATCCGAAAACCGCAACCCATCCCACGGCGCGGCGCGGCGCAGCGGATTCACAGGACCGGCGAGTCGTCGTGCAGCATCTCGCGACGCACGATCGCGATGGGTGCGAAGCCGTGCTGCATGAAGTCGTCATGGAATTTTTCGAGATTGAAGTTCGCGCCCTCTTTCTTCTCGACGTCGGCACGCAGCTTCAGGATCTCCAGCTTGCCGAGCGTGTAATACAGGTAGGTCGGGTCGGACGTACCGCGTTTGGTTTCCACTTCGCCCACCGCGGGTGATTGATAGCCTTCCTTGACGAAGAAATCCTTCGCCTGGTCCAGCGTCATCTGTCCGGTGTGCAACTTGATGCCGACGATGAAGCGTGCGTTGCGCAGCAGCGCGTCCTGCAACTGGCCGAGCTTCAGCAGCAGCTGCTGGCGGTGATCCTTCGGGAACGCATACTGCGCAAGGCCTTCGTCCAGCATCATCTGCTCGCAGTAATGCGCCCAGCCTTCGGCGTTGGTCGCGGAGCCCAGCAACTTGCGCACGCGATCGTCCACCTTGTGCATCCACAGGAACTGGATGTAGTGGCCCGGATACGCCTCGTGCGTCGCGATGCTCGTGATGACGGGATAGCTGAATTGAGCCATGAATTGGTCGGTCCGCTGTTTCGGCCAATCCTTTTCCGGCAGCGTCACATTGAAGTAGGCCGTGGTTGCCTTCTTTTCATAGGGACCGGGCGTATCCATCGACGCGAAGGTGGTCGCGCGCATGAACGGCGGCGTTTCCTCCACGGTCGGATGCACCGTGGACGGAATCGTGATGATGTGGTGGCTGTCGATGAAACCGATCAGCGTGTCGAACGTGGAGCGGAAGGTGTCGAGCAGCTTGTCCGGCCGCGGGTGATCGGCCGCAAGTTCCGCGAGCACTTCACGCGGCGTCTTGTCCGGATCGAGCTCCTTCGCCACCTTGGCGAATTCGGCCTGGTTGGCCTTCATGTTGGCTTCGTCGAGCGCGATCAGCTTGTCCAGCGGCAAGTCGACCATCTCGTCGTATTTCAACTTCTCGCGAAACGCCTTGGCACCGATCCGGAAATCGCCATGCGAATTCGGCAGCACCTCGTCCTTCAACCAAGTCTGGTAAGCACGCAGTGCCTGGATCACGGCGCCGTTCGATGCCGCGAACTCTTTTTTCAGCGCGGCGTCGCTGACCTCGGTGAAGGCGGAGGGCACATCATGCCGGAAGAACTCGATCAAACCCGGCAATTGCTCCAGCGCGATCTCGGTGTAGATCTTCGGCGGATTCACGAGGTTCGTGCGTGCGGCCAGCAAGGCGGCCGGCATCTGCCGCTCGCGCGAGATCAGGTCGCGCAGGCGCGCTTCCGGCGGCGCGAACTTGCGCTCCATCAGCGTGAACGCGCTGGATGTGATGCCACTGGAATAGAAGTCCGGGTTCTTTTCCCATGGGCGGATCGATTGCAGCGTCAGCAACGAACTGCGGATGTTGTTCAGCACCAGGTCGCGATCGCCGCGCACGCGGAGACCGAGCGATGCCGGATCGACCGCTGCGACGCGTTGCTCCCAGGCCTTCAGTGCCTTCACTTCGGCATCGATGCCGGCGCGCGAATAATCCTCGAGCTTGCCGTCGTACTCGTGGACGCCATAGCTGGTAGCGGCCGACGGATTGGTCGGCAAATAGAACGTGTCAAAGTACTGGTCGGCCAGTCGTGCGAATACCTGATCCGCCGCCCTATCGGCAGGCTTCGAAGCGCCCGCCACGCACGGCGCGAACAACAGGACGAACATCGCCAGCCACCAGCCCTTGCCCAGTTCGCGCACCATGCAGTCTCTCCGATCGGAATGAGGTTCAATGCCGAAATGCCCACGCTAGCAACGCTGCCGCCGCGCTGCCCGTGCCAAAGGTTGGCCGCATGTCCGGCCGCACAACAAAAAAGACCCGGCTGCGGCAGCCGGGTCTTTCGTCATGCGAACGTACGATCAATGGCCGTGGCGCCGATAATACTGTCCGCGGTTGTCGTAATGACCGCCCCGGTAGTAACCGCCGCCCCGATAGTAACCGTGGCCACCGTCATAGCGCCGCCCGTCGCGACCCCGCCAGTGGCTGCCGCCGCTGCTGTACACCACGCCGACGTTCACGCTGCTGCCGTAGCCATAGCTCGGATAGCCGTAGCCCGAGCCATACGAATACGCCGGATAGCTGGGGTAGCTGGGGTAGCTGGGGTAGCTCGGGTAGCTCTGGTAGTACCCCTGCACCGGGTAGCTTTGCGCCGGGTAATAGTAGCCATCGTCGTAGTAGGTACGCGAACTCTGGCTGGCGCTGGCGATCACGCCGCCGATCACCGCGCCGACGACCAGTGCGCCGAGCACCTTGCCGGAATCATCCCGATGGCCGCGGTAGTCGCGCGCCATGGCCGCCGGGGTCGCCAGCACGGCGGCCACGGTCAACGCGCAGGCGAGCATCAGTTTGTTGCGAAGTGAACCGGGTCCGCGTTTCATGGCTGACTCCCCGTGTGAAGGTGGCGTCAGTATCCCATACACGGATAAATCTATACTGAAGAGTTTTGTTATGGAAGCGCTAACCGTTCAGCCGGTTCAAGCTCCCTTGGATGCCGCTGCCTCGCCGCTGCGATCCTTGCGTTTGCGCGACTCCAGCAATGCCTTCAGGTTCGCCACGGCCTGCTCGTGGCTGATGGCCTTGGGTTTGGGCGCACGCGGCTTCGGCGGCTTGCGGGTCGGCGTATGCGCGGCGGGCGTGGGCGAACGGGGCAACTCCACCGGACCGCCGAGCATCCAGTCGTCGCCGAAATGGGAACGCGGGATGTAGGAAGGCGGGCGCCGCCGGGCGTTGGCTCGGGCGGCAGCCACCGCTTTGGCGGCGGTCTTCACCGAAGCCGGCCGCGCGGCCGGTTTGGCGGACACTGCGGATTTGGCGGGCGCCGCGGTCTTGGGGGCGACGCGTTTGGCGGTCTTGGCGACCGGGCGCGGCTTCTTGGCCGCGGCGCGTGCCGGCTTGGCGGCCTTGCGCGGTGCCGCCGCCTTCGTCGGCTTCGACTTGGCGGTCTTGCGGGTCGTCTTCGCGGCCTTGCTTGCGGCCTTGGAGTTCCGTTTTGTCACCATTGCAGCTTTCCTCATGTTGTCACAGCGCACACCCGATGCACGGGTTGTCCACGAGTGTGCTGAATCGTTCGAGACGGAGCCCCTGTTGCCGAATCGGCCTGTGCTAGAAGCTGCGTCCGTCCACTTGCTGGATGTTCAGATTGGCCGGTTCGACCCCTCGCAGGCAGCGGACGTTCACCGCCGCCATGGGGTGCCCTTCCTGCTTGCCGTCCGCAAATGGCGCCACGCCGCAGACGGGACAGAAGTGGTGGGCGATCTGGTGTTTGTTGAACCGGTACGTGCTCATGTCCGCCTCCGGCGTGGACAGCCGCAACTGCTCGCGCGGCACGAACCACAAAAGGTAACCCTTGGGCCGGCAATGGGAGCAATTGCACTCCATCGCGGTTCCGATTTCGCCTTCCACTTCAAAGGCGATACGTCCGCAATGGCATCCACCACGCCAAGTCGTCATGCGTCCAACCCCAGCGTCAGTCCGGCAATTATCGCATGAACCGGGCTTTCCCGCACGTGTATCCTGTTGATCCCTTTCCCGAAGGCGACCCGATGCGCAGTTTCGACGACGAACACGGCGGCCACTGGCAAGCCGCGCTGATGGAGGCCTCGTTCGGCAACGTATCGCTGATTTTCAGCCGCATCGGCGGCGAGGGTGTATTGCACAGGGCGCTGGACACCGCCAATTACCGCGAGGCGGAACAATGGCTTGCCGACTCCGACGAGGCGGCGCTGCGCGCTTCGCTGGCCGAAGCCCAACCCTGGGGATGAGTCGCGGCCGGAATGCGGCGTTCAGCATCGCCTGCGGCGCAGCGGGCTGCGGAGCGTGATCGCCGGCATTTCAGGGCACCTGAAAACAAAAACGCCGGGCGGAATGCTCCGCCCGGCGTCACAACTTGAGCGGCGTTGATTACAGCGCCTGGACTTGCTCGGCCTGCAGGCCCTTCTGGCCCTTGGTCACCACGAAGCTGACCTTCTGGCCTTCCTGCAGCGACTTGAAACCGCTGCCTTCGATCGCGCGAAAATGCACGAACACGTCCTCGCCACCTTCCTGGCTGATGAAGCCGAAGCCCTTGGCGTCATTGAACCATTTCACGGTTCCGGTTTTACGATCCGACATGGATTACTCCTTGCAACATTGGGAATGCC
>Ga0207705_10000372_pt1 | contig 40467 bp, 53 predicted proteins | sample KBSC13metaG_FD_184314 | JGI IMG/M metagenome (GOLD analysis project Ga0207705, IMG submission 184314) | Corn rhizosphere microbial communities from Kellogg Biological Station, Michigan, USA - KBS C1-3 metaG (SPAdes) (version 2) | ecosystem: Host-associated > Plants > Roots > Rhizosphere > Soil ... | reverse complement strand
CGAGTCGAGCGGCCAGATGCCGAGCACGCCGTCGAGCGCCTGCTCGATCACCATGCGCGGCCCCTTGGCGTAGCAATGCACCACGCTGCCCTCGCCGGTCGCGATCGCCAGATGCTGCGCCGCGCCCGCCACCTTGAGCAGCAGCACGTCGCCCGCGCGGATATCGCTCGCCCGGTCGAACAGCTCGGCCAGGCCGGCGCGCAACCGCCGGGGATCGACCTGGCGATAGTCGCCCGCCAGCGCGTGCACGCTCGCCGCCTCGGGCCGCCCGACCTCGCGTGCGACACCGGCGACCAGGCCCTTGCAGTCGCACCCGCGCAGCTTGACCGACTGGCCCCACACGAACGGCGTGCCCAGCCATGCCCGCGCCTCCGCGACCAGCGCCGCCGCTTCGTTATGCGCCGGCGTCATCGGGCACCTGATATTTTAGGACTTGGTCGCTGCCGGGCACTTCGGTGAACGCCCGCATGTTGAGAATATTGTCATACGCCATGCACGCCGCGCGCGTCTTGGCGCAGCCGGCCTTGAACGTCAGCGTATCTCCAATCTCGGGAGCGTCCGCCAACGGCTCGAACATCACCAAGCCGCCGATCGCGGTCCATGCGAATATTTCCATCGGCTCGCCGCCAGCCAAAGCGCCGCTAGTGAACGTCACCGTCCCGAGGTCGAAAAAGCCGTCGGCATAGTCGCCGACGAACGACACGACGAACCGCATGTTGTCGATCACATCGGTGACCGTCCCGTCGACCGGATCGACCACCTTGGTGCAGCGCGCGTCGCCGAAATCGGCATTGCAATAGGGGATGATCAGGTCGCCGATCGGCTGATTCAAGCGGTCAGCCTCGCCGCGCACCTGCAGCACGAACTCGTCGCCGTCCTCGGGCGCCTCGCGCACGCGGCCGTGCAGCATCGGCGCGATCCCGTCGACATCAGGCGAGGCGCGGAAAAACCATGCCTCGGCATCGTCCCACGCGCCACCCAGCAGCGCGTCGCGGGTCACGACGGGACCGATCGGCCCGCGAAACTCCGCCGAGCTGGCATCGAGCCCGACCGCCAGCGTCAGCGCCGCCACGGTCATGCCATAGGCATAGGTCTCGTCGCCCTCCCCCAGATCGGCCGTGACCGACACGTCGAGCGTCGTGAACCCGAACCGCTGCCCGTCACGGCGCTGGACCATCAGGCAATCGGCCGGAGTCGCCTCGGTCGCCGCCAGATAGGCGCCGAGCGATCCGGTGATGACGCGGGTCACGCCCGCACTCCGACCAGCGGGATGCTGCCTGCGCTCTGCGAATTGATCGTGTCGAAGGTGACCGACAGCCAGTCGTCGTCGAACCGCACCGGCACGTCGAACTGATAGCCAGCGGTGATCACAGCACCATCAGCCGGGGCGGTGTCGAAGGTCACCACACCCGTGCCGCGCGCCACGCTGAAACCGCCACTGTCGACCGCGACCCCATCGATCGCGACAATCAGCGTCCCGGCCACCGGCCACAGGATCGGGCGATCGTAATGGTTGCCGGCGCCGTCCGAATAGCGCTTGACCAGGTCGAACGTCGTGGTCGCGCCGTCGCCGATGCCGAGCGGCTGGTCGAGCATCGTCGGCGCCGACCGGCCATCGGCCGCGCTGGTCCAGTCGAGCCAGTCCTTGAGCAGGAAGGATTGGAGGCGCCCGCGCCGCACGTAATGAAATGCCCTGATCTCCGCGAGATCGGCCGGAGTCTTCACGTTGTGCGCGATTTCGTATTTGGGCAGCGGATGCACCCATTTGGCGATCCGGCACTCGTCCCCCGAATCGACCTGGGTGATCGTGGTCGAGAACATCGGGCCGCCGGCCGAGCCCTTCGACCACTTCTCGGGGAGGCGCACGTCAACCGTCATAGCGGTGTTCCGCGGCGACGGCATCGAACAGAGATTTCATCTATCGTCCCCTTGGGGCAGCGAGCCCCTTGTTGACGGCGCGCGCGGCACCGAGCTGCGCCGAGCGGCTGACCACGGCGCCGATGCGCCGCGGATTGCCGGGCTGCGGCGAATTGAAGTTGTTGACGACGGTGACCCCTCCGCCACCACCGGAGATCGCCGGCCGCATCTGGCGCGACTGCTGATTGTTGAGTACCGAGATCCGCCCGCCGCCGCCGTTGAACAGCAATTCCTTGCCATTCTCGCCGACCCAGGACAGGCCGCGCGGGAGGTCGTCGGTGCCGCTCGCGAATCCGCTGACACCTGGGGCGAACGGATTCTCCATGATGACGGTGCCATTGGAGCCCGGATATTTTCCGACGCCGCCACCGCCGCCCTTGATGCTGCCGACGACCATCGACGCGATGCCGAGCGCCCCCTGCAGAAAGCCGCCGCCGCCGCTGACGCTGCCGGAAAGCATCGACAGCAGCGCGTTTCCGAACACGCCCAATGCCGGCACCTGCGCATTGAGTGCATCCGTGGCCTTGCCGGCAGCATCGCCCAGCGCCGACAGATTGTCGTTGGCGGCAAACGGGTTATCGTCCATCAGCACGCCGGTGCCGTTGATCCCGCCGAGCCCGGTCGAGGCGCTGCCATGCGATGCATGCCCATGCTTTCCGCCGCCACCACCGCCTAACAGCGACGAGAGGATGGTGCCGAACCCACCATCTCCCCCGGCGCCGTTCCCCTTTTTCAATGCCTCGGCGATCGGGCGGAACAGCACCTTATCGAGGAATATCTCGAGCAGGCCCTTGAGCATCGGATCCTTGACGCCGAGCGCGTTGGTCAGCGCGTCGTCGATCCCGTCGCGTACCTGCGTCAGTTCGTTGGTGACCAGCGTCTCGACGCGGTCGTTGATCGTCTTGGGATCGGTGTCCTGCAGATACTTGCCGAGCGCGCCCTGATTCTGGCGGTTGATGCTCTCGACCTTGAGCGGGTGGAGCTTGTCGATATTGGCGAGCGCGCGCTGGGCTGCGTCATACTGCGCCTTGGTCGCCTGCCCGATCGCATAGTCGTAAATCGTCTTCTGCGCCGCGATCCGCGCCTGTTTCTCCTCTTCGGAGAGAATTTCCAGCGCGATGTCGCGCCGGTCGGCGACAGTCTTGGCCAGCACCTGCTGGGCATCGAGCAGGTCGAGATTGTTGCGGCTAACGTCGATCTCGGTATCGGCCGCGTCCTGAATATGGCGCGCCGCTTGCTCGGTCGCGATCGTCCACAGTTCTTCCGCCGCAAGCTGTTTCGATTTCTCAATCAGGACCCTGCCCTGGGCGTCGGTATAATCGCCAAGGGCGACCTTGGCCTTGATGTCCACCTCTGTCTTCTGCTGCTCGACCAGCACCTGCTCTTTGTTGAGCCTGGCGATGACATCGGCATCGTTGATGTTGGCCCGCTTCGCCGATAGCAGCGCGCTGTCGAGCCGAGCTGATTGATCGTCGAATTCCTTCTGGTGGCGGATCGCCTCGTCGCGCTGGCGCTGGGCTTCCTCCTCGGCGCGCTTCTGCGCGTCCGCCGCCTTGTCTGCCGAGCCCAGCGCATCGGTCGGGAAAGGACCCTTGCGCGGATCGACCGACCGGCCACGGACACGCACCTCGTAATGGAGGTGAGGACCGGTGCTGTCGCCCGAGCCCGGCGCTCCCTTGGCGCCGCCCGACGAACCGATGACGTCGCCCGCGGTGACAACCTGTCCCTTGGTGACGTCGATCTTGCTGAGGTGCGCCAGCCGACTGATCGTGCCACCGCCATGATCGATGAACACGACATTGCCATAGCCGGGCAGCGTTCCGGCCTCGATGATCACGCCCCCGGCATCGGCCTTGACCGGTGTGCCAACCGGCACGGCGATGTCCAGCCCGGCATGAAGGTGACCCGGCCGCTTTTCGCCGAACTGGCCCGAAATAGGACCGTTGACCGGCATCGAGAATGCGGTCGTTTCGGTATCGCGCCCGCTCTTTCGCCTCTTTTCCTCGGCGTCGCGCTCGGCCTGTTCCTTGACGTTGATCGCCTTCAGCGTCTCGGTGAGGCTTTTTGTCAGCGCATCGTTGCCCTTCGCCGCGGCGATCGCCGCGTCGCGAAGATCCTGATATTTGTTGGCGATCTGTTTCAGCGGGTCGACCGCCGCCTGCGCCTCGTCGACCGCGATGACCGCTTTCGCGTCGCGGACGCCCTGCTGAGCGGTCGCGATATCCTTATAGGCCGTCTGGATGCGCCGCTCGATATCGGCCACCTTTGCCTTCGCCTCGGCGAGACGCTGGCTATAGGCCGCCGAGGCCGAAGCGGTCATCGTGTCCGGCGCGGTATTGTAGACGTCCTTGAGCGCCGCCTGCGCCGTGACGAGGTCCCTGCTCAGGGTGCTCAGCGTGCGCTGCGCGTCGTCGATCTTCTGCTGGGCGCCGGTCAGATTCTGTTGGTTGGTTTCGCGCTGACTCTTGAGGCCACGCTCCATTTCCTCGTTGAGCTTCTGCTGCAGGACGATCTGGCCTTCCAGCGTCTTGCTGAAAGCGACATGCGCGGCGTTGGTTTTATCCTGCTCGTCAGCATCCTCCTTCAGCTTCTGGACCATCGAATCGAAGCCGTGGCTGGCGTCGAACAATTTGCTGGCGAACAGGCCGAGCAACGACACGCCTGCGGTGATCGCCAGACCCCATGGACCGCCGAGGACCGAGGCCGCAGTGCTGCCTTCCTTGGCCATCATCTGGAAAGCGCCGAGCACCTGCCCACTCTGCTGCGCGAACACTTGAGCGACCGGCGTGCCGGCCGACAATTGGGTGGTGACGTCGTTGATCTGGAAACCCAGATTGGTGAAGCCCGCGCGCTGCGCGCGGGTGCCAGCTGCGATTTCTGCCGTCTGCAGTTTGATCGCAGCGATCGCGCCCAACGTCGCCTGTCGCTCGCGCTGCAGCGCCGCCGTCGCCTCGTTGGTTGTCAATGTGCCGGCGAGCTCGGCCTGGCGGATCTCACGCTTGGTCGTCAGGTAATTGGTGACCGTTGCGTATAGGGGATTGTAGCGCGCGCGCAGCCGGTCGGCAGCCGTCGCCTGGGCATCCGACGCCGTTGCCGCCTCGCGCTCGGCCTGCGCCGCCGCATTCATTGCCGCGGTGACCTGCTGGCCGCGCGTGGCGACCCTGCCGAGCACTTGCTCGAGCGTTGCCGACGACACCGCCGCGCGATCGACCGAGGCGTCGCCCGCGACCAGTCGCTGGGCACCGGTGCGGCGATCCGGCGCGACGGCACCCGTCGCGACCGGGGCAGCGCCAGCCGCCTTGGCCGCCGCGAGTTGCCGGCCATAGTCGGCCGCCTCCTGCTGCGCCGCGACCAGCGTCCGCGCGGTCGCGTCGACCGCGCGCGCCGCCGCCTGGTTTTCCGCCTTGAACACCGACAGGCCGCTTTTCGCGTCCGCCACCGCGCGCTGATAATGCTCGGCATCCGACGTGCCGGCAGCGAAGGCCGCCTTGGCCTCGGCCATCTTGCGCGTCGCTTCGGCCTGGGCGACGCCGAACGCCGCCGCGCTATTGGTCGCGCGGGCCACCGCCTCGTCGTGCGCGCCCGCTGCGGCGCTCGCCGCCGCGATCGCGTCGATGCTCTGCGACGCGACTTGCCCCACCGTGCGGAACGCGGCGACCGCTTCCTGCTGCCCCTTCACCCGCACGGCGTAGTTCAAGGCGCGATCGCGAGAGGCCATCGGAGCTCCAACAAAAAGGGCCCCGCGACGACGCCGCGAGGCCGGTGAACATCAATTCCGGGACCGGTCAGTCCCGCCGGTCGCGCGCCGCGCGCAGCTTGTCCCAGGTGCGGCGCACGATATGGATCGCCGCCATCGTCCAGGCCGCCTGGATCGGCACGCCATCCTCGGGAAGGAACCCGTCCTCCCGGTTGCGCGCCAGCTTGACCACCAGCCAGCTGAGATCGCTGATCAGATAATCGGGGTGGACATGGAGCCAGCGGATGCCGGCGCCTTGCTGCGGCAGGAACGTGTCCCCGCGCAGCGGATAGGCTGGGGTGAAGGTCTCGCCACCGGCAAATGCTTCCGGGTCGAAGGCATAAGCCGCGGCGAGTATCAGTTTTTTTCCTGGTCCTCGTCGGGAACGAGCAGGCGCATCGCGAAGCCGGTCAGGACTGGGCGATAGGCCTTGGGGATCGCCTGATAGGCCGCGCTGGTCAGCCGCCCGTCGACATCGCGCGGCAATTCGTCGTCGATTTCGCGCGTCACCGGCTGATCGTCCTCGCCTTGCTCCACCTTCGTCTCGGAACGGCGCACCAGCAGCTGGCGCACGATTTCGATCTGCGACACATCGTCGAACAGCGCGCGATCGGCGAGCAACTCGGCATAGGGCATCCAGTGGCGCGCCAGCATCGCCTCGATCGCCGCCACCTCGGGACCGATCTCGCGGCATTCCGCCTCACGCTCCGCCCTGAGCCGCGCCATCTCGGCCGCGCGCGCCTCGAAATCGGGCTCGTCGATCTCGTCCTCGGTGATCGGCGTGACCAGCCGATACCAGTCCTCCATCACGCCGCTCTGCCGCTTCGCCTCGGCCGGGTCGCCCGCCGCCGCGCCCAGCGCCTTGATCCCGGCCGCCGCGGCGACCCGGATTTCGGCCTGGAGCGGGCGCCGCACGCCGCGCTTGGTCAACGCGTGACGCAGCAGCGGCGTGTCGTATTCGGTCGGCGTGCGGAAGCCGTATTTCAGGCTCCCGATCTCGCACCAATGCAGGTCGCTTACCCGTGCCAGCATGATGTCACCAGAACAGCAGGTAGAGCGCCGAATCGATGCCGATCGCCTCGAACGGCAGGCCATCGGCGCTGATGCCGTCCAGATCCTCGTCCTCGATCCCGGTATAGGCGAGGCGCGGGATCAGCATCGACACGCGGTTGCCGTCGACCTCGCCCCAATTGAGCCACAACGGCTTGACGCCGCCGGCGATCAGGTCGGCGAACGCGTTGCGGTCGCTCAGCACCAGCAATTGCGGGTTGATGCGGCCGGTGATCTTGCGCGAGGTGACGCGCGCCGGATCATAGCCGAATTCCGCGCCCGGGCAGTCGCCCTGGGTGATCTGGTTGCCGAGGTCGAGGGTGAAGTTGCGGAAGCACACCCGCGTGCCGTCGAGCCAGGCATCGGCATCGCGCAGCGGGCGCGGACGCACGCTGTCGAACACCGCGCCGGTCGGGTTGGCGACGTCCTGGGGCTCATGCATGATCCCGCGCAACGTGACAGTGAACTTGCCGGTCTGGCGAGTCTGCATCGCGAAGGCGAGATTGGCCGCGCCACCGGTGATCATGTGCAGGATCGCGTTCCCGCTGCCCGAATTCTTCTTGTAGAGATAATCGGTGATCGTCTTCAGCGCGGTCGACGACGGCACGAACAGATTGCCGGCCTTGACCGAATAGGTGGTGGTGTTGTCGGGCGTGACGTCGAAATCGGGATAGACCGTCGCCGTCTTGGTGCTGGTGTTATAGGCGGTGATCACACGGGTCTGGCCGGGCCCGGTACCGCCGGTCGTTTCGAGCACGAAGCCGGTCAGGTCGGTCGCGGGGCCGCCGCTCGCCAGCTGTATGGTCGAGGACGTGCCGGCGCGCGCCGTGCCGGCGCTGTCGGCCGCCAGCGTGGTCAGGCCCATCGCCGCCGCCTGCAGATAGGGCGTGAATTCGGGCGCGGTGCCGGGCGTTCCGCTGCCCTTGGCATAGAAGCGGTGCGTGCGCTCCATATAGCCGCCGCCGACGATCGACTGGGTCGAATCGAGCGAACCCGACACTTCGTCGGTTTGCTCGAGCTCGAAATTGGGATTGGCCTTGGGCTCCTCGACCAGCACGGCGTCGGTTGCCGGCACCGGCGACGGATCGGTGCCCGACGTGGTCTCTACCTTGGCCAGCACCAGCCGGTTGCGCATCAGGAAATCGCTCATCGTCGGTTACTCCGCTTCGGGGGTGATCGGATCAGCAGCGACACCGCTGCCGTCACCGGAGAGACTGGTCAGGCTGCCGTCGGCAGCTGCCTTTTTCGCGCGCCGCGGTGCGGGCACCGGCTGCGCCAGACCGCAGCGGTCGAGCCGGTCGATATTGACGGCCTCGGCATGCTCGACGCTGGGGTCGATGACATGCGTGTCGCCGCTCCGGGCGGTGACGCCCGTGCGAATATGCTCGGTCATTGTTGTGCTCCTACCTAAGGGCCAGGCGTCGAGGCATCGCCCTCGCGCGCCATATACTGGACGGTAAAACCGATCGTCTGGATGCCGACGACGCGAGCGCCGTTCTCGACCGACCGGCCGACGAAAGGCTGTGACAAGCCGCCGCGCAGCACGCCGATCGCCAGCCCGCCGAGCTGGATATCGTTCGGGTCCTGCAGCGCGTCGCAGATCGCGACGAAGCCGGCGTCGAGGATATCCTCGGCCTTGTCTCCGCCGCTTTCGAGGATCACCATTCCCACGCTGAAAGCGGAATCGTGGATCTCGATCGATCCGGTCAGATCATCGGGCTCATGCTCGCCGCCTTCGCTCAGAACGATGGCGTTCATCTGATCCTCGCCGACCTTCTCGCGTGGATTACGCAGCACCGTCTTCCAGCCCAGATCGGCCCGCACCGCCTCGAGCTTGGCCTCGACCGCGTCGAAGATCTGGCGCCGCACCGATGCCATCAGGCGAGCCCCGCTTCACCGGCGCGGCGATCCCACACGCGGTCCATGTTGCGCTCGAAAATCGCCTCGCTTTCGTCAAGGATCGGCTGCAGCCCGCCCAGGCGAGGCGGCAGCGTCACGCTTTTCATCAGCACGTCGAGCAGATCGGTGTGCCCGGTGCGCTCGTCCTTGCGCAGCAGGTACAGCTTGTTCGGATCGTCGCGGTCGGGGCTCCAATAGACCGACGTCCGCGTCGCCCTGTTGTACCCGGTCGGGACGAAGCCGCCCCGCGCCTGCAGGAACGCCGACCGGTCATCCTCGGCGATGCGCAGCCACTCCCCTTGCGGGCGCAGCGTCGCCCCGTCGAGATGGGCGAGCAGATAGTCGACGAAGCTCTGCGGACCCAGCCCGCGGCCAAGCTTGGAATAGATCAGCCCGGCGAACTGGCCCTTCGCCGCCATGTCGTCATAGAGCGCCGACTGCACCATCGCATTGGTTGCGCGGCGATGATTGTTGCGGGTCGGCGCCGACCCGGTGAACACCCCGTCGAAGAACGTGCGCAGGCTTTGCTTGAGCCGGTCTATCGTCAGCACGACCGATTCGATCGAGGCCTGGGCGATCACCAAGGCGCCATCATCGATCCCTGCTGCGAACGCGCGCATGCCCTTCACGTCGAGGAATTCGACGGTGAAGCCGCTGCCGGAACTATGCGCATTCATGACCGAGCCGCCGCGCGGCCTTGCCAGCATGCCGGGGAAGGATTTGCGCGCCATCAACCTAATCCGCGATCAGCAATTCGGCGAGCCAGAAGGCGCCGGTTTCGTCGAGCTTCGGCAAGGCGGCGATGGTCAGCGTCTCGTCGACCACCAAGGTCACGGCGTCATCGGCATAATGGCCGATTTCGAGCGTGCCGCCGCGCGCGAGCTGGGCGACGTCGTCCGAGCATATCCACACGGTGCGCTCGCTGGTCACCGCTTCGGTGTCCTTGGCCATGAAGCGATTGCGGGCCTGCCCCTTGTCATAGATCAGCGTGAACGGGCCGATCGCGTCGCCTCCGCCCGGCGCCGTATAGCGCGCGGGCGCGGCGTGTTCGTCCGCCGACAGGAAGGACGCGCGATCGGCCGCGCTCTCGACCGGCATGGGTCAGGCCTTGGCCGGCTCGTCGAGGGTCTTGATCTGCTCGGGCGTGAGCAGCTTGCGGGCAGCGGCCAGCTGATCGGTCAGCGTCTTGACCTGCGCCTCGGCATCGGTCGCGCGCTTCTCAGCCGCGGCGACCTCGAGCGCGGTCGGACTGTCGCCAGCCTCGGTCACGACATGCGCCGAGCGCTCGACGATATGGCCGCGGGCGACCAGGGTCGCGAGATCCTCGGCCTTGAGGCCGAACTTCTTGGCCAGCGCGTCGGTCACCGGCGTGCCGGGATCGATCGTCTGCTTGACGGGCTTGCCGCCCCTTTCGGCTGGGATCAGCGCGGAAATCTCGGCCCGCGCGATAAAGATGGTCTTCATGGGAATCTCCGGTCGTCAGGGTAACCGGGCGACGAACCGCCGCCCGGCCCCAGGGGTCAGCGGACGGTCGCGAACAGGCTCGCGTCGATGCGGCCAGGCGCACAGATCGGCGTGCTGATCGTCTCGACGAAATGCGCGCCGGTGCCCGACTCGATCCATTCGTGCGGGAAGAACCGGCCCTTGCCGTAATGGTTCTCGGCATGCTGCACGACGCCATAGAGCCGCGCGCCGGCAAGCCCGCCCATCGCGATCAGCCCGACCGAATAATCGGGCAGCAGCTTTTCGGGGGTGCCGTCGGGCGTTTCCTGCAGGTCGTTATAGACGTAGAACTCGACATTGCCCGAGCGGCCCTTGAACACCGGGGCACCCGGCGTGGTCGGGGTGAAGCCCAGGTTCATCGCCGTGGTCTGGCCCAGGGTGATGTCGATCTGCTTTTCGAACTTGGGGTCGAGCGTGTGCAGGCCCCAGGCCAGGCGGTCCATGATCACGATAGTGACCGGCGCACCGCAATCCTCCCCGACCGTGTTCATCCAGTCGTCGAGATCGTCGACCGACGAAACGCCGCTTTCGCCCCAACGCGCGGTCGAGGTCAGCGCCTTGGTGTGGCTGCCGGTGCGGTTGAAATCGATGAAGGCAGACGGATAGTTTTCGCCGACCAGCGTCATCGACCCGGCCTGCAACAGCTGCGAGGCCTGCCATTCCAGGCTGCGCGCAATGCGGGTCTGATGCTGCATCAGATATTTTTCGCGGATCGCCGCCTCGCGATCAGCTGCCGACATCTCGCCGCCGATCCGCTCGCCGGGCAGGCGCGCCAGCACTTCGCCCGGCGTGATCTGGTTCTTCGGCTTGTAGCTCGCCGGGATGATCGTTTCCTTCTGGTAGCCGCGCGGCTGCAGGATGCTGCCCGGCGACAGCGGCGCCACCAAAGGCGCGCGGCGACGATCGACGAGGACGCGGTCGAAATAGACCTCGGCCGTGTCGAACTCGAATTCGCCGGGGAACATCGTCAGGGTCAGGAAATTGCCGGACACGAACAGGTCCGGGATCAGCGGCATCAGCTCGTCGGGCTGAAACGTGCCATAATCGTCTGCCATTGTCTTTCTCCGAAAAAGCGAAGGCCGCCCCAACCGGGACGGCCTTCAGCCTGGGCACGCGGCCCGATGATAGGTGGGGATTTAGCTCTGGATCAGGATGCCCTTGAGGCGCAGTCCCTCACGGACCGCGGCGACGGTGATCCCGGCGCCCAAAGTGAGCCCCGATTCGATGAACGTGCCGCTTTCATAGGCCATCGCCTCGACATCGCCGCCGCTGGCGTCAGCATCCTGCGCGAGGATCAGATCGGGCGTCTGACTGCCATCGGTCGAGGCCGAGGCGGACAGCTTGTACTTGAGGCCCGAGGCGTAGCTGACCACGATCGGGATATAATCCTCAACGACCCAGTCGGCGCTGCCATCGGCGATGGTGCCGTTGATCTGGCCATTATAGGCGACCCCAACCGTGCCGATGCCGTCGATCGTACCGTCGGGACGGACGACCTCATATTTGCCGGCATTGCTCGCCGCCGCGGTAAAGCCCAGATACCAGGTGCCGGCCATTGCGCCGGCATCGCTGGTCCAGGTGCCGACCGCGCCGTTGCCGACGGTGCCGCCCGAGCCGCTGACCGCGGCGCCGGGAGTCACCGTCGCGGATGCCGCGGCGAGGACCGCGCCGATCAGCGATCCGGCGACGAGCGAGGCGCCCGACAGGATCGTGACCTTGCGCATGGTGTAATCGCCGTCGGCGAGCAGTTGCTTGGGCGCGAACGGCGAGCCCTGGGTGTAATCGGCTCGATCATAAGCCATCGTCTGTCTCCTAATTGGGCCGCTTAGGCCCAGTGATCACATCGGCGTCGCCGCCGGGGTTACTTTGCGGCTTGCGCCTTCTTGGCGGCATAGGCCTGGCCGCGATTGACCTTGGCGCCCGGCTGGGTGTCGGCCGCCTTGGCCGGCAGCAGGTCGGGCTTGGCGGCGTCGGCCTGGGCACCGGCGAGCGCCGCCGCAGCGGCTTCGCCCTCGGCATTGCGCAGCGCGATCGCGAAAGCGCCCGGCTGGATGCCATCGGCGATCGCTTTCGTCAGCGCGGCCTGGTTGCCCTCGCCGGCGATGGCCTGCAGGCCGGCGACGCGGTCGCGTTCGGCCTGCTCGGTCGCCGCCTTGGTATCGGTCGTCGCCTTGGCGACAGCCGCGTCGAGATCGGCTTGGGTGAGTACCGGGGCGTCCGCCGCCGGTGCGGTCGTAGTGGTGGTCATGCTCGTCTCCAGAATTCGCGCACCGGGCGCGGTTGCGACGGTGCGCGAGGCACCCCCGTTCACGGCCTGGGCGAACTCTTTCATCGAAGCGTCCCAGGGCATGATCTTGTCGACGAGGCCGAGCTTGAGCCCATCCTCGCCGGTGTAAAAGCGCGCTTCCTGCGCAGTGATCTCGTCGACCGACAGGCCGCGGCACTCCGCGACGTGCGCGATGAATGCCTGGGCGACCAAATCGACGTCGCTCTGCATCCGCGCCCGCACTTCGGGATCGAGCGGAATATCGCTCGACGCATCGGTCTTGTGCGGAGCCGAGGCGATCAGCGTGACCGCAATCCCCTCTTGCTTGTACGCTTCCGAAAAGTCGGCATGCGCGATCAGTGCACCGATCGACCCGACCCAGCTATACGGCGCGCAGGTGATGTCGTTGGCACAGCAGGCCAATGCGTAATCGGCCGAGGCCGAGCACCCGCGCACGATCGAGCGCATCGGCTTGGCCGCCGCCAGCTCGCGCAGCGCGGTCGCCGTCTCGACCATGTCGACCACCGACCCGCCGCCCGAATCGTGGTCGAGGATGACACCCTTCACGCTGCCATCGGCCAGCGCGTAGCGCGCCTTGTACGCAAGCCCGTCGTAGCCGGTCATGCCCGATACGGGGTTGAGCCCGTTCTCCGGCATCAGCGTCCCGCGCACCTTGATGATCGCGATGCCGTTCCAAATTTCGTAGGGATCGAGCACCGCGCCGGTTTCCCAGTCTCGGCGCGCGATATCCTTGTCACCCGGCATCACGTCCATCTGGACGGCTTCGGCCGCCGCGAGCTGCTGCAGCTCGGCGATCGGCCGCACACGATCCTCGCCGGCGACCGCCAGAGACGCGATATTGAGCCGTGGCCCGATCACGCCCAGGATGATCTCGGCCTTGTGGCGCGAGATCGCCACGGGGCGATTGAACATATGCTCGGATAGGTCGGCGAGCGAATAGCGCATCGTCAATTCCCTTCCTGGCCGCTGCCGGTGCCACCCGACCCGCCGCCGGCGATGTTGTCGGTCGTGTCGGTCGCCTCGGGCTGGCCGTTGCCGCCGCCGACCACGTTGGGGATCGGCAGGCCGCCGTCGACGAACCGTTGATGTTCGGCGATCCGCACCGCCACGTTCGCGTCGTAATCGCCGCCGTTGAGTTCGGCCGTGATCTGCGCACCGGTCGACCAGCCATGTGCTTCGTGGATTTCCAGCGCCTTGGCCTCGCGCGCCGGGTCCATCGACAATTTGCCGTCGCCGCGGAACCGCACTCGGCTCCACGCGGCGCGCTTGTTGTCGTCGGTCAGAAAGCCGGGCAGCTTGTAGCGGCCCCGCGCGACCTGCTCGTACAGCCAGCATTCGTAGCGCTGGCGCTCGCACTGCCCGACCAGCCAGTCGCGGCGCGGGTTGACCAGGATCTGGTACAGGCTTTCGAACGCGGCGCGGCTGGCGGTATAGCTCGACAGGAAGTGCAGCAGCAGCACCTCGACCGGAATGCCGGTCGCCGCGCCGATCTGGCGCGCCAGCCCCATGAAAAACGGATCGAACGCCGGGTTCGGGCGTCCGGGCGTCTTGATGTCGACTTCGCTGTCGCTGTCGATTTCCAGCACCGTGCCGGGCTCAAGCGTATATTCGGGCCGTGCCGCTTCGTCGGGCTGCAGGCCCCCGGTGACGATGCGGTGCTCGTCGTCCGCATAGTCCGGCTCGGGCAGCGGTTGCGCGCCCGGCGACTTGTACGTGATCGCCAGCATCGCCGTCATCACCGCGGCGAACGCTTCCGCCTGGGTCAGCGTCGACACCTTCTGGATGATGTCGAGCACGGGCGCCAGGAAGGGAAAGCCGCGCGTCTGTCCGGGCCGTTTCTTGCGCGCGACCAGGAACGCGGTCGGCAAGCCTGATTTTTCGCCCCAGGCCGGGATGAACGTCGTGTCGTTCGCCATCCGGGTATTGAACGCGCCGGGGTCGCGCTTGAGCACGCTATAGGCGATCGGCGCGCCATAATCGTCCTGCACCACGCCGGCGATGCACACCCGCCCGGCATAGGGGCCGCTGGTCAGCTTCTGACCCTGGGTGTGGCCGTTGGGCGAAACAATCCAGTCCGCCTCATACATTTTCCACGCCGTCGCCGAGCGGCGCCCGCGCTGGCTTTCCGGCATCACGCGGACCTGCAGCACGTCGCCGCCGGTCATCTCGGCGCGCATGGTGATTTCCTGCAGCGCATAGCCGGTCGACGACTGTTCGGCGTCGGGATCCTTCGACGCCATGTATTCGTCGTAATCGACCCGCATCCGCTTGAGGATCGGCGCCAGCGCCTCGGGCGTCATGCCGACCTCTTCGGGGTCGATCTCGGGAATCGCCATCAGCCCGGTGCCGATGGTGAATTCGATAGGGCGCTCGATCGCCGCCGTCGCCAGCGGCATGTTCGCCGTGGCGTAGCGCGACGCGCCGATCAGCGTGGTCTGGCCGCCGATATAATCGACATTGGCCGACCGCGGCCGGCGCTTGGTGCCGCGGATGCCGCCGCGGCGACCCGCGTCGTAGATGCTCGGCCCGGTCAGCCCGCCGATCGGCACGTCGCTGGTCAGCGCCGATGCCGCGGCCATTGCGCTGCGCTCGGCGATGCGACGCACGCCCGCCGACGGCGAGACGAAGCCGATCGCGCGGTCGATCAGGTTGAGCCGGACGGGCATCAGCAGCCGATCCGTGCCACGCCGCGGCGCGCGCGACCAATGGCGGCGCCGGTCATCCGCGCCAGCACGGCCTGCTCTTCCTTGTATCCGGCGCGCAACTCCTTGAGCGGTTCGCGGATAAGAGAGCGGCCGTCGGGCATCGTATATGAATGGTTGCCGAGCGCGGCCTGGATCGACGCACGATATTGCGCGACCAGGTCGCGCTGGTCGTCGATCTCTTGCTGCGTTGCCGCCATGTGATGCCGAGCCTTTGAAATGGGTCCCCGGCCACAATGACGGGGCGGCCTTGCCGGGCCGCCCCGCTAGGCAAGGGAGGATACCGATCCGCAGCGGGCACGAAAAAACCCGCACCCGGTCATCCCGGGGCGGGTGTCCAATGCTCGCAACTTTTCGACGTTTGCTGCCTTGTCAAATGATCGAGTGGCGCGTCAACCCGCCCACAGTCACAAAGGCGCGTTCAAAGTATCGCGCGGCAGTCAACCGATAATCGCTGGCTAATTATCGTCCTGCTCATCGTCCTCGATCGCGCCGCACAGGTAAAGCTGGCCAGGGATCGAATATTGCCCCTCGTCATCCTCGTTTTCGGTGCCGTCGCTTTCGGCATCGCCGTCGCCGTCCATCGCGTCGAGCAGCGAGATTCCCGCCGCGACGAACAATTCGAGCGTGATCCTGAAGTGCAGCCACGTTTCGGCGAGCCGCTTGGCATCAGCAATACTGCTGATGAACTTGACGTGTTCTCCCGATCCAAGGTCCATTCCCTCCCCTTCCCCTGCGGTCATACCGCCCGCAGCGACCGGGCCCCGCCACATCGGTCGATCCTTCGTTCTGGACCTTCACTAAAATCGCGCAACCACATGGATCAATGAACGCCGCGTCAATCATGCTCGTTTTGGACATGCCCCCGAACCGGCCGGATCGAGCGTCACCGCGCCCGATGCACCCGCACCGACCGCCTGGGCCCGCCACGCCGCGGCGACGGGCTGGGCGCGGGCGCGGACGGGGGCGTGTCGCGGGCCGGCGCGTCGTCGTCGCGATCCTCGACCGGCGCCTTTTCCGGCGCGGCCAGCTTGCGCGCCGCACCGCGGGGCGGCCGGGCCCATTCGGGGACCCAGGCCATCGACGCATCGCCATCGGCGAAGCGCAGCACGACGGTGAAGGCATAGACGTAGAGGTCGAGCGTCTCGTTGGCGCGATGATCGGGGCGCGTCCATTGGCCGTCGACATTTTCCTCGGCGCGCATCTCGGCGATCCACGGCGCGGCGACCAGTGCCGGCAGGGCTTCGCCCCGACGCCGCAGCAAGGTGTCGCCCGGGAAGGTGATCGACCCGCCGCCGCCATCGGCGATCTTGAGCCGGGTGTCGGTCATGTCCTTCACCCGGTTGACGTTGGGGCGGTAGAGCTCGGCCTGTGGCGCGCCCTTGATCTGGCGCTTGGCGTCGATCGTCGGGGGTGGCAGCAGCTTGTCCTGCGGACGGTTGTTGCCCTTGATCAGCGTCAACGCGGTCGCCGGCACTTTCGGTCGGCCCGACCCGACGTCGCCCGACACCATGGCGTGCCACCATTGGAAGGCGTTGTCGGTCGCGTTGTCGAGCCCGCCGGTGTCGACCGCGGTGCAGAATATCTTCATGCGTCCGGACCGCCCGTCCGCCATCGGATAGGTAAGCGACAGCACCTGCTGGTGGAGCACCGACCAATCCTCGGGACGGATGAACGGGCGCAACTTCTCCGCGCGCCCGTTGCGTTCGATCGTCAGGATCTCGAACCGGTCGACCAGCCAGGCGCGGAAGCCGCTGCCGAACGCCCACACCGCGACCTCGAACCGGTTGCCGTGCTGGTCGATCGAGGCGATCAGGCAGGCCGCGCCGTTGGGCACGGTGCGCAGGCGATGGGTCGATTGGCGGGTGCGGGCGAGCAGCTCTTCCTCGGTGACGCCGGGCTCGCCGGTGCCGCGCAGGACGTAGTTCTTGCCGATGACGTTCTGATAGAAAGCACGCAGTGGCCCCTCGTCCTGCGAGGTGGCATAGGTGATCTCCGCATTGCGCCATTGGCGCGCCATCGCCTGCCAGGACCTCATGCCCATCAGGCCGTCGAAATGGCACGAACAGCGCTTGGTCGCCACCAGCTCGCCGGTTTTCCCCTCGGGCTCGGCGCGCCGGCTGACCGCTTGTTCGCCGCGCCCGATCCAGCGGCCGGTCGCCATCAGCGCGCGCTTTTCGCTCTGCTTATGATCGACGCCGCAGGCTGGACACACCACGCCGGCGCTGTTAGCGGCGTCCTCAGCCGACCCAGTCGTGTCGAATTTCAGGACGTGTTCGGTGTCAAGCTGGAACGGCTCGCCACAATCGAGGCAGTCGACCCACCAATATTCGTTGGTCCCCGCCAGGCGCAGCGCGACGATGCCGGCGCGGTCGCCCTTTTTCGGAGTCGAGTTGATGTAGACCTTGGTCTTTCCCATCATCTCGAACGAACCCATGCGACCCTTCAGGCCCGACAAAGCGTCGCCTTCGCCGCCGATATCGTCAGGGAAATCGTCGTAATCGTCCTCGCGCCCGCGGCTGAACGGGCGCGATCGGAACGTCGTGCTGACCGGGTGCAGGAAGTGCATGTCGCAGCCGCGAAATTGTTTCAGCACGACGTTGTCGGCGCCGCCGGCGAGCTGGCGATCCTTGGCACGGGGCAGGATCGCGCCGTCGGGTGCCCGCCACTCGACCGCGCTTTCGATCATCGGCGCGAACTGGGTGGTGACGTAGGACGCCATCGACCCCTTGTCGCTCATCACCGACAGGAAATCGGCCTGGTCGTAGAGGATCGTGTGCAGCTGCCAGTTGTTGCCGATCTCCGACTTGCCGGTCTGTGACGGGCCGTCGACGATCACCTCATCATAGGGACTGTCGGCGTGGAGCATGTCCATCGGCCGATCGAGGAAGCGCATGTCGTGCGGGCTGTCCGCCCAGGGGCCGCTATAGCCCTGCGGATTGACCAGCACGCGGTGGCGCCGCGCGCATTCCGACACCGACACCTTTTCGGGAAAGCGCAGCTCCGCGAAACAGTCCGCCACCACGGCGCGCGCGTCGGCGAACGCCGGCGGGGTCGAGGTGGCGGGGTCGAGCATCAGATGTCGCCGCCATACGGGCAGCCACCCATGCCGCAGGTTCCGTGATCGCGGATCACCCGCTCGACGGTAGCAGTCGGGCAGCGGCAGCGCGGGTCCGCGATCTCGTCGGCATCGGTACGGACAGCAGCAAGGCGCGCAGCAGCTGTCGACTCCATCGCGAAGGTTATCGCCGCGATGACGCATGCCTTTCCGAACACCAGGTGTGATTCCCTGATATGCCCGATCACGTCGTCGGGGAGCTTCGACATCAGCGCGCTGCGCGTTTCCTTGGCGATGCGTTCGCCAAACTGTTCAAGCGTTTCGGTCACGACTCTTCTCCGGTTGAGCCGACGCCGATCGGCGCGAGCGAGGTGACGAAGGCGTCGACGGCGCGGGCGAGGATGCCCTCGAGCGGGCGCACCTGGTCGGGTTCGAGCCCCGCGACGATCGCGAATTCGCCCGGGCTCAGCGCCAGCCGGCGCCGCAATTCGACGCAGGCGCCGGTCAGGACATGCTGCAGCTCGGCCTTTTCGATCAGCTCGCCCATTGCCTTGCGGAATTCGAGGCCCTTGAACGCTGCCTCATATTCCTCTTTGCGCTGGCGGCCCGACAGGTTGAGCGTGTCGCGCGCCTCGGCATTCTCGCCGACCAGGTCGAGCCGCATCTGCGCCAGCTGCGCGCGGCGTTCGGCGCTGGCGTTGGTCTCGTCGTCGCAGCGTTTCTGCCACCACTCGACGCCACCCCGCGCCTCGATTTCATAGCCGCGACCGCGATCGCCCTTGCGCACCAGCCACGCCGGCTCGCCCTCGACCGTCCGCAGGTGCACCCGCATCGTCTCCGGCGTGATCCCGCACAGCTCGGCGAATTCCTCGAGGTTGACGATCAGCGCATCGCTCATTTCCTGTCGCCCCCGGCCAATTTGGCGCGCCGCAGCCCGCCAACCAGTCCAAAAAGCAAAACAAAACCACGAATTATCACCCACTTGGCGCAATTCACGCGCTTCGCGCTGCCGCATCGCATTGGTTCAGGGGGCGCTGGGAGGACCCGAAGGGGGGGTGCCCAGGCGGACGGTGCCGCGGCATCGCGCAGGCGGATGGTGGCCGCTGCCGACGTCACGCCGCCACCTCGGCCCAAGGCTGGCGCGGTGCCGATGGGCGCAGCACGACGAAGCCGAGCGCGCGCATCGACAGCTGCCACGCCAGCGCGTCGAGCGCCTCCCACCACTTGGCATAGTCGACCCGCGCGCGCGCCACCTCGGCGAACGATCCGATCGTGATGATCGGGCAGTAGCGCGCGCGACCATCGTCGGCGGTTTCCCAATGCGCCTCGCCGGGCCGCAGCCACCCGATCGGCACGTGGCGTTGCTCGGCCGCCCAGCCATCGGGGCGGCCAGCCTGCCGGGCATAGTGCCGCACCAGCGCCCCTCCCGGCAGACCCTCGACCGCATGCGCGACCGCCTCGGCCACGGGATGGACGCAGTCGCGGACGATCACGCCCGATCCCTGCACCCGGCATCCCATGTGCGCGATGTCGGCGAGCACCGCACAGCCATCGCTCGACCGACCGCGCGGCTCATAGCCCATCGCCTCGGCCTCGACCGCATAGAGACCACCCATCCCCGAGCGATCCACCCGCTGATCCCGATACGCCCACACCGCCAGCGCCTCGACGTCCATCGACCCCGTCGCTTCCCATGGCCGAGCGGCAGGCGCACCCTGGTGCCGCACCGGCAGACCCCCGCCACGCGGACGCCGCACCACCACGCCACGTGCAGGCGACATTGGCCGCACGATGCGATCGTCGCTCCCTTCCATCGGTGGAACCGTCATCGCTCAATCCTTCCAGCCAATCGGCCAAGTTAAATCATTGGAAATAGTGTTTATATTTTCTCACATGGAACCATTGGAAGGATTGGAAGGGTTTTCCTGTCTTGTGCATGCGCACCTGCCCGCGCCCGCACCTGTCATGGAGTTTCAAGAAACCTTCCAACCCTTCCAAACCCGCACAAATTCGCGCTTTCTCCCTTCCGCGATGGTTCCGCGTCCCTTCCAAAGTGGAAGGATCAAATTCAAAGTGGCCCGTCGTCGAACGGCGGCCAGCCGGGGTCGCCGGGCGGCGGACGCGCGTCATCGACACCGCCATCGGGCGCGGCGTTGCGATCGATCGCCAGGTCGATGTCGGTGCGCACCTCGCCCTTGTCGTCGACGAAGTCCCATTCGTTCCGGGTCAGCCGCAGCCCCAGCCATTGCATCCCGTTCGACTGCTTGTTGTCGAACCCGCGATCCTTCATCGCGCGGCTGAAGCCCTTCTGTTTCCATTCGAGTTCGCCGGCGGCCTTGGCCCAGGCGCAGAACACCTTGTAGAGCACCGAGGATTGCACCCGCGCGCCCTCTTCCTCGGCCGTGCACAGCCGCAGGAAGCTCGCCAGCGGGTCGCTGTCGTCGCGATAGGCCAGCGACTGGATGGTGACGTCGTCGGGCTCGACGAAGCCGTTCTGCATCCAGTCGACCACCCCGCGCACCATCCATGCCAGGATGCCGGCATGCTCGCCCGCCAGCCGCGTCGGCAGCCCGCGATCCTTTTGGTGTTCCTCGAGGTGCGATTCCCACAACAGCACCTTGGCGCGCCGCCAGATGCCCTCGGTCCCCTGGACGATATCGGGTTTCTTGTTGCACCAAATCGTCCACTTGAAGCTGGGCGTGAAGCGGAAGAACGACCGGAAATTGTCGCGCGCCAGCATCGGGTCGCCGCCCGTCACGCTGTTGATCAGCGGTTCGTTGAACTTCGACCCCGCCCCCGGCTCGCCGCTGGTCAGGAAGCGCACCCCGGGCAGGCGCACGATGTCAGGCGTCGCTTGGTCGCCGCGCTTCTTGATCCCTTCGTCGAGGAACGTCTCGACATTGGTGATCTCACCATAATCGCCCGCGGCGTCGCGCGCCGCATTGCCCACGGTCGACTTGCCGTTGGCCGCGGTCGGGCCCCACCAGATATGGAAGATCTGTTCGCCCATGTCGCCGGTCAGGCAATAGCCGAGCCACTGGCGCAGATAGCGGCGCCGCTCGCGTTTCGGCTGGGCCCATCGGATCAGCGCCTGCCACTCGTCCGCCTTGGCGTCGGGATCGTAATCGCACGACGTCAGCTTGGTCAGCAGATGCGCGCGATCGTGCGGCATCAGCTCGACCCGCGCCGGCCCGTCATCGTCGGGCGGGATGAAGCGCAGCGTGCCGTTATGGCAATTGAGCAGCATCGGGTCGGTGTCGAAATCGGTGATCTCGACCGTCAGCCAGCGCTTGGCGAGGTTGGCGATGCACCCCAGCCGGCCCGAGCTTTCCGACGATCGCCCCCACGCGCCGAGTTTCTTCGACAGCGGCTCAGTCTTGCTCCCCGCGACGACCGCGCGATCCATCGCGCCCTCGGCATCGACATGATCGCGGCGCAGCTTGTGCACCGCGACGAAGTTCGCCCACGCCTCGTCGCCCATCACCAGACCGTCGGTCGAAAAGCCGCTCGCCGCGACCAGCTGCGCCTCGTCCTGGATCGCGCGCACCGTCTCGAACACCGCGCCCAGCACCTCGGCCGGCGTCGCGTCCTTTTCCTGCACCAGCACGCGATAGCGGCGCCCGTCATAGCCGAGCCAGCCCTTGGCCGTGGTATAGAGGAAATCGCGCCCGAACCGCTCGCGGAACCGCTCGGCATTGCCCAGGTCGGTGCGCTGGAAGCCGGCGCAGCGATGCGTCGCCAAATCGCCGGTCAGGTCGTACCCCTTGCGCACGCCCGCCCAGAACGATTTGCGCATCGCGGTCAGGTCGAACGCGTCCCCGAAGTCGGCGAATGCTTCCTCGCCCTCGACATAATCGATCAGCCCGGCCCGCATCCGCCTCCCCAGCGCGAAGGCGAAGCCGTTGGCCTGCTTGTCCGACACCGCATCGCGCGACCGCTCGCGATCGAGCCACAGCCCGTGGACGCGCCGCAGCACCGCCTGCACCCCCGCCCCCTGATCGGACAGGGAAGGCCCGATGCTTCCATTCGGAAGCATGTCGTCATCGCTCAGCCCCGGGGGTGGCGGGGGAAAGGCGAGGTCGTAGCGCGCGCGCCACGACGCGACATATTGCGCGCGCGTCTCGTCGTCGCGGATCGCGCCGGCCATCGCCGCCAGCCGCTTCCACAGCGCCGCCCGCGCTTCGGGGGTGCGGGGGGTCATTCCATCCCCGCCTGGCGCCGCGCGGCGATCACGTCGGCCAGCCCGCGCGCGATCCAGCGCATCTGGTTGATCGACTGGCTATTGCCCAGCACCTTGTAGCGCGGCCCGTCGGCCGCCGGCTTGCCGCGCCACGCGATCGCGGTGAATCCGTCCGGCACGCCCATCAGCCGCTCGCACTCGGTCGGGGTCAGGCGGCGCACCGCCCAGGCGTCGGCGATGTAGCATTGCTGCTGCGCGCCGACATCAGCCGCGAGAGCGCCAACGGTTTGGCCATCATCGCCGAAAATACGGACTTCCGAACGGCTGTTCTGAGCGAAGGCGACCGCCTGCCCGTTGCTTACGGAATGCTCGGTGCCAAGGGTGCCGGCGACACACCCGCCCGAGTCGGCGTTGCGCAGGTCGACCGGCACAATCGGCGTGCCTCGGCCCGTGCCGTCCTCACTAGCGTCGAAGCCGTCGGCACGTAAAGCATGAGCCACCAAGTGACTATGCCCGTGGTTAGCGTCCTGCCCGCTGCAACCCTGCAATCTGCCATAGCTCGCATCGAGCGTGGCGATCACCCTGCTTCCGTCGTCCTTTGGGCAACCGCATGGAGCGCTCGAGCGAGCAAACCCGGCAATTCCTTCCCCCGTTTCGCGGCGCGGCGCAGGATCCCCGCGCAGGCTTTCTGGCTCAAATAATACCGCCGCGGGACCGGCTTCGTCTCCAAGACATGCCACAACGAACACACGCCGCCGTCGCTGGGGCACGGCCCTCTCGTGCCCGTCCACTCGGACATATTGAGCGTCAAGCACCCGGTAGGCCCACCCATACCCGCACTCCCCCAGGAGCCCGAAGAAGGTTCCAGCCGTCCGCCCTCCATCGTGCGACAGGAAGCCGGGGACGTTCTCCCAAAGCAGCCAGCGGGCGCGAACGCGTCGAGCCAGCGCCAGGAACTCGAGCGTGAGGTTGCCGCGCGGATCGTCCAGTCCGAGCCGCTTTCCCGCGACGCTGAAGGCCTGGCAGGGGGTGCCGCCGGTAAGAAGGTCAATTGGCCCGACATGGTGTTCCTCGATCCTGGTGAAGTCGCCGAACAGCGGTGTGACGTTCGATCCCTCGGCGAAGCGATGATCCCAATCGACCGCGACCGCCTGGTGCCGCTGCTGCAGCATCGCGCGCGGGAACGGCTCGATCTCGGAATAGCCGGCGCAGCGAAAGCCCAGCCCCGCGCTCGCCAGCGTGAACGCCGAATAGCCCGAGCAGACGTCGAGATAGCGGACCTCGGTCACGCCACCCCCACCACAGCCTCGAACACGAAATCGCTCAGCGGCATCGCGGCCGACAGCACGCGCTCCACGCCTTCGCGCCCCTCGGCGCGCGCCAGGTCGTCGGGATCCATCCCGTCGGGCAGCAAAGCGACCGACAGGCTGGCGCCGCCGCCCGCCCCCGCCATCGTCGTGCCCAGCATCGGCATCGCCCGCTCGCACGCGCGCAGCGCGGCGCCGCGCCCGGCCTTGTCGCCGTCGAGCAGCAGCACCGGGCACTCGCACACCCGCCACGCGCGCTCGAGCTGCGCCTCGGTCAGCGCGGTGCCCATCGGCGCCACCACCTCGGCCACGCCGACGCCGTCGAGCGCGATCGCGTCGAAATAGCCCTCGACGATCACCAGCCGCCGCGCCTCGCGCGCCGCCGGCGCCGCGCGGTGCAGGTTGTACAGCGTCCGCCCCTTGTCGAAATGCGGCCCCTCGGCCGAATTCTTGTACTTCGCCTGCTGCCGGTCGGACGTAGCGCGCCCGCCGAACCCGATCACCCGCCCGCGCGCATCGTGGATCGGGATCATCAGCCGCTGGCGAAAGAAATCGACCCAGCCGTTATCGGACTCGACCAACAGCCCGACCGCGGCGAGCTCGTCGACCGTCCGCCCGGTCGCCGCAACGCCGCCCATCCGCGGCGCCAGCCCCAGCCCGAACCGCGCGATCGCCGCCGCGCCGACGCCGCGATCGGCGAGCATGGCGATCGCCGCCGGCTCGCTCGCCAGCCGCCTGGCATACCAGTCCGCCGCCGCCTCGAGCACACCACCCGCCCGCTCGATCCGTTCCTCGCGCTCGCGATAGTCGGGCGACGGCGCCGGCACGTCGAGCCCGGCGCGATCGGCCAGGTCCTTGACCGCGTCGATGAACCCCAGCCCCTGGCGCTCGGTCAGCCAGCGGATCGCGTCGCCATGCGCCGAACAGCCGAAGCAATGATAGAAGCCCTTGTCGTCGTTGACGTAGAAGGAAGCGGTCTTCTCATTGTGGAACGGGCAGCACCCCTTGTGCTCGCGCCCCGCCTTGGTCAGCTTGACCGAGGCGCCGACCAGCGCCGACAGCGACGTCCGCGCGCGCAGCTCGTCCAGAAATTGCGGCGATAGCGACAAAAGAACCCACCCCTGAAATCGGAGAATTCGGCCACCCCGCGTGGCCGGCATGCGTGTGTGGTGGCGTCAGGTGGGCGGGCGCGGGCGGCCTATCGGCAGCCGGTATTGCGCCGGCGCCAGCCGATCGAGGAACCGCCCGAACGCGCGCGCATCCTTGCGGCCGATCGCGGTCGACGCATGCCATTTGAGCGTGGCGACCAGCGTGTCGCGATCAGCGCCGTCGCTCATGATCGTGCCCGGAACGCGACGGGCATCGCCGAGTGTTCGACCCCGTCGAGCAGGCGTCCGGCGCGCGCTTTTCCGACGCGGTACGATAAATCCGTCGAGTGCCCGGTAAAGGTGTGGGCGCGCAATCTGTCGCCCCTCTCATCGCCGTGGCCGCTACGAGCGACGACATAGCGAGCCATCCAATCGCGCACGTTGCCGTAACGGTCGGCGATCGGGCGATCGCTATTCAGACCGAACGCATCGCCCGGTGCCCATTCGCCCCATTGCTTGAAGAAGAAGGGAACGCCGGCAGCTGCGCATTGATCGCGAAGGGCGCGCGGCCCGCACGGGTCGATCGGCCGCGCGCCCTTGCCGCTTTCGCCGCCGACGATCACCCAGTCGAGCAGCGCCAGCCATTCGTCGCGCAGCACGATCCGGCCGAGCATCGGCTCGATCGACAGCCCCACCCAGGGAATGCCGAGCTTGGCCTTCAGCGCGAGCAGCCGCGGGATATCGCGGTCGGCTTCTTCCTGGTTGACGACCGAAATCATCAGCCCGGCGTGCTGCGGCCAGTCGGTGCGGCCGATCGCCGCCAGCCGCTTCTCGATCACCGTGATGCGCTTGGTGACGATCTGGATTTGCAGCCGGTCGCACGCTTCGATCCGGCCCCACGCCTCGTCGAACCATTCGATTGGCACCTCGGTGTCGAACAGGTCGGACATCGACTGGATGAACACCCGGCGCCGAGGCGTCGCATGAATCTGCCCGATATGATAATCGGCCGACCACCACGCATAGTCGTTGTCGAGCCGATGGATCAGCTTGACCGCGCCCTTGATCTTGCGCCGCGGCGCGCCGACGCCCCAGATCCCGCCGCCGAACCGCTCGGACCAGGTCTCGGCATAGCAATGCTCGCAGCCCGGCCCGACCTTGGTGCAGCCCCACCAGAAATTGATGGTCGCGTCGGTCCATTCGATGCCGGTCGTGGCGCTCATTTGCCCGCCCTCCGCACCGCGCGGGCACCGCCGGTCGCGCCATAGACCTTGCTCGTCGCCCCCGACGACACGCAGACGTCGCGATATTCATCGCCCTTGTGCGCCTCGCGAAACGCGATCAGGTCGCCGTCGACCAGGTAGATCGCGCGCGGGTTGCCATGGCCGTCGACGCGCAACCGGTCGATCGCCGCGTCGATCCGCGCCAGGATGGTGTCGGCGCCGACCGCGATCACCCCCGACAGCCGGGCATCGGCGACGCGCTGGTCGATGAACGACGATCGCGTGCGGGGTGGCGGTGCCGTCTCGCGCCTGGCCGACACATCGCGCACCGGCACGCCCGAGCTCGGCCGGTCGTACTGCCCGGCGCGGCTGTCCCAAGGGTTTCCGCCCATCATTCCCCGTCGCACCCGATCATCAGGTTCGTGAGGTCGTCACGGTCGCCGCAAAGGTAGAGCCACAGGCCCGCCCCGGCCGCTTCCATCACGCGCGTGGCATGGACGTCGAAGGTCGTCGCCGCTTCGGCAACACTCGCCTCGCGACCGCGCAGCGCGATCCATGTCATCAGCAGGTCGGCGAGTTCGTCGTTGCTGACCTCGACCGCCTCGCCATTGGTGTAGCGCATCACCTTGGGCGCGGTTTCCAACGCCAGCCCCGCCAGATCGGCGGGCAGGTTCATCACCAGCGCCACGCGCTCGACCAACAACGGTTCGCCGAGTATCTGGCGCCAGGTCCCGACCGCGTTGGCAACGCAGTTGATGCCCGGCAGACCGGTGCACTCGCCACCTTCTTCGCCATCGGGATCGTCATCGCCCAAATTCCATGTATCGGGATCATCGCCGAACCGGGTCACCCACGGCGTCATTGCTGCGTCCGCCATCACAACACTCCCTCTTGAAAACCGCCCTCGCCCAGCCGCCGCGCGGCGATCGCCGCCGGGCTGTGCTTGTTGAGCCAGTCGACCGCCTCGATCGCCGCGGCCCCTTCGCGATGCTTGGCCTGGGCGGCGCGCGCCGACAGGATCCGCCCGCGGATATCGTCGGGGATCCGTGGCCAGCAGGAATCGCACACCGCTTTCCAGTACAGCCGGGTGTGCGGGCATCCCGCCACCGGGCAATCGTGCGCGCTCTGCCGCCCGTGCTTCATGCAGCCCTCCGTTGCCGGCGCGACCAGCGCAGCTCGCGGTTCGTCTCCGCCGGGATCAGCTGGTAATGGTCGCGCTCGATGCACAATGTCCGCTCGCAGCGATGGTCGAGGTTCATCCCCGCCGGCACGCGCTGCTCGGCCAGCATCCCCTCGGCCCAGGCGACCGCGACATGCACGCGCACCGATCCGATGCCGGGGATCCAGATCGATCCATAGGGCCCGCTCGACGGACGCCCGCCGCCCTTCGACTGCGCGCCGGTCCATAGCCGGCACGGCGTCTTGAGCCCGTTGCGCGAGCCGAGCAGCACCCGCTGACGCGCCGCGATCCGCGCGGCGATCAGGACGCGAAGGCAGGCCGGGAGCGTCATGCTGCGGCCTCGTCGAACAGCGACGACCCGTCGTTCTTCATCCGATCGAGGTTGCGAACGGCCTGGCGGAAGTAGCTCGGCTTCAACTCGATCCCGATGCCCTTGCGGCCCATCCGCGCGGCGCAATAGACCTCGCTTCCGATGCCGAGGAACGGCGTGAGAACGGTGTCGCCGGGGTTGCTCCACAATTCGATGCAGCGCTCGATCACGTCGAGCTGCAGCGGCGATATGTGTTGTTCGTCCTTTTCGTCGCGCCCGCCGCGATACTGCAACGTGCGGGTCTGGTTGATGTCCATCCAGACCGGCGAAGCGTAGCGCTGCCAGACTTCGATCGAATACCAGTTACGCGCATCGTCCGCCGTGGTGAACTTGGCGAAATCGGGACCGTCGCCCTCGCCGATCCACTGGGCGAATGCCCCTGCGATCGGATCGGGATTGTCGCCGCGCTTGCGGAAGGTCAGGATGTAATCGGCCAGGCCTTGACCCGACAGCGCGCTGTCCTTCACGACCTGTTTGTGCAGCAGCCGAATGTTCTTGGTGCGCTGCTGCGCAACCACCGGATCCTTCCAGATGCAGACCTCGCTATGGAAGATCCACCCGGCATCTTCATAGGCGCGCACGACCTCGCCGCGAAAATCCCGCATGCCGATATGACCGTATCGCTTCTTCGACATCGGCAACTGCATGACGTGGACGCTGTGCAACCGGCCGGGCTTGGTGACGCGCAACAGTTCGGCGATCAGGAACGCATAATGTTCCCAGAAAGCCGGGCCTTCGTTGTTCGATATGTCACGATCGAAGTTCGAAAATTTGTACAGGCCCTCGAATGGCGGCGAGTGAATGCCAAAGCCGACGCTGTCGCCCGGCAATGCCCGGATCAGGTCGCAGCTATCGCCCTGATAGATCGCATAGTCGTCGGTGACGACCTGATCGACGGCCATGATCGTCATGCCGCTTCCAGCCAATCGGGAATGATCATCGGCTGGCGCGGGTCATAGCTGGGGATTTCGCGCACGCTGCCCCGAACGGCCGCGCGCGACAGCGATGCGGTGTGCAGCACCATCGCCGCCGCCATCCGCTCGGCATCGGCTTCCTTGCGCCGGATATTGGCCACGGTCGCACCCTCGATCTCGGAGGCGACGATATGGGCGGTGACGGCTCGCGTCTGACCGAACCGCCAGAAGCGGCGCACCGCCTGATAGAATTGCTCGAAGCTGTCGTTGAGTCCAACGAAGCCGGTGTCAGCGCAATGCTGCCAGTTCATCCCGAACCCGGCGACGCTGGGCTTGGTGATCAACACGCGAACGCGCCCGGCTGCGAACGCGTCGAGCTTTCGCTCCTTTACGGCGTCGGGGTCCGAACCACGCGTTTCGACGGCGCCGGGGATGAGGCGCGTGAGCAACTCGCTCTCGGCGTTGAGGTTGCACCACCAGACGAACGGCCGATCGCCGGGCGTGATCGCCGCGGCGCGGCGGCATCGTTGCTCAACGGTCGCACGCCGGGCCGTGATCCGTTCCTGCAGCGTCTCCGCCTGCATCGGGAACAGCGTGCCGGCCGCGCTCGCCGTCGCATAATCGGCACCGACAACATGCTGCTCGAACCGCAGGGGTGGAAGGTCATAGCCGTCATTCGCATAGCCGAGGTCGGACGGCTTGCGCAGCATCACTGCCCAGGATGCCATCCACTTCCAGAATTCGTTCTCGGCATGCCCTTTCAGCCGCCATTTCTGGGTATCGCCGCCATCATGGGTAAAGAAGGTGGCGAGCATGTCCGAATAGGACATGATGCCAAGGAACTCGGCGTGGTTGCCCAGCTCCATGAAGTCGTTCGGCGCCGGGGTGGCGGTCGCCGCCAGACGGAACGGGATCGATCGCGCGGCCTCGATCAGGCTCGTGCGATAATGCCCGTCGGTCGATTTGAGGATGCTGCTCTCGTCCAGGATAACCCCGCCGAAATCGGACAGGTCGAACTGGCCCAGCTTCTGATAGTTGGTGACGTTGATCCCCACGCGGCAACCGGCCGCGCTCGATACCTGGCGCGCCGCGATCCCGAATTTCTCGGCCTCGCGCACCATCTGCGAGCTTACGGCGAGCGGCGCGAAATGCAGGATCGGCTTGCCGGTAACGGCGCTGACCGCCTGCCCCCATGCCAATTCCATCAGGCTCTTGCCGAGCCCGGTTCCGGCGAACACGGCCGCCCGCCCCCGACGCAAGGCCCACCGCACGATATCGCGCTGGAAAGGGAACAATGCGTCAGGAAGGTCGACGTCCGCCTCTATCCCTGTCGGCGGATCGGTGATCGCCTTGCGGGCCAGGAAGTCGAGATATGCCGTCTCGGTCACGGCTCGCCGCACCCGCGGCCGACCAACTCGCCATGCTCGCCGCCGGTGAAGACCTGCCAAGGCACGAAGCGCTCGCCGTTCGGGCACCAGAAGCCCCAGTCGCGGACCTTCGGGCCGGTCAGGAACAGCGAGACGCAGCGACCGCCCTCGGGCACGATCAGCCGGTGCGTGTCCGTCGCCTCGCGGCTGACGACATCGCCCACCTTTCGGACGTAGTGACGGTCGTCGCGCCAGGGCCGGTCGCGCTCATAGGTGATTTCGTCGTAGCCGCCCTCGATGATGTACGACGTATTGGGCCAAGGATGATCGTGCCCGGCGCGATCGTCGTCGCTGCGCAGGATCTCGTGGAGATAGACGTTGCACGCCTCGTTGCGCGGGATGATCCACCACCGGCGCAGATACGGGTTCGCCGCCTCGCCGATCACGAAGTCGGGCGCGCGCGCCATGACGCCCGCCGCCCATGCCGCCATCTGCTCGCGGCTCGCATATGCCAGCGCCTTCATCGTCACACCCGCATCGGCATGAGGACGTACAGCCCGCGCGCTTCGTCGTTGGCGTCGCGGATCAGCACCGGGCCCGCCGCGTCGCTCAGCTCGAACCGCGCGGTGTCGCCCTGGATGCGGCCGAGCATCTCGGCCAGATACTGGCCGTTGAACCCGACAATCAGGTCGGCGCCGTCATGGTCGCACGGCGATTCCTCGCTCGCCTCGCCCATCTCGGGCGACCGGCAGCTGATCGTGACCAGGTCGCGCGTCAGGTCGGCGCGGATCCCGCGTTCCTTGCCGCTGGTCATCACCATCGCGCGATCGACCGCCGCCGCCAGCGTCTTCGGGTCGATCAGCAGGATATTGTCGTTCGCGCTGGGGATGACCCGGGTGTAATCGGGGAAGGTGCCGTCGATCAGCTTGGTGGTCAGCACCACTTCGCCGAAATCGAACACCGCCTTGCCGGTGCCGATCGCGACGTCGACCGGGCCCTCTACCCCGTCGAGCATCTTGTCGAGCACGCCGATCGCCTTGCGCGGGATGATCACCCCATCCAATGCACCGGCGCCGTCGGGCTGGGGCAGGTCGAACCGCGCCAGCCGATGCCCGTCGGTCGCCACCCCGCGCAGCACCAGCACCACGCCCTCGCCGTCGCCGGTCGGGCCGCGCGCCTCGGTCGCGTGGAGATAGATGCCGTTGAGATAATAGCGCGTTTCCTCGGTGCACATCGCGAAGCGCACGCCATCGATCAGCGCGGCCAGGTCGAACGCGGCGATCTCGAACTGGTGATCGACGCCGCCCGAGACCATCATCGGGAAATCCTCGATCGGCAGCGTCGGCAAGGTGAAGCGCGCGCGGCCGGCGGTGACCAGCATCTTGCCGGGCGTAAGGGTCAGCGTGACCAGCGCCTCGGCGTCGATCTTCTTGACGATCGCCTCGAGCGTGGCTTCGTTGACCGTGGTGGCGAACGCCGGCGCGTCGGCATCCTGCTCGACATCGATCATCCGCACGCATTGCAGGCCGAGGTCGGTGCCGGTCAGCGAGGCCCGCCCGTGCACCGCCTCGATCCGCAGGTTTGACAGGATCGGGATGGTGTTGCGCCGCTCGATCACCGCGCCGATCCCGGCCAGCGCCGTCTTGAGCGTGCCCGCGGCGACCGAGATCACGCGGGGCTTGCCATCATCGCACGGGTCGGGGCGCAGATCGATGGCGGCCTTGCGACCGCGCTTGGGCTTGGGCGCGTCGGCCGTGGTGTCGGCCGGGCCGTCGACCTCGACCGTATCGGCATTGTCCTCGGGCGCGGTGTCGGCGTCGGGCGCCAGCGGTTCGTCGGTCATTGTGGGTCTCCATCGGAATCGGCGAGGCCGGCGCGGATCGTGGTCGCGAGGCCGGCGATGATCGCCTCGAGCGTGCCAGCGGTGTCGGGGTCGTAGCGCTCCCCCAGCTTGGCGGCATAAGCGTCGAGATAGTCCGCGTTGCGCGCGGACTGCGCGGCCTCGCCCGCGGCGAACGCGTCGGTCAGATCGCTGTCACGATCGAACGGACGCGACGATGCTGCGCAGCCGCCGTCGGTCATGGCTGCACCGGCGCGTTGGCCAGCTGCAACAGCCGATCGGCGTGACACGGGGTGTCGAGGGAGCACCAGCATGCGAGGTTCTTCCCTCGCAACTCGCCAATGTGCTCGCGCACATAGGCCAGGTAGACCACTGGGTCGGTGACCGGATCGGGCGCACTGCGGGCCGGACGGCCCAGCGTGACCAGATACGTATGGCAATCGACCGCGTGCTGCTGGTCGCAATGCAAGCCCGCTCGATAGGGATTGCCCCACGGGGTGGTGCGGTCGACCGCCTGAGTGTTCGCCGGCATGCGCCAGCCCTTCACCCGCGACAGGCGAATGCGCTTGGGCACGCCGCTCATGCCGCTTCCTCTCTCAGATTGTCCGCGATCGACAGGATCCCCGCTTCGATCACGCGGACCAGCATCGTCGCCGGGGTAATTTCCTCGACCTTGGCGAGCGCGATCACCTGGCGCAGCAGCTCGGGCCATTTGCGCCGCAGGAACACGAACGCATCCTCGGGCTCGCTGAGCAGCGCCGCCTGGATCGCGACGACATTGGCCGACAGCGGCGCCTTGACCGTGCCGGTGCATTTCGCCTGCCGCCGCCGCGCGCCGATCGCCAGCGCCTCGGCCTTGATTTCGTCGGCCAGCGATTCACCCGGCCCCGGCGCCCGCGCATCGACGAACCGGACACCATGCGCCGCGGCGATAGACGCAGCGCGGAGGGCCGCCGCGTTGTCGGCAGTTTCAGCGTGGCGCGATGCCATGACCGCGTCGCGCGTCGCACCTTCGGGCCAGCGTCTCATGAATGCGCGCATCGGATCGGCGGTCTGCGCGCGCGCGGTGCGCCGCTTGCGCAGCAGATTGACATAGCCGGGATGCCCGACCGCCAACTCGCCGAGCAGCGACCCGCCCATCCGGGTGCGCGCGAGGTACGCCTCGATCTCATCGAGCAGCGCAACGCCCAGCGGGTTACCGGGTTGGGCCGGAATGCTCGGGGCGGGCGCGCTTGATGCCCTAACAGCTGGCGCGCCCGCCTCGTCCGCCGTGTCGCGCACGGCGGGATGGGTTGGCCGGGGTTGTTCGGGAGGGGGGCGACCCACCCCGGCCGCCGCGACGTCGCCCTGCTCGCATCCGGGGTGGACGCAGGGCTCGGTCGCGGGTTCGTGATTGGGTGCGGTCTCTCCCGCCGTCACGACTGTATCGGCATCCGTTACCGTGGCGCGTACCAAGGGCACGCCCGCCCTGCCCGTCCGTGGACATTTATGAAGGCCGTCTTGGACGGAGCCGAGGTCATCCAGCCTTTCGGTCACGGCCTGCGCCGCTAGCCCGGAAACTGGTGCGGTCTCTCCCGCCGTCGCGTCCATAAGCTCAGACGTTGCAGCCGATGACCGGGCATCGGCACCCCTACTCACGGGCTCCACGGGGGATTCGCAAGTTCGTCCCTCCCCCGCTTCATCACCCGCTTTCGCGCGGTATTCCTCCAACATCGACGCACTCAATTCGAGCGCACCGAACTTGATCTTGCCGGCATAGCGCAGCGCGCGGACCGCGGCGTCGGTCTCGGGCTTGCCGATCCCGGCCGCGCGCGCCACCGCCACCTGCGTCCAGCGGTCCCAACCCTCGGGCGGGACGCCGCGCAGCGCCGCGACCACCTTGCGTTGATCGGCCGCGCTCACAGCAAATCTCCGCGCGCGATGCCGATGACGGCCAGGCCGAGCATGCCGGTGGACGCGCCGAGGGAGATGACGCAGCCCCACACAAAGGGGTCGGCGACGCCGAGCACCAAGAGCACGACGGCGAAAGCTAGCGCCGCAACATGCATGATGAAAATCTCGCGGACGAGCGAGGCAAGGGATTCCTTCATGTCCGCATCCCCCGGATGATCCGCCAGAGCACGATCGGCGCGACCGTGACGCACAGGATCGCCAGCACGACGAGCGCGAGGGCGATCATCGCCATGTCGGCCAGCCAGGCCCGCGCCCGGCTCACCACCGCACACCGCCGGAGCGCCACCACGCCGCGATCGCGCCAGCCGCCTGCGCCGCCGCGACGACGATCAGCAGCACGATGAGGACGAGAAGCACGGTCATTCGCCCGTCCTCCCCAACTGCCGGTCGATGTGCGGCGTATCCCGCAGCGCGCGCGCCCAGGCGCCCGACTCCGATCGGTCATCGATGGTGACGGTCGCGCTGGGCAGCAGGTCGCCACCGCGCATGGCCGACCACGGCGCCAGCATGACGCGCCGAAACCGATGGCTAGTGCAGAAGTCGATCGCTGGCCGCGGGTTGGAAGCGATCGGCAAGGTGAGCCGCCCCATCACGCGCCAACCCGCACGACACGGCGCTGCGCCGGCGTGCCCTTCTTCGGGTCGGTCAACGGGCGCGACGATCGCTCGGCGAGATAGAGCAGCTTGAACGGCTCGACCCGCTTCTGCTTGAGATAGACATAGCCGAGCGACTCGGTCGCGCGCAGTTCCTCGGCGACCGATGGCGCGGCATCGCGCTCGGCGTTGAAGCCCAGCGCATAGGCCATCACCGCACCAGGCTGCGCCCCCGCCACCCATTGGCGGATATGCCCGACGGTCAGCTGGCCGCACCCGGCGATCAACGCCAGCCGCTCGGTCGTTGCGATCTCTTCCCCACTCACCCCGGTAACCCCTTATGCCAGATGAAAATTACTGCCCGCTCGATCCCCGCCCCGGCTCAGCCGGGCGGTTGCGCTCCGCCCGGTCGGTTGGCGGCATGCGCATGGCGCAACGCAGCGACGGCGTCGGACAGTTCGTTGAGCTCGCGCATGGCGTCGTCGTGGTCGCGCACGCTCATCGGCGCGGCGGCTCCGACGCGGGCGGCCAGCACGCGAAACACGTCGCCGACCTCGCTGCCCAATTGGCCGAGCAGCATCGGCAGGCTCGCTTCGTCGCCGCTGCTGCCGGATGGCACCAGCTCGAACCCCTGCCGCCGCGCCAGTTCGCGCGTGATGTGCGGATGGCCCAGCCGCCCGCGCCCGTAATCCTCGAGGTCGCCGATCACGTCGAGCCGCAGAAAGGTCGGCGTGTCGAGCGAGGCCGCGTCGGACATGCTCGATTGCGACCGCCCGGTCGCCTTGGCGAACCTATCCTGCCCGCCCGCCGCGTCGAACGCCGCATCGGTCGCGTTCTTGAGGTCGATCTGCTTGTGCGTCAGCAGGACGCCGCGTTCGGTGCTCACGCCGCATCCTCCATCGGTTCACCGGCCGTTGCGATGCCGATACGATCGCCGCCACTATCGGGAGACTCGGTCGCGCGCGCCCCGCTAGGAACGGCGTCATGTTGAACCACCGCCCGCGCTGCCCGCACGTCGTCACACAGGCTCGCCGCGTCGATTCGCCCACCGGCGAGTTCCTCGATCTTGAGCGCGACGCCGAGCGAGCACGGACGTTCGCCGCGCTCGATCGTGCTCATGTGCCCCTTGCTTGAAATGCCCAGGATGACGCCGAATTCTTCCAGCGTCTTGCCCATTTCCGCGCGGAGGTCCGCGATGCCGAACTGTTTGGTCATGGCGAACAGTTCGCACATTCCAAACTTTCCGGCAAGCGGAAAAGTTCGCGATCTGCGCGCCGACAATGCGCACCGAGGTTCGTACAATACGAACATGGCACGCCGCGGCATCCCGAAACACCCGCTTCTCTGGTACTTGCGCGAATGGATGGCGACCCAGCACATCCATCGCCAAACCGACATGATGGAGCTGACCGGCTGGTCGAAGGCGAAGATGAGCCAGCTCTATAACGGTCAGCAGGATTTCAATTCCGAGATCCTGGCAGAGGCCGCCGCCGCGCTGAAGATCGCGCCGTTCGAATTGCTGATGCCGCCCGACCAGGCCCAGTCCTATCGCCGCATGCGCGCCGACGCGCTGCGCATCGCCTCCGACAACCGCCTGCCTTATGAGGCGCCGCCAGCCGATCTCGACCAGGACCGCAAGGCTGGCTAGACGACCGCCCGCGCGAGCGTTGTGGCGATTCGCGCTCGCCCTGCCGTTGCTGGGCCTCGGTGCGTGCCATGACCGCGCGACCCAACCCGCGCCGGCCGAATCACCGACAGCCGGGAAGTCCGCCGAGCCGCTCGGCTGGCGCGATTACCGACTCGGCATGTTCTATACGGATACCAAGGCCGCCGACGCGGGAATGCGCTGGGACCCCTACACGCTGGGACAATGCCAGGACCGCATGGCGATCGCTGGCTGCACTTTGCGCGGAGCCGACGATGGCGGCGAGTTAGCGATGATCGACGGCATTCCGTTCCGGGTCGCGCTCGCCTTCAACAAGCATGGCGTGCTCACCGACGTGCAACTCGATTATCGCAAGTCGGGCGCCATCACGCGTGCGCAATGCCTCGATCTGCTGGGGCGCAGCTATGACTGGCTGAGCGATCAGGTTGGCGGCCTCACCAATCGCGCATCGCCGCGCGACAAAGCGCACACGGTGCGGATCGTAGCGGTTCGCACCCCGGCAGGGCATATGACGAACATTGGCGGCCCGCCCGGATCGCAGGATTACGTCTCGTCTTTCGCCTTTTCGGGCAAAACGGAAGGCGCGCGCCGCACGACGCCATATGCATGGATATTCGGCAGCTTCATCGTCGCGGGGGATCCGCACTGCGATATCAACATCGCCTATAGCGCGCCCGATGCCGTGGAACGCGGCGCGCCCTAACCAAAATATTCGCTTTCCTACACATCACCGACCGCTCTAGCCTTACCCGCGAGTCGGGCAATGCCGAACCGGCAGCCCATACACGGTTCGCACATTACAAACTTTCCGATTGCGCCAATGTTCGTAATGTGCGAACTAGCACCCTCCAATCAAGGAGGGCATCATGCTCAAGGCACCAGCAGACTTTCCCTATCCCGGCAGCGAGGCGTTGCTCGGCGAGCGCCGCGTGCGCATCATCCGCGTCGAGCCCGATGGCCGCCGGCTGGTCCAGGGCATCGGCCGCCCGCTGCTGACCCGCACGGTCGAGCTCGCCCAGCTGAGCGACGCCAGCCTGCCCGACCAGCCGATGGACCGGTGGTATGCCGAGCGGGCGACCGCACTTGAGGGCGACGCGTGCCCGACGCCGACCGAGGATCTCTATCGCGACTTCGTGACCTTCGCCCGCGCCCGCGGCGTCGAGGAATTCCAGACCCCGTCGCGCATGGCGTTCGGCCACTTCCTCAACCTCAACGGCCATGGCGCGATCGTCCGCAAGGTCGACGGCCGGGCCCAGCGCTGCGTCAGCCTGCAGTTGCTGCCGTTGCAGGTGGCCGCGTGATGATCAGCGTTCATTTATATCGCTGCGGCGTCGAGGACGACGATTGGCGCGATCTCGCAGCCGGCAGAATGTTGACGATCACCATTCTTGGGCGCGTCTTCGCATTCATCTGGGGCAAAGCGCTGTGACGACCTTCCTTCCCCGCATCGAGCGCGGCCAGCGCGAGATGGTCGAGAATGGCGAGCGCCTCGCGCGTGGCGGTTATGCGTCGCTGCGCTGGGGCCGCTTCGTGATCTGGCTGTGGCTGGGGCGGTACAAGTGACCGCGCTCGACCTCCCGCCGCGCGAGCGGCCAGCCGATGCGCCGGCGCTCCAGCCGATCCGGCCTTGCCGCCTGCGCCAGCCCGAGCCGCCATCGCGCGCCGAGCAGGTCGTCGACCGGGTGACGCAGGGCGTCGTCGTGGCGATGACGCTGATGTTCGTCGGCCAGGGCCTGCGCGCCCTGCTCGCGGGGTGGCTGTGATGGCGAGCGAACAGGAAGCCCGCGATGCCATTGCCGCGTGCCTGCGGTCGATAGGCCAACGTGCCGCGCCGCGCGCGGAATATCTCCACGGCCTCGCTAGCCGGATAAAACAGGGCAAGCTGTGCCTTGTGCCCTCGGACCTTATCGTCGCGATCGCGCAGATGTCGATGACCACGGAAGTCGTCATCGACGCGCCGGCCGACATCGAGGCTGAGTATTCCCTCGCACGCCTTACGGACACGCTAGAGCCATACCCCGAAGAAGGCCGCTGCCCGCGTTGCGGGGAGTATGTGCGTGATCGCTCAGCCTGTTGCCGGGAGGATAGTGGCGATGTCCTGGCCTGACGCCCCGCGAAACCTTCGCTTTGTCGGGTCGATGGGTCTCGGCATCTGGCAGGTCAGGATCGGCAAGCGCTTCTGGTTTATCAAAGCGCCGTGGAACCGCCCGCTATATAGCGAACGCGCTGGCCACAGCGTCCGGGTGCTGGCACGGTGCCGTGGATGGCGGTTCGGATGGCGGCGAATCTCGTGACAGACCGCCCCGACCTCGCCAGCGACCTCGCCACGCTCGCGAGCGTCGCAACCCGGCTCCACGCCGACCGCATCGCCGCGCTGCCGCCTGGGGAACCGCGCGTCATGTCGATGGCGAGCATCGCGGCGATCCTCGATGCCGCCCGCAATCACCGCACGATCGCCGCTGTCGCGGTCCCCTGGGCCGCCTTGCGCGCCGACCTGGCCGACACCACCCGCCGCGCCACCGAGCGCACCCTGGCCCGGTCGGGCGACCTGCAGGCGCAGGAAACCGCCCGGGCGCTCGCCGCGATCGCCTGGCATTTCGATCCAGTCTCGCCGACGATCGACACGCCGCAAATCGTCTTTTGCCACACCACCACCCTAGCGATCCGCGCGCGCATCGCCGCCGATCGCGCCGTCCCATCGACGCCAGCACTTCCCCAGCCCAGCCGCCAACGCAGCCAACCCGCCGGGCCCCTGTTCGGCGCCGCGGCGTGACCTTCGCTTTCGCGCCTCCGTCGTTATCGGGTGACCTGATCCTCGATCTGGCGCTAGCCATAGCCGAGGACATGGCCGCCGAGGATCACGCGGCCGAGTCGCAACGCCATGGAGCCGTCCCGCATGTCGCCCAGTCCCGCCCCGCGCGTCGCGATCTACGCCCGCTTCTCCACCGACCTGCAGAATGCGCGATCGGCCGAGGATCAGCTTCGCGTCTGCCGTGACCATGCCGAGCGCCAGGGCTGGCAGGTCGTAGAGGTCTATTCCGACCTCGCCATATCCGGCACCACTAACAACCGCCCCGGGCTCAACGCCCTGCTCGCCGCCGCCGATGCCCGCGCGTTCGACGTCGTGCTGGCCGAGGCGCTCGATCGCGTGTCGCGCAACCAGGCCGACACCGCGCATATCTTTCAGCGCCTGCAATTCGCCGACGTCCGGCTGTGCACGATCAGCGAAAGCGAGGTGACCGAGCTCCACGTCGGCATGCTCGGCACGATGAACGCGCTGTTCGTCAAGGAACTGGCCAGCAAGATCCGGCGCGGCCAGCGCGGCGCGGTGTCGCGCGGGCGCGTGCCGGGCGGGCTGTGCTACGGCTATCGGCCGGCGCCGGTGCTGCACGACGACGGCAGCGTCGAGCGCGGCCATCGCGTGATCGTCGAGGAAGAGGCCGCGATCATCCGCCGCATCTTCGCCGAGGCGCTGGCCGGCGACAGCACCAAGGCGATCGCCCATCGCCTCAACCGCGAGGGCGTGCGCGGTCCGCGCGGGGGATTATGGACGTCGTCGACGCTCAACGGGTCGCGCGGTCGCGCCAACGGCATCCTGCACAACCCGGCCTATGCCGGGCGCATCCATTACAACCGGGTCCGGATGGTGAAGGACCCCGAGACCCGCCGCCGGCTCAGCCGCCCGAACAAGGCCGAGGAAAGGGTCGAGGAAGCGGCCGAGCACCTGCGCATCGTCGACGAGGAGACATGGCAGGAAATCCAGCGCCGGCGCGAGGCGCGCGCGCATATCCCGTTCCGCCAACTGGTCCGCCCCAAGCATATGCTGTCGGGGCTGGTGCGGTGCGGGACGTGCGGCCACGCCTATATCGTCATCGATCGCGGCAAATGGGGATGCCGCGGCCACCGCTCGGCCGGCATCTGCGCCAACCCGCGCCGCATCGCCACCGTCGACCTCGAGTCGCGCGTGCTGACCGGCTTGCGCGAGCAGTTGCTCCACCCCGACGTCGTCGCCAAAGTGGTGAAACGATACCACGAAGCCCGCGCCGAGCAGCGCAAGGCGATGGCGCAGGGCCTGCGCAAGGCGGAAGCGCGCGTCGACCAGTTGAAAGGGGAAATCGCCAACCTCGTCGCCGCGCTCGCGGGCGGGATGGACATGACGGAGGTCCGGGACGCGATCGCCGGCCGGCGCGAGGCGCTGGCCATCGCCGAGGCCCAGCTCGCCGAGCACCAGGCGCTGCCGCCGATCATCCTGCACCCGCAGATCGTCGAGCAATATCGCCGCCGCATCGGCCTGATCGGCGACGCCATCACCCGCGGCGACAAGGCCGCGCGCTTCCTGCCGGCGATCCGCGCGCTGATCGATTCGGTGACGATCACCGACGACCCCGCCGCACTCAACGGCGCAAGGGTCGAAGTGCTGGGAAGCCTGGCCGCCGTGCTGTCGGTCGCGACGGGCCAACAACCCGCCGCCGCACCCCGGTCAACCGGGGTCAGAGCCACCAAAGGATCAAGCCAAGTGCTTGAGGTGGTAGCGGAGGAGGGACTTGAACCCCCGACCCCAGGATTATGATTCCCGTGCTCTAACCAGCTGAGCTACTCCGCCCCGAAAGGCCCGCGTTGCCGCGAGCGGCGGC
>Ga0207705_10000371_pt1 | contig 40611 bp, 40 predicted proteins | sample KBSC13metaG_FD_184314 | JGI IMG/M metagenome (GOLD analysis project Ga0207705, IMG submission 184314) | Corn rhizosphere microbial communities from Kellogg Biological Station, Michigan, USA - KBS C1-3 metaG (SPAdes) (version 2) | ecosystem: Host-associated > Plants > Roots > Rhizosphere > Soil ... | reverse complement strand
CAACCGCCACGGCGTGGACACCGCCGCCGCTTATGCCGTCTCGCAACAGCTGTGGACCTATATCCAGATGCCGACGATGGCGATCGGCGTCGCGGTCAGCTCGATGGCGGCGCAGAATATCGGCGCTGGCAAATGGGAACGGGTCAACGCGATCACGCGATCGGGCATCGTCTACAACACGATCATCACATTGGTCGTTATCACCGCGATCATCCTGTTCGACCGCCAGGTCATGACCCTGTTCGTCGGCAGCACCAGCCCCGCGATCCCGATCGCGCGGCATATCCAGCTGATCTCCAGCTGGACCTTCGTGATGTTCGGGGTGACGATGGTGCTGTTCTCGACCGTCCGCGCCAATGGCTCCACGGTGCCGCCGTTGATCATCCTGGCGGTCGCTTTCTATCCCGTCCGCCTGGGCTTCGCGATATTGGGCCAGCCGCTGATTGGCGCCGACGCTTTGTGGTTCGCTTTCCCGATCGGCTCGATGGTCTCCCTTTTGCTTGCCGCCTGGTATTACCGGAGCGGCCATTGGCGCGAGGAAGTGCTGATCGTCCCGCCCGAGCCCGAGGCGGAAGAGCATGCCCATGGCACTGGCGAGCCGGCCGGACGGCTGCACCCGACGGGTTGAGCGAGACGTCTCCTCGGGCCTTGCGCGCAGCGGCGGGGAGGCTCAAATGCGCGGCCATGAGCCACTATCCCGCGATCCGTCTCCGCCGCCCTCGAGCTTCGGCCTGGAGCCGGCGGATGCATGCCGAAACCGTCCTGACCACGGCCGACCTGATCTGGCCGCTGTTCATCGCCGAAGGGCAGGGGATCGAGCAACCGATCGCCAGCCTGCCCGGCGTGTCGCGCTGGTCGGTCGACAATATCGTCGCGCGAGCGAAGGAAGCGCGCGACCTCGGCATCCCGTGCATCGCGCTCTTCCCCTACACCCAACCCGATCGCCGCGCTGATGACGGCAAGGAAGCGCTCAATCCCGACAATCTGATGTGCCGCGCGATCCGTGCGCTCAAGGATGCGGTGCCCGATATCGGCGTGCTGACCGATGTCGCGCTCGATCCCTATACCAGCCATGGGCATGACGGCCTGCTCGACGAGGGCGGTTACGTCCTCAACGACGCCACGGCGGAGGTGCTGGTGGGGCAGGCGCTCAATCAGGCGGCCGCCGGTGCCGACATCATCGCGCCGTCGGACATGATGGACGGTCGCGTCGGACTGATCCGCGAGGCTCTGGAGAGCGCGGGGCATGTCAACGTCCAGATCATGTCCTACGCCGCCAAATATGCCAGCGGCTTCTACGGTCCGTTCCGCGACGCGGTCGGCTCGCGCGGGCTGCTCAAGGGCGACAAGAAGACCTATCAGATGGACCCGGCCAATGCCGAGGAAGCGCTGCGCGAAGTGGCGCTCGACCTGGCGGAAGGCGCCGACAGCGTCATGGTCAAGCCGGGCTTGCCGTATTTGGATATCATCCTGCGCGTGAAGGATCGCTTCGAAGTTCCTGTATTCGCGTATCAAGTGTCCGGCGAATATGCGATGCTCGAAGCGGCCGTCGCGGCGGGCGTCGCCGAGCGCGACGCGGTGGTGCTGGAAACCTTGATGGCGTTCAAGCGCGCCGGCTGTTCGGGCGTGCTGACCTATCACGCGCTCCACGCGGCGAAATTGCTGGCGAAATGATCGAGACGCCTCGCTTGATCCTCCGCCCCTGGCGCGAGGACGACAAGGATGCGTTCGACGCGATCATCAACACGCCGGCGATGATGAAGCATTTCGGCGGGGTCGCACCGCGCGACAAGATGGACGGGCTGATCGACCGCCAGATGGAGAAGCAGGCCGCCGACGGCCATTGCATGTGGGCGGTCGAGACCAAGGTCGATGGTCAATTGGCGGGGATTTGCGGGCTGAGGCTCGGCGGGCATCCCGATACGCCGGTCGACGGTATGTACGAGCTCGGCTGGCGCATCGCCGAGCGACATTGGGGGCAGGGCATCGCGCGCGAGGCGGCCGAGGCGAGCCGCGACTGGGGCTGGGCCAACACGCCGGCCGACAGGATCGCTGCCTGGACCAACCCCGACAATGCGCCGTCTTGGGGACTGATGATCCGGATCGGTATGACGCGCCGCCCCGATCTCGATTTCCGCCATCCGTTCTATCTCGATAATGACGACGTGATCGGCGACATGATCGTGTACGCCATCGATCGGCCGCATTGAGTGCGACCGTGATCGAAACCGAACGACTGATCCTGCGCGGCTGGCGCGAGAGCGACATCGCACCCTTCCATGCCATGTGCAACGATCCGGAGGTCATGCGCTATCTCGGGCCGCCGCTGAGCCGGGAGGATGCCGAAGCCGCCGCGGCTCGCCAGAACGGGTTCATTGCCAGCCACGGTTATTGCTTCTGGGCGGTCGAGCGAAAGGGCGGTGGAGCGTTTCTCGGTTTCTGCGGCCTCAAGCCCGGCCCCGAAGGCACACCGCTTGCCAATCAGGTCGAGATCGGCTGGCGGCTCGCGCAGGACGCCTGGGGCCAGGGCTATGCACGCGAAGCGGCCGAGGCGAGCATCGCCTGGGCCTGGGCGAACACCGACGCGCCCGGCATCGCCGCTATGACCAATATCGAGAATGTGCGCAGCTGGGGCCTGATGGAACGGCTCGGCATGGTGCGCGATCATGCCAGCGATTTCGACCATCCGGCGGTGCCGATCGGCGATCCGCTGAAGCCGCACATCGTCTATCGGATAGCCCGTCCCTAAGTCTTCATAGCCCTCTCCCGCGAGTGGGAGAGGGAACCGGCCTGCTTATTTCTCGCCCAGGATCGCCTTGATCGCGGCGATCTTCGTCTGCTGCGCTTCCAATTGCGCCTGCGCCTTGGCGCGGGCGTCCTCCAGTGTAGGATAGGGAGGATCGCCGGCGACGCCACGCTCGCTCGTCAACTGATCGAGATCGGTAACCGCGCCGAGCGTATCGACGCGGAGCGAATCGAGATCGGCCAGCGCCGATTCGGCGCGGACCCATTCGTTGCTGCCCACCGCCTGCGCGGCCGGACTGCGCGCCGCGTTCTCCGCAGTGGCGGCACTGGCGGCAAATGCCGCCTCCGACGCGCTCAGCTTGGCGCCGATCGCGGCGATCTTCTTGTCGAGCTCGGGATCGGGTGCGGCGACCGGCGTCACCACTTCCGGCTCGGCGTCCGAACGCGATTCGATCGGCCGCAGCGCGAGCGACGGATAGACCCCCGGCGTTTCGGTACAACCGACGAGCCCGACGGTGAGGAGTATCGCGATGCGCTTTGACATGGCATTGCTCTAGGCGGCGAAAAACTATGGCGCAACGCACTTGCGCTTCGCGAAACACCTCTCTAAAGGCCGCCTCTCCCAAGCGCCCGTAGCTCAGCTGGATAGAGCATCAGACTACGAATCTGAGGGTCGGACGTTCGAATCGTTCCGGGCGCGCCATTTCCCCGACAGTCCAGAAAATCCCCGTCAGGGGTCCCCACGCGCGAGCTGACATCGCCGCGCCGTTGGCGCTGTCTTCAGGCGCAATGATGATGGTGAAGGTGCCGCAGTCGCCAATTGGCGATATGCGCACAGGCGAGGCACAGGCTACCCATGATCGTCACTGGTGTCTCCCATCGCCCACCGAGCAGCAATAGCGCTCCTAACGCCAGCAGCATCAGCCCGGTTGCGCCAATCATCAGCGGATAGGCTCGACGATGATGGTGCCGGCCTGCGAACAGCGCGAGTGCGGAACTCGGCACGGCAAAGGCCAGGACCCAGACGTGGAAACTCTCGGGAATGGGAAGGAGCGACGATAGAGCGGGCAGGGCGGCCAGCAGCAGCGGCAGGCCGATACAGTGGATCGCCGACGCGCCGACCGCGGCGCGCTCGATCCAGTCGATTCCCGGCGCGCTCGCGGCTGGGTGTCGGTGGGACATGTGGTTCTCCAATGTCGATGCGCCGTCGCTGCCGCCGCGGACGCGTCGCGGCGGCTGGCCAAACCCGGCGGGGGCATGCCACCGGCACGCCCCATGCTCGATCAGAACTTCTTGCTGATGCCGGCGAAGAAGCCGCGCCGCGCGCCATATTGCGGGGCGCCGACGCCGACCCCCGATCCGTCGCGGATCAGGTAGCTCTTGTCGAACAGGTTGACGACGTCGAAGCGGATCGACAACCCCTTGAGCACGCCGGGTCCCTCGAGATTCTGCGCAATCCCGATATTGGCGGTGACGTACGAGGGTAGCTTGCCGCCATTGGGGACGATGCCCGCGGGATCCTCCGCGCGCAGCCCGTCGCCATAAAGGAAGTCGACCGCCGGTACGAGCGTGCCGATCCCGTCATGGATCGTCACGCTGGCGCCGCCCGAGGCCGTCCAATTCTGCGAATGGTCGGTGAAGATATAATGGTTGGAGATGTAATCGAGCTCGTCCTGCGCGAAGAAATATTGGCTCGAGACGATGTTGCGACCCTTCTCTTCGCCGCGGGCGACGTTGGCGTAGAGGTCGACCGGCCCCTTGGTGTAATTGGCGCTGAGCTCGACGCCCCAGGCATAGCCCTTGGCGTAGTTGAACGGCGACAGCACCAGCGAGGTGCCGAACTGCCCCTCGTCGAGCAGGTTGCGCTTGATCTTGTAATAAGCGTCGAGCCCGATCTTGAGCCCCGGCAGCAGCTTCTGCTCCAGTCCTGCGTCGAAATAATGCTCGCGCTCGGCACGGACCGGGTCGGCGGTCGCGATCTCGGGTTCCTTGGTCGTCCCGTTGAACAGCGCGAGCGTCGGCGCCGCGATCAGCTCTTGCGGCGGCGGCGTGAAGTTGCGCGCATAGCCGAGATGGAAAGTCGTGCCGTCGCTCGGCTTCCAGACCAGATTGACGCGCGGGCTGACCTGTTGTTCGCGCGTATAAGCCCGGACCGCGTCGAAGCGGACGCCGTAGTTGAGCGTCAGCCTGGGAGTCAGCGACCATTCGTCTTGCAGATAGATGCCATAAAGCTGGCCGTTGCGGCCACCCTTGTCGGTGATCGTGATCGGCACGTCGGAGGTCTGTTTGTCGTCCGTTGGCAGGCTGTTATCGACCGGGAAAACGCGCGAGGTCACCAGCGACCGCGTCCGCTCGTTCTGGGCGAACAACCCGAAGCGCAGTGTGTGCGTATCGGACAATTTGTAGCTGCCGTCGGCCTGGACCCCCGCCGTCAGGCTCGACAGGCGCGAGCGATCGGCGACGCCGGTGAAGATGAGGTCGCCGCCTTGCGGATCGGGCGTGAAGCGGGTCTGCGAATAGCGAACGAACGGCGCAACCTGAAAATTGAGCGCCCCGCCGGCATATTGATAAGCGAGCACGCCATAATGCGTGATCTCGCGCTGGTTCTGGTCGAGCTTCGCCGAATCGAAAGACGACTGCCCATTGAGGATGAAGGCTGGCGTCTGGCCCGGATTGTTGGGAATCTGGAAATAGCCGATCGAGGTGCCGCCGAACGCGGTGATGCGGCTGGTCGAGGAGACGATGTCGGAAACATAGGCGAACGCCCGGTACTGTCGCGTGCGGTCGTGGATCGCGTCGCGCGTCGCAATCGGATTCTCGACGCCGAGATCGTTCTGAAGATAGCTGCCCGAGGCGAAATAGCTCAGCGATCCGTCCGACCCGTGAATCGACGCGCTGGGGTTGAGCGTGTTCCGGCTTCCGCCGTAAAAGCCGACATCGCCGCCATTGTCGAACCCGCCCGTGCCGGTCTTGAGGCTGACCACGCCCGACGTGCGATAGCCATATTGTGCCGGCAAGGTGCCGGTGATCAGCTCGACCGAATCGGCGATCCGGGGGTCGAACGTCTGGCCGAAGCCGGAGATGCTTTCCGGCACGATCACGCCGTTCAGCCGGTATTGCAGGTTGCCGTGCTCGTTGCGGACGTGCACCGCGCCATAGCTGTCGAGCGTCACGCCGGGAGCCTGGGACAGGATCTGGACCAGGCTGACATTGACGCCGCCGGGCTGCTTGGAAAGCATCGCCTTGTCGACGGTGTAGGCGCTGGCGCCGAGCGAGGGGAGGATCGCGTCGCGCGCCGCGTCGAGCCGTTGCGCGGTGATGACGATGTCTCCCGGCTGAGCCGACGGCATGGGGGCAGGGGCAGCCGGTGACGGGCTGGCCGGCGCGTCCTGGGCCGAGGCAATTGCGGGAAACAGCGCGACAGATGCCGCGCCCAGCAGAAAGAAATGTCGCATTCTAATAAACTCCGGGAACCTTGGTCGCGGATTCACGGTGGAATCCGCGGGACGCGACTGGGCACGGTGCAGTGCCTTCGCGTCGCGGCGATAGTGTCAGGCCGGGAGTTGGGTCGGGGGTGCGCGGCTATGCCAGCCGAGCGAGCGCCGTTGGAGGATCAGCCCGAACGCCAGCCCGGCGACGAGCCAGACAAGCATCGGCTGAGGCACCGGGAGGACGATCGGCGCCGGCGGCAGATAGGCGGCGCTTTGCGCGATTTCCCGGCAGATCGGACAATTTGCCGGGGAATCGAACGGGGAGTTTCGGTCCGACGAGGACGCCGCGGCCACATTTGTCCCACCGGCGGCGGTCGAGATCGGCGCGCTGGCGAAATGGTTGTGGGTCTGCGCAACGAAGCTCTGCCACGAAAAGGCCAGCAGCATGGCCAGCAGCACGGCGACCCAGCCAGCACCAAGCCGCCGTCCCGAATGGGGCGGGCGCGGCGTGCTGCCGATGCGCCTTGCTTTAGTCGCCATAATCTCCGGCCAGTCGTTCGACGAACGGGTTGCGGTCGCCCTGCTATGTTGCATTGTTACATGAATCAAGCCCGTTTCGTTGCGGTGCACCATTCCGCAGGGCTATAACCGTGACGCGCTCACGACACGCCGGGCGCTTGCGTGCGCGTGGTTTCGCGCTACGCCCCCAGCCATGATCGACGACGACAAAAGGATCGCCGCCGAGGCCGCGGTCGCCGAAATCCGTGACGGCATGCTGGTCGGCATCGGCACCGGATCGACCGTGGCATTTGCGATCGGCGCGATCGCCGCACGCCTGCCCGAGCTCCGGAAGGCAATATTTTTCGCCACGTCAATCGCGACCGAACAGGCGGCGCGCGACGTCGGCATTCCGATCGGGCGATTCGCGCTCGCGTCGCGGCTCGACCTGACGATCGATGGCGCCGACGAGATCGACCCCGCATTGCGGGTCATCAAGGGCGCGGGCGGCGCGTTGCTGCGCGAAAAGATCGTCGCCGAAGCGTCCGAGCGGATGGTGGTGATCGCCGATGCGTCCAAACGGGTCGATCGGCTCGGCGCCGCGCCACTGCCGGTCGAAGTGCTTCCCTTCGCGCGCAGCTTCGTCGCTGCCCGGCTCGCAATGCTGGGAGCCGAGCCGGTTCTCCGCATGGCGGATGAAGGCGCGTGGCGCAGCGATCAGGGCAATGTCATTTTCGACTGCCATTTCGCCTCGTTCCCGGACCCGCTTGACCTGGCGGCTGCGTTGCAGGCGATTCCCGGCGTGATGGGACACGGCCTGTTCCTGCGCGAAGTCGACGCCGCCTATATCGCCGACGAGGGGACCGTTACGAAAATGGAACGCAATACCACCTGACGGGTGGCAAGCGCGCAATGCTCCCCATATAGGGCGTGGAAATGGCGCAACCGCGATGCGGTCTGCGCGTTCGTCCACCCGAAGCGGGAGCCTGAAAGAGAATGTCCGATATCCAGACCGCCGACGTGGATCAGCTGAAAGAGGACGGGTCGATCGAGCGCCTGACCATCGACACGATCCGCACCTTGTCGATGGACGCGGTGCAGAAGGCCAATTCCGGACATCCCGGCACGCCGATGGCGTTGGCTCCTGTGGGTTATACCCTCTGGTCGCAATTCCTCCGCTACGATCCCTCGGCGCCGACCTGGCCCAATCGCGATCGTTTCGTGCTGTCGGTCGGCCATGCCTCGATGCTGCTCTATTCGCTGATCCACCTTGCCGGGATCGAGGAAGTCGACGGCGCCGGCAAGAAGACCGGCAAGGAAGCGGTCAGCCTCAACGATATCGAGAATTTCCGTCAGCTCGGCTCGAAGACGCCGGGCCATCCCGAATATCGCCACACCACCGGCGTCGAGACGACGACCGGTCCGCTGGGGCAAGGCTGCGGCAATTCGGTCGGCATGGCGATCGCCGAGCGCTGGCTCGCTGCGCGCTATAACCAGGACGGGTTCACGTTGTTCGATCATGACGTCTACGCCTTGTGCGGCGACGGCGACATGATGGAAGGCGTGTCGGCCGAGGCCGCGTCGATCGCCGGGCACCTCAAGCTCTCCAACCTCTGCTGGATCTACGATTCGAATCACATCTCGATCGAGGGCGACACCGCGCTGGCGTTCGACGAGGATGTCGGCAGGCGCTTTCAGGCCTATGGCTGGAACGTCATCCATGTGAACGACGCCAATGACTGCGCCGCGATGGCGGATGCGCTGGAGACGTTCCGCAGGACCGACGACAAGCCGACCTTCATCGTCGTGCATTCGGTGATCGGCTGGGGTTCGCCGCGCGCCGGCAGCGAAAAGGCGCATGGCGAGCCGCTCGGTGCCGACAACATCAAGGCGACCAAAGCGGCTTATGGCTGGCCGCAAAAGGATTTCTACGTTCCCGACGGCGTCGAGAAGCACTTCAATGGCGAGATCGCCGGCCGCGGCCGTCCGTTGCGCGAGGAGTGGGAAGCCAGCTTCGCCAAGTACAAGTCGGCCTATCCCGATCTTGGCAAGGAATTGGACCTGATCCTGTCGGACCGGCTGCCCGATGGCTGGGATGCCGGCATTCCGACCTTCGATGCCGACGAAAAGGGTCTGGCGACGCGCGATTCGAGCGGCAAGGTGCTCAACGCGATCGTGCCCAAGGTGCCGTGGCTGCTCGGCGGATCGGCCGACCTCGCGCCCTCGACCAAGACCGACATCAAGGGCGCGCCGTCCTTCGAGCCGGGCAATTATGGCGGTACCAACTTCCATTTCGGCGTGCGCGAACATGGTATGGGCGCGGTGGTCAACGGCATGGCGCTGTCGCATCTGCGCGCTTACGGTTCGACCTTCTTCGTGTTCCTCGATTACATGCGCCCGCCGGTGCGGCTGTCGGCGCTGATGGAGCTGGGCACGGTCTGGGTGTTCACCCACGATTCGATCGGTGTCGGCGAGGATGGCCCGACCCACCAGCCGATCGAGCAACTCGCGATGCTCCGCGCGACGCCGGGGATCGACACGATCCGTCCGGGTGACGCCAATGAGGTGGCGGAGGCGTGGCGCGCGCTGATGGCGGATGGCAAGCACCCGACCGCGCTCGTCCTGTCGCGCCAGGCGCTGCCGACACTCGACCGCTCGAAATATGCCAGCGCGGCGGGCGTCGCGAAGGGCGCCTATGTCCTTGCCGACAGCGACAGCCCGGAGGTGATCCTGATCGCCAGCGGGTCGGAAGTCAGCCTTGCGGTCGCCGCTTATGAGCAGCTCAAGGCCGATGGCGTCTCGGCGCGGGTCGTGTCGATGCCGAGCTGGTTCCGCTTCGAGCAGCAGGATCGGGCATACAAGGAAAGCGTGCTGCCGTCGGGCGTCACCACGCGTCTCGCGATCGAGATGGCAGGCGAGATGGGCTGGGACCGTTATGTCGGACCCAAGGGCTCGACCATCACCATGTCGACCTTCGGCGCCTCGGCTCCGCTCGCCAGGCTGCAGGACAAGTTCGGATTCACCGTCGAGAACGTGGTGAAAAGGGCAAAGGAACTGATCGGCAAATAACAGGCCGTCATCCCAGCGAAAGCTGGGATCTCGTGCCGCAGGAGACCTCAGCTTTCGCTGGCGTGACGCAGAAGGAAAGACGAATGGGACGGATCAACGATCTGGAAAAACTCGGTCAGGCGATCTGGCTCGATTTCATCGACCGCAAATTGCTCGCCGAGGGCGGCCTGAAGAAGCTGGTCGAGGAAGACGGCGTCAGCGGCGTCACCTCCAACCCGTCGATCTTCGAGAAGGCGATGGGCCACGGCAACGCCTATGACGCCGAACTAGCCGAGTTCGACAAGGCCAATCCGGGTGCGTCGGCGATGGCGCGCTACGAACATCTCGCGATCCAGGACATCCAGGCTGCCGCCGACACGCTGCGCCCGGTCTATGATCGGCTGGGCGGCAAGGACGGCTATGTCAGCCTGGAAGTGTCGCCCTATCTCGCCAACGACACCGACGAGACGGCCGCCGAAGCCGAGCGACTATGGAAAGCGGTCGACCGGCCGAACCTGATGATCAAGATCCCCGGCACCGCCGCGGGCGTCCCCGCGATCGCGACGTCGATCGACAAGGGCATCAACATCAACGTGACGTTGCTGTTCTCGATCGAGGCGTACAAAGCGGTCGCGTTGGCATTCGTCGAGGGTCTCGAGAAGCGCGCCGCGCGCGGTGAGGCGGTCGACCGTATCGCCAGCGTCGCGAGCTTCTTCGTCAGCCGCATCGACACCAAGATCGACGATGCCATCGACGCGGGAACGGGCGGCGACGAGGCCAAGGCGCTGAAGGGCAAGGTCGCGATCGCCAACGCCAAGGCGGCCTATGCCTGGTATCAGGATTTCATCCAGTCGGACCGCTGGCAGGCGCTTGCCGCCAAGGGTGCGATGCCGCAGCGGCTGCTCTGGGCGTCGACCGGCACCAAGAACCCCGATTATTCGGACGTGCTCTATCTCGACACCTTGATCGGCCGCGACACGGTCAACACCGTGCCGCCCAAGACGCTCGACGCGTTCCGCGATCACGGCACTGCCGCTGAGACGCTGACCCAGGATCTGGACGGCGCGAGGCATGTGCTGGCCGAGGCCGAACGGCTCGGGCTCGACCTGCAAGGCGTGACCGAAACTTTGGTCGAGGAAGGCGTCGCCTCCTTCTCCAAGGCGTTCGACGACCTGCTCGGCGCGATCGCCGCCAAGCATCCGGCGGAGGCGACCTGATCTCTTTCGTCATGCCGGGCTGGTCCCGGCATCCAACGGGCCTCAAGCGCTAGCACCCGTGGAGAATTGGACCCCGGCCCAAGGCCGGGGTGACGATAGACTGGATCAGAGCTTTCGGAGACTCACATGAAAATCGGTATCATCGGCCTCGGCCGCATGGGCGGCAATATCGCGCGGCGGCTGATGCGCGGCAAGCATGAGACGGTCGTCTATGATCGCGCGCCCGAGGCGGTGAAGGAAATCATCGCCGATGGCGGGATCGGCGCCGGGTCGCTGGAAGAGATGGCGGGCAAGCTCGACAGCCCGCGCATTTTCTGGGTGATGTTGCCGGCAGGCGATCCGACCGAGAGCACGATCGAGATGCTGACTCGCCTCTGTTCGCCGGGCGATATCATCATCGACGGCGGCAATACCTTCTACAAGGACGATATCCGTCGTTCGAAAGCGCTGGCCGAAAAGGGCCTCAAATATGTCGATGTCGGCACTTCGGGCGGTGTCTGGGGTCTGGAACGCGGCTATTGCATGATGATCGGCGGCGAGGACGACGTCATGCGCCATCTCGACCCGATCTTCGACACGCTTGCCCCCGGCCTCGGTACAATCCCCCGCACGCCCAACCGGATGGCGCAGGAAGGCGAGGATCCGCGCGCGGAGAAGGGCTATATCCATGCCGGCCCGGCTGGCTCGGGGCATTTCGTCAAGATGGTCCATAACGGCATCGAATACGGTCTGATGCAGGCCTATGCCGAGGGCTTCGACATCCTGAAGAGCAAGGTCTCGGAGCAATTGCCCGAGGAGGAGCGTTTCGACCTCAACCTCACCGACATTGCCGAAGTGTGGCGCCGCGGGTCGGTGATCTCGTCCTGGCTGCTCGATCTGTGCGCCCAGGCATTGGCCCAGGACATGGCGCTCGATCAATTCTCCGGCCGCGTCGCTGATTCGGGCGAGGGGCATTGGACGATCGAGGCGGCGATGGAAGAGGCCGTGCCCGCGCATGTGCTGACCGCGGCGTTGTTCGCGCGTTATCGCAGCCGCGTCGAGCATACTTATGGCGACAAATTGCTCTCGGCGATGCGCTTCGGATTCGGCGGGCATGTGGAGATGCCGCAGTGACGCAAATCCATCCGGCGATCCGGCTGGTCGTTTCGGACGTCGACGGCACGCTGGTCCGTAAGGACAAGTCGCTCAGTCCCCAGGTTATCGCCGCGGTGCATCGTCTGCGTGAGGCGGGTGTCGCTTTCACCCTGATCAGCGCGCGTCCGGTGTCGGGCGTGTTGCCGCTGATCGCGCCGCTGGGGATCGATATCCCCCTTGCGGCGATCAACGGCGGGATCGTCTTCCGCCCGGACGGTAGCGTGATCACCAGGCACGGTATCGCCCCTGAGGTGGTACGCGGCATGTTCGACCTTGCCGAGGGTGTCGCTGTCGACTGCTGGGTGTTCGCCGATGGCCATTGGTATGCTTCCAGCCTCGCGGGTGTCCATGTCGAGCATGAGCGTGTCGCCTCGAACCAGCAGCCGATCCTGCGCGACGATTTCAGCGATCTCTATGACCGTGCCGACAAGATAACCTTCGTCAGCGATGACCCGCCGGTGCTGAAGGATCTCGCCGCTCGCGGCGTCGCGCAGTTCGGCACGCGCGCGACGATCGGGCAGAGCCAGACCTATTATCTCGACGTCACCGACACCCACGCCAACAAGGGCGATGGCGTCACCGAGCTCGCCGCTATCCTGGGCGTCGATCTCGCGCATGTCGCGGTCTTCGGCGATATGGACAATGACATCGCGATGTTCGCGCGCGCCGGCCTGTCGGTGGCGATGGGGCAGGCGCCCGACACCGTGAAAGCCGCCGCCGATTTCGTCTCGTCGAGCAACGAGCAGAACGGCGTGGCGCACGCGATCGAGGCGTTCGTGCTGGCCCGGGCGGCGGCATGAAGAAGCTGGTTGCGTTCGACCTTGACGGCACATTGGCGCTCAGCAAGCAGCCGCTAGACGAGGATATGGCAGGGCGGATCGCGGATTTGCTCGACGTCTGTCTGGTAGACATCATTTCGGGCGGCGACTGGCCGCAATTCGAAAAGCAGGTCGTGTCGCGCCTGCCCGAGCGGGCCAAGCTGGCTAATCTGTTCATCCAGCCGACCACCGGGACCAAGCTCTATCGCTGGTCGGGCGAATGGAAGCCGGTCTATGCCGAATTGTTCTCAGCCGATGAGCGCCACCAGATCGAAAAGGCGCTCGACGAGGCGGTGAAGGCGGAGGGCCTGGACGAGGGGCAGACCTGGGGCGATCGGATCGAGGATCGCGGCAGCCAGATCACCTTTTCCGGCTTAGGCCAGGATGCGCCGCTGGTCGCAAAGAACGCGTGGGACGCCGATCGCTCGAAGCGCGAAGCGTTGCAGAGGCGGTTGCGCGCGGCGCTGCCCGATCTGTCGATCAATATCGGCGGATCGACCTCGATCGACATCACGCGGCAGGGTGTCGACAAGCAATATGGCTTGAAGAAGCTGCTGCCCGTGGCCGGCGTCGATGCGGCCGAGGTCCTGTTTGTCGGTGACGCGATCTATCCCGGCGGCAATGACTATCCGGCCAAGGAAATGGGGCTCGATACGATCAAGGTCGATGAGATCGAGCAGACCCGGCTGGTGATTTCGACGGTGGCGACGGTGCTGAGGGACTGATTTTGGGAGGGCTGGGTCTGTTCTAGCCCACACCGTCATCCCGGCCTTGTGCCGGGATCCACCGCGCCATCCTCCCGATCAGGAATTGTTGCACGGTGGATGCCGGGACGAGCCCGGCATGACGATCGTCAGTCAATCGCGCAACGCCCTCTCCACTGCATCATGGAATAGCCGAATCCCGCCTTCCATGCTGCCCAGGGTCAGCCGGTCGATCGCGCCCGACATCAGTCCTTGCTGGCAAAGGGCCGCCGCGCGGAAATCTTCCGCACCGAACACCCCGCCGTCGAGCAAATTCCAGCTCTTCTCCCAATGCGCCAGCGCCTTGTCGGTCGCGGGTTGTTCGGGAATCAGCATGAAATCCTCGACCAGCACGCGGTCGACGCCGCGCGGCATCAGCGTCATCAAGTTCATGTAATCCGGGCTGACCACCAGCACCGTCGCCGGAAACATCTGATAGGTATAAGTGATCGCGCGTCGGAGCGTCGGCCAGTCCTCCGCCGCGCAATCGTCCGCCGACACGTCGCGACCAACCGCCGAGCGCTGGTGCGCGCCGATCATGTCGCCCGACGCCACGCCATCCTTGAAGAACGGGCCGATCGTCGCGGCGTGGAGCCGCTGGACGTGATAGCTTTCCAGGAACGCGTCCATGATCTGTTTCCAGTTTGCCGCGACGTCGTGCGTGCGGCGGCGGAACAGATATTGGCCGGCGAGATTGAAGGCGTCGAAATCATGGCCGAGCGTTTCCGGCTCGGCGAAATCCGCGCCCTCGTCGAACGCGAACCAGATCAATCCGCCCGCTTCGCACGTCGGCAGGCGGCGCAGCCCGAACTCGCTCTTGTCGAGATCGGGAAAGGCGTCGGTCCGCGGCAGTGCGAGCAGCTGGCCGTCGAGGCCATAAGTCCAGGCGTGATAGGGGCACACCAATCGAGCGGCACAGACCGGCTCCTGGCCTTCGACCAGCCGCGTGCCGCGATGGCGGCAGACGTTCATGAAGACATGCGCCTTGCCGTCACGATCGCGCGTGATCAGCAGCGGCTTGCCATAGCCGTCATGCGGCACCGCCATTCCGGGGTCGGGAAGCAGCGCGGACGGCGCGATCACCAGCGGGCGCTTGGCGAAGATCGCTGCTCGTTCAGCGTCATACCGAGCCGGATCGGTATAGGCCGCGGCATCGACATGCGTGATTCCGCCACCACGCCGCTCGCCGCCTTCGGCCAGTTTCTTCGCCAGCGCGAGCTGCCCCGCGGTCGGGGCGATCCTGGTCGCCACGTTCATGGGCTTCCTCTCCCGATTTTTGCGGCTAGTGTCTGCCGTAACGAGATGGGGAGCAAGCCTGAATGAGCGGTACCGTGGTGACACGTCCCAAGGGGTGGCGGCTGTTCGTCGCGGCGTTGCGGACGCGCAAGTCGGCGTCGATGCTCGCGTTGGGCTTTTCGTCTGGGCTGCCATTCGCTCTGCTGGTCGGGACATTGACCGCATGGCTGGGCGAAGTCGGGATCAAGATGGCAACAATCGGCGTGCTGTCGTGGATCGGCTTGACCTATGCGTTCAAGTTCCTTTGGTCGCCCCTGGTCGACCGGCTGCAACTGCCGGTGCTGGGCAAACTCGGCCGCCGCAAGAGCTGGATCGTGTTGTGCCAGGGGCTGATGATCGTCGCACTTGTCGGCCTCGTCGTCACCGATCCGGTGCAGAACATCGGCATCTTCGCGCTGTTCGCGTTCCTGGGGTCGCTCGGTTCGGCGACGCAGGATGTTGCGATTGACGGCTGGCGGATCGATGTGGCGGACGAGGATGCCCCGGTCGAATTGCTCTCCGCGGTCAATCAACTCGGCTATCGCGCCGCCAGCATCGTCGGCGGTGCCATCGCGCTCTACATGGCGGCACGGATGTCTTGGCCGACCGTCTATCTGGTGATGGCGGGTGTCATGGCAGCAATGCTGGTAATCGCGCTGATCGCGCCTGACACGCAGCGAACGCCGAGCGAAGCAGTGCTGGCGCTCGCCGATCCTGGCGAAATCGACCCGCGCACGCGCGCCATCGCGTTGGCCGTCGTCGGGGTCAGCTGGATATGGGCAATCGGCTCGCTGATTGGGTTCATGGTTTCGATGCTGGCCGATACGCCACCCGGCGTCCCCAAACCGTCGCCCGGCGATTTCCTCAAATATCACGGTCCTGCAATCGTGTTCGCCACAGTTCTGGTGCCGCTCGGCGTCGCGGCGATCCTGAATTGGCTGAAGGTACAGGGGCGTCACGTCCAGGCCGAGCGTGACACCCAGGTGTCGCCGGTGCGCACCGCAGCCAACCATCTCTATGGCGCCCTGGTCGCGCCGCTGGCCGACCTCGTCGCGCGACTCGGCTGGGGCGTGCTGATCGTGATCGGGCTGATCCTGACCTATGCGCTCTGTTACAATGTCTGGGCGTCGTTCGCTTACCCCTTCTACCTCGATTTCATGCATTATTCGAAGGATGAGGTGGCGTTCGCGTCGAAGATATTCGGGATCATCATGTCGATCGTCGGCGTCAGCCTGGGCGGATATCTGTTCGCCAAGATCGGGCGATTCCCGACCGTGCTGATCGGGGCGATCCTGCCGATCTTCGGCAATTTCCTCTATGCCGACCTTGCCGACGGATCACCGCATATCGACCCCGTATTGCATTTCTTCCGGCTCGATTCGCTCGCGGTCGCGCTCGGTAGCGATGAACGCATGGCGCGGCTGCTGCTGACGATCAGTTACGAGAATATCTCGACCGGGCTCGCGCTGGCCGCATTCGTCGCCTTTCTGTCGGGTATCGTCAGCAAGAAGTTCGCCGCGGTCCAATATGCGGTGCTGTCGTCGCTGACCTTCCTGATCGGCTCGCTCGGCAAGGGTCTGGCCGGCGAAATGATCGACAAATACGGTTATGCCGACGTGTTTCGCTATGTCGCCGCGGTCGGCGTGCTCGCGATCCTGTTCGTGCTGCTCGAATGGTGGCGCGCCTCGCAAGTCCCGCCCGTGGTGGAGGCCGGCAATACCGGCGAGCCTGCCTGATGCTGTTCCTGATCCTGTCGGGCGGGACGATCGTCTGCCAGATCGCCTGCGTGGTGCATTGCGTGCGCAACAGCCGCAATACCTTCTGGATCTGGCCATTGGTGTTCTTCCCGATGGTCGGCTGTATCGCCTATTTCATCGTCGAAGTGCTGCCCGGCATGCAGGGTAATCGCCATGTCCGCACGATGCGGGCGCAAGCGGCGAAGGCGATCGATCCCGAGCGCGAAGTGCGCGCCGCCCGCGATGCGCTGGGGCTGGCCGACACGATCGCCAACCGCATCCGGCTGGCCGATGCGCTGTCGGCGGTCAACCGGCCGGCTGAGGCGATCCCGCTCTATCGCGAAGCGATCGCCGCGCAGCCGTTGCCCGATCCCCGCACCGAAACCAAGCTCGCCCGCGCCTTGTTCGAGGAAGGCAAGATCGACGAGGCGCAGCAGGTGATCGATGCGATCGCCAAGCCGTCGGGACAGAGCGACCGCGATCGCCTCGATCTGCTCCGCGCGCGGATATACGACCATCTCGAGCGCAAGGACGATGCGCTGGCGATCTATCGCGACATCGTCACGCGCATGCCGGGCGAAGAGGCGCGGTGCCGCTATGCCGCGCTGCTGCTCGACCTCGGCCGCAAGCGCGAGGCGCTGGGTGTATTGGAGGAGGTCGAGGACCGGATGAAGCGGCTCGATCGCCACCAGCGCCAGGCGGAAGGCGACATGTATCGCTGGGCGACCGACAAGTTACGCGAACTGCGCGCGGCGGGGTAGCTTTTGAATTTTTCCAGCCACTTCCGTCATCCCAGCGCAAGCTGGGATCTCAAGCGGCGGCGCGATCGCTTCGTAACCACCAGACCCCAGCTTGCGCCGGGTTGACGGGAAGGCGGAAGACCAACCTCGAAGCGGTCGCCGCGGCCTTTACTCAACGCCGATCGGCAGCCCCGCGTCCGCGAACGCTGCCGACAAGGCCGCCGCCGTCGCCACGATCGCATCGGCACGGCGTTGCGCCATCAGGTCGGCGAGCAATAGGCGCGCCGTTTCCGGGCGACGCTCGGCATGGCCGATCGCGGTGATCATCGTTTCCTCCGCCCAGGTCATCCGCGCGCAGCAGCACGGTGCGATCGGGATGGTTGTCGTCGAGGTCGCGGCGAGTTCGGCCATGAAGGCGCGCGCAAGCAGCAGCGGCCGGCGGAACCCCGCGCCGAATGCGCTCAGGAAGGTGTTGGCGGCAACGGCATCGTTGAGCCCATGCGCGCCCATCCGCCGGATCGCGAGCAGCAGGACGCGTGCAGCCATGGTTCCGGGAAGGCTATGCGGCAGAGCTTCGCTGACCAGCGAGGCGGGCATTGGGGCAGGGGCCATCGGGCGACTCCGTGGTGGAAGCCGCATAGTCGATAAATCGCTATTGATAGTCAATCGCAATAATGCATCACGCCGGCGCCTCACCGTTCGCCGCGAGCACTTCGCCTGCCAGATAGAGCGAGCCCAGGATCATCACCGTCACCGGTTTTTTGGCGTCGCCGGCGATTGCTTGCAATGCCGCCTCGACTGTCTCCGCCGATTGCGGAGCCATGTCCAAGTCGCGGGCGACCGCGCCCAGCACGTCGGCGCTGTGACATTCATGACCACCGACCGGAACGGCGTGGAAGCTCTTGGCCAGCCCGGCGAACGGCTGCAGTAGCCCTGCGGGATCCTTGTTGGACAGCATGCCCACGATCATGTGCGCGCCGTCTGTCTCGCGATGATCCAGCACCCCCCGCAACGCTTCGGCGACGCTGGCGCCTGCGGCGGCGTTGTGGCCGCCGTCTAGCCAGATCTCGCTACCCGGCGGCAATTGGCGCGTCAGCGGCCCGTCGCCGAGCAACTGCATCCGCGCTGGCCAGGTCGCGTGCTCGGCGGTGGCGACGAAAGCGGCGGGCGGGATGGTCAGCGTCTTTTGGTGATGAAGCAAGGCGATCGCCAAAGCCAGATTGCCGGGTTGATGCGGCCCGACCAGCACGGGCAGCGGCGTCTGCACCTTGCCGGCGGCATCGCGATAGGTGAGGCGGTCGCCCTCCGCCGCCCAGAACCAGTTCCTGCCTTCGGGCGACACCGGCGCGCCGGCGGTTCGCGCGACGGCATTGATCCGGGCCTCGACCGATGGCGCATAACGCATCGTGACCAGCGGTACTTGCGGCTTCGCGATCCCCGCTTTCTCGGCGGCGATGTCCTCGATCGTCGTGCCCAGGAAGCGTTCGTGATCGATCCCCAGCTGCGCGATGCCGGTGACGATCGGCTGCGCGATGACATTGGTCGCATCGAGCCGCCCGCCGAGCCCGACCTCGACGATGCAGGCATCGGCGGGCGTGCGGGCGAAGGCGAGGAATGCCGCTGCGGTCGTAACCTCGAAAAAGCTCGCGCCGATATCGCCGCCGGCGTCGAGCACTTCCTCGAGCAATGGAGCCAGCTCGGCATCCTCGATCAGCGTGCCGGCGAGCCGGATGCGCTCGTTGAAGCGAACGAGATGCGGGCTCGAATAGACGTGGGTGGTGTAGCCAGCGGCCTCGATCGCCGCGCGCAGGAACGCGCAGGTCGATCCCTTGCCGTTGGTGCCTGCGACATGGAGGACCGGCGGCAAGCGTTCATGCGGATTGCCGATCCGCTTGAGCAATTCGGTGATGCGCTCGAGGCCGAGAATGTCGGCGCCGGGCGACAGGCTCCAAAGCCGGTCGAGCTGACGCTGTACCGCGGGATCGGACGAGGTGGCGTGATCAGCCATCAATTCCCCTCCCATTTACGGGAGGGGTTAGGGGAGGGCGTGTTCATGGGACGGCACATGCCCTCCCAACTCACTGCCTGCAACTGGCCGAAATGCGCCCCGCGCATTTCTCAATCATGCCGGGGGCATGATTGACCAGTTACAGGTAGTGAGTTCCCTCCCGCAAGCGGGAGGGGAGTTGACTACGCCGCTTTCCGCTGGCCGCCGACATAATCGATCAGCCGCGCCAGGGTCGGGCGTAGCTCCGCCCGAGGCGTGACCATGTCGAGCATGCCGTGCGCAAGCAGATATTCGGCGCGCTGGAATCCCTCGGGCAGCTTTTCGCGGATCGTCTGCTCGATCACGCGCTGGCCGGCAAAGCCGATCAACGCGCCGGGCTCGGAAATCTGCACGTCGCCGAGCATCGCATAGCTCGCGGTGACGCCGCCGGTGGTCGGGTCGGTCAGCACGACGATGTACGGCAGGCCGACATCGTGGAGCATCTGGATCGCCACCGTGGCCCGCGGCATCTGCATCAGGCTCAATATGCCTTCCTGCATCCGCGCACCGCCGGCCGCGGTGAAGATGATATAGGGCGCACCTTCGCTGATCGCGGCTTCTACTCCGCGGACGAACGCCTCGCCCACCGCGAGCCCCATCGATCCGCCCATGAAGGCGAAATCCTGGACGCCGACCACTGCCTTGCGGCCCTCGATCGTGCCGGTCGCGTTGATCAGCGCGTCGCTCTCGCCGGTCGCGGCGCGCGCTGCCTTGATGCGGTCGGTATATTTCTTCTGGTCGCGGAACTTGAGCGGATCATCCTGCACCTTGGGCGGGGTCAGCGTCGTGAACGAACCGGCATCGAAAATCTGCGCGAACCGCACATCGGGCCCGATCCGCTCATGAAATGCGCAATTGGGACAGACGTAGAGATTGTCGGCCAGTTCCTTGGCGAACACCATCTGCCCGCATCCCTTGCACTTGTGCCAGAGATTGTCGGGACTTTCCTTCTTGGGAATGACGTACGACAGCGCGTTGCGGACGTTGGTCAGCCAGCTCATACGGGTTCCTTTCGGGCGGCGCGGATCGCGCTCGCGAGGCTCTCGATATAGGTACGGACCGGACCGGCGGCATCCTCGCCGTGCTTGCCGACCAATTCGACTATTGCAGACCCAACCACGACCCCGTCGGCGACGCGGGCGATCGCTGCGGCTTGCTCGGGCGTGCGCACGCCGAAACCGACCGCGATCGGCAGCTTGGTCGTGCCCTTGAGGCGCGCCACGGCCTCCTCGATCGAGGCCTGCACCGCTTGTTGCTTGCCGGTGATGCCCGCGACCGAGACGTAATAGAGGAACCCGCTGGCGCCTTCGAGGACCGTCGGCAGCCGAGCGGCGTCGGTCGTCGGCGTAGCGAGGCGGATCAAGTCGACATTGTTGCCGCGCAAGGCCGGCCCGAGCGAATCGTCTTCCTCGGGCGGGATATCGACGCAGATCACGCCATCGACACCCGCCTCCTTGCAACGTTCCGCGAACCAGTCGGCGCCACGCCGCGTCATCGGATTGGCATAGCCCATCAGCACGAGCGGAACGGTCGGATGCCGCTCGCGAAACGCCATCGCGATGGCGAGGATGTCCGCCGTGGTCGTACCCGCGGCGAGGCTGCGCAGATTCGCTGCCTGGATGGCGGGGCCGTCCGCCATCGGATCGGTGAATGGCATGCCGAGTTCGATCACGTCAGCGCCGCCCTCGACGAGGGCGTCGAGGATCGGTCCGGTCGCGAACCGACCGGGGTCGCCGGCGGTGACGAAGGCGACGAGGGCCGGGTGGCCCTTGGCGAAGGCTTGGGAGAGGCGGGTCATATCGTGGTCCGCTTGTCGCGTCGGCGCAGGGCGATCAGGTCGATGAATATAGAGAGCGGCGATCCAATGATGATCGCAACCATCTGCTCCCAATGCCATCTTTCGAATGCCATTCGGTGCCACGCTAAATTGGCTAACGCCGTACCCCCGCAGAACAGCGCGGCGAAACGGAGGCGTTGGCGAAACGCTTCTGAAAGCGATGCGGGGGTTTCGTATCCCGTGATGACCGCAATAGCGTAAGGAACCCCAACGACGAGCAAGAAGAAAAGGATCGCGAGGGCGGTCATAGGGTCGATCATATCTTCACCCCCAGCGCCTCGGCGACGGTAAAGATGTCCTTGTCGCCACGCCCGCACAGGTTTGCGAGAATGATCTGATTCTCGTTCATTTCCCGTGCCTTCTTGGTCACGGCTGCGATGGCATGCGAAGGCTCGAGCGCGGGAATGATCCCCTCAGTACGGCACAAGAGCTGAAACGCGTCGAGCGCTTCCTCGTCGGTCGCCGAGGTATAGTCGACGCGCCCGATGTCCTTGAGCCAGGCATGCTCGGGACCGATGCCCGGATAGTCGAGACCCGCCGAAATCGAATGCGCCTCGGCGATCTGCCCGTCATCATCCTGGAGGAGATAGGTGCGGTTGCCGTGAAGAATGCCGGGGAATCCGCCCGCCAGGCTCGCGGCGTGCTTGCGCTCGAGCCCTTCGCCGGCCGCCTCGACGCCGAGCATGCGCACGTCGGGATCGTCGAGGAACGGATGGAACAGCCCGATCGCGTTCGATCCGCCGCCGATCGCGGCGACCAGCAGGTCGGGCAGGCGGTTGATCCGCGACAGCATCTGCGCGCGCGCTTCCTTGCCGATCACGCTCTGAAAATCGCGAACCAGCTCGGGATAGGGATGCGGGCCCGCCGCGGTGCCGATGATGTAGAAAGTGTCGTGGACGTTGGCGACCCAATCGCGCAGCGCCTCGTTCATCGCGTCCTTGAGCGTATTCGCGCCACTGGTGACCGGGATCACCTCGGCGCCGAGCAGCTTCATGCGGAACACGTTGGGCTGCTGCCGCTCGACGTCCTTGGCGCCCATATAGATGACGCAGGGCAGGCCGAAGCGGGCGCAGACGGTGGCGGTGGCGACGCCGTGCTGGCCGGCGCCGGTTTCGGCGATGATCCGCGTCTTGCCCATGCGGCGGGCGAGCAGGATCTGGCCGATGCAATTGTTGATCTTGTGCGCGCCGGTATGGTTGAGTTCGTCGCGCTTGAACCACACTTGCGCACCCTTGCCGGGCTCGGATCCGGCGCGGATCGCTGCGGTCAGCCGCTCGGCGAAATAGAGCGGGCTGGGGCGGCCGACATAATGTTCGAGCAGATCGTCGAATTCCTGCGCAAAGGCGGGGTCGACCTGCGCCGCGCGATATTCGCGTTCGAGGTCGAGGATCAGCGGCATCAGCGTCTCGGCGACGAAGCGGCCGCCGAACTGGCCGAAATGCCCGCGATCGTCGGGTTGGGTACGATACGAATTCGACAAAAGATCAGGGTCCGACATTACCGTTATTTCCTCATCACAACATGGGTCCAATCGCTTCGAACAGCGATCAGCGCCATCGTTGCGGAATGCGCAGGGCAGGGAGGATCGGCATCAGCATTGCGCCACCGCTTTAAGGAACGCGGCGATCTTGTCCACATCCTTGACGCCGGGTGCGGTTTCGAGCCCCGATGACGCATCGACCAATGTTGCGCCGGTGCGCGTTGCGGCTTCCGCCACGTTATCGGGCGTGAGCCCCCCCGACAGCGCCCAGGGCATTGCGTGGCGAAACCCATCGAGCAGGCTCCAGTCGAACCGGATTCCCATGCCGCCGGGCCGCGTCGCGCCTTCAGGGGTTTTGGCGTCGAACAGAATCCTGTCTGCCGCGCCCCGATAGTCGAGCGCACTGTCCAGGTCCGCACGCGTCTTGACCGCGATGGCCACCCACACCGGAATGCGCGCCTTGATCGCGGCGGCACGGGCTGGGGGTGTGCCATGGAGCTGGACGGCATCGAGCTTGCCCACCCTGATCGCGGCTTCGAGCAGGGAATCGTGTGGGTCGACGAACACGCCGACGCGCGACACGCTGGCCGGCACGCGAGCGGCGAGGCCTGCGGCCGCATCGAATGCCAGATTGCGCGGCGAGGGCGCGAAGAACATCAGCCCGACGTGACTCGCCCCGCCGGCAATCGCGGCGTCGAGCGTTTCGGGCGTGCTGAGGCCGCAGATCTTGGCGGTGACGCGAGACATGGCGGCGCTATATAGTCGTCGAGCGACAAATGACCATGCGAGAGCGGTCCGACGGAGCGCTCAATAGCCGATCATTCCGAACGGTGGGTTTGATGCCGGACTCAGCCGAGCCGTTTTTCCAGTACGACCATGTGAAGCGGCGGCTCGACCACGACCGGGAAATCGCGCGTGCCGGCATGGGCATAGCCGCGACGTTCGTAGAAAGCGATCAGCTCGGCGCGCCGGTCGATCACCGTCATCTCGATCCGGTCGGCGCCGAACTCGTCGCGCGCCGTCGCTTCGGCAGCAGCGATCAATTGCTTGCCGTATCCGCCAGCCTGCAATTGCGGATCGACGCAGAGCAGGCCGAGATAAGCGAGCCCGTCGCCGCTGTTCGCGATCCGGACGCATCCGATCATCCGCTCGCCATCAAACCCGACCAGCAGGCGTTCCGCCGGATCCGCGATCATCGCTTCCAGTTCGTCAATACCGATCCGCTCGCCGTCGAGCAGGTCGGCCTCGTGCGTCCACCCGGCGCGCGCATCGTTGCCGCGATAGGCACGCTGGATCAGGGGCTGGAGAGCGGGAAGGTCGGCCTTCGTCGTCAACCGAACGGTGAGTGTCATTACGCGTAGCCGTTATAATCGATCTCAATGACCGTATTGCGGTCGGCGTCGAATTCCGCGCCGAAGAAGGCCATCCCTCCGTCACAAACCGCCACCGCTTGTTCGCGCCAGCGTTTGAATTCGTCGTTCATGCCCTTGGGAAAGAAGTTGCCGTAGATCACGCGGTGGCCATTGCGGACCATTCCCACATACTGGCGAAGCCAGCCCTCGGGGCCAGTTTTGAGGTAGGGGTGTTTCGCCGCAGTCCGGGTCAAGGCGGCGGGCAATGCGGCTTCGAATCGCTCGATGTCGGCCGGCGCGGGAGTCCATCCAGATTCACCCAATGGCGGCGTTCGGCGCGAGCATTGCGCCAACAGGGCTTTGGCTTGATCGAACGGCATCACGACGTAATCGGCATTCGACATTGCTTGAACTGGCGCGGAGGCGATCATCGGTGCCAAGGCGCCGGCCGTGAGGATGCGTCCAACCGCGAACGGCATCAAAGCGTTGCGCCGATCTCGCGCGCGGCGAGGTCCGGGTCCTCCGCCGCGGTGATCGGGCGTCCGACGACGAGGATAGAGGCGCCGGCGTCCATTGCGGCACGCGGCGTCACGACGCGCTTTTGATCGCCGATCGCACCATTGGCGGGGCGTACCCCCGGCACGACGAAGAACCCCTTGGGCCATAATTTGTGCGCCGCGCGGACTTCCTCGCCCGAACACACGATGCCGTCGACCCCGGCGTCCATCGCCAGTTCGGTCAGCCGCAGCACTTGATCGTGAGACGACCCGTCGACGCCGGTCGCGCGCAAGTCGTTCTCATCCAGGCTGGTCAGCATCGTCACCGCCACGACCTTGGTGTTGCTCGGCGCCGCCGCCTTGGCATCCTCCAGCATCGCGCGGCCGCCGCTGGCATGGACCGTCAACACCGCCGGTTCGAGCCCGCGCAGCGCCTGGATCGCCTTTCCCACGGTGTTGGGAATGTCGTGCAGCTTGAGGTCGAGGAAGATCGGCAGGCCAAGCTCGTGCATTTCCAGCACGCCGTGGCGGCCATTGGCCATGAAGAATTCGAGGCCCAGCTTGATGCCGCCGACATGGTGGCGGACCCGCGTGGCGATCGCCTTCGCTTTGTCGATATCGGGGGTGTCGAGCGCGACGTAGACGCGGCTCGTCATGGCGTCAGCTCGAGCGGCGGTTGTTTCGGCGGCTTGGGCGGTGCCGGCGGCGTAGCCGCGGCGACCGGCGCGGCGAGGACGGGGCCGGGATCGGCGCCCATCGGCACTACCGGTTTCAGATCGGAGATGATGCGCTCCGCGGTCGTCAGCCGCTGCGTCAGGCGCCAGCGGATCGTCCGGTAATAGAGCCAGGTCGGCACCACACCGGCGAGGAAGGTGAGCAACATCATGAAGGGAAGGTTCACTTCCGCGACCAACCCGCCCCACAGGTTGATCGTCACCCAACTCCAATTGCCATAAGTGAAGATCGCCGCCGTGAAGCTGATCAGGCACCAGAAGAGGATCTTGAGGAACTGCATGGAGCGGGACGCTAGCGGGACTGGTCCAGTTTGGCCAGAGTTCCCGGCAATCCTCCCCGTCCGCGACGGGGAGGATCGACGTGTCTGCCGAGCCTTACCGGATCGGCGAGTTCGGATCGAGCCGCATGTCCAGATACTTGTCCACGCTGCCCATCAGCTCGCCCATCTCATGCTCGAAGAAATGGTTGGCCTTGGGAATCGTGTCGTGATGGATCGTGATGTGCTTCTGGGTGCGCAATTTGTCGACCAGCTTCTGCACCGCGATCGGGGTGACGACCTCGTCATTCTCGCCCTGGATGATGATGCCCGAGGCGGGGCAGGGGGCGAGGAAGGTGAAGTCGAACATGTTCGCCGGCGGCGCGATCGAGATGAAGCCGCGGATTTCCGGGCGGCGCATCAGCAGCTGCATACCGATCCAGGCGCCGAACCCGAACCCGGCGACCCAGGTGGTCGAGGCTTCGGGATGGAAGCTCTGCACCCAGTCGAGCGCCGAGGCCGCGTCGCTCAGCTCGCCGATGCCGTTGTCGAACACGCCCTGGCTCTTGCCGACGCCGCGGAAATTGAAGCGCAGAGTCGCGAAACCGCGGCGCTGGAAAGTCTTGTAGAGCTCGATCACGATGCGGTTGTTCATCGTGCCGCCCGACATCGGGTGCGGGTGCAGGATCATCGCGACCGGTGCGCGCGGCTTGGGCGCGGGGGCGAAACGACCTTCGAGACGGCCCTCGGGGCCGGGAAAAATGACTTCGGGCATCGTATCCTGTTCTTTTAGCCGCAGAGGCGCCGGTGTGGCGCTAAAGGTTGCGCGCTATATAGGCAGCAGGCCCCAACACGCAATTGGAACGAGTCGGACCCATCGTGAGCCAGCGCATCTATCTCGATCATGCCGCGACGACGTCGCTGCTGCCGGCGGCGCGCGATGCGATGGCCGACGGATTCGCGCGCTGGGCCAATCCGTCGTCGCCGCATGCCGAGGGGCGCGCGGCCAAGGCAATGCTGGAGAAGGCGCGGACGCAGATCGCCGGGGCTTATGGCTGGGCGGGCGAGGTCTTGTTCACCAGCGGATCGAGCGAGGCGCTGGCGATCGCGCTGACGCGCTCGGCCGTGGCGCGCCGATTGGCCAGCGCGGTCGAGCATGACGCCGTGCTTCGCGCGGCCTACGATATCGCGCTGGTCCCGGTCGACTCGGCGGGATTGGTCGATCGTGCTGCGCTGGATGCGGCGATGGCGGGCGAGGGGCGCGCGGTGGTCGCGATCCAATGGGCCAATAGCGAAACCGGCATCCGTCAGCCGATCGCCGAACTGGCCGAACAGGTCCATGCCGCCGGTCACCTGCTCCTGGTCGATGCCGCGCAGATGCCGGCCGACGGCGATCGCGACGTCGCGCGCCACGCCGATTTCGTCGCGCTGTCGGCGCACAAGCGCGGCGGGCCGATCGGTGTCGGAGCGCTGCTCGTCCGCGAGCTCGCAACGCTCGATCCGACCGGCGGGCAGGAACGGGGATACCGCCCGGGGACGGAGAACATGCCTGGCATCATCGGCTATGCGGCGGCGCTGGGCGAGCCCGAGGACGTCACCCGCTATAGAGAATTGCGTGCCTATCTGGACAAGGAGATCAAGGCGTCGGGGGGCGAGCCGGTACTCGCCGGCGCGCTTCGCCACCCGGCGATCGGTTCGTACCGCATGCCCGGCGTCGCGGCCACGACACAGCTGATTCGCTTCGACATGGCGGGGATCGCGGTATCGGCAGGAAGCGCCTGCGCGAGCGGCAGCATGAAGCCGAGCCATGTCCTATCGGCGATGGGCTGGGACAGCCAGGCATCGCAGGAAGTGGTGCGGGTGAGTTTCGGGCGGTCGACGACGCGGGCCGAGCTCGACGCTTTCATCGCGGCGTGGCGCGAAATCGCGACATCACTGGCGCGCGCGGCATGATCTATCTCGATTACCAGGCGACCACGCCGCTCGCGTCCGAGGCGCTGGAGGCGATGCTGCCCTGGCTGCGCGATCAGCACGCCAATCCGCATTCGGCGCACGGCCCCGGGCGCGCGGCCAAGGCGGCGATCGAGGTTGCGCGGGCGCAGATTGCCGCATTGTTGCCGGCAGGTGGAACCGTCAGCTTCACCGGCGGCGCGACCGAGGCGCTCAACTGGGCGATCAAGGGCGTCGGTGGCCCGATCGTGACCATCGCCACCGAACATGCCGCGGTGCTCGATACCGTAGAGGCGGTGGGCAACGCGCTGGTGCTGCCGGTAGGGCATGACGGCCTGGTCGACCTCGACGCGGCGCGCGCGGCGATCCGGCCCGGCGTGAAGCTGGTCGCGGCGATGCTCGTCAATAACGAGATCGGAGTGATCCAGCCGATCGCCGAACTGGCCGCGCTGGCACATCAAGCGGGCGCCTTGTTCCTGTGCGACGCGGTTCAGGGTTACGGTCGCGTGGCGATCCCGGAGGGTTGCGATCTGATCGCGCTGTCGGCGCACAAGATCCACGGACCCAAGGGCATCGGCGCGCTGTGGATTCGCGAGGGCGTTGCGCTCGCGCCATTGCTCCACGGCGGCGGGCAGGAGGCGGCGGGGCGATCTGGCACGCTCAGCCCCGCTCTATGCGCGGGATTCGGCGCCGCGGCAGCACTGATGGCGGCGCGGCGCGATTCCGACGCAGCGCATGTCGAGCGATTATGGACGGCGGCGCGGGCAACGCTGGGTGCGGACTGGATCGTCAACGGATCGGTCGCGCATCGCTATCACGGCAATCTCAACATTCGGCGCGATGGGCTGGACGTCGCGCGGCTGATGTCCGATCTGCGCGACATCGCCTTTTCGGCGGGATCGGCGTGTGCCAGCGGGTCGGGTCGGCCGAGCCATGTGCTCGAGGCGATCGGATTGAGCGATGTTCAGGCCCGCAACAGCATCCGGATCGGTTTCGGCCGCTATACGACCGAGGAGGAATTGGTGACCGCGCTACAGCGCATCGACGCCGCCGCCCGCGCACAGAGAATCGCGGCGTGACGCGCGTGATCTTCATCGAGCGCGACGGCGCGACGCGCGAAGTCGAGGCGCGGCCTGGCGACCGCCTGCTCGACCTGGCGCAAAATGCCGGCGAGCCGCTCGAAGGGACGTGCGAAGGCCAGATGGCCTGTTCGACCTGTCACGTGATCGTCGATGCCCAGGATTTCGCCAAATTGCCCCCCGCCGTCGAGGAGGAGGAGGACATGCTCGACCTCGCCGCGGGGGCCACGCGGTACAGCCGGCTCGCATGTCAGATCTGGTTGAGCGAGACGCTCGAAACGCTGACCGTGCGCATTCCGCCTGACTCCAAAAACATGCAGGGACGCTGACCTAAATAATCGCCGGATTACCGGGACTACCTATTATTTCGTTCGTGGAACGGCTGCCGTGTGTTAGGCGTTTGGACGCGCCGGGGGGCGATAAGCATGGAGAGATACGCCATGAAATTTCTCGCTGTAGTTGCTGCCGGAATTCTTGCCGCCTCCGCACTCGCGCCGGTCGCGCCCGCCAGTGCCGCGCCCGCGCGCTGGGGCCACGGACATCATGGATGGAAGTGGAAAAAGGTGTGCACGGTGCGCTGGCATCATGGCCGCAAGATCCGGACGTGCCGCAACGTTCGCGTCCGTTGGTAGGAGCGATCTTCTAATCGCTTGAAAGCGCCGCCCGATCCCGCCATATGCGCGGCGGGAGTCGGGCGGACGCAATCGTCGCCAACCCGGTCAGGTCCGGAAGGAAGCAGCCGTAACGATTTCGTTGCGGGTCGTTCCGGCTCCCACCTGCCTCCATTGAAACATTGGCCTGTCCACCTGCACAGCTGCGCGACGCTCGGTCGCTTGCCAGCGCCGCAGCGGACCGCTCGCGTATCGGTAGCGATCGCATCCGAAATGGATCAGGATCGACGCACCTGGTCGCTCAAATCCGATACGGAACGCGATAGCGCTTTCGTGCATTTCGACAGTGCCTCTGACCCACAAGGCACGGAGTCCTGTATGCGTATCACCCGAATATTCGCCGTCCTGCTGGCTGTTGCCGGCGTGTCGGCGATCAGTCCGGCTTCGGCCGAAACGTCGCTGACGCGATCGGCGACGATCGCCGCGCCAATCGCGGCGCCATCCGGCATCACCGCCACCGCGAACCAGTGGCACGATCGCGGCCGCCACAATGGCTGGCGCAACGGCAATCGTGGCTGGCGAGGCGACCGGGGCTGGCGCGGTTATGGCTATCGCGGCCGGGGCTATTACGGTCCGCGTTATGCCTATGGCCGGCCGTACCGCTGGCGCGGGCCGCGCCTTGCATGCCGCACCTCGTGGCGTTGGGGGCGGCCGCATCGCGTGTGCTTCCGTCGCTGGTAAGGCTTCGACAATCCGGCTCGCCGACCCGAGGGCCCGGACCCAGGGTCGGCAATGGCCATGATCGCCCGCAGGCGCCCTTCGGCAAGGAACGCAGCGCAGACGCGTAGCCATAGCTACGCGCAAGCAAGTGACGCTGTCCGAAGGGCGCCTGCGGGCGACCGCCCTGCGGCGGGCGGATTTTGGCGCACAGCGTCGTCGTTCGTCTATCACGATGCTTTGGCATCGCTCTCTCCTCACTCCTATCTGTGCGCCAAAATCCGCTCCGTCCTGGCCGTTGCCGACCCTGGGTCCGGGCCCTAGATAAGGACTTGATGTCCGACTCTTTCGATCTCGGCGAGCCGCCGCAGCCCAGGGAAACCGCGTACCGCGTGCTTGCGCGCAAGTACCGGCCACAGAATTTCGACCAGCTGATCGGCCAGGACGCGATGGTCCAGACGCTGGGCAACGCGATCCGGCGCGGTCGGCTGGCGCATGCCTTTCTGCTGACCGGGGTGCGGGGGGTCGGCAAGACCTCGACCGCGCGGCTGATCGCCAAGGCACTCAATTGCATCGGACCGGACGGGCAGGGTGGCCCGACGATCGATCCCTGCGGGGTGTGCGATCCGTGCGTTTCGATCGCCGAGGGTCGCAATATCGACGTGATCGAGATGGACGCCGCCAGCCATACCGGCGTCGACGACATGCGCGCGGTGATCGACGCGGCGCGGCTCGCCGCGTTTGGCGCGCGGTTCAAGATCTACATCATCGACGAAGTCCATATGCTGTCGAAGAACGCGTTCAATGCGCTTCTGAAGACATTGGAAGAACCCCCTGAACATGTGAAGTTTCTGCTGGCGACGACCGAGGTCCAGAAGGTGCCGGTGACGGTCCTGTCGCGGTGCCAGCGATTCGATCTCAGGCGCATTCCGGCGGACAAATTGGCGGGGCATTTCGCCCACATCGCCGAACTGGAGGGCGCGGAAGCGGAGCCCGAGGCATTGGCGTTGATCGCGCGCGCGGCCGACGGATCGGCGCGCGACGGCCTGTCGATCCTCGACCAGGCGATCGCGCATGCCGGGATGGAAGGCGGTGGCGTGACCGCGCCTGCCGTGCGAGCGATGCTCGGCCTGTCGGATCGCGCCGCGATTCGCGACCTGTTCGCGCTGTTGCTCGACAGCGACGCGCCCGGCGCGCTGGCGGCGTTGCGCCGGCAATATGATCTCGGCGTCGACCCGCAATCGGTGCTGCGCGGCCTGCTCGAGACGGTGCATGCGGTCACCCTGGCGAAGCTGGGCGGCGATGCCGATCCGGCGCAATCAGCGGAGGAACGCGATGCCTATCAGAGCTGGGCGCGATTGCTGTCCTTCCCGGCGCTCCATCGATTGTGGCAATTGATGCTCAAGGGGCATGAGGAAATCGCGCGCGCCGCGCTGCCGATCGAGGCCGGCGAAATGGCGCTGCTCCGCGTCGTCCATGCCTCCAGCCTGCCTGACCCCGGCGAACTCGCGCGGCAGATCGCCGCGGGTGCTCCGCCATCCATTGCGCCTCCCTCTGCCAGCGCGGCGCAGTCGTCGGCGCCAACCACGGTCCAGGCGCTGCCCGCCAGTTTCGACGCGATGGTCGAGCTGGTTCGCGCCAATGGCGGCGGCGCCTTGCTGTCGCACCTGACCGCCAATGCCCGGGTGGTGCGCTACGAGGCGCCCGAACTGGTGCTCAGCACGTCGCGGCCCTTGCCCGCCGACTTGCCGACGACGCTTGCCGCACGGTTGAGCGAGCTGACCGGCGCGAAATGGAAAGTGACGACCGAGGACGCCGAGGGCGAGGCAACGCTTGCCGAACGCCGCAAGGCCGAGGAAGAGGCCGAACGCGCCGCGGTCATGGAAACCCCCATCGTGAAGGCAGCGTTGGAGACATTCCCCGACGCGGTGCTCGAACGTATTAACAAGGAAGCACTGGGATGAAGAGTCTCGAAGATATCATGGCGATGGCGCAGAACGTCCAGGCCGAGCTGGCCAAGGCCCAGGACGGGCTCGACCAAATCGAGGTCGAAGGCGCGTCGGGCGGCGGCATGGTCAAGGTCAAGGCGTCGGCCAAGGGTCGGATCATCGGCATCGACATCGATCCGTCGCTGCTTCAGCCGTCCGAAAAGCAGATGCTCGAGGACCTTGTCGTCGCGGCGTTCAACGATGCGCGCGCCAAAGCGGATGCGGCGTCGAACGACGCGATGGCCAAGATGACGCAGGGCCTGCCGCTGCCGCCGGGGTTCAAGCTGCCGTTCTGAGCCGACCGGAGCGGGCCGCCGCCACGGACCCAGCTGTGCCTCGGATGCGTTTTCCCGATCATGACGCCAGGCGGAATAGAAGGATTCGTCACCCGGGAAGTGAGGACCGGTCGCGGCATGGTCTTCTGCCACGAAGGCGGGAGCGGTCCCCCGCTTTTGCTACTCCACGGTTTTCCGGAAACGAGCTTGATGTGGCGCGGTACCGCGCCATTGCTGGCGAAGGATTTCGCCGTCGTGGCAGCCGATTTGCCGGGCTATGGCCGTAGCGATTGCCCGGTTGACGGCGAAGGCCATGGCGCGATGTCCAAGCGTGCGCTGGCATCGATTCTCATTGAGGCGATGAAGGCGCTCGGGCACGAGGCCTTCGCGGTGATCGGCCATGATCGCGGCGGCCGAGTCGCCTATCGCGCGGCACTGGATCATCCCGACAGAGTGACCGCCGTCGCCGTGCTGGACGTCATTCCCACCTACGAGGTTTGGGAAAGGGCTGATGCGCGGCTCGCTTTGTCCTTCTGGCCGTTCTCCCTGCTCGCTCAGCCGGAGCCCTTGCCGGAGCGGCTGCTGCTCGCAGCGCCAGGGGCGGTCATCGACAATGCCTTGTCCGAATGGGGCTCGCCACCCGACACTTTTCCATCGTGGTTGCGCGAAGCCTATGTCGCGGCGCTCAGCGACCCCGTTCATGTCCATGCTATCTGTGAAGAATATCGAGCCGCGGCCGGGACCGATCGCGACATCGATCGTGCCGATCTGGAAACGGGGCGCCGCATCCGATGTCCGTTGCTCGCATTGTGGAGCGACCAGGGCGGATTGGCAAAATGGTACGACGATGCCGGCGGCCCATTGGGCATTTGGCGCCGTTGGGCGGAGGACGTTCGCGGGCACGCTGTATCGGGCGGACACTTCTTTCCCGAGGAACAACCTGAGGCGACTGCACGCGCTCTTGGCGCGCTCCTGAGCGGCCCCGTTACGGGTCATTAAGCGCCGATTATCTTGGCCCGCTTCGGAGAGTCACGCCTCTCCGCGCTACCGCACGCAGCTATCGAGCCCGTTACCCCGCACCACATTGACGTACTTCGCCAGCGCATTGCCATGGCGCCGGACGAAGCCGCGCGGGTCGATCGCGGCGCGCTTCTTGGGGAGCGGCAGGACCGCCGCGATGCGGCCGGCTTCGGTCGGCGACATGCGCGACGCGTCGTGGCCGAAATAGCGGATCGACCCGGCATTGGCGCCATAGGTGCCGATCCCCGTCTCGGCGACGTTGAGATAGACTTCCATGATCCGGCGCTTGCCCCACAGATGTTCGATCAGGAAAGTGAACCACGCCTCGAACCCCTTGCGGACATAACCGCCGCTCTGGATCAGGAAGACGTTCTTGGCGGTCTGCTGGCTGATCGTCGATCCGCCGCGGATGCGCCCGCCTTTCTGGTTGCGCTGATAGGCCTGCCTGAGCGCGCTGAAGTCGAAACCGTCGTGCAAACAGAAGCGGGCATCCTCGCCGGCGATGGCTGCGCGCGGCATGTTGGGATCCATGCGGTCGATCGACATCCATTGCTTGGTGATCAACTGGCCGTGCAGCACGTCGCCCAGCATCGTGAAAGTGAAGGGCGGATTGATGAAGCGATAGATGCCGACCCACAATACGCTGACGATCACGAAAGCGAGTGTGCCTTTCCAGATCCAGCCGAACAGGCGGCGAAGGAAGGGGCGGCGGGTTTTGGCTCTGGCGGGCATGGGATCGGCCTGTGTCGTCGCGATGTCGGTGGCGTTGGGTGAGGGCGCCGTCATCAACGGCATGCTCGCCACTATCCGCGGTCGCCGGTCGGCGGCAAGAGCCTCTTCGGCGGCGGCGATACCAGTCTCGTAAGCGCCGTGCGCGGTCGAGAAATCGCGCGCCGAACAGGCCTCGCCAGCAAAGAAGATACGGTCGTCATGCGGCTGGGCGAGAACGTGGCGCTGGCCGGCCTGGCCGATCCGGGCATGCGAATAGCTGCCGCGAATGAAGCGTTCGGCGCGCCAGCGCGTCCGCGCGAGCGGCTGGAGCCGCAACCGCCAGTCATTGCCAAGCAGGCGCGCGAGTTCGCCGATCGCGAAATCGGCGGCGCCGAGGTCGCTCTCGCGCTCGATCGCCTCGGCGCAATCGCCGCCGAAGAACGCTTCCACGACCGGGCGTCCGAGATAGCCGACCTGATAGCTAGCGGTGCATGGATTGTGCGGATTGCCGATCAAATGCGCATTGTGCGGATAATCGTCGCCGCGAATGCCGAGGAAGATCTTGTCGGCCAGCCCGAGCGGGAGCGCGCCGGCGGCCTCGCGCTTGGCATCGATCGGCGGGTCGAATGCCAAATCGCCATCGGCGATGATCGGGGTCGGCACCGCAACGATCACGCGGTCGGCCTCGACCAACCCATGCGGCGTGACGAGGCGCATGCGGGGGCCGCGATGGTCGATCAACGAAACGGGACAATCGAGCCGGACGGGCAGGCGCTTGCCGTAGGCGGCGATCAGCGTGCCATAGCCCTCGACCAGCCGCCAATTGTCCTCGCCCGCGGCGTCCTCATACGCCGCCCAGTCGTGCATAGAGACGGCGCCGAGATTGGCGCCATTGGCATAGCCCGAAATCGCGTCGATCAGCGGGCGCCACGGATTGTCGGGCTGGATGAAATCGGACAACGGCCGGTCGGGTCCATCGCGATAGGCCAAAGCGCGCTCGCTGAACTGCTGATACGCGGCCTGGAACGCCTGCTGGTCGGCGGCGGGGAAGCCGAGATCTCGCCATTGCTCGCGCCAATGCGCCGGCGTGCGGTCGATCTGGAATCCTTCGGCCAGCGCGATCCGCGTCCAGGGATTGCGATCGGCCGAATGCAGCCACGAACAACCAAGATCGAGCGCCTCGCGGCCGACGCGTACCGTGTGCGCCCGCCCGCCAATCCGTCCGCTCGCTTCCAGCAGCAACACGTCGGCGCCGGAATCGACAAGACGCCGCGCGGCAGCGATGCCGGCGGCGCCTCCTCCGATGACGACGAACTTGCTGCTCATTCGTCCGATCTACGGCCCGCGCTCCGTACCGGCAATGCCAGTGGCGAAGCGCCGGCGCGGACGAACTAGGCCGCGATCAGCCGCTTTTCGCCGGCCAGCCGCATCATCACTTTCTGCAGCTTCTCGAACGCGCGGACCTCGATCTGGCGGACGCGCTCGCGCGACACGCCATAAACCTGGCTCAGCTCTTCCAACGTCTTGGGATCGTCGGTCAGCCGGCGCTCGGTCAGGATGTGACGCTCACGCTCGTTGAGGCCTTCCATCGCTTCGGTCAGCAGGCTGTGGCGGACATCCGCTTCCTGCGCCTCGGCGACCACCGAATCCTGCAGGGGCGAGTCGTCCTGCAGCCAATCCTGCCACTGGCCTTCGCCATCCTCGCGCATCGAGACGTTGAGCGACGTGTCGCCGCCCATCGCCATGCGACGGTTCATCGAGTTGACCTCGTCCTCGGTGACGCCGAGATCCTTGGCGATCTTGGCGACATTCTCGGGGCTCAGATCGCCATCCTCGAACGCGTCGAGCTTCGACTTCATCCGGCGCAGGTTGAAGAACAGCTTCTTCTGCGCCGCGGTGGTGCCCATCTTGACCAGGCTCCACGAGCGCAGGATGAATTCCTGGATCGAGGCGCGGATCCACCACATCGCATAGGTGGCGAGGCGGAAGCCGCGATCGGGCTCGAACTTCTTCACGCCCTGCATCAGGCCGATATTGCCTTCGCTGATCAGTTCCGAGACGGGCAGGCCGTAGCCGCGATAGCCCATCGCGATCTTGGCCACGAGACGCAGGTGCGAAGTGACGAGCTGCGCCGCCGCCTCGGTATCGCCATGCTCCGAAAAGCGCTTGGCGAGCATATATTCCTGTTCCGGGGTCAGGATCGGGAACTTCTTGATCTCGGCCAAATAGCGGTTGAGGCTTGCCTCTCCACCGAGAGCAGGAATCGTCGCGGGGACGTTGCTGCGATTTGCCATGACCTAGTCTCCCTTACCTTTCAGCCGGCCTGCCCCTTGAAAAGGCGGCATGCCGCACTGCAACAAAACTCAATCGCTGAGTGTATCGAAGAGTTCCCGCATGTCCGCTGGGATTTCGCTATCGAACGACAAAGCGTTTCTTGTGATGGGGTGGATGAACCCGAGATGCGCCGCGTGCAATGCCTGGCGGCGGAAATTCAGGGTTTCCAGAACCTTCCTGTGAACCTGTTTTGTTCTACCATAAACCGGGTCTCCAATCAAGGGGTGACCGATCGACGCCATGTGCACGCGCACCTGATGGGTGCGGCCGGTCTCCAGCTTGCACTCGACCAGATCGGCTTCGTGCAAGCTCTTGATCTTGCGCCAATGCGTCACCGCGCGCTTGCCGGTGCGGACGATCGCGACCTTCTTGCGGTTCTGTGGGCTGCGCGCGAGCGGGGCGTCAATCGTGCCGCTCGCGGTGGTCAGATGACCCGAGACCAGCGCGCGATAGCGGCGGTCGATCGAATGGTCGGCGAATTGCTTGGCCAGGCCTTCATGGGCACGATCGGTCTTGGCCGCGACCATCAGTCCCGACGTGTCCTTGTCGATGCGATGGACGATCCCGGGCCGCGCGACGCCGCCGATCCCCGACAGGCTGCCGCCGCAATGGTGGAGCAACGCGTTGACCAAGGTGCCGTCGAAATTGCCGGCGGCGGGATGGACGACGAGCCCGGCAGGCTTGTCGATCACGATCAGATGTTCGTCCTCGAACGCGATTTCCAAGGGAATGTCCTGGGCTTCGTTATGCGCGGGCCGGGGAACGGGCACGGTGACGGTGAAGGTTTCGCCGCCGAGGAGCTTGCGGGCGGGGTCGCGCATCGGCGCGCCCGACGGATCGCTGACCGCGCCCGACGAGATGAGCGCCTTTAGCCGCTCGCGTGACAGCGTGGGCACGGCATCTGCCAGCGCCCGATCGAGCCGCCAGCCCTTGGCCGCGCCCGAAACCACTGCTTCGATGATGGAAACCCCCGGAACCATTCGTGTAGGAAGATGGGAATGAGGCCCGAAATTTCAAGTGCGGCGTTGCTGACCGTCCTGCGATCGGTTTGGATCGCATCACGCGTCGGGGGTCTATCCGGTCCGCCCGACGAGAAATGCGGCATTCTCCTCGGGCGAGGCAATCGCGTCACGCGGATCGACCATACCGCCAACGTTGCAATTGATCCTTTCACGACCTTTGAGATCGACCCGGCGGCATTGATAGCTGCCTATCGCAATGCCCGTCGGAAAGGCGGGCTCGAAGTTCTGGGTTTTTTCCACACGCACCCGCGGGGTCCGTCGACGCCGTCCGAGCGCGACGCCGCGATGGCGGTACCCGATGGAAAATTGTGGTTGATCGCGGGGCGCGAGGGAGCGCTGCTCTGGCGTGCTGTCGACGGTGGCGAGATCCATGGCCGGTTCGATCCGGTGAGGTTCGATCTGCGTATCGGCAAGCGGATCGAACCGGACCGAACGGGCGTTCGGTTGAGATGATCCGCCGATGGGCTTCGGAAGGCCGGTGGACGGCGACCCTGCCCGATGTGGCGGAAGGGGTGTTGCGGGCAGCGCTCTGCTACGCCAGAAGACAAGCAACGATAGGAAAGAAACGTCAGTAATGACCATGACCTCGGTCGATTTCGCCAGCTTGCTCTGCTCGCGTTTGTGCCATGACCTGCTCAGCCCGGTGGGCGCGCTCAACAACGGGCTCGAATTGCTCGCCGACGAGCACGACCCGGAAATGCGCGCGCGATGCCTCGAACTGCTCAACGAAAGCGCGCGAGCGTCGGCCAACAAGCTCAAATTCTTCCGGCTCGCATTCGGCGCGGCGGGCGGATTCGGCGAAAAGGTCGACACGCGCGAGACGCGATCGGCGATCGAGGGACTGTTCGGCGACAATGCCAAGCTGACGATCGGCTGGATGGTCGAGGAAGCGACGTTGCCCAAGCCCGCGACAAAGGTGCTGCTCAACCTCGCGCTGATCGCTGGCGACGCCCTGGTCCGCGGTGGGCAGCTCGATATCGGCGCCGAGGAGAATGCGGGCAATATCGAGATCGTGGTGCGCGCCGAGGGGCCGCGGCTGGTGCTCGACCAGGAATTGCGCACGACGTTGCTCGGCGAACAGGGCGATACGGCCATCACGCCACGCGCCGCGGCGGCCTATCTGATCCATTCGTTGGTCAGCGAGGGCAGCGGCAGCGTGCAGATCTCCGAGCCCGATGCTCCGGTGTTGCTGTTCGGCGTGACAATTCGCGCCGGGTAAACGTCTCTTTTACCACTGCTCGTCCAAGGTCGAACCGCGCATTATGCTCGGGGACCCATGGACGACCTGCTCCAGGAATTCATTGCCGAAACGCGCGAGACGCTAGACGCGCTCTCGGGCGAGATCGTCGCGTGGGAAGCCGATCCGGCCGACCGCGCGCGACTCGATGCCATTTTCCGTTTCGTCCATACCGTGAAGGGAAGCTGCGGCTTTCTCGACCTGCCGCGTCTGGCGCGGCTGAGTCATGCAGCGGAGGACGTGCTGGCCGCGGTTCGCTCGGGCGAGCGGACCCCTGACCAGAAATTGGTCACCGCGGTGCTGGCGATCGTCGACCGCATCGGCGAGATCGTCGAGGCGATTGACGCCGGTGCCGCGCTCGACGATTCGGGTGAGGAATTGCTGATCGCGGCGCTCAATGCGGGCGCCGAAGCGGCGGCCCCCGCCGCGCAGCAAATCCCCACCGTCCAGCGAGTCGGCAATCGCAGCGTGCGCCTGTCGACCGATCTGCTCGATCGCATGATGTCGGGCATGTCCGACATGGTGCTGGCGCGGAACGAACTCGCGCGCCGCATGCGCGACCAGAATGTCGATCCGACGATCGAAGCCGCGCTCGACCGCCTGTCGCTGACGGTGGCGGAGATGCGCGACACCGTGACGCGGACGCGCATGCAAAAGGTCGATGCGCTATTCTCGGCCTTGCCGCGGATGGTGCGCGATACCGCCGCCGAGGTCGGCAAGTCGGTGCAGCTCCAGATCGAGGGATCCGACGTCGAGCTCGATCGCGAGATGATCGAGATGATGCGCGATCCACTCGTCCATATCATCCGCAATTCGATCGACCATGGTATCGAAAGTGCCGAGGAACGCCGTGCCCTTGGCAAGCGCGAAGTCGGCCGACTGATTGTTTCCGCGCGCCAGTCGGGCAATCAGATCATCCTGGAAGTCGCCGACGATGGCCGCGGGATCGATACCGATCGGCTGGTTCAGAAACTCACGTCGTCAGGCCAGTCGCGCGGGCGCGATCTGTCGATGCTGAGCGAGCGCGCCAAGCTCGACCTGATCTTCGAACCCGGGCTGTCGACCAAGGACGAGGTCACCGCGATTTCCGGCCGGGGCGTCGGGATGGACGTCGTCCGCGCCAATATCGAACAAATCGGCGGGCGAATCGATCTGGTCAATGCCAAGGACCGCGGACTGCGGATCCTGATCCACGTGCCGCTGACATTGTCGATCATCCCGGCGATCGTCATCGGCATCGCCGGCCAGCGTTTCGCGGTTACGCGCCAGGCGATCGAGGAAATCGTCCATGTCTCCGGCGATACGATCCGCGTCGACTTGCTCGGCGATACGCCCGCGGCGACGGTACGTGATCGCCGCATGCCGCTGGTCGATCTCGCCGCCTTGCTGGGCTTGCGCGCGACCGATCCGGTGGCGACCGATATGCTGGCGATCATCAGTGCCAGCGGCGGCAGTTTCGCGGTCGCGGTCGATTCGGTGCTCGATCATGAGGAATTGGTGATCAAGCCAGCGTCACCGGCGGTGATGGCGACGGGCATCTATGCCGGCCAGACCTTGCCCGACAGCGGCTCGCCGATGCTGTTGCTCGATTGCGCCGGGGTCGCCGCGGCGGCCGGGATCAATTTCTCGCGCGATGCGGCGGTCGAAGAGGAAGAGGCGGCCGAGCTCGAAGCGATTTCTGCCGACGCACTGCTGTTCGACGATCTCGATGGCCGCCGCCGCGCGGTGCCGCTGGCGATCATCGACCGTGTCGAAACCATCGATGCGTCCAATGTGCGGTTCAGCGGTGGCCGGATGCGCTTGCTGGTCGACGATCGGGTCGTGCCGCTCGCCGCGCTCGGTGAGATCGAAGGACATGCCCAACTCGCCGTGCTGAGGATCAAGGATGGCGATGCCGAGATCGCCTATGCCATCGCCGAGCCGGTCGATATCGTCGCCATTCCGGCCGACATCTCTCCGTCGGCGCAGCCGGGGCCGATTCTGGGCGTGGTCGTGATCGGCGACGAACAGGTCGAGCTGATCGATCCGCAATGGCTGCTCGGTCCCGATGCCCAGGATATTGTCCGGCCGGGCGCGCC